>PPYE01661739.1_pt1 | contig 80922 bp, 75 predicted proteins | sample 1559881 | NCBI WGS metagenome assembly PPYE01 (sample SAMN08240022, study PRJNA423297) | Human gut metagenome, whole genome shotgun sequencing project. | reverse complement strand
CAAAATGAGGGCCTTACCTGTCTGCTGTTCCCTTTTGAGGATGTCAAGCTGGATATAGGGAAACTTGCCATGTGGCGTCTGCAAACCCATGATACTTTTGGCGGCACCTGGTTATCCGATTATATCGACAACCGCCTGGGCCGTAAACCGGCTCAGGAAGTGCCAGAAAAGCCGGATTGCCCGCTGATCGGCCAGGACGGGAACATTTTCAACCTGGTAGGTATTGCTTCCCGCACTCTGAAAACCCATGGGATGCCCGACCAGGCGAAGGAAATGGCAGACCGGGTATTTTCCTGTGACAGCTATCATAAGGCGCTTTGCATTATAGGGGAATATGTCAATATCACTTCGGCTGACCGGGAGGCCGAGCGGCCTTATTCTATCCGGCAGCAGCTTAAAAATGGTAAAGCCACGGAAACGTCTGCCCCTAAAAAGGCAGCAAAGGAGCCGGAACGATAAGGAGGATGCGAAATGGAACATGTATATGGAGTTTGGGCGGTAAGAAGTGCCGCTTCTATGTTCGGCCATGCGGAAGCATGGTGCAAAGAAGATGGCCGCCCCCTGGAATTTGAATCTCTGGAGGCGGCCCAGGCTTATACCCAGGAATTGAACCGTAAGGCAACGGTCAATGTCCGTTACTTTGTCAAAGAGAAAGAACCGGAACCAAATGCTGTAAGAGTCCCGGCCTCGCAGCCGGATATTGAGACTGTTGGTCCGGTGGACCGTGTGCCGAGAAATGATGTGGCAGAAAAGCATAATGAGATCCCTGGCAGGCAGATGACGCCGGAGGCGGACCCGGTTGTGGAGATCCGTTCTGCCGTTCACAGCAACTATGCCAATATGGTCGCCATGCTTTCCGCTGACAATAAGGTATATCTTGGCCGGGAGGAACGCTATTCCTTTACCCCAGGCCAGCCAGGAAGCTATGACAACCGGGATGGCTCTTTATGTTTTGTGAGCGATATGCCGGAAATGTATTATTTCCTCTATGGGGAAGGTTGGTCGCACTCACAGGAGGAAATGCTGAACCGGGGGCTGACGATGGATCAGTATATGGAATTTGCCCGCCTGCGGGAAGGTGTTCTGCAGCAATTCACCCCGCGTCGGGAAATCCTGTTTGCGGGCAAGCCCTTCCAGACGCCGGAAAACTACCTTCGCAACGCGGAGCTGGACCTGGAGGGCGAAAAAGGCAACTATAACATGATTGATGGCATTGTGAATAACGACCCGCCGATCCGGGCCGACCTTACCGATGGGCAGACCCATGAGGAAGTGAGGGAGCTGGCCCCGGAAACGCTGCCGAATGAGAAGCCTTCGATCATGGAAAAGCTGCGGGCAGACCGCATGGAGCATGAGGCCCGCGGTTTTCAGCCTTCCCCGCCGGAAAGGGGGCTTTAATGCTTGAAGCTGAAATTTGAAAATGTAGATGTGGAACAATGCCTGCGCTCTGTAATGGAGCGGAACACAAAGCATTATCAATCTGATTTTGAATTTGATGTGGGCAGCATGGAGCGTATCGCTCAAACAAAGCACCCGGAGCGTACCCCGCTGTACTGGATGTCCCGCCCTTCCGGTACATGGTGCTTCCGGGAGCGGGATGTTTTTATCCGGGATTCCGATGCGTTCCACACCTGGCAGTTTTACAAAGATACCCGTGATACGATCCTCGCGTACACGGTGGAGATCACCGGCATGGAAGGTGCTGCGATCAAGGGAAATCTCTATACGCAGGATTACAGGGTTATGGCGGAGCATATTGAACGGACCGCCCTCCCCGCTGCGGCGGTGATTGTCCAGTTTGAAGGCCAGAGCGAGCCAATGGAATTTAGTTATGCGTATTACCATGAACATAGGCTGTCCCTGCACGCCCAATTTGGCAAGGCAGAAAAATTCCGGATGGAGCCGGCTGTTCCGGGCCTGCTGCGCGGGATTCTGGCAAGTGAACAGGAATACCGGCATAACTTTATACCCGGCGTGTTTGAAAATCACCTGGATCAAATGATCGCGGCGGAAAAGCGTTCTGTCACTCACTTTCTGAAAGAGGCCGCCGCAAATACTCCGCGCCCGGCTCCTAATAAAAAGACAAAGGAACAGCCCCAGCGATGAAGGCACCGAAAGAAAAACGCAGCGCCCAGCTTCACATTTTGATTTCAGAACAGGAAATGGATAAGATCAGGGAACGCATGGCACAAACCGGTATTACAAATACCTCTGCCTTTATCCGTAAAATGGCGATTGACGGATATGTGATTAACCTGGATCTGTCCGAAGTCCGGGAGCTGACCCGGCTGCTTCGTATCTGCTCCAACAATCTGAACCAGTACGCCCGGAAAGCCCATGAGACCGGAAGTATCTATGCGGTGGATGTTGCAGACCTGCAATCCCGCATGGATGGGCTTTGGGAAATTGCAAAAAAGCTGCTGACGGAATTTACAAACATTCCATGAACATTCAAAAAAACGGTTGCTTTTCTGTGACCTAAAGCGGTAGAATTTTTATAGAAAGAGAAAATCTGTTTTTGAGAAGGGAGGCCATCGTATGGGCGCTGCTTTACTGGCCGTTGGCATAGAATTGTTGATAGGCATTGGAATCGGACTGATTGTGACGGTGATCGGGCTGTTCTTTGGAAACATCATTGTTTTTGACAGCATTGCGCTGGCAATCCTGGCGGGCTTTCTTTCCCACGGGCTTTTAGGCGTCCATCCCGCCCTGGCGATTGTGATCGGTATTGCTGTCCTGCTGGGGCTTCTCCTGCTTCACCGCACCCGCCCCGGCTTCTGGCTGATCGGCGGCGGTCTGTCCATTGTGTGGGGATTTATTTTTGCTACCATGGCCTATGAATTTTCCGGCAGAGATATGATATGGACCTATGTAGTGTGGGTGCTGGGGGCCATACTGGTCTTTGCCCTTCACCTGCGGGCACGGTACAAAATTGCATAAGGTAAGGATTTGGCCCGCCGATCAACCGGCGGGCCGTTTTTTTATTTATTCCAAATGTTTTGGCAACGCACATTTATCAAAGGAGGTGGACAATGGCGACCACAAGGCTGATGCCTTTGCATATCGGAGAGGGCCGCTCCTTCTCCACCGCAATCGAGGACATCATTGATTATGTAGAAAATCCAGAGAAAACCGATTATGGGAAGCTGATTTACGGTTTTGAGTGCGATACCCGCACAGCGGATGCGGAATTTACCTTAGCCAAGCGGCAATATATCAACCTGACCGGCAGAGTCCGGGGTGCGGATGATGTGATTGCCTATCACTTCCGGCAGGCATTTAAACCGGGTGAAGTGACGCCGGAGGAAGCCAATCAGATCGGCCAGGAACTTGCTATGAGGCTGACGAAGGGAAACAATGCCTTTATCGTCTGCACGCACATAGATAAGCACCATGTCCATAATCACATCATCGTGAGTGCGGTAAATCTGGAATGTACCCGGAAATTCCGCAACTTCTGGGGTTCCTCCTGGGCTTTGCGCCGGATCAGTGATAAGCTGTGTCTGGAGCATGGACTTTCTATTGTCGAAGATCCTAAGCCCAGCCGCGGCCATTATGGGAAATGGCTGGGTGATGGAAACAAACCGCTATCCTTTCAGAATCAAATCCGACAGGCCATTGACGCCGCCCTGGAGCAGCACCCCTCTACCTTTGAGGATTTCCTGAAAATTCTGGAAGCGTCCGGTGTGGAAGTCACCCGGCGGGGGAAATCTATTAACTTCCGTGTTCCAGGCCAAAAGAAGCCTACTCGCTGCAACACTTTGAAAGGCGATCATACCGAGCAGGCCATACGGGAAAGAATTGCCGGAACCTATATTTCCTCTGTTCAGCCCAAACGGTCTCATTCTTCGGTGAGGATGCTGATTGATATTGACGCCGCAGTGCGGGCCGGTAAAGGTGAAGGTTATGAGCGTTGGGCTAAAGTATTCAATGTGAAGCAGCTTGCGAAAGCTGTGGCTTACCTGAAAGAGCATGGAGATATGAGCTATGAGGACCTTCAAGCAAAGACCCAGGCTACGACTTCCCGGTTTAATGAACTTTCCACGCAGATCAAGGATATGGAGAGCCGTCTATCTCAAAATGGAGAATTGCAGAAACAAATTGTCAACTACTCTAAGACGAGATCTGTCTACATTGAGTATCGAAAAGCCGGTTACAGCAAAAAGTTCCGGGCCGAGCATGAGGCCGACATCCTGATCCACCAGGCGGCAAAGAAATACTTTGACAGTCTGAGGGTGGAGAAACTGCCTACCATAAAGGCTTTGCGGGAAGAATATGCCGAGGTGCTGGAGGTCAAGAGAAAAGCCTCAAGAAACAAATACCCGGAGGAAACCGTAAAGCTGATTTTGGATGTTGCCACCCATCTGTTTGTTGAAAAAGGATATGACGCAACATCTTTGCAGGACATCATCAACGAAACAAATCTTTCAAAAGGCGCAATCTACCATCACTTTTCGTCCAAAGAAGAAATTTTTGAAGCGATCTTTCACCGTATAGGGGAAGAAAACACAAGTGCTTTGGCAAAAGTACGGGATGATAAATCCTTGAACGGGCTGGAAAAGTTGCGGGCAATCTTTAAGGCTGCTTTGTTTAACTCTAACCAAAGTCTAATGCTGACCGTTACGCCCTGCTTACTGGATAACCCGCGCTTTTTGGCGATGCAGATTGCCCAGCTCTATCAGATTGTTGCTCCTAAGTTCATCCAGCCGATCTTACAGCAGGGGATTGACGACGGTTCCATTCAGGCGACAAATCCCGGCGAACTGGCAGAGGCCATCATGGTATTGTCGAATGTATGGCTCAATCCGCTGGTTAGTATGACGGATGAAGCGGGGATGCGTAATCGTTGCGAAACATTCAATGACCTGTTACAAGGCGTTGGCATCAACCAGTTTTTGGACGATGAAATGATAGAGGGCTATATTAGCTACTGCAAGTCCCAGCACACGGCCTAACTCCCTAAAATGAGCTGCTCTCAATGAGCAGTTTATTTTAGACATATACCAAACCGACGGTCGGTTTAATATCGAGATAATGGAGGCATTTTATGCAGACAAAACTTTTCAGGCGTGATTTTACTCTCGTCGTGATCGGCCAGATCATTTCCCTTTTCGGCAATGCCATCTTGCGATTTGCCTTGCCGCTGTATCTGTTGAGAGAAACAGGTTCGTCAACGCTATTTGGTGTTGTGACCGCCTGTTCCTTTGCTCCGATGGTCATTCTTTCGCTGATCGGCGGCGTATTGGCTGACCGTGTGAACAAGCGCGACATTATGGTAGGGTTGGACTTCTCTACGGCAGCCATTATTATGCTGTTTTACTTTTCGTTGGGGAAGATCCCAACGGTTCCGCTTTTTATCGTTGCCTTGATGTTACTCTATGGTATTTCCGGCACATACCAGCCAGCAGTACAGGCAAGCGTTCCGCTTCTGGTGGTGAAAGAGAAACTAATGGCCGGAAATGCGGTAATCAATCAAGTCAATACCCTTTCTGGTCTGTTGGGGCCGGTAATCGGTGGCGTGATGTTCACCCTTTGGGGCATTTATCCGATTTTGCTTTTGAGTGCGGCGTGTTTTACTTTCTCAGCCATCATGGAAATCTTTATCCACATCCCGCATGAAAAACGCCCGCGTGAAGTCGGTGTGCTTCGGGTCGTCGGAATGGACTTGAAAGAAAGCTATCAGTTTGTAAAGACAGAAAAACCCATTTTCTTTTCGGTGGTCTTTCTGGTGTCCATCTTTAATTTGGTTTTAAGCGCGGTGATGATTGTAGGAACCCCCATTCTCATTACACAGGTGTTAGGGATGTCTGATACCATGTACGGCTTCACACAGGGGGCGCTGGCGTTGGGCGGTCTGTGCGGCGGAATTTTAACTGCAATCGTATCGGAAAAGCTGAAAATCCAAAATTCCTATGTGCTGCTTTTGGTTTGCTCCATTGCTGTGGCGGTTATGGGGATTTCCCTTTTTCTGAATATGCCTGCCATCGTATCGTATTGGGCAATCACTTTAATGAGCTTCACCGCTATGGGTGCCTCTACGCTCTTTATGGTTCAGGTTTACACACTGGTACAGACGCAGACCCCACCTCAATTAGTCGGTAAGATCATGGCGGCACTGATTTCTATTGCGATGTGCGGACAACCGATTGGACAGGCGATTTACGGTGTTCTGTTTGACATTTTTGCAGCGCATACATGGGTGGTTTTAATTGGGGCCGCTTTTGCAGCTTTGCTAATTTCTATCTATTCTAAGAAAGTTTTTAATCGGTTGGGTGTAAATTCAAATTAACTAACATTAAAGATTATTTCAAAGACAGAAGGTGATAAAATGGGAAATTAGCTGTATTAGATATATTGGAATCCGGCAGGCAAATTGGTGAAAAACTATTTGCTTTACTCTCTACTCAACAAAAGAAAGAGTTGGCTCAGTTTGTTCGTGACTATGAGGCTGGCAATATTCCGGCTGATGTCCCATACACAACACTCTTTCGAGGACAATATTTTATTCCACCGCAGGAAGATCAGCCATTGACGGAGATCCAGAAGGGCGATTTGTATTTTTGCTTGGAGCAGCGCCTTGTTACTGTCCGAGGTCAGGTGATCCCGCTAACAGTTAAGGAATTTGGAATTTTTGCTTTGCTTATACTGAATCCAAAACGGGTGTTCACTTATGAAATGCTTCTGGATTTGGTATGGCATGAGGACTACACCTACTATTCTCGAAAGGCGATCAACAACCATGTAAGCAACCTGCGAAAGAAAATCAAGATTGCCCCGGATCTGCCGGACTATGTAAAAAGCGTTTATGGAATAGGCTATAAATTCGATATATGAAAAAGGAAAGCTGCAGAGCAATTATCAACTCTGCAGCTTTCCTTTTGAAGATTTTTTAGCGTCCGCAGGACGCGTGGCCGTCACCGAAGGTGGCGATCTTGGGGGCTTGGGGGTTATCCCTCAACAAGCATTTTGGCCGGTGCGATCCGGTCAAAATCGCAAAACATGTATATGTTTGCATTGCTTGCCAGTAGTTATCAGGAATATTCTGCTTGCTTTTTTACTTGAATTATGGTAGAATACTTACCGACAGAATGTCGGTAAGTATTTGGCGGGAATGGTGGGATAAAATGCGAATTGTAAAAGAAGCAGAAGAACGCAAAAATGAAATTCTGGATGTAGCGGAACGGTTATTTGGAACAAAGGGCTTCGATAACACCAGTACAAATGACATATTGAATGAGATTGGCATTGCCAGAGGAACACTATACTATCATTTCAAGTCAAAAGAAGATATTCTGGATGCCATGATTGAGAGGATGTCGAGACAGCTCATAAAAAAGGCGACGGACATTTTCAATCAAAAAGGCATACCTGTATTGCAGCGGCTGACTATGATGATGATGGCCTTAAATGTAGATGGAAATCTCGGTCAGGAAGTTATGGAGCAGGTTCATAAACCGCAAAATGCGTTGCTCCACCAGAAAATGCAGGACGGGTTGCTGGTCGGGATCAACCCTCTCATCACCAGCCTGATTGAAGAAGGAATTGCACAGGGAATCTGCCATACAGACTATCCGGCAGAGGTGGCAGAAATGACGCTGTTGTATTCCAACACGGTATTCGATGCCTTGGTGCAGCATAGCGAGACCGAGCGTCAACAAAAGGTTGCGGCCTTTATTTATAATCTGGAACGGTTGTTGGGGATGGAACGGGGAAGTATGCAGGCTGCTATTCTCCCTATATTTCAAAACGGCCAAAAAGAATAACGAAAATAGAGGAACAGGATGGTTCCTTTATTTTCAGCCCTTACACTGACAGGCAGACGGTCTATAATCTATGGAGGATTGAGAGGATGAAATATAAGAAAAGCAATTTTTCAAAATTTTTGCTGTTATGGGCAGGCGAGTTCATTTCGGCCATTGGCGGAGGACTGACCAGCTTCGGGCTGGGCGTATATGTGTTTCAGCAGACGGGAAGCGCCGGGAGTATGGCGCTGGTTACGCTGCTGGCTTTCCTGCCCACTCTGCTGCTCAGTGTCCCGGCTGGCGTATTGGCAGACCGTCACGACAGGCGTTTACTCATGATGGTAGGTGACGGTTGCTCGGCGTTTGGCATCCTTTACATACTGCTGTGCATGATGAATGGCGAAGCGGCTCTCTGGCAGATATGTGTCGGTGTTTTCATCAGCTCTACATTCTCCGCCCTGCTGGAACCGTCCTATCGGGCAACTGTGACGGACCTCCTGACCAGTGAGGAATATTCCAAAGCCAGCGGCATGGTGAGCATTGCCGGGAGCGCAAGGTATTTGATCTCCCCTATCCTGGCCGGCGGGCTGCTGGCGGTCAGCGACATTAAGCTGCTGCTGGTGATTGACATTTGCACTTTTTTCCCTACCGTGATCGGTGCGGCAGTGATTCGGAAAGAGATCGCCAGAAAAACCGTCGAGAATAAGCCTTCCTTTGGAGAAAGTCTGCGTCAGGGCTGGAGTGCGATAGCGGGTAATCGGGGCATTTCCGTTTTGATTGCGGTTTCCGCGGTTATGACCTGTTTTATGGGAACATTCCAAACCCTAGCCCAGCCTATGATTCTGGATTTTGCGGACAGCGCCACACTTGGCGTTGGGGAAACTGTCTGTGCCTGTGGGATGCTGGTATCCAGCCTGTTTTTAGGTGCGAAAGGTATTAAGCGGGAATATGTTAAAATCTTGAGTGTGTCCTTGCTTCTGGCCGGGATCGGCATGATTGGGTTTGGAATCCGGGAAAATATTTACCTGATGTGCCTGTTTGGTTTTCTGTTCTTTGCCACTTTGCCGTTTGCCAACAACTGCCTGGATTATCTGGTCAGGATCAACATCCCGGACGAACTGCAAGGACGGGCCTGGGGTGTGATCGGTTTCCTATCGCAGATCGGGTATGTGGTGGCCTATGCGTTGGCAGGCACAGCGGCGGACGGGGCGGCGGCGCAGTTTCACATCAGCGTGGGACGGGGCGCTGCCAGCATCGTCATGGTGGCGGGCGGGTTGCTCGGCCTGACGGCTCTGCTGCTGGGTTCCATGAAAAGCGTCAAAGCATTGGAAAGGAATTTGCCATGTTAAAGAAACTAATTTGGAATGATGTCAAACAAAATAAGCTGATGTCTGCTGCTACGGTTTTCTTTATGGCGATTTCTGCTGCGCTGCTGGCGTTGACGGTGCTTCTTTGCAGTAATCTGTTGGGAGCCATCAGCACTTTGATGGACAGTGCCATTGTCCCCGACTTCATACAGATGCACACCGGAGCCGTAGATGATGCGGCGCTTACTCGTTTTTCTGAAAGTCGTGAAGAAGTACAGGATTGGCAAATATGCCACTTCTTGAATCTGGATAACAGCAATGTCGCACTGGACGGTCAAAGCCTGATCGACAGCGCCCAGGATAATGGGCTTTGTGTGCAGGGAAAACGGTTCGACTTTCTGCTGGGCATGGATGGCACATGTCCGGAGGTTTTGCCGGGAGAGGTCTATGTCCCCATCTGCTACCGTGACCGATATGGCTTGGCGGCAGGAAGTACCATGACGATTGAAGGCCAGACGCTTACGGTTGCGGGATTTATCCGGGACGCGCAGATGAACTCCATGATGGCTTCGTCAAAACGCTTTCTTGTCAGTGCGGCAGATTATGCGCTGCTGCGCGACCAGGGTGAGGAAGAATATCTGATTGAATTTCTGCTGCGGGATGGGGTTGATATGAATGTCTTTCAGACAGCCTATACCGCCAGCGGTCTTCCCGCTAATGGTCCGACCATCACCCGGCCTCTGGTTCGCATGATGAACGCGCTATCCGATGGAACAATGATTTTTGTGATCTTTCTTATGAGTATCATTATGCTGCTGATTTCCATGCTTTGTATCCATTTCATCCTGTCCTTGCAGATGGAGCGGGACAGAAAAGAAGTTGGTATGCTGAAAGCTCTTGGAATCGGGCGGAAGGAAATCAGACGGCTTTATTTTGCGAAATATCTTTTGTTCTCCCTCTGTGGCGCGTTCATTGGGCTGGGAATGGCGGCTATCCTTCAAAAGCCGCTTGCCAGGCAGCTTCAGGAGCTATACGGAACGGCAGATCAAGGAGGCCTAAAAATATTTGCCACCCTCTTGGCGGCGCTATTGGCCGAGGGTATCATTCTTCTCTCTATCCGCCATTCCTTAAAAAAGACAGACAAAATATCCGCGCTGGATGCAATGTTCCAGGCGCAGAAAGCCGGTAAAGGATATGGGAAGGTTCTTTTGATTGGATTTGTTACAGCAGCCTGTACCTTTTTGATGCTCGTTCCGCAAAACCTTTATAACACGGTTTCCTCCCCAAAGTTTGTAACCTATATGGGAATTGGCAGTGCGGAAATCCGTATTGACATTCGACAGATCAAAGACATTGACAGTATGACCGCTCAAATTGCTGCTGCGCTGGGGAAAGACCCACAGGTGAGAAAATACACAGTCCTCCAGACCTGTTCCTATCCGGCGGCTCTGCCGGATGGCGGGACGGTCAATCTGACGGTTGAAGCGGGCGACCATAGTATTTTTCCTGTCAGCTTTTCAGCCGGAACACTACCAATGAATGAAAACGAGATCGCGCTGTCCTCTTTGAACGCGGAAGAATTGAAGCTGTCTGTCGGTGATACGCTGGACTTAAATGTAAATGGGAAAAAGTCAAGCTACGCCGTCTGCGGTATTTATTCCGATATTACGAATGGCGGCAAAACGGCGAAAATCCACAATCGGCCTGATACTGCTCCCGTGATTTGGAGCGTCCTGTACGCCTCTCTGGAAGAATCGACGGATAGGCAGCAGTGGATGGCAAGGTATCGTGGGATGGGTGTAGATGTGACGGACATTGAGGGCTATGTTCGGGACACTTATGCGCAGACATTGGCGCAGCTTCGGCTGGCATCGCGGGTAGCAGTGGGGATCGCCGTGCTGGTTACAGCCGTGGTGCTGACGCTGTTTCTGAAACTCATTGTGGAGCGGGAGCGTTACGCGATCTCTTTGCGTAAAGCCCTGGGATTTACAAGCGAAACAATAAAACGCACCTATTTTGTAAAAGGGCTTCTGCCTGCCGTATCAGGCATCGTGGTGGGGCTTACCCTAGGCAACCTGTGTGGGGAAAGTCTGTGCGGGATGGTTTTGAAGTCTTTTGGGGCGGACAGTTTTCGGTTTGTCATAAACTGGGGGCAAGTGATGGCTGGCATACCGATTGTCATTTTAGGGGTAGCGATTTTGGCGGTTTGGGCCGGCATCTCGCAAATCGGGCAAATCAAAGCCTATGAGTGCTGCAGGGGAAAGGAGTAACGCAAATGGACAAACTGCTTCGAGTAGAAAATTTGAATAAAGACAAGATATTGCATCAGGTTTCCTTTGAGATGAAACAGGGTGAAATGCTGGCGGTCATGGGGCCGTCCGGCTCCGGGAAGTCTACGCTGCTCTACAATGTATCGGGCATGGATCAGCCGACCGGCGGAAAAGTCTGGCTGGGTGACACGGAGATCACCGGGCTTTCCGAGGACGCAAAAGCTGATTTGCGTCTGCATCAGATGGGTTTTATTTTTCAGCAGATGAACATGATCGCCAATCTGAACATACTGGACAACATTTTACTGACGGTGATGCAGGCCAATAAAGGCAAAGGCGGAAAGTCAAAGTCCGAGCTTATGGCAGAAGCGAAAAGGCGGATGCGGCAGCTTTCCATTTCCGAATTGGGGAGCCGTCAGATCACGCAGGTTTCCGGCGGACAGCTCCAACGGGCGTGTATCTGCCGGAGCATCATGAACGAGCCGGAAATCCTATTTGCCGATGAACCAACCGGCGCGCTGAATAAAAGCGCGGCAGAGGAAGTGGTGGCGGAACTGCTGAAGCTGAACCGGGAGGGAATGTCTATCCTGATCGTGACCCATGACAGCAAGGTAGCCAGTACCTGTGACCGGATCATGTATCTGCTGGATGGCCGTATTCGCGGGGAGCTGAAGCTCGGCAAGCCGGGAAACAGTATGGAAAAGCAGCGGGAGGAAAGGGTAAACAGATGGCTGATGGATATGGGGTGGTGAATTTAGATAAACGAAACATTGCTTAGCAAAGGAAGGGTATCTTAAAAATGAAAACAAATTATCTGAAGAAATACATGTAACAAGGAGGGTAACAGATTATGGTTTATATCGGTATTGGTTTGCTTGTAGTAGCAGTAGCTTTATGCGGAATCGCTGTATGGATAAATAGGAAAGGAAAATAAAAGAATGAGCAATTTAGAGAAAATCCAAAAAGGAATGAGGGTGTTGCAGATACTCTCAAAAATTATTTTGATATTTGCTGTCGTGGGAGTGGTATTGACATCAATCGGGGCAACTCTTGTGGCGACAGATGTGTTAAACATGGAAAATCAGTTCCTTCATTTCCTGTCAGTCACGGCTGAAATAAGCAAGGGACAGCTCGTAGGGACTTTGACCGCTGCGGCTATCTCTTTGCTGTTTGGAGGTATTATCACAGCATTTGCCTATCGCTATTTTACGGCGGAGCTGAAGGAAGGAACGCCCTTTACAAATGCAGGAGCAGAAAGGATAAAGCAGCTTGGAATTATGGAGATTGTTTTATCTGTCATATCTATGGGGATTATGGATGGTATCTATGAGAAAATTGGTTTGACAGAATGGAACAGATTTGATGATGCAGGCGGTATTACTATTGGTATCTGTTTGATTTTACTTGCTATAGTTATTCGTTACGGTGCGGAACTGGAACAAAAGTCGAGGACGAAATAAGGCGGGAGGTTTCTATGGAGAAAACAGAATGGATACGCTGCCCTGTCTGCGGGAACAAAACAAGGTTGCAGATACGGGAAGATACGGAACTGAAAAACTTTCCCCTCTACTGCCCGAAGTGCAAGCAGGAAAGTTTGATTGAAGCAAAGGATTTACAGGTAACAGTCGTTAAAAGACCTGAAACGAAAATGTCAAATTAATTGGCAAAGCGACAAATCAGATTTTATCGTGATAAATAGAAAACTGGAGTCCTGCAAACAAAAGTCAAGCCCTGAAATGAAAAAAGCTCCGCAATTTTCGCAGAGCAAAAATGGGTACAGCAAAGCTGACCGGAGAAGGATTCCCTCGCCGACCTGGATTGAGTAATTTGTTGATTCAGCTTTGCGTGGTATCCTGCTGCGCGTCAAATGCCGCAAGGCATTCCTTCACGCGGGCATAGTAGATACGCAGGAACTTGTTCTGGGCAGCGGTCATATAGACAAAATATGGCTTACCCTCGGCGCGTTTCTTCTCGAGAAACTGGTACACCAGCTCATTTGCTGGGGCTTTTCTCAGGTAGGTGCAGACGATCTGGTACAGCGTTTTCCGCAGATGCGGTGAGCCACGTTTGGTCGTAGGAACACTCTTGGCACTATGCTTGCCAGAATCGTCCACACCCGGATCGACACCCGCGAAGCCTACAATGGAACTGCGGCGTGGAAAACGGCGCACATCGCCGATCTCAGCCATAAGCTGCGCGGCAGTGGTTTCGCCAACACCGTACATGGCGCGCACAGTATTGTACTCTGGGAGTTGCATGGCAAGCCTTGTCATCTCGGCCCGCAGTGCGGCCAGCGTCATCTTGCCCGCCAGAAGCTGCTGCGCCGCAGTGGTAATGAGCAGCTTGGTGTTGTCATTCTTCGGCAGCGTGGTGAAATGACCGCAGCTTCCAGCGTAGAGATCCAATGCTTTCTCTGTGCTGAAATGGTAGCCCTTGCGCTTGCACCATTTCTGATAACGCTCGGTGAATGCTTTCTCGCTGACGCGGCAGATGCAGTCACAGTGCCAGAAGGTCATGACAAAGTCTACCCATTTCTGGTGGCCGTCCGCACGCTCCGGGCTGGAGAACAGTTCGTTCACGCCGGGAAAGGTCTTATCGGTCAGAGAAATGAGATTGTTTTGCAGTGATACCACCGTTTTCATGTAGAGATTGTACTGGCGTGAGCACAGCTTCAGTTGTTGTCTTACAGTGTCCATGGGAGTATATTCCCGCAGATCCACCCAGTTGTCAAGGCCGTACTTAGCAATCTTCATGGCGTCCGCCTTGTCTGTCTTGACTTTGCGGATGGAACCGCCGCCGCTCTGCTTGATGTACAGCGGGTTCAGGACGCATACGTAGATACCGTATTTGTGTAGTGCCGCCGCAACCGGTTCATGGTAGCGGCCGGTGGCTTCTATGATAACGCGGGTATCTTCCCCCAGCGTAGTGATGGCGTAAGCCATCTGCTCCAGACCGACTTCGGTATGGAGAAACTCCCGTGGCAGCAATGCCACTTCACCCATTGGCCGCAGGGCAGCCACCATGCTTTTCCCTTTGGAAACATCGATCCCTACTGCGTTCATTTTGTTCCTCCTTCTGATTGGATATGGCTTTCCGCCTTTTCCTCATTACCTATTCAATCTCCTGGGTGACACGAGCGCACAAGGTGGCTCTACCTGCGCAAATCGAATGCTGCGAACGAGAGAGGCGGCTGACGGACTCCAGTACGGGCATGTTAGCCCATGGTAATTACTGTCAGGCCATTTACTCTCCCATTCTAACAGCTTCGGCTTTGAGATGGAAAAAGACGCGGCTGGCTGCCGCGCCTTCAACCGTAACTATATTGTAGGAGGTAAAACATTGTGAAAAAAATCATAGAACTTACTCATCGTATGGATGACTATGTGTGTATGTGGAATGGAGTCGAGGATTTATATATATGCGATACAGGGGAAAAATTACCGCCTAAATTTTTCTTTGTATTGAGCAGCTTTGGTTCGTTTTGCTATATGAAAACGCCAAAAGCGGAACTCAAACGCATGGTTGCGCTGGGTGATGGGAGAACACGGAAAATGTATGAGTTTCTCGCCCCTATTGTTGGATTTGATTATAAAGTATGTGAATACAAATCCTTTGAAAAGGCTCTTGCAAAAATCAAATCAGAGATTGATGCAGGCTATCCGTGTATGATAGGTGCGCTTGATATGTTTTATCTGCCGCATTTTGAAAAGCTATATCATAAAGAACATATCCCATTTCATTATGAATTGGCAATAGGTTATGACGATGAAGCTCAGATTTTGTATTTTCTTGATTGTGGCAGGACTGATATACAGACAATACCTTACGAGGAACTGCGGCTTGCATTTGATTGTTCCTATCCCGGATTATCCAAACCAAACACTGTATGGGCTGTTCGTATGCAGACAAATAAGGGCAAATATGAGATAGCAAAAGAAGCATTTGCACAGAAAAAAGAATTATACCTAAATCCGCCTGTTGGATTTATCGGTTATCGTGGCTTTGAAAAATTTATCAAGGATTTGCCTAATTGGAAAAATGAACTGTCAAAAGAGGACTACGACAAAATACTGTATAACATGGTGCAGTTTTTCGGAACCGTCCCCACAATACCAAATAAACTGCGTGGAATTGATGAGGCTGACACTATGGAGTTTGGCGGTGGTTTTGACAAAGCGGCGGTGGTTTTGTCCACGCTTGGAAAAGAGTATAACGACACAAGTATGACCAGAGCAGCGGAAATATTTTCTCCTGCGGCATTAGTGATTACCAAAATCAAAGAAGTGATTGTTGACTATCTCTCAAATGAATGTGATAAGACAAACCAACTGTCAGATTTATTTGCACAGGTTGCACATTCTATGAAATGCGGTTTTGAAGCACTATGATAACTTCCCGTTTGTTGGGAAGAACAGCTTTTGATCGTAACAGGAGTACACAATATGATTGTAATAATCGAAACAAATCAAAGTTTGAAAGGAGAAAAAATATGGTTGTAGATTTTATGGAAGCGGCATTACCGTGGATTTTATTGGGACTGTTTGTAGCAATCAGTTGTTCATTTATAAGTAAAACAAAGAAATAAATTCCCATTAATTGGGAAGAACAACATATCATCATAGAGCCAGACGCACAGATGATGAAACCATTATAATTGGAGTTTGGAGGTGTAGAGATGATTGACACAAGTATGCCTGATACATTATCCGTAAATGAGAAAGAATATGAGATTATCGAACTTTTGGGTAAAGGTAAAGGTGGATATTCCTATTTGGCAAGCGATGGAAAACAGCGGTATGTCTTAAAGCAGATACATCACGAACCATGCAGTTATTATCAATTCGGTAATAAAATTCAGGCTGAAATAAATGATTATAACAGATTGAAAAAAATCGGTATTAGAATACCCGAAATGATAGATGTTGATGTGGAGAATGAAAGGATTTTGAAAAAATATATCGAGGGCAGCACCATATATGAGCTTGTAAAATCTGATTGTATGAAAAATGAATACATAGAACAGGTACGGGACATGTGTCGCCTGCTCTATCCTGCGAACACAAATATTGATTATTTTCCTACGAATTTTGTGGTACAGAATGGGGTGGTATATTATATAGATTTTGAATGTAACGACTATATGGAAGAATGGGATTTTGAAAATTGGGGGATTTTGTACTGGTCAAAAACAGAAGAATTTTTGAAATATTTGGCTGAACATTCGTAGTGATAAAATTCCCGTTTGTCGGGAAGCGCTAATAGAGCTGATGAAGCCGCAGCATAGAAAACAGAAGGAATATAGAACATGATTATAATAATCGAAACAATAATTTTATGTATCATCTTTTCCCTGCTCTGCTATTTTGGAACAGGTACAGACGAAAAGAATTTGAAAAGCTATTCGTCTTATCCAGACGAAGTACGGAGCCGCATAAAGGATATTGCAGAGTATCAAGGACAATTTAAGGAGAGCAATAAAATAATAGCGTTTGTGTCAAATTTTCTGCTGTTCTTATGTCTGCTGTTTGCATTGGGATTGCTTATTCGAGAAAAGAACTATTGGCACAATTTTCTTGCGCTAACCGTAATCGGACAGGGATTGAATTTTTTTGACTTGCTTATCATTGACCTTTTATGGTGGAGAAACACAAAGCGAATCCGTTTTACGAAAATTCAAGAAAAGAAGTTGTATCAAAATCCCACAAAACATATTGAAGCATTTAGCAGAGCATTGATCATGTATTTGTTGATTGCTCTGATTGACGGATATTTATTGACGCTGTTTTAGAATATTACATATCATCATAGAGCCAGACGCAGAGCCGATAGAAAGGATATAGCGTAATGGATAGATACATACAGGAAACAAATATGCTTGATTACTCAAATGCAAATATTCAAAAGCTGATACAAGCAAGAGCGTGGCAAAAATTAGATACTTTTGGATGCATAAAAGCTGTTTATAACTTTGTGCGTGATGAAATCTTATTTGGATATAACATAGACGACGCTATCCCTGCGTCTAAGGTTCTGGCGGATGGTTACGGTCAATGTAATACCAAAGGAACCTTATTTATGGCATTGCTTAGAGCCTGCAATATCCCTTGCAGAATACATGGCTTTACGATTGATAAAAAACTGCAAAAGGGAGCGATGACGGGATTGGTTTATAAATCCGCTCCGAAAAATGTGCTGCACAGTTGGGTAGAGGTATTCTTTGACGATGCTTGGTATGAATTAGAAGCCTTTATTTTAGACAAGGAATATCTCTCCAAATTACAACAAATACACAGCGATTGCAGTGGTGCATTTTGTGGTTATGGTGTTGCTGTAAAGAATTTTCATCAACCTGTTATTGATTTTAATAGGAACAACACTTATATCCAAAGCGAGGGTATCAATCAGGATTTTGGTGTATATGACTGCCCAGACGACTTGCTGAAAGAACATCAACAAGAAATGTCATTTATCAAAGCATTTGCATATCGAAATCTGGGGCGGCATCTGATGAACAGAAATGTAAAAAAGATACGAAAAGCTGTAATAATAGAAAAAACGTAAAATCATCATAGAGCCAGACGCACAGACGCAGAGCCGACGAACTTATAAAATAACAAATTTGAAGGAGGTGGTGACATGGGAAATTAGCAGTATTGGATTTGTCTGAAAATGGTCAACAGATCGCGGAAAAGCTGTTGACCCTGCTTAATGACAGACAGCGGCAGGAATTATTAAAATATATTTGTCATAGTCTGGAACAGCCCGTTTCTGCTGTTAAGCATCCATGTGCCACTTCTAATTCCAAAGCTCCCGGATATATAGACAAGCCTTTAACGGAGATTCGAGAAGGCGAACTGTACTTTTGTCTGGAATTGCGCAAGGTCTGTGTTGGTGATATGGAGATCGAATTGACGGTAAAAGAATTTGATGCTCTGTACCTACTTATATCAAACAGAAACCGGATATTGACCTTTGAGACCCTTGCCTGTCAGATATGGGGTAAGGAATATATCGATATTACAGCAAAGACAATCCATAATTTAATGAGCCGTGTCCGTCATAAACTTCAAGTTTCCTCTGATACCCGCAACTATATTGTCTGTGTTCGAGGCGTTGGATATAAATTCAATGCCGAAAATCAAAAGACAAATTTAGGGGAACTTTAGGACAACATGATGATGAAATGTCGATAGAATGAGGAAGTGTCTCTGTATAATGTCCCCATAAACAGGGGGAATCAACAAATAATATTCTAATCCGCTTGTTCTCCCCCGGATATGGGGGTAAACATGCACATTGGGTTAGTCCGATATTTCTACAGGAAACGACAACGATATAGCCTAATATCTTCTGGTGCCGTAGCTTACAAAGCTGCGGCGCTTTTTGTATCGACACATTTCTATCTTATCCCCCAATGTTCATCAAGATATGCCATTGAGCGCGCACCTGGAACCAAACAGGTATGCGCTCTTTTGCTATATACAAGCAGGACAAGCCTGGAGGACTACTCTGTAGCAGATGGTACTCCCGGCTGCCGCTCCCCGCCCTCTGGTTTCGATTTTGCCAGCTATCAACTTAAAAATCGAAATTGGAGGACACCCTAATGAAAGAGATCAATTTGAGGGATTACTACCCTTTTTATACAACAGATATGATCGTGGAAGTGCCGGACGAGGTTGCCGATTTGCTCTACGAATACAAATTGAGTGAGGCAGCTCATTTCCTGCGTACATACCGGCATAAGGCTTATTTTTCGCTGGACTATGATGCCAATGTTGAGCGTGACGCTCTGGTAATTGTCCTGACGCCTGCGGATATTTTGGAACGGAAAGAAGAAAATGCCAAGCTGTATCAGGCACTTGCCTCTTTGCCGGAGAAACAGCGGAATCGGATTTATGCGCATTATTTTCTTGGCATGAGCAAATCAGATATTGCAAAAGCGGAGGGCATCCATAAGAGCCGAATTACTCGTTCTATCAATGCCGGCTTGCGAAGTCTGGAAAAGTTTTTGAAAGAACTTTCCTGACAGACGGCAACTTTGCCCCCGAAAATGAAATGAATAATAGAGGGACATATTTTCGGCAGGACAAGCCTGGAGGGTGTGGCCGTGTGGCAGACGCCCCGGCACACAGCAGACGTGAATTGTCATAACTGCCCGCCCTCTCCTGTTCTTTGACAACTGAATATACGTTGCCATAGGTACGTCATTCTGTGTTCCGAGCGGCAAATGGGGCGGCGCAATGACAGACAGCTAAGGAGGTGATGCACCGGCTGTCCGAGCGATCCACGCAACCCATTGACCTGGCTGTGGCAGGCCGGGCGCGACAACGACGCAGATCACAATGGTACTTTTTCACAACCTCTCACGGACTTGAAGGGGAGTTCCTGCCCTGTGCGCTTGCTCTGGCAAAGCGGCGGCAATGGCGGGGCTATGATGCGGTAAAGCTGGCCGCAGCCTATGGCAGCCCCGCTCTGCTTGATGCAGGGCTGCCGGGGGGCGTGGCAAATACGGCATAACAAAATCGAAATCAGATACCATGAGCCGGGCCTGCTTCCTTATGGATGGGTCCGGCTTATTCATGTGGTTTTGATGTCACTATATTGCAGAACGGAAAGGAGCGTGTGCCATGCAGGAACCATATACTTTATCAGGACAGAAGGATATTTCTGCTGAACCGCTGGCGGATATTCGCCATGTGTCAGTAAATAAAGACTTATCCAGAGAAGAACGGATCGCCGAGTTTGTCCGGCAGATCAAAGACCCCTACTGCTTCAAGTGTGGCAAGTTTACTGTCCGGGCCAGCTTCGCCCAGGGCGGCGCTACACTGGAAGAATGTTTGCAGGGCGTCTTACGGTAAATTTTTTTGAATTGGGGGCTGCTTTTTCCCGCGGGGAGCGTTATAATATTCTTGGGAAAAGGAATTGAATAACGAATGTACGAACTGCACTCCTTGAATTGCGGGATTTTTCCGCGACGAAAGGAGTGTTTTTGTATGCAGGTTTACAGAGCGATCAAGTATATCCGTCTCTCTTATACGGATGACAAATCAACGGAAAGCGACAGTGTTGCGAACCAAAGAAAACTGATTGATAACTATATCGTCCAGCACCCGGAGATTGAGGTTGTGGACGAAAAGATTGACGACGGTTACAGCGGAGTCCTTTTTGACCGGCCAGCATTTCAGGAAATGATGGAACTTATCAAGGAAGGCAAAGCCAACTGTGTCATTGTCAAGGACCTGTCCCGGCTGGGACGTGAGTACATTGAAACAGGGCGCTATATGCGCCGGGTATTTCCTGCCTATGGGGTACGCTTTATTGCGATCAACGATAATGTGGACACCCTGAATGACACGGGCGACGATCTGACCGTTTCCGTAAAAAACATAATGAATGAGGCGTACAGCCGGGATATTTCCATTAAGACCCGGAGCGCCCTGGATGTGAAGCGGCGCAGCGGCGATTTTGTCGGGGCTTTCGCTGTCTATGGCTACATCAAGACCGGTGACAAGCACAAGCGCCTGGAGGTTGACGAGTATGCCGCCAATGTGGTACAGGACATTTTCAGGAAACGCCTGGAGGGGTTCAGTGCGGCACATATTGCAAATGAGCTGAACCGGCTGGGTATTCTCTCCCCGCTGGCATATAAAAGGAGCCAGGGGATGCCCCATGCAAAGGGAGGATATACAGATAAAAAGGACTGTCGCTGGTCGGCAACGACCATTATCCGTATTTTGCAGGACGAAACCTACACGGGTACGCTGGTGCAGGGCCGGCAGACCACACCCCACTTCAAATTAAAGGAGCGGGAAAACAAGCCGGAAGATGAATGGATTCGGGTGGAGGACACCCATGAAGCGATTGTGGAGCGGCACGACTTCGACCTGGTACAGAGGATCAAGCGGATCGATACCCGGACTTCCCCAAAGGAAAATAAGGTGTACCTGTTTTCCGGTATTCTGATCTGTGGGTGCTGCGGCTGCCGGATGACCCGGAAAACCAACCACTACAAAGGCAGGGAGTATCACTATTACTACTGCCCGACAGGAAAGAAAGGCGGCTGCAATGGTTCCGTCATGCTCAAAGAGGAAGATTTGATTGAGTGTGTCCGGGACAGTCTGAAAGGCCATATTGACAATGTGGCCTCCCTGGATGCCCTTCTCTCAGGTATCAGCCAGGAACGGATCAACCGGGAGCTGGCCCAGGAATATGCTGGGCAGATCGCCGCCAATGAAAAACGCATGGCAAAGATTGAGGGCTTCAAGACAAAGCTCTATGAGAACCTTGTCAGCGGCATTTTGACGAAAGAGGAATTTCTTTCTTATAAGCGCAAGTACAATGCGGATATTGACCTGCTGAAACAGGCCATTGCCGAGCTGAACGAAAAGCTGACCGATGTGCTGGAAAACCGGAGCGAGCGCAACCGCTGGATGGCCCATTTTATGAAGTTCTCCACTCTGGAGGATTTGGACCGCCGGGTGGTGGCACAGCTTATACGTAGCATTACAGTTTTGGGAAAGAATGACCTACATATTGAATTCAACTATCAGGATGAATACCAGAAGGCATTAAAGCTCGCAAAGCAGGCGGCGGAGACCGTTGTGCAGTTCAAGGAAAGGATGGTGGGATAAATGGCAAGAAAGAGCAGAAAGAATCAGACGGCAACGCCGGTGTGCGATACTTCCCTCTATATCCGCACCGCCCTTTATATCCGGCTGTCCGTGGAGGATAACAAAAAGCGCGGACATTCCATTGAGAACCAAAAGCTGGTGCTGGAAAACTTTCTGGCAGGAAGGCCGGAATTTGTTGTTTACAACACCTATGTGGACAACGGCGCTACAGGCACCAATTTCCACCGTCCGGGTTTCCAGCAGATGCTTTCTGATATTGAGGCCGGGCTGATCGACTGTGTGATCGTAAAGGATTTGTCCCGGCTGGGACGCAATTCCATTGATACCGGCTACTATATCGAGCAGTATTTCCGGGCGCATCAGATACGCTTTATCGCCCTAACAGACCAGTTTGACACAGCGGATGCCAGCAACCTTCACGGCGGTATTATGCTGCCCCTGAAAAACATGATAAATGAAGCCTATGCGCTGGACATTGGGCGCAAGATCAAAGCCCAGGCAAGGCAGGCCATGAAAGACGGTGAATACATTGGCGCACGGGCCCCTTATGGCTACCGGAAAGACCCGGAGAACTGCCATAAACTGCTCATTGACCCGGAGGCCGCCGAGGTTGTATTTCAGATTTTCCAGTGGGCTTATGAGCATGTAGGGCTGAATGATATTGCCCGCAGGCTGAACGAACAGGGCATACAGACGCCCAGCCACCGGAAACGTGCCACGGGCGAGATCACCCATGAAAACCTGGTCGGCTCCGGCAAATGGCAGACCCGCACGGTTGCAAAGATACTGGACAGTGAAGTTTATACCGGTGATCTGGTGCAGGGCAAGACAAAAATTGTGGACCACCAGCAGGTACAGGCAGACGAGGATAACCTGATTATCGCCACCAATACCCATGAGGCCATTATCAGCCATGAAGTTTTTGAGGCAGTAAAGGCATACCGCAGGCAGGTGTGCGAAGAAAGCAAGGCACATGAGGTTGACCCTTATACCCCGAACATCTTTAAGGGGAAAGTGTTCTGCGCCCACTGTGGCGGCAGCCTCCATCGGCAGCGCAATAAGCGGAAGAAAGGGTCGGATGTTTACCTGTTCCATTGTCTCACCAAAAGCCGTGTAGACAAGAACGGGTGCCTGGGTGTTTCCGTCACCGAAAAGGATCTGCTCGATGCTGTTGTTGCCATATTGCAGCAGGAATTGACGGTTGCTTTAGGTAATTATTCCTTTGTCTTAGAGGCAGAGGTAAAACGGAAGAAAGAGCGTGATGATCTGAAAGCGGGCATTTCCGCAAAGAAGCAGGAAATTGATAGGAACCGCCGTTTTGTCCGTGGTCTTTATGAGAACTTCGTGCAGAAAGTGCTTACCAGTGAAGAATACTTCACCATGAAAAAGGATTATGAAGCAGCCATTGCCAAACTCTCTGACGAGATCAGCACTTTGGAAAACGGGCTTGCCGTCATGGACGCTCAGCTTGCCAAATATAAGGAGCTGGAACAGGATGCAAAAGTCCTGGAAAAAGATCATACCCTGACCGCTGCCCTGATTGACAGGCTGATTGAGAGGATCGAGATTACCCATGACAAGGAAATCCGTGTGAGCTTCCGCTTCAAGAGTGAATTTGAGGAATATGGAAAGGCGGTGGAACAATGCAGAAATTTGTAATCGCATTTTATATCCGTCTTTCTTTGGAGGACACAAAAACCGAAAGCATGAGTATTCCCAACCAGCGGGCGATCCTGCGGGAACACGCCATGTCGCTGGCGGAATGGGACCGGGCCGAGGTTTTGGAGTTTGTAGACAACGGGCACAGCGGCGCAAATTTTGAGCGTCCTGCCGTTCAGGAGCTTTTGGAAATGGTTCAGGCCGGAAAGATCGACTGTATCATGGTGAAAGACCTTTCCCGCTTTGGCCGTAACAGCATTGAGACCGGATATTTCATTGAGCGGGTATTTCCCCTGTACCATACGCGGTTTATCTCTGTCAGTGATGATTTTGACACCATCAATTTCAAGGGAGATACCGGGGGCATTGATGTGGCCTTTAAGTATCTTATCAGTGAGTGCTACAGCCGGGATATGTCGGTCAAGACGAAAACCGCCAAATACGCAAAAATGCAGCGCGGCGAGTACCAGAGCAAGATTTGCCCCTATGGGTACCGGAAAAGCGCGGATGGACGTATGGAGATTGACGAGAATGTGGCTGAAATTGTCCGCCTGATCTTTCGGTGGGCTGCCGAGGGAACCACAGCGGCGGAGATTACCAGGAAGTTGTTCCGGCGGAATATCCCCACACCTGGAGAATACCGCAAGAGCAAGGGACAGAGCTTCTATGATGTATCGCGGACGCATGGAACATGGAGCAGTTCAACCGTCCTGCGTATGTTGGAGGATGAACGCTATATCGGCACCTATGTCATAGGCAAGCGGGCTGTTACCGAGATCGGCGGGCACCGCATAAGGCTGAAAGATGAAAGCGAATGGTACAAGATACCGGATCACCATCCGGCGATTGTCAGCAAAGAGTTATTCGAGCAGGCAAAAGCCGGCATACGCCGCTTTTCTATCCCAAACAAAAAGCAGCATGATTACCCTCTACGCGGGAAAGTGTTCTGCGGCTGCTGCGACCATGCACTGTCACGGACTACACAATATCCGAAGTTCTATTGTCGGCACTCCCAGGTAAACACGGATTTTGCTTGTCATGGTATGTCGGTCAAGGCGGAGGAATTGGAAACGGCTGTATTTCAGATCATCCGGGCACAGGTAGATACCGTGCTGGGGGTTGATGGAGACGGCAAAGACAACCTTGATTTGCAGGTTATTCAGCAAGCAGAATATGAGAAGAAAGTTCAGGTTTTGCAGGATGCCAAACGGCAGCTTTATGAGCAGTTTGCCCTTGGTGAGATCGACCTGGGCACTTACAAAGAGCAGAAAGCCAGATATGACGCAGAGCTGGTCCGAGTGAAGAATGTCTGCACAATGGCAGCGGCACAGACCAAACAGGCCCAGGCAGACTATGAGGCCAAAGTCAAGCGGCGGGAAATCATAAGGGAAGTTTCCGGGGCCGACAGTCTGACACAATCACTGATTGATGCCTTAATTGACAAGGTGTATGTGTTTCCTGGAAACCGGATCGAGATAGTCTATAAAATGCAGGATGTCTTTAACATTTCAGCAAACAGGGGAACAGGCAATGAAAGCGGCGTTTTACTGTAGAATCGGCAACCAAGTGTTTGCATGTGTTTTACCGGATGAAAGGCACAAGTTGAGGGCCTTCCTTAATGCCGAGCAAAAGCGCGAAGCACAGGAAAGCCCTAAGAGAAATCGCCATTTCAAATTTGAAAAAAGATAGAAATTTTTTTGTCGTGGGCTTGACATACGGGTGCCTGAGATCGTGGAAGCGGATGTCGGGGAGCCCCGCCTCCTTCAGAGTTTTCTTCAACTGATGGTATGCGGCGCCGGGATTCAGCGGAGTCTCTGGGCGAAGGGGATTGTGGAAAATCCAGGGGGAGCAGGAGTGCTTTTTGCGCCCGATCAGCCGCTTCGCTGTGCTGGACGGCAGGAGGATCTTCCGAGTCCCGGCATAGGTCTTGGTGTCCCCGACCACCAACCGCCCGCCTTTTTCTTTGCGCAGCGTGCGGGTGACGCTGAGGATGCCCTTCCGCCCATCGAAGTCGCTCCACATCAGACCGCAAATTTCACCCAGCCGCAGGCCGGTGGTCAGCTCCGTGTAGAAGAAATCTCGCCAGATTTCATTGCCATCCACTGCCGCCAGGAAAGTGTCCATCTGTTCCTCGTTTAGAATTTTCATGGGCTTGTGGGTGATTTTAGGCGGGTCCACCTGTTTGGCAGGGTTGTTGGGTATCAGGCACTGGTCTGCCGCCGCTTGGAGGGCCTGGTGGAGGGCGGCGTGGATACCGCGGACGGTGGCGGGAGAGAGGCCGGGGCCTTGGCCGGGGCGAGGGCTGATCCGGCCACGCTCCTGGAGCGTGTGGTAAAGTTCTCTTAGATCCTCTGCCGTGATCTGGGTGAGTTTTTTGTGCCCCAGGTAGGGCTTGACATGGCGGTCCATGTCGCCCCGGTACCGTTTCAGGGTGTCGGGCCGTAGGGTGAGTGACATCTGCTCCAGCCACCGGTCCAGCCACTCTGACAGCGTCATTCTGCTTTCCTCCGTCAGGTCCACTCCCTGATAGGCATCGATGTTCTGCCGGAGTTTAGCGGTCAGTTCCTTTTGGTTATCTGCGTAGATGTATCGGAAGATAGAGTCACCGTTTTCCTTGTGGCCCACTACGATGCGGCCCTCCCAGCGGCCATCCTCCCGTTTGCGCACCATGCCGTCACCGGACGGCCTGCGTTTTGCCATAGGCTATTCCTCCTTATTTTGGTCGATTAAGCTGCCGTCGTCCCCGTCCAGGGACTCCAGGATCATGCGTACTCCCAGCCGGAAACCCAGGATGAAGTTCTCCAGGGCCATGGTGCTACCGATCTCATTCTCCGCATTGATGAGCCGGAGCAGCAATGTTTTTTCCTTGTCCTCCAGCAGGGCGGTGAGCTTTTCCTCGCACTCTGCCGACTGTTCCATGGCCTTTTTCAGGGCAGTCCCAGATCTGACATTCTGATCGTTGGGGGTGATGTTTCCAAAGTATAGGTTTTCCAACATATCTCGCATATGCGCCGCCTCCTTTGTCAGCAACACAACATAGCGCAGAAAGAGAAAACTATCCAGTGGCACAGCGTAGAATTCAGAAAAAGTTATCATTTGATTTTTCCTGTATCATTGTTAACAGCATCTCATTCCCCGTGCGGATCTTTTGCTCCATGGGAAGGGCTTTTCTCTTTGTTTTGCGGCGCAGTTTCTGATATACCTACCACCCCATAGTCATGCCGCCCATGTTTTGCTGAGGAGTTTCCTCATGGTCATCCGGCTTGTGGCCCATGGCGATCTTCTTTTCCTGGATCTTCCGCCGCAGCTTTCGGTCCACCCGCTGTCCCATCGGAGCGGCAGGCGGCACCGAGTTCTCCCGGAAGATCTGGCCCAGATGGTGGAGCAGCCGGGTGGCCGACAGGAACACATTGAGCCTGCCCACCTGGTCGAAGTGTTCCAGAAAGAAGGCGGCGTACTCGTTTCCCTGTTCCGCCGATTCATAGAAATACGCCCAGGCCTGCTCCCGGTCCTGCTTGACGTCCTGCCCGGCGAGGTATAGTTTCCCAAGAACATACTGGGCATACTGGTTCCCGTGTTCGGCGGAGTCGGTGAGATAGGCCACAGCTTTTGGCACGTCCTTCGGGACAGCTTTCCCCTCCAGATATAGCTTTCCCAGGCGGTAGGCGGCCCAAGAGTTCCCCTGGGCCGCCGCTTTTCCATACCAGGATACCGCCTCATCCATTCTCTTTTGGCTTTGCAGGAGCTTCCCCAGCGCGTATTGGGCGAAGTTATATCCCGCCTCCGCCGCCCGCCGAAACCACAGTTCCGCCTGCTGGTCGTCGGGAAGGAAGCCCCGACCATCCCGCCAGCACTTGCCCAGCTGGTAGGCGGCCAGGGAGAAACCTCTCTGCCAGAGCTGCTCCAGCACCTGCACCTGCTCCGCTTTTTCCTCCTCTGGATTTTCATACTCCTCCAGCACTTGCTTGGCGCTCTGGTAGGCCTCAGCCATCTGCCAGTTGGAATCCCAGGCGGAGTATACCGCATCCTGATCCTCATCTACCTCGTCCCGCATACGGGCATCCTCGAAGGTAAACGTACCAAGCCGGAGCTGCTCCGCCTCCCGGATGACCATGTTCTTGATGGCTTTGAACTCCTTCTGTTGGGAGAGAGGCAGGTGTTCTCTGGGCACGTCCTTGTAGTAACGTTCCAGTTCATCCCGAAGCTGGTTCCACTGCTCATAGCACTCTGCCACCTCGGGGATTTTGGACAGTTCATCCACGATGGCGTCTACCTGCGTCTTTACCGGCTTTTTCAGGTAGCCGTAGACCTTTTTGCCCTTGTGGTCCTCCAGCATTTTAGACAGGGTTTCCATCTGCTCCGCAATGACCGGGCTATGGCACAGACCTGTCTCCATCTCCCGAATGAGCCGCCCCATGGCCTCCATCGCCGCATCCCTCACCTGCTGATAGGACATATCTTTCTTCTGATAGAGAGACAGCAGCTCGTCCCGGAAGAGCTCATTGGACAGCTGGGAGCGCATCTTCTCGATACCCTTTTCTGTTAGAAAACCCTGCTTGGGGTCCGCCGACCAGACCATCATGTGGATGTGGGGGTGGTGCTTTTCATTGTGAAAGGCGGCGCACCATCGGAAATTGTTCGGAGGAATTTTCATGGCCTGGGCCAGTTCCGTCTGGTGGGCCAGCAGGAGTTTCCGCCAGCTCTCGCTGTTCTCGTAGCCCAGCCGGTGGGCGTCCTCCCGTTTCAGAGAGTAGACGAAGGTCCATACCGGCCCGGTGTGCCCGTTGATCTCCTCCATGGTCTTCTCCAGACCGGCGGGGCCGTCGGCGGAGAACAGGCCGTGAGACCTGGGCCGCTCCGCCATATACTCCAGGTAGCCGCTGCCGTCATGGGCGGGGTGCGGAACTTCCAAAAGCTCCACGCCCTCCCGTGTGGCGATGTACTCGGCGTAGTGACTGCCGCCGCTTTCAGGTTTGATGTAGCCCGACTTCTGGATCAGTCCCGGCATCACTCAGCCCCCTTTTGGTAGCGGATGGCGTCCTCGAAGCTGATCTCACCGTTGGTCTCCTTCACCTCTTTGACACACCGCACCCGGGCCTTTCGCAACTCATCCGGGTCGATCTCTATATCAGCGGCCAGGATATTCCCCATGAGATTTTGGTCCACCGACAGCTTGAACAGCAGGTGTCCCATCCGTTTGCCCAGGGCTCCCAGTTTGCCCTCCAGCACGTCGGCCAGGACCCGGGGCAGATAGGCATCGGCAGATTCCGTGTCCAGGTAGCCGGAATAGAACCGAATTGCCTTCTCAATAAATTCGTTTTTGGTCGTACAGTTGTCCCTCTGGTAGTGGGACTCCACCTTCCTGCTTTTTCTTTCGTCCCCCGTAAAGAACCCAGAATGGGGAGAGTCCTCTCTCCAAAGAGGGGGAACAGCGGCCCAAATCCGGTCTCTATCCGCTGGGAGGGGCAGGGACTCTGCCCCTCCCGTGATCGGGGCACACAGCGGCTCACAGGCGGTCATGCGGGGCTTTCCCGCTCCCGCAGGAGTTTTGCTACACGCTGGCGCTCCGTTGCCAGCTCCAACTCCGCTAACTGGCTTGCATAGTGTTCGTCGATCACCTCTCTGATGGGCCGGAGGGTGAACAGCAGATTTCCGTTTCGCTTTTCTCCTGTCTTGGTGATGACCTCTGTGGGCTCTGCGGTGATAAGTCCTCGCTCCTCCAACTGACGGATGTACTTGCGGACGGTATTCTCGCTCATCCGCACTGCTTGTCCAATGGTTTTGATGCTGGGCCAGCACTGATGTGTCTTTCGGTTTTCACACCGTTTCAGAAAACTGTACACAGATAACTCTCCGGCACTTAGACCCAGGAGAAACACTTCGTTGGGCAGAGAGAAAAAATTTCCGCGCCCGCTGTACTTGCTGTATCTCATGTGCCGCCTCCTGTGTGTTCCTTCACCCACTGGATGAACTGCTCCTTGCCCCCTCACTATGTATTGGGGGAATAATATCCTTTTGACATATTTCTGACAGAAAAGCGGAGCGCCTGCTTTGTCAGCAGACACTCCGCTCAGTGTTGGGTCGATTCAGTTTTGCGCCGGTTTCCGCAGTCGGTACCTGCCCTCTGCTTCGTCCCGCTCTTTCAACAGACGAGCCAGGGCAGAGAAAAACTTCTTTTGCATATAGTCCACGCTGCCTCGGTTCAGCTGGTGTGCCTCGGCGTACTTGCGGATGGACAGGCCCTCCACGAACCGCTCCCGGAAGTAGTCCCGGTATTCCAACAGCACTGTTTTCAGGGCGTTGTCCAGAAATTGCAGATCCTCTTTCAGTTTGGCGAAGTCACTTCGTGTGATGGCGGTGAACCGCTTTTCTTTCATGCAGAGGCGATATTTGCTCCGGTCGAAGTTGTAGTGCTCGCAGAGATCTTTCGCGTATGCGAGGTAGGAGAGAGACCGCTGATACTCTCGGGAGTCGTATTCTTCCTCCAACTGCCGCTGATGTTGTTTTCGCACCGGCCCCCGGAAGCCTTCATCCTCCAGTCGCTCGATGGCGGCCTCCGAGATCTTCATATTCATCAGCCGCTTGTACTTGGCTTTCCGCTCTCCGTCTGCTTCCACGAATGCGCAGAAGGACTTTTTGGTGGAGGTGCAGTACTTGGGAACATCCGCAAAGGGATAGGTAGTCCAAATGACCGCTTCCTCTCTGGTGTCATTATCCGTGGCCGTGGAAATCACGTAGACCACCTTGCCGTCGTACCGCCGGTAGTACCCGGCGCAGATTCGTCTGCCCGCCATCAACTGCACCTCCATTTTTCCTGCCTTCAGTATAGCGGGACACGGGCTTTCTGTAAATGGCGGAGGCTTTTCTTTGTTTTATTTCCCCCGCAGAATTTGAGGCGGTGTTCCGGCAAAACATCGACGGAGAAGGCCCACGCCTGCAGCAGGGCAGCCTGCCGGGTGGTAACAGACTGTTTCACCGTTTCAAATACATTCAATAGGCAAATCCTCCAAAAATAAGAAAAGCGCCTGTCATTCTCACAAGGAAAATGTCAAGCGCCGGTTGGTGGGTTCCGCATTCAATTTTCACACGGAAGGGGGAGGGGGGATGCCTGCGGTACCTCCGGCAGGGCGCGGAGGAATGGCTGCCGCTACATTCGGGGCGGCCTGGCGCGGCGGCATCATTCTGCCAGAACCGCGTAAATGCATGCCCCTTAACCGCGCCTGCAAACCCGCCTATGCCTGGCGGGAGGACAAAGATTCTGCAACCCTGCGCTGTCCAGAGGGTTGACAATTCCAGCGCCTTGGCCTATAATCATCTCAACTGAATCAGGATCTTCAGGGCGGGGTGAAATTCCCCACCGGCGGTACAGCCCGCGAGCCGAAAGGCAGACTTGGTGAAACTCCAAGGCCGACAGTAAAGTCTGGATGAAAGAAGATCGTGTGACTGCAGGAACTCTCTTTCCTGCGCCCGTGGACGCTCGCTCTGGAATGGTTACATTCCGGAGCGGTTTTGTTTTCCGTGGGCGCGGGTGCGTCCCGTTTTCACGATGCTCTGGACCACTGGTTCAGAGCATTTTTCCATTTTTGGAGGTGAAGAAGATGGATGACAGCTCCTATATGGCGCTGGCCGTGGAGCTGGCGGAGCGGGGCGTGGGCTGGGTCAGCCCCAATCCACTGGTGGGCGCCGTGCTGGTGAAGGACGGGTGCGTCATCGGCCGGGGGTGGCATGAGCGGTGCGGCGGGCTCCACGCGGAGCGGGCCGCCCTGGCCGACTGCCGGGAGGACCCGGCGGGGGCCGTGCTGTACGTCACCTTGGAGCCTTGCTGCCATACGGGCCGCCAGCCCCCCTGCACCGAGGCCATCCTGGCCGCCGGCATCCGCCGGGTGGTGGTGGGCAGCATGGACCCCAACCCGCTGGTGGCGGGCAAGGGCGTGGAGCTCCTCCGGACCCATGGGGTGGAGGTGGAGACCGGGGTGCTGCGGGAGCAGTGCGACGCGCTGAACCCGGTGTTCTTCCACTATATCCGCACCAAACGCCCCTATGTGGTGATGAAGTACGCCATGACCCTGGACGGGAAGATCGCCGCCTATACCGGGGCCTCCCGGTGGATCACCAGGGAGGCGGCACGGCGGCACGTCCACGAGATGCGGCACCGGTACCGGGGCATCCTGGCCGGCGTGGGCACGGTGCTCTCGGACGACCCTCTGCTGACCTGCCGCATCCCGGGCGGGCGGGACCCGGTGCGGATCATCTGCGACACCAGCCTGCGGACCCCGCTGGACAGCCGGATCGTCCGCACCGCCGATAAGGCGGAGACCATCCTGGCCACCTGCGTCTCCGACCCGGGGCGGACCGCCCCCTACACCGATGCCGGGTGCCGGGTGTGGACCCTGCCGGGGCGGGGCGAACATGTGGACCTGCCCGCCCTAATGGACGCCCTGGGGGCAGCGGAGATCGACGGAGTGCTGCTGGAGGGGGGCGGCACGCTGAACTGGGCCATGCTGGAGGCGGGCCTGGTGCAGCGGGTCCAGGCCTACATCGCCCCCAAGCTCCTGGGCGGCGCTGGGGCCAGGTCCCCGGTGGAGGGCCGGGGCGTGGAGGCGCCGGACCAGGCGGCACATCTGCGGAAGGTGACGGTGACGGCCCTGGGGGAGGATTTCTTGCTGGAAGGAGAGGTGGACCGGGATGTTTACGGGACTCATTGAGGAGGTGGGCACCCTCCGGGCCGTCCGGCGGGGGGCTCACTCGGCGGTGCTGTCCATCGGGGCGGAGACGGTGCTCTCCGGCCTGAAAACCGGCGACAGCGTGGCGGTGAACGGAGTCTGTCTCACCGTCACCGCCCAGGACAGCGGCGGCTTCACCGCCGACGTGATGCACGAGACCTTGAACCGCTCCTCCCTGGGGGCCCTGGCGCCGGGGAGCCCGGTGAACCTGGAGCGGGCCATGGCGGCAGACAGCCGGTTCGGGGGCCACATTGTCTCCGGCCACATCGACGGCACCGGCGCCATCACGCAGGTCCGCCGGGATGACAACGCCCTGTGGTACACGGTAGAAGCATCCCCCGCCCTGCTACGGTACATCGTGGAGAAGGGCTCCATCGCCATGGACGGCATCTCCCTGACAGTGGCAGCCGTGGAGGCGGACCGGTTCTCCGTGTCCGTGATTCCCCACACGGCGGCGGTGACCGCGCTGGGCCGGAAACGGCCCGGGGATGTGGTGAACCTGGAGACAGATATCATCGGCAAGTATGTGGAGAAGCTGCTGCGCCCGGCGGAGCCCGCCGCCCCCAGGGCCGGCCTCTCCTTGGAATTTTTGATGGAAAACGGATTTTGAACAAGGAGGAATGACCCATGGAATCCCAATTCTGCACGGTGGAGGAGGCGCTGGAGGAACTGCGTGCCGGCCGCCTCATCCTCACCATTGACGACCCGGACCGGGAGAACGAGGGGGATCTGATCTGCGCTGCCCAGCTCGCCACCACGGAGAACGTCAACTTCATGGCCACCCACGCCAAGGGACTGATCTGCACCCCCATGAGCGCCGAGATCGCGGACCGGCTGGGGCTGGAGCAGATGGTGAAAGTGAACACCGACAACCACGCCACCGCCTTCACCGTGTCCATCGACCATGTGGACACCACCACCGGCATCAGCGCGGAAGAGCGGGGCTACACCTGCCGCAAGTGCGTGGACCCGGACACTCGGCCGGAGGATCTGCGCCGGCCCGGCCATGTGTTCCCCCTGACTGCCCGGCGGGGCGGCGTGCTGGTGCGGGGCGGCCACACAGAGGCCACGGTGGACCTGTGCCGCCTGGCGGGCCTGGTCCCCTGCGGCCTGTGCTGTGAGATCATGCGGGACGACGGCACCATGATGCGCACCACGGAGCTCTTGGAGAAGGCCGGGGAGTGGGGGCTGAAGGTGCTGACCATCCAGGCCCTCCAGGACTACTGCCGCCGCCACGACAAGCATGTGGTCCGTGAGGCCTCCGCCCACCTGCCCACCAAATACGGGGACTTCCAGATCTACGGCTATGTGAACGACCTGACCGGGGAGCACCATGTGGCCCTGGTAAAGGGGGACATCGGCGGCGGGGAGAACGTGCTGTGCCGGGTCCACTCCGAGTGCCTCACCGGGGACGTGTTTGGCTCCAGGCGCTGTGACTGCGGGGAGCAGCTGGCCGCCGCCATGGGACAGATCGAGGCGGAGGGCCGGGGTGTGGTGCTGTACATGCGCCAGGAGGGCCGGGGCATCGGCCTGATCAACAAGCTGAAGGCCTACGCCCTCCAGGAGCAGGGGCTGGACACCGTGGACGCCAATGTGCGCCTGGGCTTTGCCCCGGACCTGCGGGAGTACTGGATCGGGGCCCAGATCCTCCGGGACCTGGGGGTCAGGACCATGCGGCTTCTCACCAACAACCCGGACAAGATCTACCAGCTGTCCGACTTCGGCCTGGAGATCGTGGAGCGGGTTCCCATCCAGATGCCCGCCACGGCGGAGGACCTCGGCTATCTGCGGACCAAGCAGCGGCGGATGGGCCATCTGGTCCGGTACTGAGGGCCGGCGCCCGCCGGTCGAGGGAAAAGAAACGAAATCTGATCAGGGGGAATTTGTCATGAAGATCTATGAGGGAAATCTGGTAGCGGAGGGCGCGCGGATCGGCGTGGTCTGCGCCCGATTCAACGAGTTCATCGTCTCCAAGCTCCTGTCCGGCTGTGAGGACGGGCTGCTGCGCCGGGGCGTCCGGCAGGAGGACATCCATGTGGCCTGGGTGCCGGGGGCCTTTGAGATCCCCCTTGTCGCCGCCAGGATGGCCAAAAGCGGGCGGTACGACGCGGTCATCGCCCTGGGGGCGGTGATCCGGGGCTCCACCAGCCACTACGACTATGTGTGCGCGGAGGTGTCCAAGGGCATCGCCCAGACGTCGCTGGAGACCGGCGTACCGGTGCTCTTCGGCGTCCTCACCACCGACACCATCGAACAGGCCATTGAGCGCGCCGGCACCAAGGCGGGCAACAAGGGGGCGGACTGCGCCCAGAGCGCCATTGAGATGATCAACCTCCTCCGGGCACTGGAGGCATAAGAGCCGGCCTCGGCGCTCCTCCGGTGCGCGGCCCCGCAGGCGCCGCCCCGCCGTAAGCAGCACGGGACGCGGGAGAAACATGGACATGGGCCTCCTGGGGCGTCAGATCGTCTGTCTCAGCAAAGGGCTGGACGAAGTGGTAGTATCCCCACGGCGGCACTTGGATGGAGAGTTCTGCCGACAGCCGCCTGAGCAAGGGGCTATCCAATGGCTGGCAGGTTGTCCCAAAACAGTGGGTGGAGTCCATGCTCCGGAACCAGCCGAAGTGGGAGGTCGAGCTGGCTATTGTGAATTTCCGCTATGCGCCGCAGGGACTCTCTCCACAGCAACAGGACAAACGCAGTATGGTGATCTCCCAGCGCATGGTGGAGGCTGGCTTTGCCTGCGTGCTGACGGCCCAGTTGAAGGGCCGGACCGTTCTGCTGATCTGCTCAATCCACCCGGCGGCCACTGAAGAAGAGATCCGCTATACGATACAGCTCCTGGACAAATATGCCGTACGTTGAAGGAGAAATGCTTTCCTCAATCTTCTGTCATTACTGATTATGAAACCCTATTTTCGGGCGTTTACCAGGAATGATTCCTTGCCCCAGTCTGGAAATGAGGTCGGCGGTTCGAATCCGCCCAGCAGCTCCACGAAACACCTGAAATCTTCGGATTTCAGGTGTTTTTTTGTTGCAAATTTTCACTTTTCTGTGTGGGTCAAAATGTGGGTCAGCGACTTGACCCACACCGTGACCCACACGCCGAAAGGGCCGGAAAGGTTCAAAGAGTGCCGGACGGGAAGATTTGCTTTCCCGCCCGGCATTTTTTCTCTGTCTTACATGACTTGCTCCATGAAATTGCCCATGGTCTGGGCGGCCTCGTCCTGCTTCTGCCGGGTGGCGTGGGTGTAGGTGCGCAGGGTAAACCCGGCGTCAAAGTGCCCCAGCATGGAGGACACCGTTTTCACGTCCACGCCGTTTTGGAGAGCCGTGGTGGCGAAGGTGTGCCGGAGATCGTGGAACCTGAGATGCCCCAGTCCGGCGTCCTTCAAGATCTTCTTGTGGAGGTTCACCACGCTGTCCGGGTGGTACATCTCCCCAGTGAGAGGAGACGGAAACAGGTAGGGGCTGTCCGGGTGCTTGTCGTGCTCTTGGATCAGCATATCTACCGCCGCTTGGGGGATGGACACCAGCCGCACGGAGTTCTCCGTCTTGGGCCGGGTCAGTTCCAGAGAGCCGTCCGGGTTTCGAACATACTGTTTGCTGACGGAGATCGTCCTCTGCTGAATATCCAGGTCATCCCATCGCAGGGCCACCAGTTCTCCCTTCCGCAGGCCGCTGACCAATTCCAGATAAAACATGGGGAGAAGACCCCGCTGCTCCGCCGCCTCCAGATAGGCTTTCATGTGCTCCGGCGGGAGAATTTTCATGTCCAGCTTCCGAGGCTTGGGTACGATGCAGTCTTCACAGGGGTTCCGGGGGATCAGCCGCTCCTTGACCGCCCGATCCAGGGCGCAGTGGAGCATCAGGTGGACGCTGTGGACGGTGGTGGTGCTCAGGCCCTTGTCCTGACTTTTGCCAACATGAATTCTGCCGCTCTCCAACAACTCTTTGTAGAGCTTTTGTAGATGCCGGGTGGTCAGCTTCTTCAATTTGACGCTGCCGATGCGAGGAACGGTGTACTGCTCGATGATCAGCTGGTAGCGGTTGGCCGTGGCGGTGCGGACATTGGGCTTGGCATAGAGCTCGTACCAGGTCCGCAGCCAGGTGGCCACCGTGTACTCATCCTCTGACTTTCGAACCTCAATGCTTTGCGATTCTGTGATGGCGGCTTTCAGTTTCTCCTTGACCTCCGCCTGGGTCCTGCCCAGCACGTTCCTGATGATCCGCTTGCCGGTCTTGGCGTCGTACCCGGCGGTATAGCGGCCCTCCCACCGGCCGTCCTTCCGCTTGCGGATGTTACCTTCTCCATTGGCCCGTTTCTTTGCCATGGTGATCGCCTCCTTTGCAACGACACAACATACCGCAGAAGGAGAACAATAGCCAGGGCCTGCGGCCACTGTTATCAGAAAATTAAGAAAGGGCTGCGTCCTTGGCAGCCCTTTTTCTTTGTATAGCGTATCAATTTTTGATGTGGGGATGCCGCGATTTGGTTCTTTCTATGGCCCGCTTTTCTTCCTCGTCCTCGAAACAGTAGGGCTCGATTTCCCCGGCGATCCCCATGCCCAGTTGGAATCCGGCGATGAAGGAAACCAGGGATGTCTCCTCCCGTAGCTCGATCTCCAGGTCCTGCGCACGGAGCAGCAGCTCCTGGTCCTGCCGTTCGATGTTCCCCCGGAGAGCATGGTAGGCGTCGTCCAACGCTCGTTCCAGCTCCGGGCGGTCCGGCTCCCGGCAGAACCTTGCGTGCAGGTCCTGCATGTAGTCGTTCATGTTGTGTCGCCTCCTTGTCAGCGACACAACATACCGCAGAAGGAGAACAATAGCCAGGGGCAGGGCGCAGAGTTATCAAACAATTCACAGTTTTTGCCTCGAACTCTACGTAGGGAAGTTGGCCTATATTTGTTTAGGCGGCGCAATTCTTGAGGAGAGTATTCGTACCCCAATAGTTCAGGAACGCCCTATTGCCCCCTTGCGGCGCTAAGGAGACAGCTGAATTCTACAGAGAAAAGCGCCATTGCTACGATTTCATGTACAGAAGAACGCCTTTTCAAAATCCCGCAACTGCCCGCACTGCGGGCAGTTGTGAGCGAACTGGCGCAACAAAAGCGCCGGTTCTTTCTCCTGCTTTTTCTTTCGTCCTCCGCAGAGCCTCAAAACCGGCCCAGATCCGTCCAAAATTCCCCGGAGGGGCTGGGAGCCTGCCGGGTCCCGAACCGCTCCACACAGGGCCTCACAACGGCTCACAGGCCCTTGCTTGTTACCCTTCGTTTTGTTCCCTATCTTTTTCAACAGATCTCCTGCCTGCATGATGCCTCGCAGTGGGAAGTGCAGGCAGCGGCAGGATGTAGTAGTGGTTGTTGCTCTGCTGCCAACTTCCGTCGCGGCGCATCAGCTTGTTGGTTGCCGCCTTGCGGACGAATCCGCGTTCCACCAATAGCTTGACCGCATCCCGCGCTGCATTTTCCGAACAGCTGCAGTGCAGCGCGATGGTCTTGATGCTGGGCCAGCAAAGTTCTTTCTGCCCGGCGCAGCAGACCAGGTAGTTGTACACAGCGAGCGGGATCGGCTTCAGGTTATAGCAGAAGATGGCATTGCTCATTTGATAGATTCGTTCCCCCAGAATCGGCATAGAGTACCTCCGTGTTCTTTTCGAAATTCAGAGAACAAAATCTTGCGTTCCGGAAGCCTCTCTGTTAGACTGTCTGCAGATGGAGTCTGCGTTTTTCGGAACGCGGCGTGCCGCCGGACTGTTGCAGCAGTTTCGGCGGCTTTCCTTTTGCTGCGGACCTTGTACGCTGATCACACGCACCTCCTTTACAAAAATTCGTGGGCCGCACGCCGTACCGGTTCCTGCTCTGCGGCCTTGTTTGACACGCACGGCGTTTCCTTTCGCCTTAGTGGGCGCGCCTGTTGCTTGACAGCAGAGTTTTGGCGGCACTCTTTCCGGCAAGTATCGGCTTTGGTGGTGGGTATGCAGTTATCGAGGTACAATCGCGGCCAGATAGAATTCTTGATTTTTCTAACTGCCTAATCCAGACTTGGTTTTAAAGGCATTATTCTATTGCTCGCCTAACCCGGGCGTAACAAACCACTCTCTTTGCGTCAAGATCAATTAATGAACAGTTTGTAAATTAGTCTAGGGAATACATTTCCAATAAAGGCATAAGCCTGAGGCGAGAAGCATTAGCACTGGTGTTGTCCCAGAAGCGGGGGATAAAAGAGGCAGAAGATATAAGACGGCTGTATGGGAGCACAAGCGGACGCACAATCGGCTGAAGGGCCAGAAGTTGCGGGAACAGATCACCATAAATGAGCAGAGGGCAGGTGGTGTGTGCCCAAGAGGCGCCACAGGCCGGTAGATGCCCCATGAGCAATATGCGCAGAAACTGAATGAGCTGTGAAAAAGGAGGAAACCGGCCGCTCTTGGCACAGACTTCCTTTCAAAATATAATATTTGACCTCGTTACCCTCCTCTTATGTAGACCAGCATTGAGAATATGTTATCTCAATGCAGACCTAACTGCCGGAGCTTCCGCCAAAGGGTAACCCGACTGATTCCAAGTGCCTCCGCGGCTGCGGTTTTGTTTCCGCCAGCTTCCTGCAACGCTTCTAAAATAACCGCCAGTTCATCATCTGGAGATGACAGGCAGGATGGAACCTGAATAGACTGGGGTTCATCTATCAGCTGAGCTTCTGCCAAAGGCAAATCAATTTGACCGCGGGAAAGGACTGCCAGACGCTCACAGAAATTCCGCAGTTCTCGGATGTTCCCTTTCCAGCTATGCTCTGTAATTTTGTCCAGGGCTTCCTCGGTGACAGAAGGGATTTTCCCTTCAGAAAACTGTTCCAAAAAATAGTGGACCAACAGGCCAATGTCCTCTTTGCGTTCTCGCAACGGCGGAAGCCGCAGTGTCAAAACGCATAAGCGGTAGTAAAGATCTTCCCGAAAACTTCCGTCCTGCACCAGTTTTTTGAGATCGCGGTTGGTGGCTGCGATAACTCGTACGTTGATAGGTGTTACCTTGCTGGCCCCCAGCCGAGTGATCTCCTGTTCCTGCAGGACCCGAAGAAGGCGTGACTGTTGGGAAAACGGCATTTCAGAAATCTCGTCCAGGAAAATAGTCCCCTCATGCGCCTGTTCGAACAGACCTGCTTTGCCGTTTTTGGAGGCACCTGTAAATGCTCCCGGCATATAGCCGAACAGTTCACTCTCTAGCAGAGTTTCCGGGATCGCTGAGCAGTTCACGGCAATGAAGGGATGATCGCGCCGGGGACTGGCGTTATGGATGCTTTGGCTGAAGAGTTCCTTGCCAGTCCCGCTTTCTCCATAGATCATGATATTGGAGTCGGTCTGCGCATAGGCAACGGCAGTTTTGATGGTATTTTGCAAGACATCACTGCTCCCGATAATGGAAGAAAAACTGTATTTTGCCTTGCTGCTTTTGGCGTACAGCTTTCCGCGCAATTTTTCTTCAGACTCCTGAATCTGTGCGGCGTTAAGGAAAGTCATCACATTGCCTACTACTTCTCCGCGCAGCAGCACGCTGACCCTGCGGAAAGAGATCTGAGTGTTGTGGTATTCAATGATTTCCTCGGCGGTGTGTTCTTTTCCAGACGCAAAGGCGGCGATTTGCGGAGAATGCAGAGCGTCTTCGATATCCAGCCCTAAGCACCACGCACCAACAGGCATCCCTAGGATCTGCTGAGCGGACTGATTGTACGCCCGGATCCGTTGCTGTTCATCCAGGGAGATCAGTCCCTCATAAGCGTTGTCCAACAGAGCCTGATTGCTCAGCGCGACCTGACGGTTTTGCCGACTGATAATCCCAATTTGCATGGCCATCTGGATCGCATTGGCAATAGAGTGTTTGCCGGATTGAAGCTGCATACAGGCAACCCCTTGTTGCCAGGCATAATCACATCCCCGCTGTCCGCCTAGAATGACCCGGCAGCCTTGAGAAATAGCCTGATCCACTTGGCGGTAGATCTCTTCCTCGGTATTCTGAGCCAGGATGTATGGACGTACATCCAACTGCAGATTACGGGCCAGTTCCTCGATTCCCAGCAGCATGTTGGGAGAACCGATAATGCCCGCGGGAGCGGTACCATATGTATCCCGCATCTGCAAAAGGGCGGAAACCAGGTCGCTGCCGCTGATGGACAGCTCCACAACGGGAATGGGATAGTTACTCCGCTGCAGGTCATATGCTGTGGCGCCCCGTACGATGATGACATCTGCGTCCAGGTGCTGCTTCAGTACCTCGTCCGAAGTAGCTGCCCGCAGGACTTCAAACTCATACTCCTCCGGAAGATCCTCTGCTTGCCGCCGTGTTTCTAAGATTTCCTGAAAGGTTTCCCGGGCCAGCACCTCCATGCCTCCAAACGGCACCACCATAATAATCTTGATCACAGCATATCCTCCTGATGAAACAAATGAAACACTTGAAGCGATCATGAGAATAGATTAACTTTTTTTTGGATATTTTGCAAGAGGAATTTAGGGAAAATTCTGTTAGCTATTGGCGTTTTTGGTAACACTGTTTCAGGCGGTTGGGCGGTTTGTAGGTGCTTTACTCTACTATATCTGGAGTAAATGCCCAAGTTGGCACTGTTCTTGCTTATATTCTTTATCACAAGCCAAAACCCCTCAACACATAGAAAAGGAGAAGACAAAATGAAAAGAGTATGGTCTGCATTGTTAGCACTGGTAATGGCATTGTCTCTGGCTGCATGCGGAGGGACCTCCACGGGAGGCGGTGGAACTGGAGCTGACGAAGAGAACGGTGGCACCGAGGTACGGGTCCTTTCCTTCGGCCATGCACAGTCTGACACACACCTCTTCAATGACACGGTTCTCAAATTCAAGGATCTGCTGGAAGAAAAATCCGGTGGCGCCATGAGCGTGGATGTTTTTGCAAACGGGACTTTGGGCAATGAACGTGAAATGGCCGAATCTCTGCAGATCGGGACACTGGACATGTGCATCTCCGCTGTCGCAACCTTAAGTGGTTTTGACAGCAATCTGGATGTATTTAACTTCCCATATTTGTTTGAGAGTTCCGAGCATGCCTACAAAGTTTTGATGGGTGATCTTGGATACGAGCTTTTCAAGCCTCTGGAGGAGAGCAATGGTATTAAATATTTAGGTCAGGTGGATCTTGGATTCCGGAGTATGACCAATAATGAACGTCCCATTTACACCCCGAATGACTGCAAGGGACTGCGTATGCGTACTATGGAGAGTTCTATCTGCGTGGAATCACTCAGTGCCCTTGGAATTGATGCGGTATCCATGAGTTTCGGGGAACTGTTTACTGCCCTCCAGACAGGAGCTGTCGACGGTCAGGAAAATCCTATCTCCGTCATTTATTCGTCCCGATTCTATGAGGTGCAGAAATACCTCTCCATGACGGAGCATCTGTATCCTGTCAGCCCGATCTTGATGAGTATGCAGACCTGGAACTCTCTAAGCGAGGAGGAGCAGGGCTGGGTATCTGAAGCTATGGCAGAGGCGCTGGACTGGTCTTGGGAAGAGAGTGCTACACAAATTGATACGATGAAGCAGGAATTGGCTGACAATGGAATGGAGATCAACGAGGTGGATAAGGCTCCGTTTATTAAGGCAACGCAGGTAGTTTATGAAAACTATCAGGACCAGTACGGAGAGCTGATTGCGCGTATCCAGGCCGAAGCTTAAACTTATACGCTCTAAAGAGTACTTTGGACAGCTGAGCATTCAGCTGTCCAAAGACCCATCTGTAATTCGGAGGAACTTATGAAACGCTTTATTTCCGGTTTCGACCTGACAATCAACCGGGTATTGCAATTTTTATCTATCTGTTTACTGGCGGTCATGACAGTTGTCGTTTTTGCACAGGTGGTATTCCGTATCTTCCACGCATCTATTATTTGGAGCGAGGAATTATCCATTTACGCCATGGTATGGTGCGTTTTTCTTGGTGCAGCACTTTGCTGCCGAAAGGGCACAATGATCGGACTGGAGATTTTTCGCTCCATTCTTCCTAAGAAACTGCAAAAAGCCGTCATTTTATTGGCATCCATATGCACGGTTGCATTTTTGCTGTTTCTTGCATATGTAGGAGCTCAGATTGTGCTGCAAATGTGGAGCCAGGCCACTCCAATTTTGAAGTGGCCCATGGGAGCAGTTTACGCAGCAATTCCGGTGGGGGCTTTTTTGATGGCACTGAACACCATTTTCTCTACGTACGAAACCTTGGAGGGGCTGAAATCATGACTGCAGTTCTGTTCATAGCATTCACTTTTTTACTGATTATTGGCGTACCGGTAGCGTTTTCACTAGGCGCTTCCGGCCTTGCTGCCATTTTGCTTGGCAGCGATCTGAATCTTTCAATCTGCGCACAGCGTATGTATTCCGGGACTGCGTCTTTTTCTTTGCTGGCGATTCCCTTCTTTGTATTGGCTGGAAATTTAATGTCCGCCGGTGGCGTGTCACGGAGGCTGATCAATTTGTGCAATTCGTTGATTGGACACGTGACTGGCGGCCTGAGTATGGTTGCCATTGCGACCTGTGCCTTTTTCGCGGCAATCTCCGGTTCCAGTATTGCCACCGCTGCAGCAGTAGGTGGCATCATTATTCCTGAAATGCTCAAACAACGCTATGACCGGGACTTCGCAGCCGCCACAGTTGCTTCCTCTGCTGAGCTGGGTGTGATTATTCCCCCCAGCATCGGATTGATCATGTACTGTGTTTCCACCGGCGAATCCGTCAGTACGATTTTTATTGCAGGCTTTGTTCCTGGGATTATGATTGCCCTGACGCTGATGGTAACGTCCCATCTGATTTCTAAAAAGCAAGGGTTCGTTCCAAACCCTAAGGCCACTAGAAGGGAGCGCCTGCATGCGCTCCGGGATTCCATTTGGGCATTGTTGATGCCAGTCCTGATTTTAGGCAGTATTTATACCGGGATCTGCACGCCTACGGAAGCAGCTGTGATATCCGTGGTCTATGCACTGGTGGTTGGAATGTTTGTATATCGAGAAATCAAACTTTCCAATTTAAAAGAGATTTTGCTTTCCTCTGTCATGACCACTGCATCTGTGATGCTGATCGTCTCGGCATCGAATTTGTTTGGCTGGATTATGACCCGGGAGCAGCTTCCCCAAGCCGCTGCCAATTTGTTTCTCTCAATTTCCGACAGCAAGTATGTATTTCTCCTCTTGGTAAACCTGCTTTTGCTGTTGGTAGGCCTTTTCTGTGATGCCGGTGCCGCAATCGTGATTCTCGCACCTATTTTAGCTCCTGTGGCCAGTGCGCTGGGCATTGATCTGATCCATTTCGGCATTATTATGATGGTGAACTTGGCAGTGGGTATGATGACGCCGCCTGTTGGTGTGAATCTGTATGTGGTATGCGATACTGCTAACGTAAAAATTGAAAGTATGATGAAATATCTGCTGATCTATTTCGCTGTATTGGTTGCAGATATTCTTCTGATTACGTATATTCCGGCCATTTCGCTGACACTGCCTGCGCTGATGAACTAATCTGCAGAGAGGTAACATGGTATGAAAATCACAAATATAACAGCATACTGCCTGTCTTATCCATATAAAGATTTCATTGCGGATGGCCTTTCCTGCGTATCCGGCCGGTCTTCTGTTTTGGTCAGAGTAGATACAGATACGGAGCTGTATGGGATTGGAGAAGCCGTGACTTTTGGGGGCTCACCCAAAGCGATACAGACCATTATCCAGCAGCAACTGGCACCTTTGCTGATGGGGGAAGATCCGCTGCAGATCGAGTACCTGTTTCAGAAGATGCAATGGAACAACTGGGGATGCGGTCGCTACGGCCTGATTAAGGGGGGAATCAGCGGAATCGATATCGCGCTTTGGGACCTCTTAGGAAAAGCGGCCAATCTTCCTGTTGCCCGCTTGCTGGGACAGCACAAAGACCGCGTTAAAAGCTATGCCAGCGGCGGATTTTATGCGCCCGGGAAGACCCTAGATGATCTCAAGGCGGAGATGGAGCGTTATCTTAAAATGGGGTATCATGCGTTCAAAATAAAAGTCGGACGTACCATGGATATTTCCCAGAATCCGCTGCAGTATGCTCGCGGAAATGACCTTCGATATTCTTACGACTTTGATCTCCAACGGATTTCTGCTGTCCGGGAAGCAATTGGGCCGACCGGTACTTTGATGATTGATATGAACTGTACCTGGTCTGTAGAACAGGTGCTCTGTGCGGCACCTTTTTTCGATAGCCAGAATATTTATTGGATTGAAGAACCGATTCGATCCGATGATTTGCGGGGGTATGTCAGAATTCGGCAGTTCCTCCCTAAAGTCCGTGTCGCTGGCATCGAAAACGAACAGGGGCTATCCAAGCTGGAACAATATCTCCAGGCGGGAGCGCTGGATGTTGTTCAGATGAATTTGGGATGGTGCGGCGGTTTTACCCAAGGAAGCCGGATTGCCGCGTTGGCAATGGCGCATCATAAAAGCATTGCGCCCCACACATTTTTTTCCGCAATCCTTCATGCCGCCAATATTCACTTTGCTGCCGCAAATCCACATACGCTTTACATTGAGTCTGAGGAAAATGAAAATCCTTTCCGAACAGTTCTTTTAAAAGAGCCTTTGGAACATGATGCGGACATGTGCTTTTTCGTACCGCAGAAACCGGGCCTTGGTGTTGCGGTAAATTGGGATGTTGTGGAGCGGTATTCTGTATAACCTTTTACCAGACAATTCGATAAAAAGTGGAGAACAATTCTCATGTACAATCTCGACAAAATTACTCGTAAATTGGAGGCGGGGGAACTGGCCGTCGGTTCTCATGTGGCATTCGACTCTCCGTTTCTCACAGAAATGATTGCCGGTGCCGGATTTGACTTTATCTGGATCGACGCTGAGCATGGTGCCCTGGACCGCCGGGATATCCAAACCCATCTGCTGGCCTGCCGTGCGGCGGGAGCTGCAGGATTGGTGCGGGTTCCCAGTAAGGATCCTGACTATATCAAAGGTGTTTTGGACATGGGAGCGGATGGCGTCATCATTCCTATGGTCAATACGGTAGAAGAGGCACTGGCAGCGGCGGCAGCCACCCATTATCCACCTGATGGAGTCCGTGGTATGGGACTGCGGCGTGCCTGCAATTACGGCATGTGGGATAAGGATGAATACCTCTGCAACATGGAGCGGCACGTGTGGACTGCGGTACAGATCGAACATGTGGATGCACTGGCCCAGTTGGAGCGGATCGCTGCTGTTCCAGGGATCAGCGCGTTTGTGATCGGTCCCAACGATTTTTCCATGAGTCTAAGGACACATGGGCACGAAGTGCGGCCGGATATGCCGGAGGCACAGCGCTATTTCGACCGGATTGCAGAAATTTTGCTGGAAAGTGGAAAACCCTTTGGCGTTTCGGGCGTTTGTACGGAGGCGTTTGTAGAGGAGTGGATCCGTCGGGGAGCATCGTTCCTGTCGGTCAACTTTGATTTCCACTATGTAGTCAATGGAGCACGCACGGCCCTGCAGCAGGTCCGCAGGACGGCCGCTCTCTATCATTCGCCTGTTTTTGATATCAGCTCTGTATGAGTACGATTTAAAAAAGCCCGTCTAAGTATGTTCAGGGTACAGGCGTGTTATAGCAATTGAATCAATATTTGCAGGGGATGGGGAAGTCCCTGCTGGTCTTGATCAGTGAATCCGGAATCGGGCGGATCAGACCTGCACTGGAGCAGTGCTTTTCCGGTACGGATTATACCATCCGGCATGAGCTCTTCCAGGGAGAATGTTCTCAGTCCCAAATTGACCGCTTGGTAGAAATAACAAAGGACGAGGCATCTGCTGCGGTTATCGGAATCGGCGGGGCAAAATCCTGAATACCGCCGAGTGGGTAGCGTACTATGCGGAGTTACCGGTGGTCATCATTCCCACTGTGGCATGTACCGATTCCCCTGCAGCTCCTTGAGCGTGATTTGCCGAGACAACGGCGAATTCGACCGGTATCTATTTCTGGACCGCTGCTCGGATATGGTGCTGGTGGATACGGATGTAATTGCGAAAGCACCTGCCAAGCTGCTGGTAGCAGGAACAGGCGATGCCATGGCAACTTATTTTGAAGTGTGTGCCTGCCGGGCCTCCGGCAGCGACAACCAGATGACGGGAAAGTCGACACTGGCCGCAGGGGATCTGGTGACCATATGCTGGCGGTATCTGCAAAAAGAGGAAAAAGCTGCAAAGGAAGCGGTGGAGGCCGGTGTATGCAATGCATCATTGGAGACTATTGTGGAGGTAAATACCTATTTATCCGGCGTGGGTTTTGAAAGCGGAGGCTTGGCGGCGGTACATACCATCCAGAAGGGCTTTACTTTTATCCCGTAGCTCCATGAACAATACCGTGGCTGTAAGGCGGCGTTCTGCACGGTGGTGCAGCTGGCCATGCAGTTGAGAAAGTGGAGCACGATCTATCATATGCTCTTCCCTGTAACACCGCAGATGGTGCAAGAAGCGGTGCTGCGGGCGGATGAGATAGGAAAAGCATATAAAGTGACCGGAATATTTGAGAGCAAATAAACGTTTCCATTTGATAATATTCGTTTAATATATTTCCCCTGCAAAAATGAAGTGGGGACGGTGTAATATTAGTAGGTAGGGGCGACACCTATTCGCAGGTATGCGGGGCGAAAAATGTTCTGACCTACACAGGGAAAGGACTGAAAAGGTTCAAAGAGCGCCGGACAGAAAGCCTGTCTTCCTGTCCGGCGCATTTTTCTTTCTGTCTTTATAAGACCTGCTCTATGAAGCTGCCCATGGTCTGGGCTGCCTCGTCCTGCTTTTGCCTTGTTGCGTGGGTGTAGGTGCACAGGGTGAAGCCGGCGTCGTAGTGGCCCAGTATGGAGGACACTGTTTTCGCGTCCACTCCACTGTGAGGGGCAGTGGTTGCAAAAGTGTGCCGGAGATCGTGGAACCGGAGTCTCTTACAGTCAGCTCGTTTCAGCACGGTAGACAGCCGTTTTCTGACTGCCGCGGGGTCCATGGGGGGCCTCCTTGACTGGCGATAGAGGTAGAGACAGTTTTATAGACTTTGAGTACATTCAGAACCGGGGGAGGGAGGAGTACTGTGCGTCGCCCTGCCTTGTTTTTGGGCGGAGATACAACTGGGTGCTGGGGTGGAGGTTTGGTTTCTTATAGCCTTGATACCAGCGACCCAGCCCGTCCGCCAGCAAGATTCCGGGGTTGGGTTGGTCCGGCGCAGGTTCTTTCAGCGTATCCCGGAGCTGTGCCGGCTTTGCCGCACACTCCGACTTGGTTTTGGCGAGGACGTTCTTGGTGACTGGCAGGCCCTTGTCATCGTAGCCCACCACATAGCGGTCTTCCCGGCGACCATCTTTTCTCAGGTAAAGACTGCCGTCGCCGCGGTTTCTGCGCTTTGCCGTGGAGCTGTCTCTTTTCACAGGTGGTCGGTGAAAAAACCGCCTGCGATTTTAGTAGCTTTCCGGTACATATCCCTTGTGGTGTGAGTGTAGGTGTCCGCCGTGAAGCTGGCTTTGGTGTGGCCCAGGATGCCGGATAGGGTCTTGGCGTCCACTCTGCCAGTCAGCGCGTGGGTGGCAAATGTGCGCCTGAGATCATGGAAGCGGAGGTCGGGCAGATTGTTTTTTCAAGAATCTTTTTCAGTTGGTGATAAGCGGTGCTGGGATTTATGGGTGCTTCTGGCTGCAGAGGGCAGTGGAGGATCCAGACAGAATAGGAACACTTTTTACGGTTTCGTAATAGCTCTGCGGTGCTGTCAGGTAGGGCGATTTTTCTGGTTCCAGTGTAGGTCTTGGTGTCACCTATCACCAGACATCCAACCTTTTCCTTGCAGAGAGTATGGTTCACACTCGGCGTTCTTTTTCTGGGATCGAAGACAGACCACATCAGTCCGCAGATCTCACTCAACCGCAGGCCGGTGGTCAGTTCCGTGTAGAAGAAGCCCTTCCAGATGAGGCCTGCTCCACCGCTGATAGAAAGATATCCAGCACCTCATCATTCAGAATGGTCATAGACTTGTGGGCCACCTTGGGCGGTTCCACATGGCCAGCAGGATTGTGAGGAAGGAGCGGCTGATTTACCGCGGACTTCAGTGCATAGGGCAGGGTGGCGTGGGTGCCGTGGACTGTGGTGGTGGATAACCCACGGTTTTGGCCGGGGCGAGAGTGGGCCCGGCCCTGCTTTTTGAGATTGTTATACAATTTTCTCAAATCAGAAGCGGTGATCTGTGTGAGCATCTTCCGGCCCAGGTACGATTTGACGTGGTGCTCCATGTCACTGCGGTAGTGTTCCAGCGTGCTGGGCCGGAGGACGGATGCCATCTGCAGCCACTCCGAGAGGGGGTATTCTGCACTCCTCCGTCAGATCCACACCCTGATAGGCAGTGATGTTCTGCCGGAGCTTTGCGGTCAGTTCTTTTTGGGTGTCGGCGCAGATGTATCGGAAGATGGGATCGCCGTTTTCTTTGTGGCCCACTGCGATGCGCCCCCCCAGCGGCCGCCCGCTCGTTTTCGTACCATTCCGTCGCCGGACGGCCTTTATTTTGCCATTGTGTTTTTCACCCCCGATGTTTTATCTTTGATTTGCATTGCAGGACTTGCGTGTTCTACAGGATAGACGGGGGCCTGGGAGATTTTGCCACCCACTGGAATAGCACCGCACAGCAGCGGCGGCAGGTCAGGCGGCACATTTGGTTGCCCAGGATGCTGTGCTTCTTGAAGGCAGCGATCCCCTCGCCGTGCTGCTAGCCCAGCCCGAGGTCATCGCTGCCGCAGTAGCGGCGGCACTGGCAGATGGGCAGTTGGTTGGTGGTCATCCTTGTTCCTCCCTCCGTTCATCTCTGCGGAGCAGTTCTGCCAGCCTGCCGTTGCCTTCGTCCAGCGCCTCCAGGATCAGTCGAGTTCTCAGACGGAAGCCTGGGATGAAGCTCTCCGGAGCCAGCGGTTTGTTTAACGGTTCTTCGCCCTTCTGAGACTGCTCCATCCCTTTCATCAGGGAAGTGCTGGAATGGATTTGGCGATCGTATGGTGTGATGGCCCCGTAGTACAGATCTTCCAGTGTCTCTCACATGGTATACCATCTCCTTTGTCAGCAACACACCATATCGCAGGAATTGTATTTTGTTATCAGAAATTTATAATTTGACGGGCTCGGAGGATGGTATCATATTTTGATACCATCCTCCAGTTACATCAATGCCCTATCATGCTGACCATGCCGCTCTGTGTCAGTTCGGGATCTTCATGGTCATTCGGTCGGTGTCCCATAGTGATCGTCCCTTCCCGGGGCTTGCTGTCCCCCTGCAACCCTGTTCCGGACTGAAGCAGGGATCGTTCCTGAAAGATCTTTGGAGCACACAGGTAGCGGCCAGGAATACATGGGGCGGCCTGCTTCAGCCAGCGTATGCCCATCCTCCGCATCACACACCTCGGGATCATCAGAGAGGAGTAGCCTCCCCAGTGCATACTGTGCTTGAGGGAGCCCGGCCCTTGCCGCCTGGGTGAGCCAGTGCTTTCCCCTTAAACTGTCCGGGATCAACAGCGGCCCGTTCAGGGAGGGCTGCCCCACCAGGAGTTGGGCAAATGAATCACCCTTTTCCACCTGTACTTCCAGGCTTGCCACAGCATCATCTTTTTCTTCCAGGGAGGATTCCTTGCTCCGGATGATCCATGCCAGCACCTGACAGGCGTAGGAATTTCCTCCGGCGTATTCGTATTCATCCTGTTGGTTGAGATCGTCGTCCTCGAAGGTGACCTCGCCCAGACGAATACGTTCAGCCCCCTGAATGACCGCGTTCTTGATCTGGTGGAATTCTTTCTGCGGGAGAGGGGAGGGCGCACACACCTTTTCTCAGCATAAAAATCCCTCGCCTCACATTGAAGTTCCCACCATTTCTGGTAGTATGCATCTGCCATTGGGAATTTTTCCATCTGCTCTATGGTCTCGTCCGCCCGCTTCTTCATCGACTTCGGAAGGTAGCCATAGGACTTCTTGCCTTTGATTATTTCCAACTGCATCGCCAGTTCCAGCATGAGTTGCTCCGCCTCCGGATGGCCGCAGATCCCCTCTTTCATAACCTGCACCAATTCATCTCTGCTGTCAAATTTCTGCTCGCAGGGGTGTAGCAGTTCTTGCTTGAAGATATCATTGGTGAGTTCGGACTTGATTTACCGGATGTTATCTTTGGAAAGGTATGCCTGCCCCGGCTTTGTAGACCATACCATCATGAAAGGAGACGTACCACCGGAAGTCATCGGGCGAGATATTCATTGCCGCGGCGATGTCGTTGCGGTGAGCTTGGAGAAGATTGCGCCACATTGCGGCGTTGTTGAATCCGAGACAGGCAGGATTCTCCCGCTTAAGGGAGATGATGTGGGGATACACGTTTCCGGTGTACTCAGACATGGTTTTCTCCAAGTCCACACCGTCCGCGTCATCGAAAAGACCGTAGCTGCCAGGTCGTTCTGCCATTAGCCGCGTGACAATGTGCCCGGCATAGCCCTCCGTGTTGGAGAGCGTGTCCCAGTTGAACTTGAGCACTATGGCGATGAGCGCGGAGGTGATGGCTTTGGTGGATTTGTCCATGTACTCTGTACTCATCCAGATCTTTGGCGCTGGGAATATCGTTTGCCAGCTTGGTGATGAGCGACTCCTGCTTGTATGTTGGCAGACGGTCATCTAACAGTAGTTCCACCCGTTCCCGCGTGGCGATGTAGCGCAGGTAGCCGCTGAGGGAGGTGTTCCCGCTGCACGTGTAACAGGGACTCTTGACGATCCGTCCTGCCACTCACCTCCATCCTACCAGGCATCCCGTACACATTGGCCCAGGGAGATGCGGCCGTTGGTCCGCTTCACATTCTTCACGCTCTCCGCCAGGATGCCTGCTACCATATCCTGCTCCACTGCCTGCTTGTACAGCAGAGAGGACATCCGGTCCTCCATCTGTTCCAGCTGGCTGTCCACATAGGACTTGATGGAGTTGGGAGGAACAGCCAAGCGTCATTGGCACTGAGGGAGTCCAGATGAAAGTCGATGGCTCATTCGATGAAGGCAGTGAGACTGCGGCTCCCGTCCTCTTGGTAGCGGCGTTCCGGCACTGCTTTTTTCTCCGGTGTTAGGTACAGAGCAAATCTCTCTTTCTTGCTCAAAATAGGCTCCTTTCGGGAGATGACCCCTGATTTTTTGTTGCAGCAGGTGGCTTACTGGGGAACATGACCGCACAGGGGGCGTTTCCGATGTCATTAAGTTAAGCGCTTTCCGATAAAGGAGTGCAGAAAGCAGCAACTTATTTCGCGCAATTTTGCGAAAAACGCTAAAAAAGCGAAAGTTAAGAACCGGGGTATTCGCCCCGGTTCTTAGCTTAATAGCATTAACTGTAATAGAGCTCTCTTTTTTTACTGGGGCAGTCCAGTCATCTGACTCGTCCCGATCTGCTTATTTTTCGGAGGCCTTCCCTGCCGCGGCCGACTGGCGATTACGAAAACTCTCTATATTTGATAGATGGAGCTGCATCATATGAGCGGCAAGTGCTGAGTCGTGGTCAGCGATGGCATCCACGATGGCCAAATGCTCGTTTATCGTCGTTGGCAGGCATCCCATAGCAAATATGCTTTCGGTGAGGTTCTTATATGCATTCCGGATGGAATTGAACATGACGATGAGAAGCTCATTGTGAGTCATCTTCATCAGGTAGGCATGAAATTCAAAATCATACTGTGAAAGAGCGACGGAGTCCTCTGGGACTTCCTCCATTTTTTTTAGGATCTCTCTTAAGCGTGTGACGTTCTTTTCCGTTGCACGCTTTGCAGCCAATTGGATAGCCCCTATTTCGAATATCTGGCGATACTCGGCGATGTTTTTCACATCGGTCTGCTTAGCGATTGCCTCAAAGTTCATCGCATTCTGGTAAATATCCAAGTCATTTACATATGTCCCAGCTTTGCTGCGGGAGATCAGCTTCAAGGTCTCCAGGGGCGAATAGGCTTCCCGGAGGCTGCTGCGGCCGATATTCAGCTTCTTGCAAAGCTCATTTTCATTAGGGAATACATAGCCTGGAGGAAGCTCACCGCTGATGATAGCATCTCGGATACGCCGAAAGATCACATCGGAAATATTACGGCGTTCACTGGCAACCAGGTCATCCAAGAAAGTCAGCTGCTGTAGTGCGGATGTATTTTTATCGTTTGGAAGTGGCATTGAGTAATAAGTCTCCTTAAAAATAATTTGTAGGTTGCGGCATCTATTCAGATATAGTGCTTGTCTTTCCATATTTTATTTAATTTTCAAATAGAAGTCAATGCTTCCTCCGAAAAAATATGACATCAGACAAGAAGGCTCAAAAGGAAGAAATTTAGCAGTCGATAAAGCACAAAATTTTGCAGATCGCATATTTGCTGTTTGGTACATGATATATCAAAACAGTAATTATAGCAAGGAAAAATGTTCAGTTTAACAAATTTTAAAGCCAATTTTGTACGAGTTAGCACAATTGACAAACATGTATGACTTTGCTATCATTTATGTAGGATGTAGGACAACATAGGTGGTGCGCAATCCTAACATTATTATACTATTACACAAGGAGGACAAGACAATGACGAACCAAGTGCCTAAGACTGATGGACGCGGCTTCCCTTCTGGTGCCTACTTGAACCAGAACCACCCTATGGATCGAACTCAGTGGTTGGAGGATACCTTCCCTGAGTGGGGAAGCTTCTTGAATCGGGAGATCGAGGGTTATGAAGTGCCCAAGGGACAGGTCAGCCTCTGGTGGTGCGGCGGTCCCTCCTGGGTCTTGAAGACCGATGAAGGCGGCATCTTTATGATCGACCAGTACTGCGGTCCCTCCATGTATACGGAGCTGTACTACTGCGGCGTGTGCAAGCAGGCCGGTGCTGACAGCATCAACTGGATCCGCCTCAATCCTCAGGTGATCGATCCTTGGAAGTTCAACCATATCGATGGCATTTTCTGCACCCATGCCCACCAGGATCACTGCGACCTGTACGCTGTGAAGGCCATGACGGCCACCACCGACGCTCCGTTCTATGCACCTCCCGTAGCAGTGAAGAAGCTGCAGGGCTTCGGCGTTCCCGATGACCGCATCGTGGTCGCCAAAGTCGGCGAGTCCGTCAAGGTGAAGGGCGCTGAGGTGGACTTCCTGATCTGCTACGATCAGACCGCCATCAAGACCGGCGAAGGCGATGTGCTGCTGCCCTTCGAGGAAGCTGCCTGTTGCTACCTGTTCAAGACCAGCGCGGGCAACATCCTCTTCATGGGCGATACCTGGTATCATGACGGCTATGTGGCAGTTGCCCAGAAGTATAACATCGATGTGGCAATCTTCGATATGGGCTGCAACGCTCCCGGCGCTACCGATAAGATGACTCCGTATGACTGTGCCCGCGTTGGCCAGACTCTGAAGGCCAAGCTGCTGATTCCCGATCACTATGACAACTGGGCCAACACCGCCGGCGACCCTGAGCTGCTGGTGAACCAGTTTACTCGCATCGTCAGCGAGAACACCCCCGAGATCAAGACCATGATCATGCGTTGCGGGGGCCGCTTCAACTATCCCGCTGACAAGGATAAAGGTCGTTACCGCTATCCCGACGGGAGTGAGAATTACGACTTCAGCAAGTCCACTTTTGCCAAGAAATGATCCCCGCTTCGGCGGTCATAAAAAAAGAAAAGGGAGAAAGAACATGAAAAAATTTACAGCTCTTGCTCTGGCACTGGTCCTTAGTCTTTCCCTCTCCTCCTGCGGCAACAACGGCACGTCTTCCGATGATAACTCCGGCAGCAACTCCGGTGACTCTGCCGGCAAAAAGCAAACCATCAACCTGGTCATCGGCGCGGGCCACACTGTAGGCTCCATGGAATACCTGGACAGCCTGGATAACTTCTTCAAGCCTGAGGTTGCCAAGCGCGTTTCCGAGAACACCGATTATGAGATCGAGTGGACGGATGCTTACGGCACCGTGGCCGGCCTGTCCGAAACAGTGACCGCCACGCAGGATGGCCTGCTGGATCTGTGTGCCATCACTGTCTCCCCTGTTTCCGGCCAGCTTCCCTATCATCAGTACAGCATCTACCTCCCCTTCTGCACTGGTGACAACGCCCTGCTCCAGAAGGTGTCCGACCAGCTGTATGAGGAGTTCTCCGATGAGCTGGTGACCTCCTTCGAGACCCAGTACAACCAGAAGCTGCTGGCTAAGATGGTCCTGGACTCCTATGAGGTATTCTCCTCCACTCCCATCGAGAAGTTCTCTGACTTGAGCGGCAAGAAGATTGGAGGCTCCGGCCGTAACCTGCTGTGGCTGGAGAACACCGGCGCTGTTGGCATCCAGTCCAACATGGGTGATGGATACACCTCCCTGCAGACCGGCCTGATCAGCGGCCAGTTCGCTGCTCCTCACTGGGCTGTGAAGGCAAACTATCAGGACATCTGCAAATACGCGACGGACATCGGTCTGGATTCCACCATGGGTGAGGTGCTGACCGTGAACCTGACGAAGTGGAACTCTCTCCCCACTGAGGTGCAGGACATCATCCTGGAAGTCAGCAAGGAGCTGGAGCAGTATCACTTGGAGTACACCAACGAGTGCCGTTCCAAGGCATACGATACTTTTGTGGAGGCCGGCGGTACCATCGTGACGATGAGTGATGAAGAGAAGGCTGCCTGGCTGAACGCCCTGCCCAATATCCCCGATACCGCTACCGAGCTTGGCCCCACTGGTTTGAAGATTCTGGAACGCTATGTGGAGCTGCTGAAGGAAAACGGTGTTAACATTCCCCGCGACTGGCAGTTCAATTATTGATCTCAAAATAGCTGAATCTGACTGGCCGCATATAGCGGGGAATGTCTAAAAGCGCCGCAGGCTTGGCTCATTGAGCATAGGTCAAGTCTGCGGCTTTTTTCCTCTCTGTATAAGAAAAGAAAGGGATGAAAAAATTTACCATGAAAATGTTGAAGTCAATCAATAATGCTCTGATACTCATTTCAAAATTCTTATGTCTGCTGGGCGGCATCATGCTGATCGCCATGATGCTGATTACCTCTGCGGACGTGGGTCTGCGCACCTTTCTCCATTCTGCCTTTAACGGCGCTTCCGTGATCGTCCGTAACTTGCTGGTAGTCGCCATGTTTCTGGGACTGCCCTATGTGACTTTCGTAGCAGGCCATACCCGGTCTGAATTCTTGTATGCGCGGGCTTCCTCCAAAACGAAGCTCATTCTGGACCTAATCGCCGAAGGTATCGGCACCGTACTGTTCCTGCTCATGGCCTACGCTATGATCAAGCCGACTCTCCAATCCTTTGCGACCAATCAGTTTGACTCCGAGGGCACGTTCCTGATGCCCATGGGCCCCTTCTATGTTTTGACACTGTTCGGCGCATGGTTCACATTCTATGCGGCGATTTACAACTTTATTAAGCTGATCGTGAAAGCTGTGAAAAAGGAGGGCGAGAAGGAATGAACACTAGCATTGTCATTGCTCTGGTCACCGTTGCATTGCTGTTCGTCTGCGTGTTTGCTGGTGTCCACATTTCGTTTACCCTGATGTCCCTGAGCTTTGTGGGACTATTTTTGGTCACCAGCAATCTTTCTACGGCACTGAGCGTGCTCTCGACCACCGCATTCAACGCTATCCGCACATATACATACTGTGTGATCCCCCTCTTCATGCTCATGGGCACCATCATGGCAGTCTCTGGTTCGGCTGGCGACTTGTTTAAGTGGGCCCACAAGATGCTGGAGAAGGTCCCCGGCGGCCTGGCTGCCGCCACCGTTATCGGCAACGCTGTGTTCGCGGCCGTGACCGGCGTCAGCGTGGCCTCTGCCACCGTGTTCAGCCAGGTAGCAATCCCCGAGATGCGCAAGTATAAGTATGACTCGAACTTTGCGACCGGTATCGTCTGCGGTTCATCCAATCTGGGCATGATCATCCCACCCAGCCTGTTCTTTATCGTTTACGGTACTGTGGCACAGGTGTCCATCGGCCAGCTGTTCGTTGGCGGTGTTCTGCCTGGTATCCTGATGGCCATCATCTTCATCATCTATACATCGATCTATGGCACCAGACATCCCGCTGCCATCGGCCTGGATCCTGTGACCCGCAAGCCTCTCTATGAGGACCCTGATCCCAAGGGCAAGCTGGAGTCCACCCTGCGTGCACTGCCCATTGTGCTCTTGATCATCGTAGTGCTGGGCGGCATCTGGGGCGGCTATGTTACCCCCACGGAAGCCAGCGCTATCGGCTGCTTGGGTGCCTTCATCATCGCCCTGTGCAAGCGTTCCCTGACCTGGAAGAGCACCGGTTCCATCCTGCTGGATACCAGCAAGGGCAGCGCCGGCATCCTCATGCTGTTGGTCTCCGCCCAGATGTACAGCCGCCTGCTGAGCGTCAGCGGCGCTGTGAAGTGGGTCTCTACCAGCATCCTCAGTGCCAATCTCCCCAACTGGGCCCTCATCGGCGTGTTCCTGCTGCTGGTCCTGGCTCTGGGCTGCGTCATCGACGGCAACTCCATCATCCTGCTGACAACCCCCATTATCCAGCCGGTGATCCAGGCCATGGGCTACAACCAAGTCTGGTGGGGCGTTATCCTGGTGATGGCCGTCTGCATTGGCCAGATCACGCCGCCCTTCGGCACCATCGTGTTCGCCTGCAAAGGTGTTCTGGGCGACATTGTGGATGTGGCTACCATCTTTAAGCATGCGCTCCCCTACATCGTCCTGATGCTGTTGACCATTGCCATCTGCATGATTTTCCCCCAGATTATCCTGTTCCTGCCCAATATGATGATGTCTTAAAGCGGCCTGCGGCGTCCGGGTAGGTCAACTGCTCCGGGCGCTGCACTATATTTTGGATAAAAAATGAAAGGACTTATCGGCAATGCAGAAAAAATACTATGTGGGCGATCATGTGGTGACCACCCATCACACGGCTTTTTTCGTAGCAGATCTCGAGGAGAGCGTACAGTTCTATCAGGAGACCTTTGGCTTTGAGGTGCTGTATTACGGTGTGGTAGAAGTGGCCCATGAGCGGCTGGCTATGTTGCGGCTGGGCAATTTCACCTTGGAGCTTCTTTGGGTCCCCACCCACACCCCCGAAGAGCTCCGGGAAAAGTATCTGCAGGTAGACCACCACTTTGCCATCCTGGTGGACGATATCCACGCGGTGAAGGAGAAGCTGCTGAAGCATCCCAAGGTGACCTGTGAGGAAGCCGAAATCCGCAGCGTGCCCAATCTGGGCGATATGGACCTGTTGGTGACCTTCTTCCGGGGGATCAACGGCGAGCGGTTCGAGATCATGCAGAATATCAAGGAACAGAATTAAGGTTTGGGGCTACAGAAAGGAGAAGCAACAATGTTACAGCAAAAAGATATCCGCAAGGTATTGTTAGCCGGTGCCGGCGTAATGGGTTCCTCTTTCGCCCAGATCTTTGCCAAGCACGGCTATGAGGTCATTCTTTACGATATTGCCGAAAGGAGCCTTGAAAAGGCGCGGGGCGTCATTTCCGTCAATCAAGAGGCAGAGGTGGCGAGCGGTGAACTGACTGCAGAGGAGTCCGCCGCTTTGGTAGAGCGCATCACTATGACAACCTCCAAAGAGTATTTTTCCCAGGCAGATTTTGTTTTGGAGTCCACTGTGGAGAACATGGAACTGCGCCACGCTTTCTGGCGCGAGGCGTCTGAGCTGGTGCGGCCGGAGATTGTAATATGCACGAACACTTCCGGGATGTCCATTACGGAAATCGCCAAAGCGGTGAAGGACCCTGCCAGATTTACCGGGATGCACTGGGTCAATCCGCCCCACCTGATCCCCCTGGTCGAGGTCATCGCTGGAGAGAAGAGCTCTGAAGAAGCGTTGCAGATCGTATACGATGTGGCGCTCAGCCTGGAGCAGAAGCCCGTCCGGGTGTATAAGGACCCCACCGGCTTCATCCTCAACCGTCTGCAGTATGCCATCGTCCGCGAGGCGTGCCACTGTGTCGAGGAAGGATATGCCAGTCTGGAGGACGTGGATAATGTCGTGAGATATGGCCTGGGTATGCGGTATGCAGTTGTGGGTCCCTTTGAAACAATGGATTTCGGCGGCATCGACATTTTTAACCATGTGGGAAGCTATATGTTCGACAGCCTGTGCAATGATGGCGGTGTTCCTCCCATTCTGAAGAGGGCCTATGAGGAAGGGAAATACGGCCTGAAGAACGGAAAGGGCTTCTATGATTACAGCGGTGACAAGGCTGAAAAAGCATTCCTCCACCGTGACCAGGGCTTCATCGCTGTGGCACACGCCTTGAAGGCGCTGGAAAAAAGCGAGTAACTGATCAAGCGAAACGGCTCAGGGGCAGAGGAGTTTCTGGTCTCTCCAGCTGCTTCCTGGACCTGAAAAAATAAGCATAAGGAGGACACTGCTATGCAGCGGATCATGAACGATCCTGACAATATTGTGGACGAGATGCTGCAAGGCTTTTTGAAAACGCATTCCGACCTTGTGGAGAGAAGCGAGAATGGCCGTGTAGTGAGATCCGCTCATATGGAGCCGGGACGCACCGGCGTTGTGGCGGGTGGCGGCAGCGGCCATAAGCCGGCTTTTATCGGCTATGTGGGCGAAGGGATGTGTGATGCGGCTGCCGTGGGTGAAATTTGTTCCTCCCCCACTGCCGCTGCATTTCTGGATGCCTTTCACGCGGCGGATCGCGGGCAGGGCGTCGCTTGTCTGTACGGGAATTACTCCGGAGACAATCTGAATGTTAAAATGGCAGTAAAAATGGCTGCTAAGCAGGGGCTGACAGTAAAGACCGTTGTCGCCAACGATGATGTAGCCAGTGCCCCCAAGGAGCAGGCCGAAAAACGTCGGGGCGTGGCAGGTGAGATCTTCATGTGGAAAATCGGCGGCGCTCGGGCTTCGGCTGGCGGCAGCCTGGACGAGGTGATCGCCAGCGCACAAAAGGCCATCGACCATTGCCGCAGCGTAGGCATTGGGCTTTCTCCTTGCACCCTGCCTGCTGTGGGCAATCCAAACTTTGAGATCAAGCCGGGGACTATGGAGGTCGGCATCGGCCATCACGGAGAACCGGGTGTGGAAGTCTGTCCCATAGAATCTGCAGAGCAGATGGCAAAGCGCATGACGGATATCGTGCTCCCGGACTATCCTTTTGCCGCCGGAGATGAGGTTGCGGTGCTGGTGTCCGGCCTAGGCGCGACTCCGGTAATGGAGCTATATGTGCTCTACAATGAAGTCGAAAAGATCCTCTCTGCTAAAGGCATCAAAGTACACCGTTCCTATGTGGGGAACTATTTCACTTCCCTGGATATGATGGGCGCAACACTGACGGTAATGAAACTGGACGAGGAGCTCAAGACCTTGTTAGACGCCCCTGCCTGGACCGTTGGCCTGCAGCAGAAGTGACAGGAGGCAGAAATGGAAGCATTTAAAAACGCAGCCGGAAAGCCTATCCTCTTACATATGGTAAAAGCCATCCGGGAGAACAAGGCGTTTTTAGGTGAGGTGGATGGTCTCATCGGTGATGGCGATCATGGGATGAATATGGCGAAGGGCTTTACTCTCTTTGAAAAGAGAATGTCGGAAGAGATCTCCTTTTCCGATGGCTTAGACCAGCTGGGAACGATCTTGTTTTCTGAAATCGGCGGCTCCATGGGGCCTATTTACGGCACAATCTTCATGGATATGGCTGCTGCGGCAGAGGATGCAGAAGATATCGGTCTTCCCCTGTTTGCGGACATGCTGGAAGCGGGGCTGACGGGTCTGCAGGGGATCGTGGAGGCCCAGGTCGGTGACAAGACTTTGGTAGACACCCTCTTCCCGGCGATGGATACGTTGAAGCATGGGGCTGAAGAGGCCGCTTCTTTCGCGGATACGTTGAAAACAATGAAGACCGCTGCGGAACGCGGGCGGGATTCCACAAAGGACATGGTCGCGAAATTCGGACGTTCCAGCCGTTTGGGCGAACGCTCCAGGGGCGTTTTGGACGCCGGAGCTGCCTCCTGCTGCCTCCTGCTGCAGGCTATGGCGGATGGAATGTTAGAGCTGTTGGAAGGAGAAAGCGCATGAAACTGGCGATCGGCTGTGATGAAGCAGCATACCGTTTGAAAGTAATCATTATGGAGCACCTAAAAGAAAAGCATGCGGAGATCGAAGTCACGGACTTCGGTGTTGCCCAAGGTAATACGGTGCTTTATCCGAATGTGGCGTACACTGTGGCAGATGCTGTGGCGTCCGGCGGGTTCCAGCGGGGCATCCTGCTGTGCGGCACTGGCATCGGTATGTGCATTTGCGCCAACAAGGTCCCGGGGATCCGTGCGGCAGTGTGCCACGACCCCTATTCAGCGGAACGAAGCCGCAAGAGCAATAACGCGCAGATCATGTGCATGGGAGAGCGAGTCATTGGCGCAGAGCTGGCGAAGACCCTGGTGGATACTTGGCTCCCCTGCGAGTTCGCCGGTGGCGGCAGTGCCCCCAAGGTAGCGGAGATCAGCCGTCTGGAACAAGAACACATCCGGAATGCCGCGGCACAGTGAGGCAGTATCAAATGCTCCGTACGAGGTGAAAAACTTGATGCTTGATGTAAAGAAAACGATCCTGGCAGATGGGATCCCGTTTTTATATGCTGCCGCACAGGTTATGGTAGATGGCAGGCGCTACTATGTGGTTTCTTCGGAAAACCCAGGAGGAAAAGCGCTTTTGATCGATGCAGAAACGGAAGAGTGTTTCCTGTTGCCGGATGGTCCCGGAGGCGTGATGACCTTTATCCAGGCGCCTGGAGAAAGCGCTATGCTTTCTATCGAGGAATTCTATCCCGTCTTTAATTCCGCGTCGGCAAAGATTATCAAAACGGAGCTTCACAGACAGGGTGGGAGTATAAAGGTGAAAAAACACGTTTTGGCAGAGGTTCCCTACGTGCATCGTATCTCCCTGCTACGGGAAGCGGATGGGCTCTATCTGGCGGCAGGCATCCTTTGCCGCCAGAAAGCCTGCAGCGATGACTGGTCAACACCTGGCAGCTTGAAGATCGGCAAGTATGATCCGAATGCTTGGCATATCGAGCTAGAAACTGTGCAGGACGGGATTTTCAAACACCATGCTATGCAGGTCAAGCCGGGTGCAGATGGTTATGACGAACTGTACTTTGGTGGAACAGAAGGCTGCTTCCGTACAGTACGGCAAAATGGGCAGTGGGTCACGGAGCAACTGCTGGATATCCCCACTAGTGATATTGAGTTCTGGGACCTGGATGGTGACGGGCGAGAAGAATTGGCGGTCATCGAAGGATTCCACGGTAACAACGTAGCTGTTTTCAAGGAAGAAATGGGCAGCTATGTCCGAGCTCTGGACCTCCCTGCTGCGTTTGGCCACGTTCTCTGGGCAGGCCCCATCCTGGGGAGACCTGCGTTGATCGTAGGCAGCCGAGCAGAGCGAAAAGCGCTCACTCTGTACCGTTTACAGGCAGGGGATGACGGTAAGCTGTTTGTAGAGCAGCAGGCAGAACTGGACCAGGGGCAGGCTCCAGCTCAGATCACCGTGCTGGAAGACGGTCGGACACTGCTGACCACGAATCACGATGTGGGTGAGTTGGCAAAGTACACTCTTTCTTGCAAGGACTCACCTGCAGATGCAACGAAAGGAGATAGTTAAGGGATGGGACGCAGCAAGAAAATCTTGACCGGAAATGAAAACCAGTATTATCGTGCGACTTTAAAGGCCATGGGCTTTACTACGGAGGACCTAAAACGGCCGGTGATCGGTATCGCCAACGCTTGGAGCGAGTGCGTCCCCGGTCACTATAACCTGCGTCAGGTGGCCCAACGGGTGAAGGACGGTATTTACCGGGCCGGAGGTACGCCTATTGAATTTGGCGTGCTGGGTGGATGCGATGGCATGGCGAACGGCCATGTCGGGATGCATTATATTCTGCCGTCCCGGGAATTGGTAGCCAGTTCTATCGAGAGCATGGCACAGATCAACCAGTTTGACGGCTTGGTGCTGCTTGGCTCCTGTGACAAGATCGTACCGGGGATGCTGATGGCTGCCGCACGGTTGGACATCCCCTGCATCTTCCTGCCTGGTGGCCCCATGGAGGGCGGCATGGTCTTTGACGGCCGTCAGTCGGATCAGACCACTGCCACGGAAGCCTACGGAATGCTTTCCGCCGGCAAGATTACGGAACAAGAGTATCAGGCTCTGGAGGATACAGCCTGCCCTGGCTGCGGCTCTTGCTCTTATCTGGGGACTGCCAACACCATGTGTAGTCTGGCGGAAGCCTTGGGCATGACTCTGCCGGACGGCGCCAATGCCCCGGCTGCATCTGCTCACCGGTCCCAACTGGGCGAAGAGACCGGCATGAAGATCGTGGAACTGGTCGAGCGGGATATTACAGTACGAAAAGTCATCACACCGGGTTCAATCCGCAACGCCATCAAGGCTTGCCTTGCAATGAGCGGCTCCACCAATGCGGTGATGCATCTGACAGCCGTTGCTCACGAAGCGGAGCTGGACATTGATGTACTGCAGCTATTTGACAACCTCTCTAACTCTACTCCGCAGATTGCGAAAATGAACCCAGCCTGCAAATACAACATGATAGATTTCTATCATGACGGCGGGATGCCCAGACTGCTGGAAAATCTTCAGTCCCTGTTGGAAACGGATGTAATGACCGTTACGGGGAAAACGCTGGCGGAAAACATCGCGGAGCACAGGTATCGTTATCCCGCCACGGGTCTGGTAAACCACACACTGGATGACCCCTTCGGCTATAGCGGCGGTGTAGCAGTGCTGCGAGGCAACTTGGCCCCCAGCACAGGCATCACAAAACCTGGTGCATTTGACAAGAGCCTACATCACTTTGAGGGCGAAGCCATCTGCTTCGACTGCGAGGAAGATGCTGAAGAGGCTATTCTGGCAGGCGAAGTGCATGAAGGGCATGTGGTTGTGATCCGTTACGAGGGGCCTAAGGGTGGCCCGGGTATGCGGGAAATGTATAAGGCCATGAAATATCTCTATGGCCGCGGCTTGGCATTGTCCACTGCCTTGATCACCGATGGGCGCTTCTCCGGTACGAATAATGGCTGCTTCGTAGGCCACATTTCCCCCGAAGCCTCTGAGGGAGGACCCATTGCTCTGGTCCGGGACGGGGACCGGATCGTGATCAACGTGGAACAGCGCTCTTTGAACGTGCTGGTCAGTGATGAAGAGCTGGCCGCCCGAAAGACTGCGTGGAAGGCGCCGGAGCCCAAATTCACCCGGGGCTGGCTGGGCCTCTACTGCAAATTGGCAGGTTCGGGGGCAGAAGGTGCCGTGCTGGATATGAAAAAGCTGAAAGAGCTGTAACGCATAGAAAGGCTGATTTTAAGGACGATAGATATGAAGAAGAAAATCGTGATCATGGACGGCAATGAGGCGGCGGCATATGTATCCTATGCTTTTACCGAGGTGGCTGGCATCTTCCCAATCACCCCATCCTCTCCCATGGCGGAACATGTGGATGCCTGGGCGGCTAACGGTAAAAAGAACCTCTTCGGCCAGCCGGTACAGGTGGTGGAGATGCAGTCCGAGGGTGGGGCGGCCGGTACGGTCCATGGTTCCCTGCAGGCCGGTGCCCTGACCACTACTTACACCGCCTCCCAGGGGTTGCTGCTGATGATCCCTAATATGTATAAGATCGCCGGCGAGATGCTGCCAGGTGTGTTCCATGTGTCTGCCCGCACCCTTAGCTCCCATGCACTGTCCATTTTCGGTGACCACAGTGATGTCATGGGCGTCCGCCAGACAGGCTTTTCCCTGCTGGCCGCCTCCACCCCTCAGGAGGTCATGGATCTGGGGGCTGTGGCGCACCTGTCCGCTATCCACTGCCGGATGCCCTTCCTCCATTTCTTTGACGGTTTCCGCACCTCCCATGAGATCCAGAAGATCGAGGCGTGGGACTATGAGGATCTCCGCCCTTTGGTGGACATGGACGCCCTGCGGGCTTTCCGCAAGCACTCCTTGAATCCGGAACATCCTGTCACCCGCGGCACCACCGTAAACCCTGACATCTTTTTTCAGTGCCGTGAGGCCTGCAACCAGAAGGTCGAGGCCATTCCCGCCGCTGTGGAACACTACATGGCTGAGGTCAGCAAGCTCACTGGCCGGAAATACAAACTCTTCAATTACTATGGTGCCTCGGACGCTGAACGGGTCATCATCCTCATGGGTTCCGCAGCCGAGACCGCCAAGGAAGCTGTGGACTACCTGATGGCCAAGGGCGAGAAGGTCGGCCTCATCAATGTTCATCTGTACCGTCCCTTCTCTGCTGAGCATTTCCTGGCCGCCGTGCCAGCTGCCTGCAAGCGTATGGCAGTGCTGGACCGCACCAAGGAGCCCGGTGCTATAGGAGAGCCCCTGTATCAGGACATCTGCTCGACCTACAAGAGCAGAGGCCTAGACATGGACATCGTAGGCGGCCGCTACGGCCTCAGTTCCAAAGACACCACCCCCGGCCAGATTATTGACGTGTTCGAAAACCTGAAAGCAGGGATCCCCAAGAACGCTTTTACCATAGGCATCGTAGACGATGTGACTCACACCTCCCTGCCTGTGACCTGCGACATCGACACCTCTCCCGTCGGTCAGACCAGCGCTGAGTTCTGGGGTATGGGCTCCGACGGCACTGTGGGTGCCAACAAAAACTCCATCAAGATCATCGGCCATGCGACGGACCTCTATTGCCAGGCTTATTTCGTCTATGACTCCAAGAAATCCGGCGGCCTGACCCAGAGCCATCTCCGCTTCGGCAAGTCCCCCATCCGTTCTCCCTATCTGATCCAGTCTGCGGACTTTGTGGCTTGCCATACTCCGTCCTATGTGGATAAGTACGATATGGTGAAGAACTTGAAAGAAAGCGGCACCTTCCTGTTGAACTGCAGCTGGAGTGATGCAGAGCTGGAGGCACACCTCCCCGCCTCTATGAGACGGGCACTGGCGGAAAAGAATGCTGCCTTCTACACCATTGATGCCACCTCCATCGCCCGGGAGTTGGGCCTTGGCAACCGTACCAACACCATCCTTCAGGCTGCATTTTTCAAGCTCTCTGCTGTGATTCCCGTAGAGCAGGCTGTCTCCGAGATGCAGGAGGCCATCTACAGGACCTACTTCAAGAAAAAGGGCCAGGCCGTTGTGGACATGAATAATGCCTCCATCGAAAAGGGCCTCAATGGGGTACACAAGGTGGAGATCCCCGCTGCGTGGCTCACTGCAGAGGATACCCCCATCCAGAAAAATAAGCCCGCTTTCATCCAGGAGGTGGTGGACGTGATGAACCGCCAGGAGGGCAACAGCCTGCCAGTGTCCACCATGATGAAATTTGGCCTGGAGGACGGCACCTGGCCCGCCGGCACCTCAAAGTTTGAAAAGCGGGGCGCCGCTGTAGATGTGCCGGAATGGGACGCCGCCAAGTGTCTTCAGTGCAACCAGTGCTCTTTGGTCTGCCCCCACGCCGCCATTCGTCCCATCCTGTTGAACGAGGACGAAGAGGCTGTTAAGCCCATCGGCTTTAACACTGTTCCCGCCAAGGGTATGAACGGCAAGTACACTTACCGGCTTCAGGTGTCTCCCTATGACTGCACCGGCTGCGGCAGCTGTGTGAACGTGTGCCTGGCCAAGGATACCGCCATCACGATGAAGCCTTTGGACAGCCAGCTTAAGGAAACGGAGAACTGGACCTATGCTATGGATAAGGTGTCCATCAAGAAGGATGCTATCAGCAATAAGAACGTGAAGGCGTCCCAGTTCGCCAAGCCCTACTTTGAGTTCTCCGGTGCCTGTGCAGGCTGCGGCCAGACACCTTATATCAAGCTGGTGAGTCAGTTGTTCGGTGACCGTATGTATGTGGCCAACGCCTCCGGCTGCTCCTCCGCTTACGGTGGCTCTACCCCTTCCTCTCCCTACTGCACCGACTGTAAAGGGCATGGCCCTGCCTGGGCTATGAGTCTGTTCGAGGACAATGCCGAATATGCTTATGGCTTCCTGCTGGGACAGCACGCTATCCGCCATCAGCTGGAACTGAACGTCTCTGCTCTGGCGGAACAGAACATCGTCAAGACTGCCTGTGAGGATTATCTGGAGCGGGCTAATGATCCCGAAGCCTCACGCGCCGTCAGCGACGCACTGTTGGAAGCCATTGCGGATAACAACAGTGATGAGGCTGTGTTCATTCGTAACAACAAGGAATATCTCACCAAGAAGAGCGTGTGGGCCTTCGGCGGTGACGGCTGGGCTTATGATATCGGCTACGGCGGTCTGGACCATGTTCTAGCTTCCGGCAAAGACATCAACATCTTGGTCCTTGATACCGAAGTATATTCCAATACCGGCGGTCAGGCATCCAAGTCCACTGCGGCCAGCGCCATCGCTAAGTTCGCCGCTGGCGGCAAGGAGACCAAGAAGAAAGACCTGGGCCTGATGGCTATGAACTACGGCTATGTGTATGTAGCCCAAGTGGCTATGGGCGCTGATCCCACTCAGACCTTAAAGGCCATCCGGGAAGCCGAAGCTTATCCTGGCCCTTCCCTCGTCATCTGCTATTGTCCCTGCATCGAGCATGGTCCCAAGGCAGGTATGGGCCTGAGCCAATTGGAGGAGAAGAAAGCCGTGGAGGCCGGTTACTGGCACTTGTACCGTTACAACCCCGCCTTGAAGGAAGAGGGTAAAAATCCCTTCATTCTGGATTCAAAGGCCCCCACCGGTGACTTTCAGCGGTTCCTCATGGGCGAAAACCGCTACGCATCCTTGAAGCTCTCCTTTCCTGAAAGGGCAGAGCGCCTGTACAGAAAGGCGGAGAGCGATGCTAAGGAACGTCTGGAAAGCTACCGCCATCTCAGCCGGCAGTAAGTGCTAAACACGCTTAACTCTTCATTCATATCTCAATATATGGGGTCCGGCTTTGCCGGGCTCCTATATTGTTACAAAAAAGAAGCCCTGCGGGGTATTGCTTTCCTGCAAATGGATGTCCCTGATGCGTAAAAAAGACAGATTTATCCATTATTCCAGATGCGGATACCGGCCATACTGTCGCCTTGCAGATGTTTTTCGCCATATCGGAACATCCCTCTACCACCGCTTCAGAGATTGGCAAAGCCTTAATGGACCGCCTTGAGATTGAGAACCAGGTGCAGATCCAAGGCGTGGATCATGCAGGGATCCCCTGCCGGAGACAATTGTCTTGTATAACATCAATTTGGACAATTCTGATGGAGAAGGTGGATATTGCTTTTTAACTATCCAGCCCAGAAGCCCTCAAGTCCAGCGGCAAATAACTCGGCAGAAACCTACGATGCCGCTGGGTGATGGCAGTTTGATGCAAAAACGAAGGAAGTTTAACGGAACGGTGTGGTAAGGTGGTGGACAGAAAACAGCAAAGGAATGTCCCGATATGTCTTCTATCCAAAACAATCCTACTGATTACACCGACATCCCTGAACGGAAATGCTATGTTGCGTCCCGGAAAGGCCAAAAGTGGTGCAGCCTGCGTCTCGTTGCGCTTCTCTGGCTGTGCTGTTGGAGTACACCTAGGCAGCGCAGATATCAAAGGCTAATGATGCCGGTTTACCAATACCGTCAGGCGGCAGTACTGGAGAGGAATGCAGCATCACCCCTGGCCTTCCGGCGTTTCCGGGTGCAGGCGCCAACTCTGATGGAGAAACCGCAGAGAATTGGAAGCTGATTCCGGTAAATGGGGAGAAGCCACTGCCTGAGGATTTTTCTGTTCCGGAACTGATGAAACTGAAAAATGGTCAGAGTATCAATAGCGGGACTTATCCACATCCAGAAAATGATGGACGCAACCCGGGCGGCGGGGTACAGGCCCCTGATCTGCTCCCCTTGCCGCAGCTGGGACAAGCAGGCCGAACTGCTTCAAAGGAAGATTTACTCATATCTGGATCAGGGATATACTTAAGCAGAGACGGAAAGGCAGCCGCCGTTTTGGGTGGCACGACCCGATACCAGAGAACATCAGGCTGGGCTGGCGGTGGACATTGTGTATCAGAGCTATCAGTTGCTGGATAAGAAGCAGGAGGACACGCCTGTCCAGCAGTAGCTCATGGCCGGCTCTGCAGAATACAGCTTGATTCTCTGCTATCCCACCGAGAAAAGTGAGATCACTGGCATCAGCTATGAGCATTGGCATTACCGCTATGTAGGTCTGGATGCTTCCGGGGAAATCGCCGAGCAGAGCATTTATCTGGAGGAGTATCTCGCGTTGGACTTTGCACGGTAGGACGATACGGACTTCTGGCGATGCGACTGCTGGTGTTGCTGATCTTGCTTGCGGCAGTGATTTGACTCACTAAGCATTAGGAACGCAGAAAACTGAATAATGCGCTGGCCTCCGATCGCATGGAGAGCTTTAAGGTGACGGAGCAGGCCGAGCAGGACTGTATCCATCCGTGCAGCGGCGAAGTCTCCGTTGCAGATCTGGTCAGGGAGATCCTAAGCCAACCGGCAGAGGGGACTGATGCCATCTGCTCCAGTCACTCCGAGAGACGCATCCTGCACTTCTCAGTGAGATCCACACCCTGATAGGCGGTGATGTTTTGCCGGAGTTTGGCGGTCAGTTCTTTTGGCATATAGGCGTGGATGTAGCGGAAGATGGGATCGCTGTTCTCCTTGTGGCCGACGACGATGTGCCCCTCCCGGCGGCCGTGCTTTTGCTTGCGTACCATGCCGTCTCCGGATGGCCTGCGCATCGCCATTTCTTTTTCACCTCCGAGGTTTTATCTTTGATTGGCATCGCAGGACTTGCGCGGGCTACCGGGCGCTGGGCGCAGTTCTACCAGATTGCTGTCGTCCCCGTCCAGCGCCTCCAGGATCAGTCGCGTCCCCGGACGGAAGCCCAGGATGAAATTCTCCAGAGCCAGAGTACTGCCGATCTCGTTCCCTGCGTTGATGAGCCGCAGCAACAGACAGTGGCTTCGCCCTCCAGCAGTTTGGTGAGCTGTTCCTCACACTCCCGAGACTGTTCCATCACTTTCATCAGGGAAGCTCTGGAACGGACCTGGCAGTCGTATGGTGTGCTACCTCCTTGTCAGCAACACACCATACCACAGAAATGGAAAATAGCCACAGGAGCCACGTTTTATTGTCAGAACATTCATAAATTGAGACATTGCTCAAATCGGCTCAAAAACGGGACAATATCCCTGAGGTGACCTCCAAGGGTGCATCTCCAGACCCTTTAAGTTCAGTGGGCTTGCGGGATTTCTTCCTCCATTCCGGCCACCTGTGACGCCAGAATTGACCAAAACCGACCACCTAAGGCTGCCGCCTCCGAAAGCCTGCAGCCCGTTGCCTCGCCCCGCTTTGTGGGACGGTGTGGCCAGCAGGAGGGGCGCTTGCGACCTCCTGCCGTTATCCTGCACTCAAATTGACCGCTTGGTTCACCTGCACGTTTTGCTTTGAGTAAGCTGCACGCTTGGGGCGCACAGCCCGCACACCGTGTTCTGCAACTTGGGCGGGGCGTGTACCTACCTACACTGCCATTGCCGTACACCGCGCCCCACAGGCTGCACAGCGGAGTGGCCATGCGCTCTGATTTTTCACGGATGGAACGAACTCCACACCAGACTTCTCTGTCTGCCGCTGTGCTTGCTGTCGAGCCGCAGCCCGTTCCAGTGCAGACAACTGCCACACATGAAACGCGTTGATTGCGTTTTGGACCGGCACAATGGTGTACGGGAGACAACCGTTATGCTTGAGACCGTCCCGCGTGATGGCGTCAGTGCGCTCCGTGACGATGAGATCTTGTTCCTCCAGCAGCCCCACATACTTGGCTGCGGTGTTGACCGGGATCTCCAGCTTGACTGGGATGGTGGGATAGCTGACCACACACTGCCAGGTCCGCCGGTCTTAGAACCGCAACGGGTATGCATAGATGGTCAACTCGTACACATGGAGCCCTAACTCAAACACCGCATTGGGGAGCATGAAAAAGTGTTTCTTCACATCACCCCCAAGGTCATTAAGGTAAGTGCTTCCAAAAGAAACAGAGCAGAAAGTAGCAGCTTATTTCGTGCAAATTTTGGAGAAAACGCCAAAAAGTTAAAGCCGCCGGCTAAGTCGGTGGCTTGATCAAGCCCTTATAGGGACTGATACCGGCAGGCGTCTCAAGACGCATCGGATATCTTTCACCTGCATCTTGCGCTTCACCGCCTGTAAACGGGCATATTATCTTCTGTTTGAAACTTTCTCATAATTATCACTTGGTAAATTGTCAACTCGCTTCGCTCGCAGCTTTTTGCTGAAGCACACGATGGAAGCCCGCCAGGAAAGCTGGTTCTTAACTTTATAATGACATTGCCTATATCTATCTTGTCTGTTTTTCTATTCCTATGCCGTAAACAGTGGAATTTTGCCTGCTGAATCGCTGTGTATGCATGGCTATCTGATGATTCAGCAAAAAACAAAACAGATACAGCTCTTTTGGGCCGGGGGACAGCTGACAGAATAAAAACGGAAAGAGCAGAAAAATACCCGCCGGCTGGGACTTTTCCAGGCGGCGGGCATTTCAAAAAAGGAAACTATGACAAGAAGTGTCACATAACGGATGGATGAAAACGGGGTAGGGTCCGGTAGAGCCGCTCCATGTCTATGGTGTTGTGAACGCCGTTTTCATAGAGAATGACGCCGTTGACCATGGTCAATACCACATCAGATGCGGATGCGGCATAGAGGAGATCTGCCTGTGAATTCAGGCCAGGCTGCCAGTGAGGCTCCCTGCGGCTGACTAAAATGAGATCCGCCGGCTCCTGGATAGCTAGGTGCCCCAGGGAAAATCCAGTGGCCGGTCCGGCGGCGGAGGTGGCCATGGCGAGACTTTGGGCCGGGGAGAGTAAAGCGGGATCTCCCCGAGTTCCCTTTTGGAGAAGAGATGCAAAACGCATCTCCTCCAGAATGTCCTGGCTGTTATTGCTGGCGGAGCTGTCCGTCCCCAAAGCCACCGATATCCCGGCGCGGAGAAAGTCTTCCGCCGGTGCAATACCGCTGCCCAACTTCAGGTTGCTGCGGGGGCAGTGAACCACTGTGGCCCCCCGTTGGGCGGCAAGATCAATGTCGGAAGAGGAGAGCCAGACACAGTGAGCCATTAGGGTGTGGGGGGTAATGAGACCAAAACTGTCCAGACGTGCAAGCGGAGTGACGCCGTGCTGGGAGAGACAGTCCTGTTGCTCACGGGCGGTCTCCGAGACGTGAACATGGATGGGCAGGTCGTATCTCTCCGCTAGCTTGGCGACAGCGGATAGGAGTCTGTCTCCACAAGTGTAGACTGCGTGCGGGGCGATGCCTATGCGGATTAGAGGATGGTTTGCCCACTGTTCCCGGAGATGGAGTATTTGGGTAAGAAGGTTCGGGATTTCCTCCAGAAGAGCGTCAGTAACCGTAGGGGTCACAAGGGCCCGCAGACCTGCCTCAGACATAGCCCTGGCAACAGACTGTGGGTGGATATACATATCGCAGACACAGGTGATGCCTGATCGAATGCACTCGGCTGCATTAAGAAGAGCACCCCAGTAACAACTTTCGGCGGTGTGTCGGGCTTCATAGGGCCAGATTACCTGCTCCAGCCAGTTCTGGAGGGGCAATCCCTCGCCGCCGGACCGGAGAAGGCTCAGAGGGGAGTGCGTGTGGGCGTTGACAAGCCCAGGCATTAACAGCGCCCCGTGGCAGTCGATCTGCCGGTCAGGATCAAATCCCTCCGGCGGTTGGGCCCCCACGAAGGCAACCACGCCGTTAGACACCCCTACACACATGTCTGCTTGGGGCTGGGCATCGGCACAAGGGAGGAATAGGGCGTGTTTAAAGAGAATCCGCATCTTACAAATTGAGCATCTGACGGCTGACAAAGCTGTCGATTTCCTGGGGAGTTGGCTGTACACCGTTGTGCAGATTGTGCTTTCCACTGGCTAGCAGCACGCCGCAGGAGGCCTGGAGTCCCAGACCCAGGTCCATGATGGGGATAGGATTACCGTCTCCGGCGGAGAGGTTCAGGGGATTGGCGTTTTCCAGCAGGAAAACTTTCTTCTGACCAAACCACAGGGCTTCCTTCCCGGCGCCCACTGCCTCCACACGGTCGGCGGCGGTTCTGAGGTCGCCGGTATCAATCTCAAAACCAAAGTGTCCGGCATTGGAGAGAAGGAGCCCGTCAGAGAAGAAGGGAATGTGTTCCTTGGTGATTACATGGAACCGGCCGGTGGAGGTCACAATCACTTCTGCTTGTGCGATCAGTTCATTGAGATCCTCAGAGACGTGGTGGCCGTCCACTTTGGCCTTTAAAAGGTAAACGGGATCGGTATCGTAGACAGAGGTATGGGCACCCATAGCGCGGAACTTTCCGGCTATGCCGCTGCCACACCAGCCGTAGCCGATGACCAGAATCCTCTTTCCACCCAGCAGAAGGCTGGTGCATCGCATAAAACCATCCACTACAGATTGGCCTACACCCACTGCGTTCTCCAACAGCTTTTTGAGGGGGGAGTCGTCAATCACGATCACGGGAAAACGGATCTCGTAGCCAGAATCGTCGATGAGCAGACGCCCGGTACGAGTTTCTTCGTTGGCACCCAGGGGAACCCAGTCTCGCTGCTTCTTGTGATAGGCCAGAATGAGGCTGGCGCCGTTATCAAGGAGGAGGTTGGGACGCTGCTCCATCACCATCTCCAGATAGCGTTGGTGATCCTCCAGGGTGTCCTTTTCTTTGGCAAGCACAGTAATGCGGGGATCGGAGGCCAGATAGGCGGCAGTGTCGGGCTTGGTGGTTCCAAGACATCCCACAAGGTAGATGTGCTCCGCTCCACCGGTGAGAATTGCGTCAATCCAAAAAGCAGTTTTGGGCTCGACATGGAGACAGATGGCCACCTTCAGCCCACGAAAAGGCTGTTCTTTCCGATAGGTTTCCTTAAGAGAGGCAATCAGGGGCATCTGCTCCATGAACCAGCGCATCCGTTGCCGGCCGGTCTCTGCCAGGGAAGGATTGTCAATTATAGAAATCATTTTTCCCAGGTCCTTTCCATATTGAATTGACACGAGCATACCTTGTTTCTTATAATAATTCGAGGACAAATGTCTATAACCCAGACGGAATGCATTGAGGAGGCCGTAAGATGTGGACAGACAGCAACCCAGAGCGGATCCGGTGGGCGGCGGCATCCCTGGGAGTGGAGAGCTTGATGCAGCCGGAGGTGCTGCGGAATACAAGAATAGCGGTTTATGAGGCAGAGGAGACCGTGATGTCCTCTGGGGATCCTGTGACGTCGGTGTCTGTGCTGCTCCGAGGTACCATGCGAATCTATTCAGTATCAGAGAACGGGAAACTGGTCACAGTGGCCATTGCAAAGCCACCTCAGATGTTTGGGGATATTGAATTTCTACAGGGACACGACACCCTGCACAGTGTAGTGACGGAGACTAGAGCGGAGTTACTGTGCTTTTCACTGGGAGATGTCCGGAACTACCTCTCAGAAAATGTGGCCTTTTACCGCATGATCTGCAACAATTTGATTGAAAAGCTCTATAATACCTCGTATAACTATTCTAAGATGCTTCAGTATGACACCAGAACGCTTCTTGCCCAGCGGATACTGCAAAACTGTGATGAGAACGGGACGGTCTGCTGTAAGAACAAGGAACTGGCGGAGTATTTGGGGGTTACACCCCGACATATTAGCCGCTTGATTACAGAACTGGAGCAGGAGGGTGTCCTCTCACGGGAGGGGGGCAGACGGCTGCGGGTTACGGACTGGCGGCTGCTGCGTGATGCGGGAGAATTGGAGTAAAAGGGAACAGCGCCGGACGAGAACACGTTTTTCTGTCCGGCGCTATTTTTTCGAAAGGCTTTGGTAAAAAAGATGAAAGTCATAAAAAATAGCGGATGTTTTCTTGGAATTTAACATTGAATATAGACATATGTCCTGTTTGCTGACGGCGTTTTCCAGTATGATGATAACAAAGACGGGATAGGAGGTAAGCTCATGTATCTGACGATGTTGGGGACTGGCAACGGATTTATTCCAGGGCAGATGGACAGCAATGCGCTTCTGGAAGAAAATGGATGCAAGACTTTGATTGACTGTGGGACCACTGCCTGGCAAAGTCTGGAGGTTCTGGGTGTGCCGCGGGAGGACATTGATGCCATTTTTGTCACCCACATTCACTTTGATCACGCTGGGGGATTGGAGTCCATTGCTCTGTACAGTAAATATGTATCGCATAAGAAGGTAAAGCTGATTGTTCCGTCCCCTATCCGAAGAATCCTGTGGGACAGTTATTTGAGCGGTGGCCTGACCAATCCGGACTGCAGTTGTCTGGAGGACTACTTTGATGTGGTTTCTCCGGTGAAGGGCGAGATATTTGATCTGTGCGGCGGCATAGAGGCCAGGTGGTTTCCCACCCGGCACATCAACGGTAAATTCAGTTGCGGTCTGCTTTTCGGCGGTCGCGTGGCCTACACCTCTGATATGGTACAGGATTTGCCCCTGGTGACGACCTTGGTGGAGCAGGGGGCGGAGATCATTTTCCACGATTGCCAGATGAGGGATGCCTCCGTTCATTGCAGTTATGAGGCGGTCCTCACCTATCCCCAGAAAATTCTAGACAGACTATGCCTGATTCACCACGGCCAGCTGGTGCCGCCCGGCGGTGTGCCTCGCTTTGCTGTACAGCACCGCCGGATGGATCTCTCCAAGTGGCCTTTCTGTGAGACGGGAGCGGAGGAGGATCCGCTGGTACAAAAGACCATCGCCCACATACAGCGGCTCCAGAGCGATGAGCCCACTGGACATGACTGGCTCCATACCCAGCGGGTGTACCGCGAGGCGACGCTCCTGGCGGAGATGTCCCCGATTCCTGTGGACAGGCAGACGGTGGCGTTAGCCGCGCTGCTCCACGACATTGCCGACTGGAAGTTCAACGGCGGCGATGAGGAGGCCGGTCCCCGGGCGGCGGCACATTGGCTGGAAGGATGCGGCGCCCCTGCAGAACAGATTGCCCACATTCAGGAAATCATCCGGGACTTGTCTTTTAAGGGGATGGGGTCCCGCAAGAAAATGGCCACGCCTGAAGGAGAGATTGTACAGGACGCAGATCGTCTGGACGCGGTTGGGGCCATTGGAATTGCCCGGGCCTTTGCCACGGGAGCTAGTCTTGGAAACCTGATCGTGGATCCGACTATCCCTCCCAGGGAAAACTTGGACAGCAAGAGCTACAAGGACCACTCCGTCCGCTCCACCAGCGTTAACCACTTCTATGAAAAGCTTTTGCACATTTATGAGTTGATGAATACGTCCCAGGCCCGTGCTCAGGCCCTTCAGCGCCATCGGTTTATGGTGGCCTATCTGCAGGAGCTCTATGGGGAGTGTGGAATGGAGACCAGTGTACATCAGAAGTTATTGGAGCAATATATGCTCTAATGGCAATAAGAAGGAGGACTTTACCTGTGAAACGTTTGCTTGCACTTGTCCTGACTATGGGAATTGCCTTTTCCCTCTTGGCCGGCTGCACCCAGAATGCCAACAATGGGGATGAAAACGGTGGGAACACCGGGAACAAGGAGTGGAAAATCGGCCTAATTGCCGCCGGTACTTTTGGTGACAACGGACTGAATGATGCGCTGAAGAAGGCGGCGGAGACCTTCACCGAGAATACGGGAATTCCTGTCACCTGTGTGGAGGTCAACGAGTTCAATGACCACGAAATCCACGCCCGCAACTTCGGCAACGAGGGATATGACATGGTGATCATGGGCGGTACCGTCTCTGAGATCATGTCCCCCATTCTGGAGGACTATCCCGACACCCACTTTGTTCTGAACAAGGGTACGGTGGATGGCTATGACAACTGCACCTCCATCCAGTTTGAGGAGCCTGCGGCCGGGTTCATTGGCGGCGCATTCGCTGTGATGATGAGTGAGTATCTGGGCGGCCCCTCCGAGGTGGGTTGGATTGGCGGCCAGCGGATTGCCGACTTGGAGTTATGCCGCTACTGCTTTGAGGCGGGTGCTGCCTACGTCGGTGGTAAGGCCACTGCGGCCTATGTGGGTGACTTCACCGATATCGCCAAGGCCAAGGAGCTGGCTCTGCAGATGTACAATGGCGGCATAATGATTGTCCAGGCTTTTGCCGGTGGTGCTGCCAACGGCGTGTACCAGGCGGTAGAGGGCCTGGAGGAGGGCAAGTACGCCATGGGAGCGGCTACCGGCCAGTTTGAACTGTCCCCTGACCGAATCATTGCCTCCCACATCATCAAGACCGATGAGTATTTTGCCACCGTCTGTCAGCAGTTTACTGAGGGACAGCTGCCTTCTGGCATTGTGAAGGCCGGACTTGCCGATGGTGCTACCGGGATCCGACTTTCCCCCAACATCGGTGACTTGGTTCCTCAGGAGATTCTGGATGCCATGGAAGAAATTGAGCAGAAATTGATTTCCGGCGAAATCGTTCCTCCCACCACAGAGGAGGAGTTGGCCAACTATCTGGCTGAGATCAACGCCTGATTTTCAGCACAGGGAACTGGCCCTCCTCCTAGGGGAGGAGGGCCATCTTCAGCTTTATTTGGCAGCGGATGGGTATGAACAGTGAGGAGGAGTACTCTGGTGGGATACGTAGTAGAAATGCGGGAGATTAGTAAGCAGTTTCCTGCAGTGCTGGCAAATAATCGAGTTTCTCTCTGCGTGGAGAGCGGTACAATCCATGCAATTATAGGAGAAAACGGTGCGGGAAAAACCACACTGATGAACATTCTCTACGGACTTTACCAGCCGGACGGCGGCGAGATCCTGATCAAAGGGGAGCGGGTATCTTTCCGCTCCGCCATGGATGCCATTCGACAGGGAATTGGCATGGTGCATCAGCATTTTATGCTGATTCCGCGCTTATCTGTTGCGGACAATATTGTGCTTGGCGATGAACCCCGGCACCGGTTTCATTATGACAGACGTCGGGCTGAGGAACAGGTGAATGAAGTGTGCCGCAATTATGGCATTGCCGTTGATCCCAAAGCTCTGGTGCAGGACATATCCCTTGGCATGCAGCAGCGGGTGGAGATTGTCAAGACTCTCTACCGTGGGGCGGACGTCATCATTTTGGATGAACCAACCGCCGTGCTGACACCACAGGAGATTGATGACCTTGGAATGGTTCTCAAGAGGTTGAAAGAGCGGGGAAAAACCATCCTCATCATCACCCACAAACTAGAAGAGGTAATGGACTTCAGCGATGAGATCACCGTTTTACGGGCGGGACGGCATGTGGTTACCGTGAAGAAGGAAGACACCAGCATTCCGGAGCTTACGGCCTATATGGTGGGAAGAGAAGTCCACCTGGGCGGGCACAAGACGGAAGTAGACACTTCAAAGGTGATGTTGCAACTCAGCCATGTAAGCTGCCATGCAGAGGGCCGACAGGCTTTACAGAATATTTCCTTTACCCTCCACAGCGGTGAAATCCTGGGAATTGCCGGCGTCGACGGCAGCGGCCAGACAGAGCTGACAGAAGTGGTGGCAGGAATTCTGCCCTGTCAGGAAGGCAGTGTGGCCTTCCAGGGACGGGAGATCACCGGTGACTCCATTGCCGAGCGGAAAGCAAATGGAATCGGGTTTATTGCCCAGGACCGCCACCGTCACGGGTTGATTCTCGACTTTTCTGTTGAGGAGAACCTGCTGCTGGGAATGCAGCGGCGTAGTGAATATATTAGCAGGCGGTTCCTTCAGGACGGCCGGAAGATTCGGGCCATGGCGGAGGAACGGATCCGGGATTTCGATATCCGCCCTCCACTGCGCAGTAGCCGTGCAAGTACTCTTAGCGGTGGTAATCAACAGAAGATTATTGTTGCCCGTGAGATGGGAGCAATACCAGAACTGATCGTAGCGGATCAGCCCACCCGTGGCGTGGATGTGGGGGCTATTGAGTTTATCCACAACACGTTGGTGGAACACAGAAACCGAGGAGGCAGTGTACTGCTGACCTCCCTGGAACTGGATGAGGTGCTGATGCTCAGTGACCGTATTGCGGTAATGTACTGCGGCCGGCTAGTAGGGATCGTGGATGCCAAGAGTACCACCAGGGAACAGATTGGCCTGATGATGGTGGGCAGACGCCCCGAGGAGGTGGAGTCGTGAAACGGAGTGTGATCACCCTGAAAAAGCCTTCCCGGAAGACAGTCGTGGATGCTGCAATTCCATTTCTTCTTTTGCTGCTGTCGTTCCTGTTCAGTTCCATCTGGATTCTGCTGATGGGAAAGAACCCGCTGGCGGCTTATATGGCCTTGCTGGATGGGGCCTTCGGTTCACCGGCAGCCTTGATGAACACCATCAAGAAGTCCGTGCCCATCTCCTTTGCATCGTTTGCCATTATTGTGTCCATGAAAGGTAACTCCTTCAATATTGGCGCAGAAGGCCAGTTGGCGCTTGGCGCCATTGGAGCCACTCTGGCTGGGGCACTGATCCCCGGACTACCTGCGCCCTTGCACATTGCTGTGTGCTTGTCGGCAGGGGCGGTATTCGGGATGCTTTATATCCTTTTCTCCGCGGTGATGCATGTGCGTCGGGGGGTGGATCTACTGGTGATTTTACTGCTGCTCAACAATGTGGCGAGCTATATCCTCCAGTATTTTGTGCTGGATTTTTTCAAGTCCGATAATGCCTTGGTTCCCTCCTCACGAAAGATTCTGGAGACGGCAGAGCTGCCCTATCTCATCGGACCGCCCTACCGTATGACTATCGCCATTGTCTTTGCCCTGGTGGCGGCAGTTGTTCTGCAGTGGTATTTCTCCAGAACCGTTGCGGGATATGAGATGCGGGCAGTGGGCCTGAACCGGGACGCAGCCTTCTATGCAGGAGTTCCGGTGAAGAAGTATACCAGTTTAGCCCTGCTCATCAGCGGCGCTTTGGCCGGGATTGGCGGTGCTTTGGAGGTCCTTGGCAACTACCACTGCCTGTATACGGATTTTTCTCCGGGCTTTGGATACGATGGAATTCCGGTGGCCCTGTTGTGCGGCTCCAATCCCATCCTCGCTGTGGTAGAAGCATTGCGTTCGGTGCTCTGCGCAATGGCTCTTTGACTATGCAGGCCCAAGTGGGGATCTCCAATGAGATTATCTCTGTTATTCAGGGGTCCTTGATTCTCTTTGTGGCCAGTAACTACATCGTCCGCTATCTCTTTAACCGACGGACGGGAAAGGAGAAAGCATATGGTTGAGTCTCTGGTATTGGCATTTGCTCTATCGGTAATCCGCCTGAGCGCCCCTATGTTTATTGCCGGTATGGGCAATATGTACTGTGAGCGGGTGGGCGTACTGAATTTGGGAGCAGAAGGTATGATGGTTAGCGGCGCCTTTGCCGCGGTGCTGGGTTCATACTTGACCGGCAATCCCTGGATCGGTGTGCTGATGGGTATGTTGGCGGGCCTTGTTGCCAGCGGGATCCACGCCTTGGTGTGTGTGGAGTTCGGTGGTATGCACGCTATCAGCGGCTTGGGCCTGACAATGCTCTGCAACGGCATTGCCCGGTTCCTCTGTATCTCCATTTTCGGCTCTACCTATTCCCCCAATGTAACAGCCCTGCAGACAACCGATATTCTGGCTGGGCTCCCGATAGTAGGCGGGTTCCTCTCCCAGCTCTCTCCCCTCATTTATGTGGGCGTATTGCTGGGCGTGGTCTCTTGGTATGTGATTTTTCGCACTACATACGGCCTGCGGGTCCAAGCGGTGGGGGATGACCCCAAGACGGTGGAGACGGCGGGTATTAACGTCTGGCGGCTGCGTTACAGCGGTGTGTTGATCTGCGGCGTCCTGTGCGGTATTGCGGGTGCATATATGTCCCTGGGCCAGTTAGATCGTTTCTTTGACGGGATGATCAGCGGTAAGGGCATGATGGCAGTGATTGCCGTGAAGATGGGTAAATGGGCCCCCGGTGGAATCTTGGGTACCGCTTTGCTCTTGGGGCTTTTTGACGCTCTGCAGATGAAACTCCAGGTGGCCAATACCATTGGCCTCTCTCCGGAACTGCTGGGAATGGTTCCCTATCTTGCCGGAGTCGCAGTGCTCTGTTTCCAGAGAGGGAAAAATGCACGTCCCACAGCCCTGGATACCACGTATCTGCGTAACAAGTATAAATTTTAAGAAAAGTAAAAAGAAATGGGCATAGTCCACAATATTATTAAGTTAAGAACCGGGGCGAATACCTCGGTTCTTAGTTTTCCCTTTTTAAGCTGTTTCCCCCCAATTTGTACGAAATAAGCTGTTTCTTTCTGCGGCCCTTAATCGGATAACGTTTAACTTATATAACAGTGGCCGATATGGAGGTCATTTTTTGCGCAGCGGCTTCCAGGCAACATTTGATACTCCTTTTGAACAAACATCTCAAGAATTTCGCTGAAAGCGCCCATTCAGCGGGGGTGGTTATGCATGCTGGTCGGCGCCCCATCAGATATAATCATTGAGTGGGAATGACGCTCGAAACGGCGAAAACCCGCATGAATACAGGCTTTTTTGCCCGTCCATACTGCTCTTGATACTG
>PPYE01432441.1_pt1 | contig 81052 bp, 83 predicted proteins | sample 1559881 | NCBI WGS metagenome assembly PPYE01 (sample SAMN08240022, study PRJNA423297) | Human gut metagenome, whole genome shotgun sequencing project. | reverse complement strand
GAAGAAAACATAACAAATAAAATCTTAATAAAATAAGAAAGCCAAATCCTTTATAATGATAAGGATTTTGGCTTTCTTTGTTTTCTTATGAAGATGCCCCTAAAGCTGGAACCATTTGTTTTAAGGATTCCAGCTTTTTTTGCTTTTGATAAAGTTTATGTAATTGTTAGTCCAGAACGGGTGCCATGAGTACTCTGCCAGTTCCACGGAATACGTTTACCAGACCTTCGCCGGAAGCTGCGGAACCAATGAGTGTTTTGCCGGAGCGTTCTACGGTAAAGTTCAGGCTGCCGCTCCATGCGATTGCCATATTGCCGTCGATTTTCAGTACATCATCCTGGAGGTTGATTTCAATCAGTTCTTCTCTGGGGCAGGGGCATTCCAGCGCTACAACGCCTTTACCGCTTAAACCAAGGTTGAATAAGCCTTCTCCGCCAGCCACAGCAGAGGACAGATTAGACCGCATAACGGCCTTGTGTGTCAAATTGGAGTCGCAGGCAAGGAACAGACCATCTTCCAGAATCAGAGAACCATTCCAGTCTGCTACATCTTCCAGCAGAATATATTTGTAAGTGGGTTCCAGAACCAAAGTGCCATCGCCGGTGTATTCGGGTTTGATGGCAGATTCACCAGTTGCTTTCCCACGGATGGCTTTCCCGAAAAGGTCGCCAACACCTTTGATGCCTGTGGTGGCATTGACGTTGCCCACCATCCACTGCATAGCGCCTGCCTGCAATGTGATATTGGCTTTTTTCAAATCACAGATGACCTGACGTCTGCGCACATTCATTTCAGAAGCAAAATAAGCTGTTGCCGCATTGGCGGAGGAAACACTCAAATCCCGCAGGTATTCAATGACGGTAAAAGGCCCCAATTCTGTCAAAACACGAATGTCGTCATTTTCCAAAAGATTTTTGATCTGGTACATATACAATGCCTCCTTTGCATTCATAAAAGGTTTTATGATTGATACAATGTTACTTTACCATATTTTGTTAAATACGGCAATGACTTCGTTATGTGGAAAAAAGTATTGGGGTGCAGGATTGTAATTTTATGGGGAATTGTTTATACTAAAAGCATGTAATTTGAAAGAAAGGATCATGGTGAGTTTATGGATCAGAAAATAATCGTTGCACTGGATGCCATGGGTGGTGATCTGGCTCCTGTGGAAACCGTAAAAGGTGCTGTGGACGCAGTCAAAGAAATGAACGTGCTGGTAAAGCTGGTAGGCAGAGAAGAAGATGTCAATCGGGAACTGGCAAAATATACATATCCAAAAGAAAAAATCGAAGTGGTCAATGCGGAAGAAGTCATCAGTACTGATGAAGTGCCTACTATGGCAATTCGCAAAAAGAAAAATTCTTCTATGGTTGTGGGCATGCAGCTGGTGAAAAATGGGGAGGCTGACGCCTTTGTTTCCGCCGGTAGTACTGGTGCTCTGCTGACAGGGTCTCTGCTTATTGTAGGCCGTCTGCCGGGCGTAGAACGTCCCGTATTGGGTACCTGCCTGCCTACAAAAAATGGTTTCACATTCTTGGTAGACAGTGGCGCAAATGTGGACTGTAAAGCAAAATACCTGGAACAGTTTGGCAAAATGGGTTCCGTTTATGTAGAAAACGTATTTGGCAAGAAAAATCCTTCCGTTGCGCTGGTAAATATCGGTGCTGAAAAGGAAAAGGGCGACAGCTTGACAAAAGAGGCCTATGAGCTTCTGGAAGTGTCTGATTTGAATTTTGTGGGCAATATCGAGCCCAGAAACATTCCCTTTGGGGAAGCGGATGTCATTGTCTGCGACGGCTTTGTTGGCAATACCATTTTGAAATTCGCGGAAGGTCTGAGCAAAACATTGGTGGACATCATCAAGTCTGAAATTACCAAAGGCGCTTACAAAATCGCTGCGGCCATGTTGGTAAAACCTTTCCGCAATGTAAAAAAATATTTCGATGCAGACGAAGTAGGCGGTGCGCCTTTCATCGGGCTGAAATCCCTTGTGGTAAAGGCTCATGGCAGCTCTAACGCCAAGGCATTCAAAAACGCCATCAGACAGTGTGTGCTGTTTAAAGAGGCTGATATTGTAGGAAAAATTCAGGATAAACTGTAAGCAGTTCAATCTTGTGTACAAAATGGGAAAAAACTTCTGTTTTTCCAGGATTTCTGCTGACAAAATGTCGGAAATAGAGTATAGTATTGACAGAAAAGAAAAGAGGAGGTTGAAAATATGGACGAAACTGTTGTAATGCAGATCATTGCGGATCAGCTGCATATTTCTGCTGATAGTTTACGGGAGGAAACTTCCTTTGCAGATATCGGTGCAGATTCTCTGGATGTGTTCCAGATCATTTCTGCATTGGAGGAAGCCTATGACATCGAATTTGAAAACGATGAAGCGGAGAATATGAAAACCATTGGGGATGCGTTGGATTATATCAGAAGAGTAGTGGAGAAGTAATATGAATTATTTGAATTTGGAAGAATTTGAAAAGAAACTGGGATATCATTTTGCGGATAAGCATTTGCTGCTGTTGGCATTGACCCATAGTTCCTATGCCAATGAAAATAAAAAAGGCAGTCACGAAAACAACGAAAGATTGGAATTTTTGGGTGATGCTGTGCTGGACATGGTGGTAAGTGAATATATGTACCGCAAATTCCCGGAAATGCCGGAAGGAGAATTGACCAAACTGCGGGCGGCAGTGGTTTGTGAAGGCTCTCTGGCAGGTCTGTCCAGAAAATTGGGCGTAGGCAGAAATCTGTTTTTAGGCAAAGGGGAAGAAAGCACTGGTGGCAGAAACAGAGATTCCATCCTTGCGGATGCCTTTGAGGCCATCATTGGTGCAGTATGTATGGATGGCGGCATTGAAGCTGCTTCTACATATGTTATGCGGTTTATGGAAGACCAGATTGCCCAGACAAAGACCAATTTCCGCAATCTGGACTGCAAGACCCATTTGCAGGAAATCATCCAGAAAATCAGCAAAGTTCCTGTACACTATGCCATCGTAGATGAAAAGGGCCCCGACCACAACAAAGTCTTTGTTGCAGAAGTAACACACGAAGGCAAGGTGCTTGGACAGGGCAGTGGCAAGAGTAAAAAAGAAGCAGAACAGAATGCAGCCAATGCAGCATTGGAAAAAATGAATGCGTAAATAAGAAAACAGGTGATGAAAGCAAATTCCTATTAAGAAAACATTGGTTTTTCTTTTCCTTGATTTCTTAAGGGGAATTGCGACGGCTGTTTTCAGAAGAAAACATATCAAATAAAATCTTATAAAATAAGCAAGCTGGAAACCTCTATATCATAAGGATTTCAGCTTGCTTTGTTTTCTTATGAAGATGCCCCTAAAAAATCACCTGCTTTTTCATGAAAAAAGAGCCGGACACTCTTGAGAAAGAGCCGGCTCTTTTATTTTGCAGAAGATGTTTATACTTCTACCAGATCGTATTTTCTGGAACCAAAGCCCAAAGCGGCAGCGGCTTCGATGGTATGAACACCATTGCGGCTTTCAATACGTTCGATGAGGTGGTCACGACTGGGATCATCAGCGGCATAAACCAAGTCCAGACAAGCCTGGTCAATGGCAATGGGGTCTAAGGATACCAGTATGCCAATGTCCTTCATGCAGGGGTCTTCAGCCACCGCACAGCAGTCACAGTCCACAGACATGTTTTTCATAACATTGACGTAGATTACATTGCCTTTGAAGTATTCCACAACGGAAGATGCTGCGTCTGCCATGGATTCCAGAAATGCGTCATGGTCTGCTGTCCAGATCTTTTCTGGTTCCCCTGCGCCGTGGATATAGGCTTTGCCGAAGGAAGATGCCACACCGATGGAAAGCTGCTTCAATGCGCCGCCGTAGCCGCCCATGGGATGACCTTTGAAGTGGGAGAGCACCAGCATGGAGTCATAGTCCGCAAGATGCTTGCCTACATAATTTTTCTGAATCTGTTTGCCCTTGGGGATTTCCAGTACCATATCCGGGCCTTCTGCGTCCATGAGGTCTACTTTGAAATAGGCATCCCATCCGTGACGAGTCAGCAGCGCTTTGTGCTTTTCGGTGGTGTTTCGCTGGCCTTCATAAGCGGTATTGCATTCCACAACAGTACCGCCAACGAAGTCGATGACAGGTTTCCAGAAATCCGGTTTCAGGAAATTCTGGTTGCCTTCTTCACCGGAGTGAAGCTTGATGGCAACATTGCCAGTGAGTTCTTTGCCAGCCATTTTATATAATTCCAGGACTTTTTCCGGTGTGATTTCACGGGAAAAGTATACTTTTGCAGCCATAGAAAAACCTCCTTCATGACAATTGTATTTTATTTTATGGTAACAAAGTAGAAAGAAAATAACAAGGGATTGGGAAAAAAACAGAAAAAAACTGCCGCAGGAGATTTCCTGCGACAGTATGAAATATCAGCCTTTGCCGTTCCAGCAATAGGTGCAGACTTTGTCACGGTCAATGCCGATGGCATCCAGCAGACCATCCAGGGACTGGTAACCCAGGGAGTCAAAGCCCAGTTTTTCACAGATGGAACGGAGCATGCATTTGCCTCTTTCTGTGGAAGCGTCTGCATATTCGTCCAGATGTTTATGGCCTTCGTCGCCTTCCAGTTCCTGTACGACGCGGCGTGCCAGCAGATCCATATCGGAGCCATTGCTGGAGAAATTCAGATATTTGCAGCTATACATGATGGGAGGACATGCAGAACGCATATGTACCTCTGCTGCGTGAGAACGATAAAGGAATTCAACAGTTTCTCTCAGCTGTGTACCACGAACGATGGAGTCATCCACAAACAGCAGCTTTTTCCCTTCGATCAGTTCAGGAACGGGAATCTGTTTCATTTTTGCTACCTGATTACGCACTTTCTGGTTGGCGGGCATGAAAGAACGAGGCCAGGTAGGTGTATATTTTACAAAAGGACGGGTAAAGGACTTGCCGCTTTCTTTGGAATAACCAATGGCATGGGGGATACCGGAGTCAGGCACGCCTGCAACATAGTCTACATCAGGCAGTGTGCCGTTTTTCTTTTCGTTTGCTGCCATGATTTCCCCGTTTTTGTAACGCATCACTTCTACGTTGATGCCTTCATAGTTGGAGTTGGGGTAGCCATAGTAGCTGAACAGGAACGCGCAGATCTTCATATCCTTGCCGGCGGGATTCAGTGTTTCGAAGCCGTCAGGTGTGATCTTAACGATTTCACGGGGGCCAAGTTCATATACGTTTTCATAGCCCAGTTTGGTATAAGCAAAGGATTCGAAGGAAACGCAATAGCCTTCGTGGTCTTTACCAATGAGGACAGGCAGTCTGCCCACTTTATCTCTGGCAGCGATGATGGAATCATCTTCTGTCAGGATCAGAATGGTTGCGGAACCGTCAATTTGTTCCTGTGCGTGGAGTATACCGGAAACCAGATCGTCTTTCTGGTTGATCAGTGCGGCGATGAGTTCTGTGGCATTGACTTTGCCGGAGCTCATTGCCATAAACTGGTGTCCATGGTCAGAAAAGTAGTTTTTGATGAGCTCATCAGCGTTGTTGATGACACCGACTGTTGTGATGGCATATAAGCCAAGATGAGAACGTACCAGAAGGGGCTGGGGATCGGAGTCGCTGATGCAGCCGATGCCGGAATGACCCTGAAAATCGATCAGATCTTTTTCAAATTTGGTACGAAAAGGTGTGTTTTCGATGTTGTGAATCTGGCGTTGGAAGCCTTTTTCCTTGCTGTGGATGACCATACCGCCTCTGCGTGTGCCCAGATGAGAATGATAGTCCACCCCGAAAAAGATATCAAGTACGCAATCCTGCTTGGAAGTTACGCCAAAAAAACCGCCCATGATGGTTCCTCCTTATGATTCTAAAAAATGATGGTATCTCTTGTTGCTCCAAAATTGATAAGGCATGCTGTGCATGCTATCATTACTATTTTATACGAAAAAACGATGGAATACAACAAAAACAGCAATGGGAGATTTCACATAAAAAACGATTTCCATTGAAAATTTGCGGTGAAAGAAAGCCCAAAAGAAATAATGTTCGGGTAAAATGACGATGATTTGAAGAGGTGGGCGACATCTTGCCAAAAAACAAACCATGAAAAAAGCCGGAAATGAAAAATCATTGGAGAGTATCTATAAAAAATGGAAAAAACTGTTTTCCAAAGAGAAGATGGAACAATGTCTTTTCTACGTATACCGTTGTGTACAGCCGTTGGGACAAGATTCCGTCTGGAAACAGGAAAAACAGAAAGGCAAGTGCCCTGTTCATTTGATTGGAAAGACACTTGCCTGTTCTGTATACTGCTTATGCAGCTTCCCGGCATGAAAGCTAACGGAATGGGAGCATCAGAAAGAGGTATGATGTCCGATGTAGCAGGAGATGCCAGCATCCAGATAAAGGCTCTGCAATGCAGTCATGGCTTCGTCTGTCATTTCGCCGCCAGTAGCATAATCGTATGTTTTGCCCAGCTGTTCCCATTTGGTCTGACCCAAACGATGGAATTTCAGCAGGTTAATTTCAAAGAGATCATTTTCCTTCATAAAGGAAATGAGTTTTTTCGCGTTTTCTTCGCTGTCATTGTAGCCGCAGATGGTAGGCTGACGCAGCACCAGACGACCTTTCCAGCCACTCTGTTTCAGGGCGCGGATGTTGTCCAGAATCAGTTCATTGCCCACACTTGTTCCGGCTTTGTGTGCCTCGCTGTCTATGTTTTTCACATCAATAAAGGCAAAGTCGATGTACTGAATGACATCCAGAAATTTTTCTCTGGGGAAATGCGCGCTGGTTTCAATGGCAGTATGAATACCCAGCTTCTGGCAGCCCTTCAGGACTTCTATGAGGAAATCATGCTGGGTGATGGGGTCGCCGCCGCTGAATGTGACGCCGCCGTTGCTGCCCCAGCTGCTGAAATCCCTGCGGAGGATTTGCAGGAGTTCCTCGATGGTGTATTCCCGCACACACTGTTTCAGCGCCCGGTTGGGGCAGATGGATGTGCAGGGGAAGTCATGGCAGTCCTTACACTTGTTCCAGTCAACCTGAGGGGGCTGTCCCGGTTCCATGGTGATGGCGCCTGTGGGACAGACGGAAAGACATACGTCACAGCCTTTGTCCCATTTGCAGGATGCCTGGGCGAACATCAGATGTTTGCCGTAAATCCAGCTTTCGGGGTTTGCGCACCAACGGCACTGCAAAGGACAGCCTGTCATAAATACCGTGGTACGGCAGCCGGGCCCGTCATGGACAGAAAAGGACTGGATATCGAAAATATGTCCCATTTTATCCATAGGCTTACCCCCGTGCGGCTTTGTAGTGCTCGCAGCAGAAAGCACCACATTTTGCATATGTCCAGTTTTCTTTTTCAAAGCCTTTGCATGTGCTGATGCCGTGTTTATCTGCATCTGCGAAGCATGCGCAGTTGCCGCATACGGGTGCTGCCTGGAAATGACCGCAGGCGTCGCTGTCGTTGCCGTCAATGGGAACGATCTGTTTGGAAAGGGCGCACATGCCTTTCTCACAGTCTAAGTTGATATAGTTAATGCATTCTACATGTTTCATGGTTTCACGCCTCCACTTAAACTTCTTCATATTCGGTACGATAGATAACCTCATCCTGGATGGGTTTGCCGATTTCGCACCAGTACTGTGTAAAGCCAGCTACACGAACCATCAGGTCACGATACTGGTCAGGTGTTTTCTGCGCTTCTTTCAATGTGTCGGAGCTTACCACGTTGAACTGTACGTGGAAACCGCCTTTACGCATATAGGTACGAACCAGTTCCAGCAGTTTTCTGGTGCCCTGTACGCCCTGAACAGAAGAAGGATGCAGTTTCAGGTTCATCTGTGCATTCTGGTTCTGAGAATGATCGTAAACGGTCGCAGATTCAAAGAGGGCATATACGCCGTTTTTGTCTGTGCCTGGAGCGGCAGATACGGAACCGTCGGAGTATGTGGTGCCTGCTAAGCGGCCATCTGCTGTTGCCAGCGTGATGAAGCCCTGAGGCCCATGGGTGGAAACGGAAATCTGGCAGAGGTATTCCGGTTTGCCAAAGAAGGACTCCAATGTAGGCAGATAATACAGCAGGTATGTATGGTAATCCCGCAGCAGCTGGTCTGCATAAGGATCTGCATTGCCGTATTTCGGTGCGTTGATGCAGTCTGCAAAAATCGCAGCGTATTTCTGAGCGTCGTCTGTGCTTTCGCGATAATCAGGAGAGAATACGCCGGTGTCGTAAGCGGTGCGGAAACCGAAGTTATGCAACATGGCATCGGTCATTTCTTCCAATGTATATTTCTTGGTGTCGTATACGTTTTTCTTCAAAGACGCCAGAGAGTTGATGAATGTGATGGTACCGCAGGATTCAAAGTTGATGCAGGCGTTATAACGAGCGCCGCAGTTGCCGATGTGCTGACCTTTCTTGAAGCAGTCCGGTTTCAGCAGGGAGTTTACGGCAGGGAGTTTACGGCAGGCATGTTGTATTTGCGCCATACGTCCATCTGAATGTTGTTGACTTTGTTTACAATGCGGTTGCTGATGTCCAGATATTCTTTCCACTGATCCAGCAGTTCATCAAATGTTTCCAGTTTCTTGTTATGAGGAGGGAATACCTGTTTTCCGGTACGTTTGTCTACGCCGTTTGTCAGTACCAGTTCCAGAACCTTCGGCAGACCTGTGAAGTGGATACCGGTGCCACAAGTAGGGGAAGCGCCGCCGGGGATCATAGTCACTTTGCCGTTGTATTCCAGAGGCAGGAAGCAGCCGGGGGCAGATTCCAGACGGCCGCCCAGACACCATGCACGGGCATCATACAGATCCATGCCTTCGGGGCCGTACTGACGGAGCATGAAGTTCATACCTACCTGGTTGTTCATCCATGCGGGATAGTCCATGCCCAGTTTGGTACAAGCGGCAGCTTTCATGAGGAAGTCCTCAGGCAGCTTTTCATCGTAGAGGATGGAAAGGGTAGGCTGAGGTGTCTGCGCACGCATACCTGCTTCGATGATGAGGTATTCCAAAGGTGTAACTGCAGACAGACCGTCGTAGTTCTGACCGCCCAAAGACAGGTTGTTGAATGTGTTGCCGGAAAGAACGCCGCCGGATACGCCAGCAGAAGCAAAACATTCGATACATGTGATCTTGATGCGGTACAGTTCCAGCAGTTCCACAACTTCTTCTTCTATTGTGGTACCGTCAGCAATGTCTTTTTCATAGAAGGGCTGCAATACCTGACCCAGACGACCGATGGACTGACCGGACTGAGGGTCTTCGTTTACAACGCCCAGATGCAGACACAGTGTCATCTGCAATGCTTCCCGGAATGTGGAAGGACGTTTGTGAGCGATGTTGTGCATTACCTGCGCGATTTCTAGATAATTCTTTTTGTACGCTTCATCGGGTTCGCGAGAAGCCAGATCTTCTGCTTTGCGTGCGTAGTTTTCACACCACTGGCTCAGACCTTTGACGATTTCTTTCATGGCAGCGTAGTAGTAACCACGGCTCATGCCCAGAACGCCATCACCGCCAGCTTCACCCATGGTTTCTGCGATTTTTTCGTCGCACAGTTCCAGGATGCCGTCAAAGCCGTACTGCAAAGGCATGTAATAGTTCATAACTTCACGACCCTGAGGGATTGCGAAGGAGTCGAACATAACCAGAACGCTGTCCATGATGTTCTGGAACTGTTCAAAGCCGGGAAGTGTTTTTGCATATTTTGTGGAAATGTCTTCTACGGAAATGCCGTCCCAGTATTTGGATACTTTTACCAGAACAGGAATGTCTTCTTTCCGCATACCAAATTTTTTCGCAATGGAGATGACTTCGCCATAGCTTTCTGTAACGTTGCCGCCACCGGCGCCAACAACAGAAACGGAGTCAGCTTCGTTTTCAGCAGGCGCTTCTGCTTCTTCCATGAGGGATTCCGCAAGGGAATTGAAGAAGCTTGCACAAACCCAGGGGAAAGGGAAGGCACCACGCAGATGTTTTGTCTTGTTCATGACAAGTTTTTCATAAGGCAAAATGGTAGGTGTGCTGTGTGCCAGAGATGCAGCAACGGCTTTTGCACGGCGTACTTCCAACAGATCGCCGTCATTTTCCCACCATACACGGTTGTACCAGTAGGCACTTTCCATATCCGCTGTTACTTTCAGCAGATAATAGATGTCCATGATACGCTGGAAGCTCTCAGCGGCAGCGGGAATATCCTGCTCCTGCACTTCCTTTAACTGTTCATCAGTGATACCTCTTGCTTTGAGGATTTCTTGTAATTTCAGTTCATTACTTTCCAAACTTTTTCAACCTGCCTTTCTGTGAATGATGATGTTTTTATTATGGAAGGCGAAATTTCTTTCGTTAAGTGCAAATTGCACCATTTCAAAAAATATGATAAACTATTCACAAAATCAAAAACATGGGAAAGGAAGAATTTGTATATATATGAGAGAATCTGGGCGAATTGGCAGGATTTTGTGGAAAAATTGGACATTTACCCAATGATTCGACCTTATCTGGAAACAAGTCAGATCACCATTCATGAAGTTCCTGCCAAGACATGTATTTCCAATGCAGCCGATGAGGGATACCGCATTGTTTATATTTTGCAAGGGTCTGTGAAAGTTGTCAGCCTGACCTAGCGTGGCATACGCATTTTGCTGGATGAAATTGGCGTGGGCAGTTTTTCCGGTCATATCAGCCGTATGCGTGGTTATAGCTTCGATGCCAATATCATTGCGGAAACACCCTGCGTCTATCTGGAATTTCCAGACCAGCTTTTTTGTCATCTAATGGAAAATCGGGCATTTGCCCTGGAATTTTATCGCAGCACCAGCAGCCGTACCTATCAGATGTATCGGAAAGTCCTTAGTCTGACGCTCTTTACCGCTGAGGAAAATACGGCGATGTATTGTCTGATGCATCCTGCCAGACTCAAAAGTTATACGCTGGATGAAATCTGCGAAGAAATCGGAATCAGTCGCCGCAGCCTTTGTTATGTGCTGAAAAAATGGCGAAAAGAGGGTATATTAAAAGGTAAGGAAAAGCGAGATCGGATTGCTGACCATGAGCAGTTGATGCAGATTGCAGAGCATATCCGGCAGTTTTATGATATTCCATAATAAAAAAATAGAACAAATGTTTGTATATTTTCGCTGTTCCCCTATACTTTAGTATTTAACTGTGATATACTTTTTGGTAGTCAACGAGCGCATAGAAACAAAATGGATGTTTTATCCGAATGATATTGTGCTTTGCAGTCAGATGTTTGAATGCATGAGAATGATTGTGTAAACGGAGGTGTGTCATGGACAAACCATTTAAAATACATTCCAAATTTCAGCCCACCGGCGACCAGCCTCAGGCAATTGAGAAAATAGCCGATGGATTTCAAAATGGCTTGAAATTTCAGACTTTGGTGGGGGTAACGGGTTCCGGGAAAACCTTTACCATGGCAAACGTCATTGAAAAAATACAGAAACCCACGCTGGTCATTGCCCATAATAAAACATTGGCAGCCCAGCTTTATAATGAATTGAAAGAATTTTTCCCGGAAAATGCTGTGGAATACTTTGTTAGTTACTATGATTATTATCAGCCGGAGGCCTATGTGCCCAGCACCGATACCTATATCGAAAAAGATTCCGCGGTCAATGAAGAAATCGACAAACTCCGCCACTCTGCCACAGCGGCACTGGTAGAACGGCAGGATGTTATTGTTGTTGCCAGCGTATCCTGTATCTATGGCTTGGGTGACCCGGAAGAATACTATGGTATGATGCTTTCCCTTCGTCCTGGTATGGAAAAAGACAGGGATGAAGTGCTGCACAGCCTCATTGAAATGCAGTATGACAGAAATGATATGAATTTTGAACGTGGTACCTTTCGTGTCCGTGGGGATGTAGTGGAAATTTTTCCTGTGGCATCCTCTAAATATGCTGTCCGTGTGGAATTTTTCGGTGATGAAATTGACCGTATCACAGAAATCGACGTGGTGACAGGGGAGATCATTGGTACCAGAAACCACATTTCCATTTATCCTGCCTCTCATTATGTAACTTCGCCGGAAAAAATGCAGATGGCCATTGCCCGTATCGAAGCAGAACTGGAAGAACGTCTGGCAGAGCTGAAGAGGGAGGACAAGCTGCTGGAAGCCCAGCGCTTGGCACAGCGCACCAATTATGACATTGAAATGTTGAAAGAAATGGGATTCTGTACGGGCATTGAGAACTATTCCCGTCATTTGTCCTTGAGAGAAGCAGGCAGCACGCCTTTTACACTCATTGACTTCTTCCCTGATGATTTTCTCATTATCGCTGACGAGTCCCATGTTTCCATTCCCCAGATTCGTGCCATGTACGAAGGGGACAGATCCAGAAAAACCACACTGGTGGACTTTGGGTTCCGTCTGCCTTCCGCTTTGGACAACCGTCCTTTGAAATTCGCAGAATTTGAAAGCAAAATCAATCAGCTGCTCTTTGTTTCTGCCACACCTTCTGTGTATGAAAAGGAACATTCCCAGCAGACAGTGGAACAGATCATCCGTCCCACAGGGCTGTTAGACCCGGAAATTTCTGTGCGACCCATTGCGGGGCAGATTGACGACCTCCTTTCCGAAGTCCAGAAAACCACAGAAAAAGGACAGAAAGTGCTGGTAACTACATTGACTAAGAAAATGGCAGAACGTCTGACAGATTATCTCAGAGAAGCCGGCGTCAGAGTGCGTTACCTGCATTCGGATATTGATACGCTGGAACGGCTGGAAATCATCCGTGATTTGCGGATGGATGTGTTTGATGTGCTGGTAGGCATCAACTTGTTGCGAGAAGGTCTGGATATTCCCGAAGTCAGTCTGGTTGCCATTCTGGACGCGGACAAAGAAGGCTTCCTTCGTTCGGAAACATCCCTCATCCAGACCATTGGCCGTGCCGCCAGAAACGCGGAAGGCCGTGTTATCATGTATGCCGATGTGATGACGGAAAGCATGCAGAAAGCCATCGACGAAACCAACCGTCGTCGTGGTATTCAGCAGGCTTACAACGAAGCCCATGGCATCACGCCTCAGACCATTGTGAAAAAAGTCCATGACGTCATCCAGATTACCAAAGCAGCAACGGAAAAACAGAAATTCGGTCTAGAAAAAGACCCGGAATCCATGAGTGAAAAAGAACTGAAAAAACTTATCCAGACTTTGGATAAAGAAATGAAGCATGCTGCCATGGAACTGCAGTTTGAACGGGCGGCGGAACTGCGTGACAAAATTCTGGAACTGAAAAAACTCATGTAAGATGCGAAAGGGGGAACCCTATGAATTATCGAGTATTGCATCTGGCAGATCTGGAACGTTTTCTGGAACTGCGTATGGAATTTCTGCTGTCGTATCAAGATGTACCCGAAGACTTTCAGAATATAACAGAAAATTATTTGCGTAAACATATGGAAACAGAAGATCTGCTTCTGTTGGCTGCGGAGGAGGAAGGCAGTCTGGTGGCAGCCTGTATGGTTTGTTTTTATGAAACATGCCCCATGGTGGATAACCCCTCCGGCAAATATGGAGAATTGCGCAATGTTTATACAAAGCCAGCCTATCGCAGGAAAGGCATTTCCGAAAAGCTGGTGGGTATGGCACTGGAAAAAGCCAAAGAGAGAGGCGTGGCGAAAATGCGTCTGCATTACACAGACGATGGTCTGCCTTTGTATCAGAAACTTGGTTTTGTACCAGAAGAAAGATATATGGAAAAAGATTTATGATAGATTTTCTATCATAAGGAAAAAGGAGAGAATATGAAAAACGAAATTGTTATCAGGGGTGCCAGAGAGCACAACCTGAAAAATATAGATTTGACCATTCCCAGAGATAAACTGGTGGTCTTTACAGGGGTCAGCGGCTCCGGAAAAAGCTCCCTTGCCTTTGACACCCTTTATGCGGAAGGACAGCGCAGATATGTGGAATCCCTGTCCTCTTATGCCAGACAGTTTTTGGGTCAGATGGAAAAGCCCGATGTAGACCAGATTGATGGGCTTTCTCCCGCTATTTCCATCGACCAGAAAACAACCAGCCATAACCCTCGTTCCACTGTGGGTACCGTGACGGAGATTTATGACTATTTGCGTTTGCTGTATGCCAGAATTGGTGTGCCTCATTGTCCCAAATGCGGCAAGGAAATCAAAAAGCAGACCATTGACCAGATTGTAGACCGTGTTCTGGAACTGCCGGAACGGACAAAAATTCAGCTTCTTGCCCCTGTTGTCCGTGGGAGAAAAGGGGAGCATGTAAAGTTGCTGGAGGATGCCAAAAAAAGCGGTTATGTCCGTGTTCGTGTGGATGGCATCATTTATGATCTGTCTGAAGAAATTAAACTGGAAAAGAATAAAAAACATACCATTGAAATCATTGTGGACCGTCTGGTGGTAAAAGAAGGCATCCAGAAACGTCTGACAGAATCCATTGAAACTGTCACCGCTCTGACAGGAGGACTGTTGGTGGTGGACGTGAATCAGGGAGAGGATGAACTGGTATTCAGTCAGAATTTCTCCTGTCCGGACTGCGGCATTGACCTGATGGAAATTGAGCCCAGACTCTTTTCCTTCAACAATCCCAGCGGTGCATGCCCTACCTGTACAGGTCTTGGCATGCAGATGAAGTTTGATGAACAGCTGATCGTGCCAAACGACAGCCTTTCCATTGCTGGTGGCGCCATTGTGGCACCGGGGTATAACTCCATTTCCACAAAGGATACTATGACACGCGTTCTTTTTGACGCATTGGCAGAAGAATATGGATTTTCGCTGGATACGCCTTTCCGGGAATTGCCGGAAGAAATCAAAAAGATCATTTTCTATGGCACTGGCGGCAAAAAACTACGGATTACCTACACCAATTACCGCGGTACAGGTTCCTATGATTATGCCTTTGAGGGTATCATTCCCAATTTGCAGCGGCGTTACAGCGAAACTTCCGAAACCATGCGTGGAGAATATGAGGAATATATGACGAATATCGAATGCCCATCCTGCCATGGTATGCGTCTGCGTCCGGAAGTTCTTGCCATTACTGTGGGCGGAAAAAATATTTCTCAAGTCACAGAAATGTCTGTGGCGGATATTCAGAAATTTTTCCAGAACCTTCAGCTCAGCGGCAGAGATGAAATGATTGCGGAGCGAATTTTGAAGGAAATCCATGCGCGTATTGGTTTTCTGGTGGATGTTGGTCTGGACTATCTCACATTATCCCGTGCGGCAGGAACCCTTTCCGGCGGGGAAGCACAGAGAATCCGTCTTGCTACGCAGATTGGTTCCGGGTTGGTAGGTGTTGTGTATATTCTGGATGAACCTAGTATTGGTCTCCATCAGCGGGATAATGACAAACTGCTGAAAACATTACAGCACCTGCGGGACATCGGGAATTCCCTTATTGTGGTGGAACATGACGAAGATACCATGTATGCGGCAGACTTCATCGTGGATGTAGGTCCCGGTGCCGGAAAAGACGGCGGCAATATCATTTGCACAGGCGATGTGGAAGAAATCAAGGCATGTACCGAATCTTTGACTGGCGATTATCTCAGCGGCAGAAAGAAAATCGAAGTGCCGGACAAACGCCGTCCTGTCAATCCGGAAGCCATGCTCCATGTTGTGGGAGCGGCAGAAAATAACCTGAAACAGATCAATGTGGATATTCCCCTTGGGATTTTCACCTGTGTGACAGGGGTCAGCGGTTCCGGCAAAAGTTCCTTGGTTAATGAAATTCTCTATAAACGATTGGCGAGGGACTTGAATCGGGCAAAACTCCGTCCTGGTAATCATGAAGATATGAACGGGCAGGACAAGCTGGATAAAGTCATCAATATTGACCAGTCTCCTATCGGTCGTACCCCTCGCAGCAATCCTGCTACGTATACAGGACTCTTTGATATGATTCGTGATGTGTTTGCCCAGACTACGGAAGCAAAGATGCGTGGGTATCAGAAAGGCAGATTCAGTTTTAACGTGAAAGGCGGCAGATGTGAAGCCTGTGCTGGGGATGGGATCATCAAGATTGAAATGCATTTCCTGCCGGATATTTATGTGCCTTGTGAAGTATGCCACGGCAAGCGGTACAACCGGGAAACACTGGAAGTAAAATATAAAGGCAAGACCATTTCCGATGTACTGGAAATGACGGTGGAAGAAGCTTTGGAATTCTTTGAAAACATTCCCAGAATCAAAGCAAAACTGCAAACACTGTACGATGTGGGTCTTTCTTATGTGCAGCTGGGACAGTCTTCCACAACCCTTTCCGGCGGGGAAGCCCAGCGCGTGAAGCTGGCAACGGAATTGAGCAAGAAAAGCACCGGACGCACCATGTATATTCTGGATGAACCTACCACAGGGCTTCATATGGCAGATGTCCATAAACTGGTGCATATCCTCCAGCGTCTGGCAGAAGGCGGCAATACGGTGGTTGTGATCGAGCATAATCTGGATGTGATCAAAACAGCGGATTATATCATCGACCTTGGCCCAGAAGGCGGTACAGGAGGCGGCACCATCGTTGCCTGTGGTACACCGGAGGAAGTATGTGCTGTGCCAGAATCATACACTGGAAAGTATTTGAAACCTATATTGGAACGGAAATGAAAAAAAGAAAATACGATGTATTCGCGTTCATCGGATTTTCTTTTGAGCAAAAAAATTTTTTTGGCGAAAACAACGGTTTTTTGTTGGAAAATCAATATTTTTTCGTTTTATGAAACTATCAAAAAATGCGGTTGTTATTGACAAATCCGTCGGTTATCAGTACCATAGAAACAGATAGCTTTAGTAAAATTGCGGAGGAAGAACATGGCAAGAAAAGAACCTGTTTTGGATTTTGAACAGTCCAGAAAGAGGGTGGCTGATTATTTCGGCTGCGACGGAGATTTTTTTTTGAAACCTCTTTTGGATCTGGAATGGGCGATTAAAGGAGAAGAAGATTTTCACTTTCTTTCTTATTGGACGGCAGAAGGAAAAAAGATAGACGCCGTAATCGTGAAAAAAGGCGGCGAACCGATGATATATGAAACAAAAGACTACACCATGGTGGTGGCGATCGACTGTGTGAAGATCGGTTTTATTTTCCGTAACGGAAAACATATCACCGGTGGAGAAGGCTGAGAAAAGAAAAGATCGTTTTATCCAAAACGATAGCATGAGTTAGGAACAAGATGTTTTTCTGTTTCAACTTCTAAAGGCTTTTGTTCAAGCATAAAGTAAGTTACAGAAGAACAAATGCCGGAGCGTGAGCAGTTGCTGCGGCACAGAAAAGGGGAGAAAATGCAAATGAACAGTTTGCCTGAAAACAATTCCGTTGTCATTACGGGTGTTGTAGTGGAAGATGGCGTATTCAGCCATGAAGTTTATGGCGAAGGCTTTTATACATTCAAGATTTCTTCGGAACGACTCAGTGAAAATGCAGATATTCTGCCGATCACTGTGTCAGAGAGATTATTGATGAATCAGAATATTGTGTGCGGTAAGCATGTAAAGATCAAAGGTCAGCTGAGAAGCTACAATAATTATACAGGAAATCGCAGTCGGCTGGTACTGACAATTTTTGTCAGAGATATTCAGGTGCTGGATGAAGAGCAGATGCACAATGAAAATGAAATCATTCTCAATGGTTTTATCTGCAAAGCGCCTATTTACCGGAAAACACCATTTGGCAGAGAAATTTCGGATGTATTGATTGCGGTAAACCGTGCATACAATAAGTCAGACTATATTCCCTGTATTACCTGGGGACGAAACGCGAGATATATTTCCTCTCTGGAAGTGGGTACAGCCGTGAAAGTATGGGGCCGTATCCAGAGCCGTGTATATCAGAAGAAAAACGGCGATCAGGTGGAAGAACGGATTGCTTATGAAGTATCCGTATCCAAAATATCTTTGCATACAGAAGAAAATCCGTTGCAGGTAAATGCGACAGAGGAAACACAGACTGATTTGGCAAAATAACAGGAGTGAACAATGGTGAAAACAGGACAAATTGCAATTTATTATGGTGCAGGTAAAGGAAAAACAAGTGTATCCCTTGGCAAAGGCATTCGTGCCCTTGGAGAAAACCTGCGGGTGGTTATGATCCAGTTTATGGATTATCATAACAATCAGGAAATTGCATTGCTGGAAAAACTGGAACCGGATTTTCGTATTTTTCATTTTGAGAAAGATCGGAAAGGTACGGAAATGACAGAGGAAATTCGTAAAGAAATCGCTTCGGAAATCCGCAACGCTTTTAACTTTACGAAAAAAATTCTGGATACGGGTGAATGTGACATGCTGATGTTAGATGGTATTCTGGAATGTGTGGAAGAAGGATATTTGTCAGAAGAAGAAGTGGTGGAGATGATGGAAAAGCGTCCCAATACCATGGATATGATCTTGACAGGTACCAGTCTGCCTCAGTCCATTGCCCAGAAAGCAGATCATATTTATCAGATCATTACAGAAAAATAAATCCCATTTTCAATAAAAAAGACTGTGCTTTAGGAGCATCTTCACAAGAAAACAAAGAAAGCTGAAATCTTTATCATACAAAGGATTCCAGCTTTCTTATTTTTACTGAGATTTTATGCGGTATGTTTTCTTCTGAAGACAGCTGTTGCAATTCCCCTTAAGAAATCAAAGGGAAACCAATGTTTTTCTTAAGGGGAAGTTGCTTTGCACAGTCTTTTTTATGTTTATGCCAGAACTTCTTTCATGGAATACAGACCAGCAGGCTGTTCAGCCAGGAATTTTGCAGCCTTTACAGCACCAACAGCAAATACTTCTCTGCTGGAAGCATGATGGCTGAGGGTGATGACTTCGTCACGCCCTGCGAAGATGACATCATGTTCCCCAACGATATTGCCGCCGCGGATAGCATGGATGCCGATTTCTGTGCGTTCCCGTTTTTCACGTTTCTGGGAACGATCGTATACATAGTGGAATTTTTCGTCCATTGCAGTATTGATGGCGTCAGCCAGTGCCATAGCGGTACCGCTGGGTGCGTCGATTTTCTGGTTATGATGTTTTTCTACTACTTCAATGTCGAAGTTTGCATCGTAAAGGATCTGTGCTGCACGCTGAACCAGATCCAGCAGCAGGTTTACGCCGATGGACATGTTCGCAGATTTCAATACAGCGACGCTTTTTGCGGTTTCTTCCAGTTTTGCCTGTGTTTCATCAGAAAGGGCTGTTGTGCAGACAACAACGGGAATGTGTTTTTCTTTCGAGAAGTCCAGCAGAGCGGGAACAGCTGTTGCTGTGGAGAAGTCAATGATGACATCCGCGTCAACAGTACATTCCGCAGGGGAAGCGAATACAGGGAAATCCAGAGCGGGAACAGCGGGATCAATCCCTGCAACAATCTGACAATCAGGGTCGTTTTTCACCAGGTCTGCTACGACATGACCCATTTTGCCGCCGCAGCCGTGCATGATGATATTTACCATAAATCAAAAACCTCCTTAAATAAGTGAAAACAGCAGTATTCAAAAAGAAAGAGCCGGAACCTTTTAGGGGTGTTCCGGCTCTGATGCATTTCGGTACGGATGCCCTTACTGGATGCATATATTTTGCTGTTTCAACAGAAATGAATGTGTCTTATTTCAGCAAACCGTAATTTTTCAGTGCTGTTCTCAGTGTTTCCAGGTTCTTTTCTTCCATGTCGCACAGAGGCAGACGGCAGGGGCCTACTTCATAACCCATCAGGTTCAGCGCTGCTTTTACAGGGATGGGGTTTACTTCGCAGAACAGAGCCTTGATCAGTTCAATGGCATCCAGCTGCAGTTTTGCAGCACCTGCTACATCGCCAGCCATGAATTTTGCAACCATGTCATGGGTATTTTTAGGAGCAACGTTGGACAGTACAGAGATAACGCCTTTTGCGCCCAGTGCCAGCATAGGAACGATCTGATCGTCATTGCCGCTGTAAATATCGAAGTCGGGGCCACACAGTGCAGCGATTTCTGCAATCTGAGAGAAGTTGCCGCTTGCTTCTTTGATAGCTACGATATTTTTTACTTTGGACAGTTCGTAAACAGTCTTAGGTGCAATGTTGCAGCCGGTACGACCGGGTACATTGTACAGAATTACAGGAATGGAAATGCTGTTTGCAACTGCTGTGTAGTGCAGGATCAGACCTTTCTGTGTTGCTTTGTTGTAGTAAGGTGTTACCAGCAGAACAGCGTCAGCGCCTGCTTTTTCGCAGCCCTGTGCCAGTGCGATGCAGTGAGCGGTATCGTTGCTGCCAGCGCCTGCGATAACAGGAACACGGCCGTTCGCAACTTCTTTGGAGAAACGTACACATTCGATCTGTACTTCGTCAGACAGTGTGGATGCTTCGCCTGTTGTGCCGCAGATGATCAGCGCATCTGTTTCGTTTGCAATCTGGAATTCAATGAGTTCTTTCAGTTTATCAAAATTTACGCTGCCGTCAGCGTAGGTAGGGGTAACCAGTGCCACCCCAGCGCCTGTGAAAATAGACATAAGAATGACCTCCTTCGATGTTCAACAATTACTGCATGTTTTTGATGATTTCTTCTGCAATCTGTACAGCGTTTGTTGCAGCGCCTTTTCTGATGTTGTCAGCTACAACCCAGATGTTTACACCGCTTTCTACGCTTTCGTCACGGCGAACACGGCCGATGAATACTTCATCATGACCTGCTGCGTCTACTGCCAGAGGATATTCATTGGCTGCGGAATTGTTCTGCAGTACAACGCCGGGTGCGTTTTTCAGTGTTTCCAGCAGTTCATCCATTTCGAAAGGTTTTTCAAATTCGATGTTGATGGATTCGCTGTGGCAGTCGAATACAGGTACACGAACGGTTGTTGCAGTTACGCGCATTTCGTCGTTATGCAGGATTTTTCTTGTTTCGTTTACCATTTTCATTTCTTCTTTTGTATAGCCATTGTCCAGGAAGACATCGATGTGAGGCAGGCAGTTGTTTGCGATGGGGTGAGGGAATTTCTTAGGAGCTTCACCTTTCAGACCGTTTTCCAGATCTTTCCAACCAGCAAGACCTGCGCCGGATACTGCCTGATATGTGGAGTAAACCACACGTTTGATTTTGTATTTGTCATCCAGGGGTTTCAGAGCAACCATAGCCTGGATTGTGGAGCAGTTGGGGTTTGCGATGATGTTTTTGTGCCAAGCGATGTCCTCGGGGTTTACTTCAGGAACTACCAGAGGAACTTCGGGGTCCATACGCCACTGAGAGCTGTTGTCGATAACGATACAGCCGTGTGCTGCTGCGATGGGAGCGAATTTTTCGCTGGTGCCGCCGCCTGCGGAGAACAGGGCGATGTCGATGGGTTTATCAAAAGAATGTTCTGTCAGTTCTTCTACTGTATATTCTTTGCCGTTGAAAGTCAGTTTGGAGCCAGCGGAACGGCTGGATGCCATTACATAGAAGTTGTCGATGGGCAGCTGTCTTTCTTCCAGAACTTTCAGGAATGTTCTGCCTACCATACCGGTTGCGCCTACAACAGCAAGATTAATTTTTTTCATAATGATTGATACCTTCCTTCCCAGAAATACGTTTGTGCGAGAGATGATTTTTGGTAACAAAAAAGTCGGCCAGCGCCGACTGCAAAAAACCATAGAAAATAAACAATAGCAATAAACTATGGTAATTATCCAGTAGCGCTCCATTGGGAAACCCAATGACAGTCATACGGCTCTTAACCGCACAACCAGAAAAAAACAGATAAGGCCGTCTTTTTCTTCGGCATTTTCCCCTTTCGACGAGCCTCCTGTATCCCTTATGATATTGGCTCGGTTACTCTTGAAAAACGCACCTCTACTTTGTATTTTTATGTACTTATGAAGTTAGTCTAACATCCAAATTGGATTCTGTCAAACCTTTCCTGCATAATTTTCAAAATTATTTAAAGAATAAAAATAAGTACAAGAAAAAAGCCAAATTTTCAAGGAAAACAGGAGGTTATAAAAATCATGAAAAAAGAACTGACACCACAGCAGAAAGCAGATCTGAAAATGAAATATGAAATTGCAGAGGAATTGGGGCTGTTGGATAAAATTTCAGAAAACGGATGGAAAGGGCTGACTTCCAGAGAGAGTGGACGCATCGGCGGCATCATGGGAAAACGGAAACGAGCACAGAAACAGGAGCCAAAAAACGAGAAAAAGGCGGATGAATAAAGGGAAATACTTGCTTTTCCTCTTGGAAAACGGTATAATTTTAGATTATGGCAACAAGGAAAGCGAGAGGAAAAGAATGAACGCATATACAGACTTTGCCACAGTCTATGATTTATTTATGGAAGAAGTGCCTTATGACCAGTGGCTTTCTTTTCTGGAAGAAATCTGGCGGAAGGAAGGCTTGGAGCCGCAGGTCATTGCAGACCTTGGATGTGGAACAGGCAATCTGCTGGTGCCTTTGACGAAAAAAGGATATCGCACTATGGGGGTAGACCTGTCGTTTGATATGCTTTGTCAGGCGGAAAAGAAACTGCGGGAAGCAGGACTTTCTTCTATATTATTAGAGCAGGATCTGACAGAGGTTTCTCTGCCAGAAGCGGCGGACTGTATCATCAGCGTTTGCGACAGCCTCAACTATCTGACAGAAGATGGCGAACTTTCAGCGGCATTTGCTTGTGTGAAAGCATCTTTGCGGCAGGGCGGACTGTTCTTGTTTGATATGAATACAGAGTACAAATTCAGAGAAGTCCTTGCCCAGAATACTTATGCAGTTACAGAGGAAAACGCTGCTTATATCTGGGAAAACGATTATGACCCGGAAGAAAAGATCAATGCATATGCAGTGAATTTTTTCATTGAGGGAAATGACGGCAGATATGAAAGAACAGAAGAAGTACATTATGAAAGAGCTTACAGTGTGGAAGAAATCAAAACTGCGTTGTCGGAAAATGGCTTCACACTGTTAGGCATGTATGATGATTATACATGGGAAAGCCCCAAAGAAGACTGCCAGCGTATTGTGTTTGTGGCAAAAGGGGCAGAGTAAGAAACGGAGGAAATATAACATGCAGGATTATATCATTCGCGCAACGGCAGGGAACGGCAGTATCCGTGCTTTTGCGGCAACAACAAGAGAAACCGTACAGTATGCAAGAGAAGTGCACCATACTTCTCCAGTAGCTTCCGCGGCACTGGGCAGAATGCTCACAGCAGCAGCTATGATGGGCAGCATGCTCAAAGGCGATAAGGATTTGGTAACATTGCAGATTCGCAGCTTAGGCCCTCTGAAAGGCATCGTGGTTTCCGGTGACTCCCATGGTCGTGTGAAAGGCTACGTGTTCAATCCCAATGTGGATATTCCAAGCAAATATCCCGGCAAGCTGGATGTGGGCGGCGCCATTGGGGAAGGTTACATGAGCGTTATCCGTGACATCGGTCTGAAGGAACCCTATGCCGGCAGAATTCAGCTGGTCAGCGGCGAAATCGCAGAAGACCTGACATATTATTTTGCGCAGTCTGATCAGACACCTTCTTCTGTTGGTCTGGGTGTACTGGTGGAAACAGATACATCTATCCGTCGTGCAGGCGGCTTCATCATTCAGCTGATGCCCGAAGCAACAGAAGAAATGATTTCCAAATTGGAACAGCGTCTGAATACCATTCCTTATGTAACAGACCTGCTGGATATGGGCAAAACCCCTGAAGACATTCTGGAAATGATTCTGGGAGATATGGATCTGAAGATTATGGACAAGATGCCGGTAGAATTCTACTGCAACTGTTCCAAAGAACGTGTGGAAAAAGCACTCATCAGCATTGGTAAGGAAGAACTGGAAAAAATCATCCGTGAAGACAAGAAGGCAAATCTGCACTGCCATTTCTGCAATAAGGAATATAACTTCACAGAAGAAGAACTGAAAGAACTGCTGGAAAGCGCGAAGTAAGAAAAAATCAGGAAGGGAGGTGAATCAGATGCATCGGGATTTTGCGGTGGCTGTGAAAGCTGTCATTGTCCGGGGGGATGAAGTGTTGGTGCTGCGTCGTTCCAAAGGAGAAATGGCAGGCAGTTATATGAACAAATACCAGAAATGGGATCTGCCAGGCGGCGGGCTGCATTTTTACGAAAAAGCGGAAGATGGGCTGCTGCGGGAGATTCGGGAAGAAACATCCCTGTCTGTGGAAATTGGCAGACCTGTTTCTATGTTTGACATCATCCGGCATCAGATTCACCTCTGTATTTTTACATATGCGGCTGTTTGGACAGGGGGAGAAGTGCAGCTGAGCAAAGAACATGATGGTTTTTTGTGGCTGCATAAAGACGAGGTGGAAGAAAGTGAACTGCCTCATTGGATGAAGCGTGATATTTTCCGTGCCTTGGAAGCCGTAGAGAATCACTAAATAGCACAAAAAAAGGACTTTGTTTCCATGGAGAGATCCCTGGTGAAAACAAAGTCTTTTTTTGCAGAAAAATCTGCAAAAAAATTTCGCTGTCAGATTAAAGCGGAAAAGAACGCATATTCGCCCGGTATGACAATGGTAAAAGAGGAAAAGAATATCTAAATTGAGCAACAGGATTTTGTGGTATATGCACAATTGCATATGAAATCAATAGAAAAAATAACGGTGAATCATTTTGCCTGCAAATAGATAGGACGCAAAGTATCCCTCGCGAGACCTTTAAAAATCAGGGTTTTTATTTTTTATGAAAAATTTTCGATTTATATTTAACAATAATGTTGGGAAATCTTCATTTTTCTATAATCATAGGGGCGGAAGTGTATATTGACAATGTAGGAAAGAACCATTATTATTTAGATTAAGGTATGTTTGATATTTGATACATATCTGGAAGGGACTGGTAAAACTTATTCATATTAGACATTTTTTACCAGATATGACCTTCTCTTTTTTGTATTATATTAAGAAGAGAAGGGGAAACTGCATTTGTTTATTCTTGGGATATTTTTTATGTAAGGAAACATAAATTGACATTTTTTTAACAAAAAGTGTTTTTTGTGTCTATACATTAGAAACACCTGATAACATGCAGTAAACTTGCAGCGAGAGAGGTGATAAAAGTGGCTTATGAAATTCTGAAAAGTATTGTGGATGCAGAAGCGCAGGCTGTGGAGAAAAAACGCCAGGCAGCAGCACAGGCGGAAGAATTGAAGGTGAAAGCGCAGGCGGAAGCAGCGGCGCTGCTGGAAAAGACCCGCAAGGACGGACTGCTCATGGTGGATGAAACAGTCAAAAATGCTGTGGAAGACAGCGAAATGACCATCCAGGGTATTCGCAGAGAAGCTCAGGAAGCTTGTCAGGAAATCAGAAAGCAGGCTGCGGGAAAGAAAGAGGAAGCAATACAGGCGGTCATCGGAAAGGTTGTGGGTACTTATGGCAGTAACTGATATGCAAAAACTGACTGTCATCGGTCTGAACAGCAGCCGTACCCCATTTCTGCATGAACTGATGCGTCTGGGCGTTGTGGAAATCAATTCTCAGGAAGGCGTCGTAAACGACGAAGAATGGATGCCGGATATTTTCCGTACCAGTAACAGTGCGGACGTTTCCCGTCTGGAAGCGGATATTGCCCGTGTCAGTGTCGCATTGGACGCCATCAACCGGTATGATACCGGCAAGAAACCATTGATCCACACCAGAAAAGAAATCAAGCGTAATGTTTTTGTTGACCACATGAATGCTACAAAAACAGCAACAGAAATGAACGTGGACCATGCGGTAGAATCCAACAAAAAGATTGCTGACGCAAGGACGGAAATCAACCGTCTGCGCACAGTCATTCAAGGTCTCCAGCCTTGGGAAACACTGGATGTACCCATGGAAATGACAGAAACAGCCCATGCTTGTCTGGTGCTTGGCACAGTCAATGCCAAAACCAATGGCGCACAGTTACAGGCAGATGTGCTGGCAGCATTGCCTTCGGCAGTCGTAAATGAAATCGGAGCAGATAAACAGCAGAAATATTTCTCCTTTATCTGCTGGAAAGATGAAAAAGATCAGCTCTATGAAGCCTTAAGACCATATGGTTTTGTTTCGGTGACTCTGGGTGAAACAAAAGGAACACCGGCAGAACTGATTCAGTCTTACGAAGAGCAGATCACAGCGCTGGAGCAGGAAATCCAGAAAGAAGAACAGAAACTGGCTGCTCTGAGCGTAGCAAAACAGGATATCGAATACCTATATGACAGTTTGTGTATGCGGCGTGACCGGGCAAAAGTTGTCGGGGATATGCTTAGTACAGAAACCGTATTTTATTTTGACGGATGGATGCCCAAGTGGAGCAGAGAAAAAGTGGAAAATCTGCTGAAAAAGTACGAATTCTACTATAATATTGAGGAACCGGATCCCGATGAGGAAGTTCCTATCCTGCTGCACAACAATGGTGTGGTAACAGCCTTTGAAGGCGTTACCAGCATGTATAGCCTGCCGGCAAGACATGACATCGATCCCACAGCGATTCTTGCACCATTTTATTTTATTTTCTTTGGGCTGATGCTCAGTGACGCGGCATACGGTATCATCCTTTCCGTAGGCTGTGCCATCATTTTGAAAAAGTATAAACTGGAAGGTACCATGTACCGTATGTTCAAAATGTTCTTCTATTGTGGTATTTCCACATTCATCTGGGGTGCATTGTTCGGCGGATGGTTTGGCGACTTCTTTACGGTGGCCGCACGAACCATGTTTGGTGTAGACTTTGTCATCAACCCCATCTGGTTCAACCCTCTGGAAGAACCCATGAAGCTGTTGATTTTCTCTCTGATTCTGGGTGGTATCCACATCTTCGTTGGTATGGGCGTACAGGCGTATATGTATATCCGTGATGGTCATCCTCTGGATGCCTTGTTCGATATCGGTTTATGGTATCTGCTGCTGATCGGCCTGGTTATGTTCGGCTTCGGCGGCAGCCTGATGCCTTCTCTGGTACCTGTTGGCAAATATATGGCAATCGTTGGCGCTGTTGGTATTTTGATCACCGGCGGCAGAAAGAAAAAAGGTTTGGGGAAAATCACAGGCGGTCTGGGCAGCCTTTACGGTATCACCAGCTACCTGTCTGATGTACTTTCTTACTCCAGATTGCTGGCTTTGGGCTTGGCAACAGGGGTAGTTGCACAGGTTATCAATACTCTGGGCTCTTTGGCAGGCGGCGGTATCGTCGGCTCCATCGTGCTGATTGTGGTATTCCTGGCAGGTACAGTATTCAATATTGCGATCAACGCATTGGGTGCTTTCGTTCACTCCTGCAGATTGCAGTATGTAGAATTTTTCGGCAAGTTTTACACAGGCGGCGGCAGAGAATTCCGTCCCTTTGAAAGAAAGACAAAATATGTAAAGATTTTAGAGGAGGATGTTGAAGATGGTAGATAGTTTATTAAACGGTCAGGTATTGGCATTAGCTGGCGCTGCGATCGCTGCAACTCTTGGCGGCATCGGTAGTGCTCTTGGTGTTGGCGTAGCCGGTCAGGCTGCTGCGGGCGTTGTTTCTGAAGACCCTAACAAATTCGGTCAGGTACTGCTGCTGCAGGCGCTGCCCGGTACACAGGGTATTTATGGTCTGCTGATCGCCTTCATCGTTATGGTAAAAGTTGGTCTGTTGGGCGGCGACGGTATGCTGGATCTGACTGTTGCACAGGGTGCATCCATTTTTGCGGCATCTCTGCCCATCGGTATTGTTGGTCTGTGTTCCGCTATCGCACAGGGGAAAGCAGCAGCAGCAGGCGTAATGTTGGTTGGTAAAAGACCCAGCGAGCTGGCAAAAGGTATGCTGTTTGCAGCCATGGTAGAAACATACGCAGTACTTGCGCTGTTGGTATCCTTCCTGATGCTCAACAGCCTGCAGCTGTAATTTGCGGATAAAGGAGGTATGACTCCTATGAACGACGGTAAAATCATCATTGATAGAATCATGGCAGAAGCGGACAAGGAAATCGAAGCCTTCATGCTGGAAGGCAAACATGAAGCCGATGCCATTATGAAAGTGGCGGAAGAAAAAGCCCGCCGTGAAAAAGAATCCTACCGCAAAAAAGCGGAGGAAGAAGCAAGAAAAGCTCGTGCAAAAGAAATCTCCGGCGCAGAGATGGAAGCCAAGAAAGCGATCCTGCGGGAAAAACAGGATATTCTGGAAGAAATCATCGCTGAAGCAAAAAAACGTCTGGAAAACCTGCCTGACGCAGAATATGCAAAAGTAATCGGCGGCATGCTGGAACGTCTGGACGAAAGCCAGGGCAAAGAAATCATCGTTTCTGCAAAAGACAAAGCACGTCTGGCAGATGTGGTAAAAGAAAAGGGCTATGTGCTCTCTGATGAAACCCGCGACATTGACAGCGGTTTTGTAGTAAAGAACGGTGACATTGAGTATAACTATTCCTTTGATGCGATCATCATGGTACAAAAAGAAGAAATGCAGATTACAGCAGCAAAAATCTTATTTTAAGGAGGGGTAGAAATGTCTAAAAATAAAATTTACCCTTTCGCCGTGGCCAGTGTGCGTTCCATGGAAAATAAGCTGCTGAGCCAGCAAAAGCTCATGCAGATGGCAGAAGCAAAAAGCGCGGAAGAAGCGCTGCGTCTGCTTTCTGATACGGCTTATGGCAAAACCCAGGTGCAGGATGTGCACCAGTTTGAGGAAATGATCGAAACCCATCTGGAAGAAACTTATACTTCTGTGGCAAAGCTCATTCCCGATGAAGCCCTCATTGATATTTTCCTTTATAAGAATGACTACCATAATATCAAGGTGCTCATCAAAGAGGAAATTTCCAAAGTCAGCGGCAAAAAGCTGCTGGTACGGGGCGGCACCATTCCTGTGGAAGATATGAAAAAGAACTTCCGGGAACGCAATTACGCGGAAATGCCTACCATTGACGGCGATGCTGTGGAAGAAGCCATCAGCCTGTATGCAAAGACCAAAAACGGTCAGTATATCGACACTGTTCTGGATAAAGCATGCTTCGCTGCTATGGATGAGAGAGCTTCTCAGATGAAAAATCCCTTCGTACGCAAATATGTGACCATGTTGGCAGATTTGACTAACTTGAAAACCATTTTGCGTGTGAAACAGATGGGACGTCCTTTTGAAGCCTTTGAAGATGCTTGTGTGCCCGGCGGTGAAATCCGTATGGATGTGTTCCAGCGGGCATACCGTGAAGAAAGTATGTTGCCGGTGCTGAAGGAAACTTCTTACGGTGCCCTTTGTGAACAGTATATGGACAAAGGCTTTACGGTTTTTGAAAAAGCATGTGACGACTTCCTGATGGAATATATCAAGGAAGCAAAATACAAAACACTGACGCCTGAGCCTGTTGTGGCTTATATCCTGGCGAAAGAAGCAGAAGCGAAATGTGTCAGAATCATTCTGACCTGTAAGCTTCATAACATTGATACAGAAATTATCAAAGAGAGGGTGAGAGAAGTTTATGTCTAAAGTTGGTATCATTGGCGATAAAGACAGCATCATGGGCTTCCTCGCTCTGGGGATTGATATTTTCCCCGCTTATACGCCTGAAGAAATTAAGAAAACCATCCATAGCCTGGCAGAAAAGGAATATGCCATCATTTATATTACCGAACAGGCTAGTCTTCAGGCAGGAGAAAGTCTTGCAAAATATAAGGATTTTGAATTGCCGGCCATCATTGTCATCCCCGGTATCGGCGGCAGCATGGGCCTTGGCATGAACGAAGTCAGAGAATCAGCAAAACGTGCTATCGGCGCGGATATATTGTTTAGTGAATAAAGATTGTAGGTGAATGAAAATATGAAAGCAGGCACGATCGTGAAGGTGTCAGGCCCATTGGTCATCGCAGAAAACATGCGTGAAGCCAATATGTTTGACGTGGTGCGTGTATCCGATAAACACCTGATTGGTGAAATCATCGAAATGCACGGGGACAGAGCGTCCATTCAGGTTTATGAAGAAACCTCCGGTCTGGGCCCCGGTGAAGAAGTGGTTTCCACGGGCATGCCCATGAGCGTTGAACTGGGCCCTGGTCTGATTTCCACCATTTATGATGGGATTCAGCGTCCTCTGGAAAAGCTGTATGAAGTCAGCGGCACAAACATTCATAAGGGCGTAGAAGCACCTTCTCTGGACAGAGAAAAGAAATGGAAATTTGAACCCACACGCCAGATCGGCGATGTTGTAGAAGCAGGCGACATCATCGGTAAAGTACAGGAAACAGCGGTAGTAGAATGCCGTATCATGGTTCCTTATGGCGTAAAAGGTACCATCAAAGAAATCTATATCGGTGAGTTTACCGTAGAAGAAACCGTTTGTATCATTACAGACGAAAAGGGCAAAGACATCGAAGTAACGATGATGCAGAAATGGCCCGTTCGTAAGGAACGTCCTTACAAAGTTAAAGAAACGCCCGACTCTCTGCTGGTAACAGGGCAGCGTGTTATCGACACATTCTTCCCCATTACCAAAGGCGGTGTTGCAGCCATCCCCGGCCCCTTCGGCAGCGGTAAGACTGTAACACAGCATCAGCTGGCAAAATGGGCTGACGCCGATATCGTTGTTTACATCGGCTGCGGAGAACGTGGGAACGAAATGACAGACGTACTGAATGAATTCCCCGAACTGAAAGACCCTCGTACTGGCGAATCTCTGATGCAGAGAACCGTACTGATTGCAAATACTTCCGATATGCCCGTTGCGGCTCGTGAAGCGTCCATTTATACAGGTATCACCATTGCGGAATTCTTCCGTGACATGGGTTACAGCGTTGCGCTGATGGCTGACTCCACATCCCGTTGGGCAGAAGCCCTTCGTGAAATGTCCGGTCGTCTGGAAGAAATGCCCGGTGAAGAAGGTTACCCCGCTTATCTGGGTTCCCGTCTGGCACAGTTCTATGAAAGAGCAGGCCGCGTTGTCTGCTTGGGTTCTGACGGCAGAATGGGTACACTGACAGCTATCGGTGCCGTATCTCCTCCCGGCGGTGACACATCCGAACCCGTATCTCAGGCAACACTGCGTATTGTCAAAGTGTTCTGGGGTCTGGATTCCTCTCTGGCGTATAAACGTCATTTCCCTGCCATCAACTGGCTGACCAGCTACTCCCTGTATCAGGATAAAGTAGACGCATGGGCAGACAAGAACGTTGATGTGCATTTCTCCGAACAGCGTACATTGGCAATGCGCCTGCTGCAGACCGAAGCGGAACTGCAGGAAATCGTACAGCTGGTCGGCGTGGATTCCCTGTCTCACAGTGACAGACTGATTCTGGAAACTTCCCGTTCCATCCGTGAAGACTTCCTGCATCAGAACTCTTTCCACGAAGTAGATACCTATACTTCTCTGCATAAACAGTATCGTATGCTGAAACTGATTCTGACATTCTACGCAGAAGCAGGCGAAGCCATCAAACAGGGCGTGCCTATCCAGAAGATCACAAAACTGGATGTCGTAGAAAGAATCGGCCGTGCGAAATATGTAGAAGAAGCAAACGTAGATAAGAGCTACGATGAAATCGAAGCTGATATCAAAAATGAAGTAAAAGATCTGATCGCAAAGGGGGCTGATGAATTATGATAAAGGAATATCGTTCCATTCAGGAAGTCGCAGGCCCTCTGATGGTTGTTTCCGGCGTAGAAGGCGTAAAATACGATGAACTGGGCGAAATTGAATTGTCCAATGGTGAAGTCAGAAGATGTAAAGTACTGGAAGTAAACGGCGATACCGCTCTGGTACAGCTGTTCGAAAGCGCAACAGGTATCAACCTGTCCGACAGTAAAGTTCGTTTCTTGGGCAAGAGCTTGGACTTCGGCGTATCTCCTGACATTCTAGGTCGTGTCTTCAGTGGTATGGGTAAACCCATCGATAATGGCCCCGACATCATCCCTGAAAAACGTCTGGACATCAACGGCGCACCTTTGAACCCCGCAGCAAGAGAATATCCTGCGGAATTCATTCAGACAGGTGTTTCCGCTATCGACGGTCTGAACACACTGGTTCGTGGTCAGAAATTGCCTATCTTCTCTGGTTCTGGTCTGCCTCATGCAAATCTGGCAGTACAGATCGCAAGACAGGCGAAGGTTCGCGGTACTGATTCCAAATTCGCCGTAGTATTCGCGGCCATCGGTATCACATTCGAAGATGCTGAATTCTTCATTAACGACTTTAAACAGACAGGTGCTATCGACCGTTCTGTCGTATTCGTAAACCTGGCAAATGACCCTGCCGTAGAACGTGTATGTACCCCTCGTATGGCACTGACTGCTGCGGAATATCTGGCATTTGAACAGGGCATGCACGTACTGGTTATCCTGACAGATATCACAAACTACGCAGAAGCCCTTCGTGAAGTATCTGCGGCGAAGAAGGAAGTTCCTGGCCGCCGTGGTTACCCCGGTTATCTGTATACTGACTTGGCTACCATGTATGAACGTGCAGGCCGTATCAAAGGCAAACCCGGCTCCATCACCATGATCCCTATTCTGACCATGCCTGAAGATGATAAGACACATCCCATCCCTGACTTGACAGGGTATATCACAGAAGGTCAGATCATCCTGAGCCGTGACCTGTATAAAAAAGGCATCCAGCCTCCTATCGACGTTCTGCCTTCCCTGTCCCGTCTGAAAGATAAAGGTATCGGGAAAGACAAGACTCGTGAAGACCATGCCGATACTATGAACCAGCTCTTTGCGGCATATTCCCGCGGGAAAGACGCAAAAGAACTGATGGCAATTCTGGGTGAAAGCGCATTGTCCGATATCGACCTGATGTATGCGAAATTCGCCGATGAATTTGAAAAACAGTATGTTTCTCAGGGCTTCCGTACAGACAGAACCATTGAGCAGACACTGGATACTGGCTGGAAACTGCTGCGTATGCTGCCTAAGAGCGAATTGAAACGTATTCGTGACGAATATCTGGAAAAATATCTGGCGGACGAGGAGTGATGCATTGTGGCTAAATTGAATGTCAATCCTACCCGAATGGAAATGACAAGGCTCAAACGTCAACTTAAAACCGCGACCAGAGGTCATAAGCTGCTGAAAGATAAACTGGACGAACTGATGAAACAGTTTCTGGAAATCGTGCGGGAAAACAAACGGCTCCGTGAACAGGCGGAAGCAGCTTTGGAAAGCGCATACCAGAACTTCATCATCGCCAGAGCCGTTATGAGCGAAAGCACATTGGCGGAAGCGCTGATGATTCCCCAGCAGTCCGTAGCGGTCAAAGTAAAGAACCGCAACATCATGAGCGTAAACGTACCTGTGTTTGACTTCCAGAAAGAGGAAGGCAGCGGGGATATTTATCCTTATGGTACAGCATTTACCTCCGGGGAGTTGGACAGCGCCATGAATTCTTTCTCCGATGCCATGGAGCCTCTGCTGCGTCTTGCAGAAAGCGAAAAGACAGCACAGCTTTTGGCACAGGAAATTGAACGTACCCGCCGTCGTGTAAACGCACTGGAAAACGTAATGATTCCCAATTATCAGGAAACCATTAAGTTTATTGCCATGAAGCTGGAGGAAAACGAAAGAGCCAGCACCACACGACTGATGAAGGTCAAAGATATGGTTTTGAAGAAAACCATCGAGGAAAAGAGAAAACAGGACGAAGCGGCACACGCCTGAGCCTGATTTTCATTAGATCTGTGGATAAATGGGTAAAACCTTTTCGGTTTTACCCATTTTTTGCAGTATAAGGAGGAAAATTATGAAACTGATACTGGATTTGGATACAGGTATTGATGACGCTATGGCGCTTGCCTATGCCGTAGGCAGCCCAGATTTGGAACTGATCGGCGTAACAGGTACTTATGGCAATGTGTATACAGAAGTGGGCGTACAGAATGTGCTGAATCTGTTGGAAATGATGGGCAAACCGGAAATTCCCGTTTTTCTGGGTGAGAAAAAAGCACTGACACAGGATGTTTTTGTCCGTCATGAAGTCAGCGCCAGAATCCATGGGGAAAATGGTGTGGGACAGGTAGAACTGCCTGTGGCTGCGGAACATGCTTCCCAGATGGATGCTGTGGATTTTATCATTGAATCTGTGAAAAAATACGGAAAAGAACTGGTCATCGTGGCAACAGGCCCTCAGACGAATCTGGCGGCGGCATTGAATAAAGCCCCGGAAATCAAAGAAATGATGGGAAAAATTGTGATCATGGGCGGTGCGCTGACTGTTCCCGGTAATGTAAGCCCCTATGCGGAAGCCAATATTTCCAAAGATCCCTTGGCAGCAAAAATCCTCTTTGAAAGCGGCCTGGATGTGACTATGGTAGGTCTGGATGTGACGCAGCGTTCTCAGCTGACATTGGAAGATTTGCAGGCTTGGAAAAACTGCGAAACTTTGGCGGGAGAAAAATATGCGGATATGGTGGCATACTATATCAGTCAGCATGAACACAGCGGTGGTACCGCATGCTATCTCCATGATCCTTCTGCTGCTGTCTGCGCCGTACATCCTGAATGGTTTACCATGCTTCCCATGCATATGACCGTTGTCACAGAAGGAGAAGCGGCAGGCCGTACCATTGGTGATCCCATGAAACTGCGCGAGGCAAATCCCAACGTGAAGGTTTGTATTGGTGTGGACTCTCCGAAATTAGAGACACATTTGAAAGAAATCCTCATGTGTGCTTTTCTGGGAAACTGATAAATGAAATGTTTTTGAAAGAAAAAGCAAAGCCTGTCAGGTATCGTTCCATAAAAATATGATAGCCGGAATTCTTGAAATAGAAAGGATTCCAGCTATCATATTTTGAAGGGATATATGTAGGGATTCTATTTTTTGTTTCAATTTCGTGCATCATGCGTGAAAAATGTGATAAAATATGTTTCAGTATGAAGATGGGAGTGAAAGAATGAATTTTGCAGAAGAATATAAAAGAAAATTGAGAACACCGGAAGAAGCAGTGAAACTGGTGAAAGACGGCGACTGGGTGGATTACAGCGTAGGGATCGGTTTTCCTGTGCTGCTGGATGCGGCACTGGCAAAACGTAAAGATGAACTGAGAGATATCAAGATTCGCGGTTCCTTAGCAATGCAGCCCATTCAGGCAGTAGAACAGGATAGAGAACGGAGAACATTTACATATAACAGCTGGCATTGCTCCGGTTATGAACGGAAACTGTGCGATGAAGGTCTTTGCAATTATATTCCTATGATCTTCCGTAATATGGCGTCTTATTACAGACGGTACTTGACCGTAAATGTGGCTATGATTTCCGTGGCACCCATGGACAGTAAGGGATTTTTCAATTTCTCCATGGTAAACTGCACCACCAGAGCCATTCTGGATGCAGCAGATCTGATTATTCTGGAAGTTAACGAACATATGCCCCATGTCTATGGCGGTCAGGAAGACTGCATCCATATTTCTGAAGTAGATGTGGTGGTAGAAGGGGCACATAAACCGCTGGCACAGCTGCCCATTCCTCCTGCAACAGAAATTGATGAAAAGATTGCTTCTCTGCTTTTGCCTCATATTCCTGATGGTGCTACCATTCAGCTGGGTATTGGCGGTATGCCAAACTCCGTAGGTAAATTGATGGCAGAATCCGATCTGAAGGATTTGGGTATGCATACAGAACTCCTTTCTGATGGTTTTGTAGACTTGTACGAAGCTGGTAAATTGACAAACAGCCGGAAAACACTGCACCGTGGGAAAGGTGTATTTGGCATTGCACTGGGTTCCCAGCGGCTCTATGACTGGGTAGGAGAAAATCAGGGTCTTTTGTCTTTCCCCATGGACTATGTAAACCAGCCCAGCGTTATGGCACAGATGGAAAATATGATTTCCATCAACAACTGTATTGCCATTGACCTGTATGGTCAGGTTTCTTCTGAAAGCGCAGGCACACGCCATATTTCTGGTACCGGCGGACAGCTGGACTTTTCAACAGGGGCTTATGACGCGCCTGGCGGGAAAGGCTTTATCTGCATGACATCTTCTTATCGGGATAAGGCTGGCAATCTCAAATCCAGAATCCTGCCCAAGTTTACACAGGGGGACATCATCACAACGCCCAGAACACAGGCGTTCTATATCGTAACAGAATACGGCATTGTGAATCTGGCAGGCAGAAGCACATGGGAAAGAGCAGAACTGCTCATTTCTCTGGCACATCCTGATTTCAGGGATGAACTCATTGCCGCAGCGGACAAGCAGAAAATTTGGAGAAACTCCAATAGAATCTAATCTGTATACAAAACAGGGATTTCTGATGTTTTCAGAGATTCCTGTTTTTTTGTTGCCAGACACATAAGAGGAAAAAGTGCATACAATAAAAGCAGGGGGTGACGCTTGTGGGCAGAAGATGTGTGAACCAATGGAGAAAACGATGGATCGGTTCTCTAATGATTGCGTTGGGAACAGGTGTGTTTCTGGCATTGCTGCTGCCGGGATGTATGTTTCTTGTGGCCGTTCTGCTTATTTGCGGCGGCGCCTGCCTGCTCTATAAAAGCTAAATATTGTGGTCAACGCATGTTGTTCTTTAAGGAGAAAGGAATGACATGCGTTTTTTGTTGTATTACAAAATATTTTTTGCAGGCTTTTCCGTTTTTCCCCTTTTTGTTATAATTTATTTAGAGAAAGATTAAATACGCAGGGGATGAAAGTATGAATGAACCATATAAAATTTTGCTGGTGGATGATGAGGCAGAAGTCCGCACCAGCATTATTCGAAAAATAGATTGGTCTGCCGTTGGTTTTCAAGTGGTGGGCGACGCGGAAAACGGCGTGGATGCGCTGGAAAAAATTGAACAGTTGGAGCCGGATGTGGTATTGACGGATATTCGTATGCCCTATATGGATGGTCTGGAAATGGCAGAAAGACTGCGGGAAATCCACCCGTCCATAAAAGTGGTGCTTTTTTCCGGTTTTGATGATTTTGAATATGCCCAGAAAGCCATTAAACTGAATATCATTGAGTATATCTTAAAGCCTGTCAACGCAGAGGAAATGATGGAAATTTTGCTGCGGATCAAGGGCACATTGGATGAGGAAATTCAGCGTTTGCGGGATTTGACAAACTTACAGGAAAGTTTCCGTAAAAACCTGCCTATACTGCGAGAGAAATTTTTGAGCAATCTGGTGAAAGGCAATGCAGGAAAAGAAGATATTCCTGTACTCATGGAAGAATATGGTCTTTCCCTTTTGGAAGGAAATCGCTGGGTAGCGGCAAAGGTTATGGCACAGGAAATGGATAATGCTGCATGGAACAGCTGGAACTTGCTGGCCGTATCTGTACAGCGTCTGCTGGAGGATCGTTTTCAGGATTTTGGCAATTACAGCTGTTTCCAGCGTCCATCTGGCATTTGTGTCATTGCTGCCATGGAAGACGAAAAAGAGCTGATGCAGCTGACTACTTTTTTCCGGGAATTGTGCAAGGAAGTCAAAAAGATTTTGAACTGCACCCTCATTGTAGGCATTGGACGAGTTGTGGAGAGCATCGAAAATATTTCTCACAGTTATGCGGAAGCAAGGGAAGCTGTTGCTTACAGTCGGACTGCCGGTGAAGTGGTCTTTATCTCCGACGTGGAACCGCAGAAAGATACCTTGCTCCATCTGGACGAAAAAGACGAAAAGGAACTGAGCTATGTATTGAAATTCGGTGACGAAGAAATGATACAATCCTGTGTGGAAAGCATTTCCGGCAGAATGCGACAGACGAAGACCATGCAGAGCGGTTTTCAGGCGTATATCATCGATATTTTGAGCGTCATTTTGCGTGTGGTACAGAAAAATGGGCTGGAAGAAAATATCGTTTTCGGAAAATACGCGGACTATAACGGTGTGCTCACAGGCATTCGAGACAGCGCGGATATGCAGGATTGGCTCTGTGAGGTTTGCTTTGCCATCAGCGGCAAATTGTATCGGGAACGTGTGGGCACCACCCAGACGTTGATTGAAAAGGCGAAGAAGTATATTGGAGAGAATTATGCCAATTCCGCCCTTTCTCTGGAAATGGTCTGTGGCTATCTCCATATCAGTACAGCCTATTTTTCCACCATATTCAAAAAAGAAGTGGGAGAAAGTTACATTTCCTATCTGACAGCCATCCGAATGGAAAAAGCGGCGGAGCTGCTGAAAGAAACAGATGAAAAGACATATCAAATCGCCGCAAAGGTGGGATATGATGAGCCGAATTATTTTGGTTATGTGTTTAAAAAGAAATTTGGGGTTTCGCCCAATAAATTTCGCGGAAAGTGAGGAGCGACATGGGGATTTTTCAAAAGGGAAAAGCCTTTCTGGAGCGGCGTTTTTTGAATGGAAGCATGCATATTGAACTGCGGAAACTGCTGTGGGTTTCCTTTACGCTGACATCTGTGGTGGCAACGCTTTTGATGGGGATTTCTTTCTATTACCGTTTTGCGGCACAGTCTGCCCAAACCACATGGGAAGGAAATGACACCCGCATGGAAGATGCAGCAGAACAGGTGACAGCCCATTTCCGCAATATGATCAAAGTATCAGATACCCTGTATTATCGTGTCATCAAAGGGACAGATTTGCAGCAGGATACCATTTCTGATGATTTTCGTTTGATCTATGAAATGAATAAAGATTATGTGGAGAGTATCGCGCTCTTTTCCATTGACGGCAATTTGATTTGTGCCACGCCTAACAGCCATCTGCGTCCTAATTTTTCATTGCAGAAAGAAGCGTGGTATGGCAGTGCGCTGGATACAGAAGAAAATATTCGTTTTGGTGCACCCCAGGTTTCCCGGGTCTTTCGGGCGGAAGGCGATGGCTATACACGGGTGATCCCTATGAGCCGTATGGTGCAGCTGACCATGGGAGATCAGACAAAGCGTGGTGTGCTGCTCATCAATCTGCGGTACGACGTATTGCAGGATATGCTGGAAAATGTCATGGTAGGGGAAGCATCCTATGTATATCTGGCAGGAGAAAACGGCAATTTGCTGTATCATCCCATGCAGGATCAGATTGCCGCAGGCATTATGAAAGAGGAGACTTTACCTCTGCTTATGTCCTCTTTGGAGGGGGATGTGCAGGCAAAACCCTATACTTTCCTGCATAAGACCATTGGCTATACGGGATGGCATATGGTGGGGGTATCCAAAGGGGATACACCGTCTTTGCACAACTGGAAAACAAGAAGTTTCATCCTGTTTTTGCTGGCGTTTTTCCTCAATGCCATGATGCTCATTAACTTTTATGTTTCCAGAAAAGTCACAGAGCCCATGCATCGATTGGAAGGTGCTGTAAAACGAATACAAGCAGGGGATTTGAATACGAAGATACAGGCTTCTGGTGTGTATGAAATACAGAATCTGTCCAATGCCATCGAAGAAATGGAGCGGAATCTGAAACAGCTCATGGAGGATATTGTGCAGGAACACGAAGCCAAACGGAAAAGCGATCTGATGGTGCTGCAAAACCAGATCAATCCCCATTTCCTGTATAATACACTGGATGTCATTGTATGGATGATTGAAAATGAAAAAAGCGGCGATGCCGTCAAAGCTGTGACAGCTTTGGCACGGTTTTTCCGTATCAGTTTGAGCAGGGGTAAGACGGTAATTCCTGTTTCCGATGAAGTGGAACATGTGCGAAACTATCTGATGATACAGGAAATGCGTTTTAAAAATAAATTTACCTATCAGTTTGATGTGAAAGAAGAAACAAAACAGCTGGGGACAGTGAAGCTGATTTTGCAGCCTTTGGTGGAAAATGCCATCTATCATGCCATGGAATTTATGGATGATGATGGGGAATTGACCGTAAAAGGCTATCTGGAAGGGGAAGAATTGGTGCTTTCCGTGACAGATAATGGCTGCGGTATGACGAAGGAGCGGGCAGAGGCTCTCCTGCGGGGGGATTTTGTTCAAACAGGAAAAGGCTCCGGTGTCGGTCTGCGAAATGTACAGGAGAGAATCCAGCTGGTTTTCGGGGAGAAATATGGACTGCGCATTCTTTCGGAACCAGATGAAGGCACTTGTGTAGAGATTCATCTGCCAGCCATTCCCTATGAAGAAATGAAAGAAAGGGGGATGGTATCATGACAGTGAAACAAAAAATATTCCTTTTTGTGGATATCCTCATTCTGGTGGTATTGTTTTTGATTTCGTCTACGGACTATATCTGGAAGGAAAGAAAAGTGGATGTATCCAATATTTCTGTCATTGTGGATATCCCCCAGGACAGCATCAATCTGAATCTGCGGGAAGGTGCCAAGAAAGCGGCGCAGGCATACCATGCGGACATGCATTTTTTGAATCTCCATGATTATGAAGCCCAGCAAGTGGATATGCAGACTTTGGTGCAGCGGGAATTGGATGCGGGATGTGAAGGCATTGTGCTCCAATGCGGAAGCGGCAGAGTCACAGAAGAAATTTTGGAAAATATTCCCGTAGGGGTTCCTGTGGTGTTATGGGATACAGAAGCGGAATCTCCCCGTGTGAAAGCCAATGTTTCTTTTGACAGAGAAGCCATTGCAAGGCTACTGGTGGAAAAGGTGGCTGAAGCGAGGGATAAAGGTCAGAGTGTGACACTGGTGTCCCATAAGGATTGCAGCGATCAGATGCAGAATATGCACGATTTGCTGGAAGAGATGTTCCCGCAGGCTGGGATTATGGTACGTCGTGTGGAACTCGCGGATTATGCGGAGGCCAATGCGCTGGTCAACGGTCTGGCAGCACAGGGAGGCAATATGGTTGTTTCCTGTGATCCACAGGCACTGGAAGCCATGGCAGCGGTTTGTGAAAACGAAGGATGTACCTTACCATTGTACGGCATGGGGTGGAGCGGCATGATCCGTGAACAGCTTGAGAAAGAAAATATTACCGGAGTTGCTGTCATAGACGCATATGGCGCAGGTTATTTTAGCGTACAAAAACTGACCATGATTTTGACTGGAGAAGACCAGAATGAAGAAGAAAGAAAGTTTCAGGCTGTCTGGGTAACCGGTGAAAATATGTATGATCGAAGTCGGGAAGCGATTTTGTTTCCTTTTGCGTGAGGTGAGAACAGATGCAAATAAGAAAACAGGCAATCGGAATTTTTATAGGAGTCATTTGTGTGGTTCTGGCAATTGTTTGGCTATGGATGCCTCGTACAAAGGAAAAAAAGGAATTGAAGATTGGGGTTTCTCTTTATTCGGACAGCGATACTTTTGTGGATAGTATCGTATCTTCCATGCAGGAACAGGCAGCTGCTTATGAAGCGGAAACGGGCTGTCCTGTAACTTTGAATATTTCCCGGGCAAACGGCTCTCAGCGGGAACAGTACGATCAGGTGGAACAGTATGCGGCGCTTGGATATGATGCTGTTTGTGTCAATCTGGTAGATCGTACCAACGCATCCAGTATGGTAGACCTTGCACAGTCTGAAGAAGTGCCGCTGGTATTTTTTAACAGAGAACCTGTGCGGGAAGATATTCTGCGAGGCGAAAATGTGTATTATGTGGGTACAGATGCCAGAGAAACGGCAAGGATGCAGGGAGAAGCGGTGTTACAGAGCTATGCGGCCGCCGCAGAGAAAATAGACAAGAATGGTGACGGCATTTTGCAGTATGTGATGCTGGAAGGAGAAATGGGGCATCAGGACACCATTCTCCGCTCTGACTATGTTATCCAGACCATTGAAGATGGCGGCGTGAAGCTGCAAAAGCTGGATGCGGAAACAGCTGACTGGATGCGCAGCCGAGCAGATGCCATCATGGAACAATGGATCGCGGAAATGGGCGATGAAATCGAGCTGGTATTGTGTAACAATGACGATATGGCATTAGGGGCCGCGGATGCCCTGAAGCGAAAAAATTTCACAGCGGCAGTATTCGGTATTGACGGAACGCCGGCAGGACTGGAGGCGCTGGAACAGAAAATACTTTGGGCAACTGTTGACTGCGGTGCAAAAGAACAGGGAAAAGCTGTATTTGGTATCGCCTCCGCCTTGGGTATGGGAAAGGAACTGCCGAAAAAAATGGAATTAACAGATGGCAGATATGTTCGGGTGCCTGTACGGGCACGGATACATGAGTCCATATTCTGAACAGTTTTTTCGACAAAAAACATAAAAAATTATGAGTTTCGCCAAATGAAAACGAATAAATTCCATATAGATATAAAAAAATCTCTATTTTTTGCCTGGTACAGATTTGATATAATGTTATTAACAACAGGGAGATTGTTGTGTTACATGTGTTTCGGTCTTGGACTGGACAAAAATTAAAGGAGGGTTTATACAATGAAAAAGAAATTTTTAGCGATGCTGATGGCATCCGTGATGGTGTTGGGCCTTGCAGCCTGCGGCGGCGGCTCCAGTGACGCTGCAACAGAAGGCGACGCAGCAAGCGGCGATCTGCCCACAGTCGGTGTATTGATCTACAAATACGACGATACATACATCTCTACTGTAAGAAATTCCTTGCAGGCAGCTTTGGAAGGCAAAGCAAATGTAGAAATGCAGGACGGTAAAGGCGACCAGGCTACACAGAACGACCAGCTGGACGTTATGATCTCCAAAGGCGTTGACGTACTGTGTGTAAACATGGTTGACGCAAAAGCTGCAAGCGGCGTTGTAGAAAAAGCATCCGCAGCAGGTATTCCTACTATCTTCTTCAACAGAGAACCCGATACAGAAGTAATCAAATCCTATGATAAAGCATGCTTTATCGGTACAAACGCTATTGACGCCGGCAAAATGCAGGGTGACATCATCAAAGATCTGTGGGATGCACATCCTGAATACGATCTGAATGGCGACGGCAAAGTACAGTATGTAATGTTCCAGGGCGAACCTGACAACCCCGAAGCAATCGCTCGTACACAGTACAGTGTAGAACAGGCAACTGCTAACGGTCTGACAATGGAACAGGTTGGCGAAACACAGGTATGTAACTGGGATACAGAAACAGCTCAGAAAGCAATGGAAGCTATGCTGGCTGCTAACGAAGGCAAAATCGAACTGGTTATCGCAAACAACGATGGTATGGCTATCGGTTGTGTAGCTGCTCTGTCCAACATCGGCTACAACACAGGTGCTGAAGGCGCTCCTTTCATCCCTGTAATCGGCGTTGACGCAACAGACGCTGCAAAAGACGCAATCGCAAAAGGCCAGATGAGCGCAACTGTTCTGCAGGATGGTGACGCAATGGGTAAAGCAATCGCAGCTGCAGCTCTGAACGTAGCAAATGGTGCTGAATTCCTGGATGGCACAGAATATACCTACGATGATACAGGTATCGCAGTTCGTATCCCTTACGCTCCTTACACAGGAGAATAATCTCTGATTTTCAGTAATAGATAGGAACATTTGGTTCGCACAGTGGGGTCTTTCCTCACTGTGCGTTCTTATAAGAAAAGAAAGTCCGTGACTGAGAAACATTTGAAAGCACAGCAGCTTATTTTTTGAGAAAAAAGCTGTCGTTGGGGAAGTTTTAACAAAGAGAAGTTGGCACAACAGACGATTAGGAAGTGTGGTGAAGGCAGTGAGCCAAGAAAAATATGTACTGGAAATGACAGATATCGAAAAGCAGTTCCCCGGGGTAAAAGCTCTGGATCACGCAATGCTCAAACTGCGTCCCGGTACTGTACATGCGCTGATGGGCGAAAACGGCGCAGGGAAATCAACATTGATGAAATGTCTTTTCGGTATTTATAAACAGGATGGTGGCAAAATTGTCATTGATGGTCAGGAAACATCTTTTTCCGGGCCTAAAAATGCGCTGGACAATGGTGTAGCAATGGTACACCAGGAACTGAATCAGGTATTGAAGCGCAGCGTTATGGAAAATATCTGGCTGGGTCGTTTTCCCAAACAGGGTGGACTGGTCAGCCATAAAAAAATGTATCAGGAAACACAGAAAGTATTCGAGGAACTGGAAATCCCCGTTAACCCTAAGACAATCATCGGCAAACTGAGCGTATCCCAGAGACAGATGGTAGAAATCGCGAAAGCCGTATCATATAATGCAAAAATTCTTGTATTGGACGAACCTACATCCTCATTGACCCATGAAGAAGTAGAGCACCTGTTCCGCATCATCAACAAACTGCGTGACAGAGGCGTTGCAATGGTTTACATCAGCCATAAGATGGAAGAAATTTTGCAGATTTCCGACGAAGTTACCATCATGCGTGACGGTAAGTGGATCGCAACAGAAAACGCAAAAGATCTGACAACAGATAAGATCATTCAGCTCATGGTAGGTCGTGACCTGACAGATCGTTTCCCGCCGAAAACAAACAAGCCTGGCGAAGTTCTGCTGGATGTACGAAACCTGACAGGAAAATATATGCCGACCTGTCTGGATGTAAGTTTCCAGCTGCGCAAAGGCGAAATCCTCGGTGTGGCAGGTCTGGTGGGCAGCAGAAGAACAGAACTTCTGGAAACCATTTTCGGTATTGCCCATCATCAGAGCGGTGAAATGTATATGCATGGCAAAAAAGTGGAGAACAAAGACGCAAAGACAGCCATCAAAAACGGCTTTGCGCTGCTGACAGAAGAACGTCGTGCCACAGGTATTTTCGGCGGCATGAGCATTCAGTTCAACTCCGTTATTGCCAATATCAAGAACTATCGGAAAGGTCTTTTGCTTTCCAACACAAAAATGAAAGAAGACACTAAGTGGGTTATTGACAGTATGCATGTAAAAACCCCCAGCCAGAAAACCCATATCCGCACACTTTCCGGCGGTAACCAGCAGAAGGTAATTTTGGGCAGATGGCTTTTAACAAAACCGGAAGTACTGCTTCTGGACGAGCCCACCCGCGGTATCGACGTAGGTGCGAAATACGAAATTTATCAGCTGATCATTGATCTGGCGCAGGAAGATAAAGGCGTTATCGTGGTTTCTTCCGAAATGCCGGAACTTTTGGGGATTTGCGACAGAATCATGGTTATGAGCAATGGTCACTTGGCTGGTATTTTGGATGTCAAGGACGCGACTCAGGAAGAAATCATGCGTCTGGCAGCAAAATATGTATAATGGGGAGGTAAAAAAGAATGGAAAAATTAAAGAGTTTCAAAGGGGATAAAACCTGGCAGGAACTGCTGCTGGACTATGCTCTGTACATCATTTTGGTCATCATGATCATTGGTGTTATCGTAGCTGACCCTACATTTTTGTCTATCAATAACTTTTGGAAGATTTTAGCACAGGCTTCTACCAGAGGTATCCTGGCACTTGGTGTTGCTGGTATGATCGTATTGGCAGGTACTGACTTGTCTGCTGGTCGTATTCTGGGCTGTGGTGCTGCAATCTCCGCATCCTTATTGCAGAGTGTTACATACGCATCCCGTATGTATCCTCAGATCACAGAACCACTGCCACTGATCCTGCCTCTGCTGCTGTCCATCGTGGTTTGTGTGGCTTTCTGTCTGCTGAACGGTTTTGGTGTAGCAAAACTGCACATGCATGCATTTATTATTTCCCTGGGTACACAGCTCATCGCTTATGGTGCTCTGTGTCTGTACATCGATAGCCAGAAGGGCGGCGCACAGCCTATCGCCAGCCTGGACTCCAGATACATTGATCTGGTAAACGGTTACTGGTTCGGTGTTCCTCACCTGGTTTACTTCATGGTAATTTGTGCAGTTGTGATGTGGTTTGTATGGAATAAAACCACTTTGGGTAAAAACATGTTCGCCATCGGCGGTAACCCGGAAGCGGCTGCCGTATCCGGTGTAAACGTAGCAAAAAATATCATGATGATTTATCTGGTAGCTGGTATCCTCTACGGCATCGCTGCTTTCCTGGAAGCTGGCCGTATCCAGAGTGTAACAACAGCTACTGGTACTAACTATGACTTGGATGCCATCTCCGGCTGCGTTATCGGTGGTGTATCCTTCTCCGGTGGTGTTGGTACCATCCCTGGTATCCTGATTGGTGTTATCATCCTGCAGGTAATCAATTACAGCCTGTACTATCTGGGCGTTAACGCATATCTGCAGTACATCATCAAAGGTCTGATCATCATTCTGGCTGTTGCCATTGACGTACGTAAGTATATTGCAAAGAAATAATTTTTTCGGTATGATGTGATATGAAAATTCCCCCGTTTGACTACGGGGGAATTGTTGCAATTTGAAGCGGTAAAAACAAAGGAGGGATTTTGTGGCAGATACACAAAAACCTGTAAACCCAGAGGAGCTGGAACAGCGGATACAAGAGCTGGAAGAGCGGGAAAAAGCCCTGGAAGAAAAAGAAATTGAACTGAAACAAAAAGAAAGTAAATTCACAGGGGCGAAATACAATCTGTATTCCCATATCAATGTTTCTTTAAAGACCATGAATATTGTGGTGGCAGTTATTGCAGTAGCTTTGGTCATTGCCATTGTGGCAGGGGTTATTTATCGATAAAACAGGAGGAACACCATGAAACAAAATTGGAACAAAGAAAGCCTTTTGGCAGCCTATCCCCGTTTTGAAGCACAGCCAGATTTTTATCTGGGACGGATGGCAGATGCGGAAAAAGGCTTTGCAGATACATTCGGCAAAGAAGCGGAGCGTTTTTTCAGCGCACCCGGCAGAACAGAAATTGGCGGCAACCATACAGACCATCAGCATGGCTGTGTATTGGCAGCGGCAGTAGATTTGGATATTTTCGGCGCGGCAGCGAAAAATGACAGCCGTATCATCCGTATTTTCTCCGAAGGCTACGGCATGGAAGAAATTTCTCTGGATGATTTGGAAGTGAAAAAAGAAGAAATCAATACAACAGCTTCCCTCATTCGTGGGGTAGCTTCCAAAATCAAACAGATGGGCTATACACTGGGCGGTCTGGATATGTATACCGTTTCCAATGTACTGAAAGGCTCCGGCATTTCTTCTTCCGCGGCTTATGAAGTGCTGGTGGGTACAGTCATCAACGCACTGTATTGCGAAAATAAACTGACACCTGTGGAAGTTGCACAGATTGGTCAGTATGCGGAAAATGTATACTTTGGCAAAATGAGCGGTCTCATGGACCAGACAGCGTCTTCCGTAGGCGGCGTTGTTGCCATTGATTTTCGGGATAATGCAAATCCCATCGTAAGAAAACTGGACTTCGATTTCACAAAAGCAGGCTATGCCCTGTGTATCATTGACAGCGGTGCAGACCATGCGGATCTGTCCGATGAATATTCCGCGATTCCTATGGAAATGCGGCAGGTAGCAGCCCACTTTGGCAAAGAAGTGCTGCGGGAAGTGGCTCTGGCAGACTTTTTGACAGATATGGCTGCTGCTCGGGAAAAAGCAGGTGACCGCGCAACTCTGCGTGCATACCATTTCCTGAGAGATAATCAGAGAGCTATTGACGAAGCTGCAGCGCTGGAAGCAGGAGATTTTGATAAGTTCTTATCTCTGGTGAAAGAATCCGGTTATTCTTCTTTCATGTATCTGCAGAATGTGTATGTTTCCGGCAGCGTACAGCATCAGGAAGTTGCATATGCTTTGGCAGCTTGTGAAGCGGCATTGGCGGGCAAAGGCGCTTACCGTGTTCATGGCGGTGGTTTTGCTGGCACTATTCAGGCTTTTGTGCCTCAGGAAATGCTGGTAGGTTTTGTGGAACAGATGGAAAACGCTGTGGGCAAGGGCAGATGTCACGTATTGTCCATTCGTCCCGCAGGCGGTACAGAATTGATGAAGGTTTGAGAAAAATAGGAGGGATGCTCTATGGCAATTTTGGTATTGGGTGGTGCAGGCTATATCGGTTCTCATACGGTATATGCTCTGTGTGAAGCAGGCAGAGAAGTAGTGGTTGTGGATAATCTGGAAACAGGACACGCAGAAGCGGTACATCCTGATGCAAAGTTCTATAAAGGCGATATTTCTGATAAGCCTTTCTTGAACGATGTATTCCAGAAAGAAAATATCGAAGCGGTTATTCATTTTGCCGCTTATTCTCTGGTAGGGGAAAGCGTGGAAAATCCCCTGAAATATTATGAAAACAACTTGAGCAAAACAAGAGATATGCTGGAAGTTATGGTTGCTAACGGCGTGGATAAATTCGTATTTTCCTCCACAGCAGCGACTTATGGCGAACCGGAACGAGTACCCATTCTGGAAAATGACCGTACAGAACCTACGAACCCTTATGGCGAAACAAAACTGGCAATGGAAAAAATGTTCAAATGGACAGGCAACGCAACAGGTCTGCGTTATGTATCCCTGCGTTACTTCAACGCTTGCGGTGCCCATGTCAGTGGCAACATCGGGGAAGCACATAATCCCGAAAGCCATCTGATTCCTTTGATTTTGCAGGTGCCTAACGGTCAGAGAGAATTCATCAGCATTTTCGGCAATGACTATCCTACACCCGACGGCACATGCATCCGTGACTACATCCATGTAACAGACTTGGCGGATGCGCACATTCTGGCTGTGGATTACCTGCTGAAAGGCGGCCAGAGTGACATCTTCAATCTGGGCAACGGTGTTGGTTTCTCTGTAAGAGAAGTTATTGAAACCGCAAGAAAAGTAACAGGTCATCCCATTCCTGCCAAAGAAGTGGCACGTCGTGCCGGCGACCCAGCACAGCTCATCGCTTCCAGTGAGAAAGCGAAAAAAGTGCTGGGCTGGAACCCTCAGCATGACAGTCTGGAAGAAATCATTTCCACAGCATGGAATTGGCACAAAAATCACCCCAATGGTTTTTGAGAAAGGGGAAAGACATGGTATATAAAGCAATTCGAGATTTGGCGCTCTACGGCGTCAGAACAGGGCTGATTACAGAAGCGGATGTGCCTTATGTCATCAACCGTTTGATAGATGAAATGAAACTGGATGCTTATGAAGAACCCATAGGCGAAGCGGAAACCGATTTGGAAACCATTCTGGCTGTTCTGCTGGAAGATGCCTGCAAACGGGAACTGATTCCTGACAGTATCGTATATAAAGATTTGTTCGATACAAAACTCATGGGTGTTATGACACCTTTTCCCAGAGAAGTCATTGGGAAATTCCGTGAACTTCATGCAGAAGACCCGGAAAAAGCAACAGACTGGTATTATGACTTCAGCTGTAATACAGACTACATCCGCAGATACCGCATCAAAAAGGATATGCGTTGGAAAACCATGACAGAATACGGTGAAATCGACATCACCATTAACCTGTCTAAGCCAGAAAAAGACCCCAAAGCCATTGCGGCAGCCAAACTGGCTCCTCAGAGCGGCTATCCCAAATGTATGCTTTGTCGGGAAAATGAAGGCTATGCAGGTCGGGTGAACCATCCCGCCAGAGAAAACCACCGCATCATTCCTCTGCGCATTGCGGGAAATGACTGGTTTTTCCAGTATTCCCCTTATGTGTATTACAATGAACATTGCATCGTGTTCAATGGACAGCATGTACCTATGAAAATCGACAGAAACGCTTTTGCGAAAATGTTCGATTTCATTAACTTCCTGCCTCATTACTTTGTAGGCTCCAACGCAGACCTGCCTATCGTAGGCGGTTCTATCCTGTCCCATGACCATTTCCAGGGTGGACGGTATACTTTTGCTATGGAACGGGCAGAAGTGGAACGGAAAGCAGTCTGCAAGGGTTTTGAAGACGTGGAAATGGGCGTTGTGAAATGGCCTATGTCCGTTATCCGTATTTCCCATAAAGACCATAATCGTTTGATTGACTGCGCGGATATGATTCTGAAAAATTGGCGTGGTTATACAGACGAAGATGCCTTTATCTTTGCGGAAACAGATGGAGAACCTCATAACACCATCACACCTATCGCCAGAAAACCTGGCGATAAATACGAACTGGATTTGGTATTGCGTAACAACATCACCACAGAAGAACATCCTCTGGGTGTGTACCATCCTCATAGCCATCTGCACCATATCAAGAAAGAGAATATCGGCTTGATCGAGGTTATGGGTCTTGCGGTACTGCCTGCCAGACTGAAAGAAGAAATGCAGTGTCTGAAAGAAGCCATCCTTTCCGGCGCTGATCTGAAAGCAGACGAAAAGACCAGCAGTCATGCCCAGTGGGCACGGGAATTCCTGAAAAAATATGATACTGTGACAGCAGAAAATCTGGACAGCATCATTCAGGAAGAAATCGGTCTGGTATTTGCGCAGGTTCTGGAAGATGCCGGCGTATATAAAAGAACAGCGGAAGGTCAGGCGGCATTTGACCGCTTCCTGCGTCACTGCGGCGCGGAAATCTGATTCCTTCCGGCAAAATAAAATAACAGACAAAATACAGAAGAGCAGGGTTGTTTTTTATTTTTTTCAAGAACGCGGAAGGGTTTGGGGAACAAAGGGTTCCCCAACTTAAATCCGCAGTCGGAATTTACTTCTGACGAGGAAAAGCCGAAGTTTCAAAGCTTTTAGCTGATGGAGCTTCGGCTTTATACTTCTGTTTACTCGTCAAAGTCTTGAATGAAATGAGACTTTGACGACATGGTGTCGATTCTTTCGACACCATGAGAAGAGCAGGGTTGGAGAATCCCTGCTCTTCTGCTGTCTTGGAATATGTTATCAAATATTTGAAAGTAAGCTATTATAATTGCATCATGCCAGACATGATGCAGCCGCCTTTGGCACCGCAGTCCATGACTTCCTGTAATTGTTTTTCATTGATTTTGATGCCGCCAATGGCGTAAACAGGAATGGATACCCTGCGGCAGACTTCTTCCAGAAAAACAAGTCCTCTGGGTGGAAGTCCTTTTTTGCAGTCTGTGGCATAAATATGCCCGGCGGTGATGTAAGTTGCACCTAGTTTTTCCGCTTCTTCCGCCTCTGCTGGTGCGTGAATGGAGGTTCCCACAAGAGAGAAACCGGAAAGTTCTTCTTTGTGGGCACGGAGCAGAGGAAGGGGCAGATGGATGGCGTCACAGCCCAGTTCTTTTGCTGCACGGAAATAGGTGTGCAGGATACAGGGAACGTTATGACGCTGACAGATTACCAATACATCTTTTGCCAGAGCGGTGTATTCTGCTTCTGACAAGTCTTTTTCCCGCAGAATCAGACCTTTGGGATGGTGTTTGCAGATTTCTTCTATCTGTTCCAGAAAAGGACGTTTGCTTAAGGTGTGGTTTGTCACCGCAAGGATATGGGAAAACAACGCATCATCATACATAGATATAATCACTCATGACCGGCTGGAGATTGTTTTTCAGCAGTGTGTCATAAACTTCCTGTACAGATCTGCCGTCATCGATCTCGAACTGGTCGTCTCCTTTCTTTTCGGTTTCCTTGGAATGTTCGCCAATACCGGTGCTGACACCTGCGGAAATTTTGGTGGCAGCAATATTTACCAGATTGTCACGGACACGGGCACATTCTCTGCTGGAAATGGTGATGTTTGCGAAAGGCATGAACAGACGATACGCGCATACCACCTGTAAAAGCTGTGTTTCGTGAACATCCATGGGATTGATGCGGTCATTGTTGATGATGGGGCGCAGTCTGGGACAGGAGAACGCGATTTCCGCATGAGGATATTTCCGCTGAAGCAGATAAGCATGATAGCCTGTGGCAAAAGCGTCCTTGCGGAAGTCATCCAGACCCAGCAATGCGGCAAAACCAACACCACGCATACCGCCTTTCAGGGCACGTTCCTGAGCGTTCAGACGGTAAGGGAAAATCCGCTTGTGTCCTGCCAGATGCAAGGTTTCGTATTTATCAGAATTGTATGTTTCCTGGAAAACCGTTACATAATCGGCACCGCATTCGTGAAGATATGCGTATTCGTCGGAGTTGACAGGATAGATTTCCAGACCGATGACTTTGAAATATTTCTTTGCGATTTTGCAGGCTTCCCCAATGTATTCCACTGTGGATTTGCTGCGGCTTTCTCCGGTTAGAATCAGGATTTCCTGCAATCCTGTTTTGGCAATGGCTGCCATTTCCTTATCAATTTCTTCTGCGTTCAGCTGGGCACGGTTGATTTTATTGTGGCAGTTGAAACCGCAGTAAATGCAGTAGTTTTCGCAGTAGTTGGCAATGTAGATAGGTGTGAACATGTATACACTGTTACCAAAATGCTTTCTGGTTTCCACACGGGCTGCCTGTGCGATGTCCTCCAGTAAAGGCAGAGCGGCAGGGGAGAGCAGTGCTGCGAAATCCTCAGGGGTACGGCTGTCCTGGACCAAAGCACGGCGTACATCCGCTTCTGTGTACTTGTCGTAATCATAAGCTTCCATGGCCGCAACGACCTGATCCATCACATCGGATTCCAGCACTTCCATACTGGGCAGATAGGTCATATGGTCGATGCGGTTTTTCTTCTGGTCTTCCAGAATTTCTTCACTTAAAATGCTTTCATTCAAATGTTCTTGACTCATGTTCTTTCACCTCTCAATCCTGCAAAAATCCTGTCAGTGGAGAAGATGCGCTGGCGCCTTTTTCAAGGGTTCTGCCAAGACCTGCCAGATAAGCGCTGCGTCCTGCTTCAATGGCTTTTTTGAATGCTTCTGCCATCAATTCCACATTTCCAGCAGTAGCAACGGCAGTGTTTGCCATGATGGCAGCGGCACCCATTTCCATAGCTTCGCAAGCCTGAGAAGGTCTGCCGATCCCTGCGTCAACGATGATAGGCAGGTTCATTTCGTCAATGAGAATCTGGATAAATTCTTTGGTGCACAGACCCTTGTTGGAACCGATGGGGGCACCCAAAGGCATGATGCAGGCCGCACCGGCATTTTCCAGATCTCTTGCCACATTCAGATCGGGATACATATAAGGCATAACGATAAAGCCGTCTTTTGCCAGCATTTCTGTGGCACGGATGGTTTCCTGATTGTCAGGCAGCAGATATTTGGAGTCACGCATGATTTCTACTTTGACAAAGTTCCCACAGCCAAGTTCTCTGGAAAGTTTCGCAATGCGCACAGCTTCTTCCGCGTTTCTTGCGCCGGAAGTGTTGGGCAGCAGAGTAACGGTATCTGGAATATAGTCCAGAATGTTGGCAAGACCGCCTTCGTTGGCACGGCGTACCGCCAGTGTGATGATCTGTGCTTCTGCTTTTTCCACACAAGCTTTTACCAGATCCAGAGAAAATTTCCCGGAGCCAAGGATGAAACGGGATGTGAATTCGTGTCCGCCTAAAATGAGTTTGTCATTGTTCTGCATGATAAAATTCCTTCTTTCTTCCAAAATCAGATATTATACGGTTTCTTCGCCCAGAAGCAAACGGGCGATCATATTGGATTCATGGGCAGCGCAGAGTGCCGCTCTGGGTGCCATGAGACATTGTCCATGGGCAATATCGGTGGTTTCGTCGCCACAGAGATAAAAATTGCTGCCAATCTTTCGGGTATGAATGGTGTTGCTGCTGCCAAAGCCTGCCATGCCGGAAGCACAGACCAGTTTTTTCTGGGGAAAACATTCCAGTATGCCGTTGACAAACATCGCTTTTGTTTCTGCGTTGTCAAAGGCTTCGCAGATGATGTCCGCATCCGCAAAAAGGGTTTTCAGATTTTCGCTGGTCACTTTCACACAGTCTGTGGTGATGTCCAGATAAGGATTGATCTGGAGCAGCTGTTCTTTCAGAGCATCTGTTTTATACATGCCCACATGGCGCAGCAGATATTGCTGGCGATTCAGATTGGTCAGGTCTACACGGTCAAAGTCAATGAGGTGCAGATGTCCCACCCCAAGGCGTGCCAAAGCGAAAGCAACATTGGAACCAAGTCCGCCCAGGCCTGCAATGGCAACATGTCCGGCATCCAGCTTTTCCTGATAGGCTGCTGTGTGGCGTTCCACCAATGCTTCATAGATTTCTGTTTTCGTAAATGGATGCATCATCAGCCGCCTCCTACAAAACTGACAATTTCGATCTTATCGCCGTCATTAAGATATGTGGTGTCGTATTCGCTTTTGGGCAGGATTTCTCCGTTTTTTTCCACTGCGATGTATGTCCGGCGGTAGTTGTTTTCGTCCAGATATGCACCAAGGGTTTTCGGTGCGGACAAGGTCAATGTTTTTCCGTTAATGGTGATCATTCAGAAGCCTCCTTTCCAGCGGCGGCAAGAAAAAAGAGCTCACAAAGAAATACACCCGTGGTGGTGCACCCCTTCATGAACTCTTGTTCAATCTCAACGCTGCCAATATTCTGTTTCCGTAAAAAGTTCTGGCTTTGGTCTGTCTGTACGCAATAAAAATAGGGAGATGCAACGCATCTCCCGAAAATTCATTCTATCGATTCCTACGTTGGCATTATCCAAATCAGGTGTAAGGGTCGAAGCAAAACTTCCTCTCAGCCCAATTCATTGAGCTCCCCTGTTTTTCTTTTTACGAGAACAGTATATACACGGATTCTGAAAATGTCAACAGGCAAAATGACAAAAAGTATAAAATTTTCGGAAATATGCACATAACTTTACATGTTAAAATGAGTCCATAACAAAGAGGAGGAATTTTTTATGTGGCACATGGAAGAAGAATTACAGAAAGAAGGGGTCAGCGTCAACCTGCTGAAGGAAATCCAGAAGTTCCGCGAAAGTCATGGAGTGGATGCTTCTGTGGCAGGCCGTGTACCGGTACCCCGTTTTTTATATTATGGCAAAGAAATCTGGGAAGAAGCGGCAGCAGCGTTGTTATGTGGGGAAAATCTGCTGCTGTCCGGTCCTAAAGCAACAGGGAAAAACGTATTGGCGGAAAATCTGGCGGCGGCATTTGGCAGACCGTCCTGGGACATTTCTTTTTATGTAAATGTGGATGCCGCTTCCCTCATTGGGACAGACACATTCCGGGATAATCAGGTGGTATTCCGTGAAGGGCCTATCAGCCGCTGTGCCCATATGGGTGGTTTTGGCGTGCTGGATGAAATCAACATGGCGAAAAACGAGTCTTTGGCAGTGCTTCACGCAACATTGGACTTCCGTCGTTCCATTGACGTGCCGGGGTACGACAGAATCCCTCTGCACGAAGCCACACGTTTTATCGCTACCATGAACTATGGCTATGCCGGCACCAGAGAATTGAATGAAGCTCTGGCATCCCGTTTTGTGGTCATCAATATGCCGGTTATTTCTGAGGAAAACCTGCGGAAGCTGCTGAAACGGGAATTCCCCACACTGAAAGATAAATGGGCAGAACAGTTTGCCGCTTTGTTTAGAGAACTGGAAACAAAGTGCGATAACGCGGAAATTTCCACAAAAGCTCTGGATTTGCGTGGACTTATGGCATCCATTCATCTGATGGAAAAAGGGTTGAAAGCTGTCCGTGCTCTGGAAATGGGTATCATCAACAAGGCCTTTGATCCCTTTGAACGGCAGTTGGTGGCAGATGCCATTGCCGCAAGAATTCCACAGGATCTGGACTTTGGAAAGCTGTTTGGTGATCGCTGATGAAAAACAGAGAGATTGCGGAGCGTCGTGCCGTCAATCAGATTTGGAACGCCGCACAAGACTATTCCTTGCAGCCGGTGTATGTTGCCTTTGATGAGGACGGCGACGCAGATTTTTATTTCAATACGGTTATCGGTGCCGTATATCATTATTTTCAGTTTGAAACGTTGGATAAAATGTTTACCTACCTTCAGCGCAGACAGGATGGAGAACTGTATGTGGAACTGCTTTGGCTGGGGCTGGAAAACTGTGTCTTTGGCAAAGCCAAAGATGAACGTCCGGCTATGGCGGAGCTGCGGCGGGCTTATGCGGAAAAATTTCTGGCAAGACCCAAAGATCATGTGGTGGAATCTTTGCTGTGGGATTTGAAGCGTGCCCATTGCCAGCGCATATTAGGTCAGGCAGATGATTTAGACGAAGAAAAACGAAAAATACTGGATGCTTTGGAATTTCCCGCAGACTGTAACATAGAACAGGTGACAGATCGCATGGATCGTCTACTGAACCAGTATTTTTTCAAAGGACATTTCAAAGAGTTTGAAGAACTGGGCGGCCATATCAGTGATTCTCCGTTTTTCTGGCCCAAGGGCTGGGGAAAACGGGCAGGCAGTGCATTGCGGCGTATCGATTGGGAAGGCAAAACCACAGAGGAAAAAGATTCCCTCATGGGCAAAGCAAGAAAGCTGTATCAGCGGCTGACGTTTTCCAGACCTAGTGCTAAGGTGGTGCGTGCCTATGTGGAAAGCTGTTTTGGAAAATCCATGTTTTCCACGGCAGAAATGGCAGAAATAGAAAAGAAACTCTGCACGGAAGCCCATCGGGAATGTCTGCTGCATTTCACCCGAGGTGAGTTTACAGAAACAGGAGAACTGACCAGGGAAGCGGCAGAACAGCGGGAATTTGCTGAAAAACAGCGAGAAGCCAATGAAGCTTATTTTCAGGCAAATGAAAGCCAGACCATGCTGGCAGTTAATAAACTGACAGAACGCATACGCAATGCCATATTATTGCAGCTGGAACCCACTGTATATCGAACCCGTGCGGGGAATCTGCTGGCAGGGAAGGTATGGCGGAATGTGTATCTCCATGATGAGCGGATATTTGAAAAAACATCGGATAGCCAGCTGGATACCCTGACGGTGGATATTTTGCTGGATGGTTCTGCTTCCCAGCGAGAACAGCAGGCGAAAGTGGCAACACAGGGATTTATCATTGCGGAAAGTTTAACTCGCTGCAACATTCCTGTGCGGGTAAGCGCTTTCAGCAGTGTCAGCGGCTGTACGGTCATGCAGGTATTGCGGGATTACCATGACACTTTCAGAAATAAGGATATTCTGCATTTTCTGGCGGCTGGATGGAATCGAGATGGTTTGGCATTGCGGGCAGCGGATTACCTCATGGAACAGGAGAGAAGCGAGCACAAAATGCTCATCATCCTTTCTGATGCCCACCCCAACGACGATCGGCCCATGCCGTCGAAAGAAGGACTCCATCTGCCCAAAGATTACGGCGGAGAAGCTGGGGTGCAGGATGTGGCGGAAGAAGTGAGTCGTCTCAGGAGAAAAGGTATCTGGGTTATTTCCGTCTTTACAGGAAATGACCGGGATTTACCGGCAGCCCATAAGATTTATGGCAGAGAATTGGCAAGAATCCCTTCTGTCAGCTGGTTTGCTGACACGGTAGGGCGGCTCATACAGGAACGAATCAGAGAAATGTAAAAGTATAAAAAGACCAGATGATATTGTCTGGTCTTTTTTGTATGTCCGCATGTTTTATTGGGAATGATAAAATCATTGTATTGCAGGGGTGGTTATGGTAGAATCAATGTGCAGTATATGATTTTTCATGACATATCGAACCCATGGGTTCCTGACACCAAAAAGAAATTTGCGGCGGAAGGTACAGTATGGAAACACAGGGCAGTTATGCCCTTTTTCCCGTACCTTTCGTGGTACGGTTTTTCTTTTATCAAACCAATAGGAGGTATGGAAATATGGAAACAAAAAATGAAGAAAGCAGAATTGCGGTCATTGGCATCGTTGTGGAACAGGAAGCGTCTGTGGATGTGCTCAACGAAACACTGCACGAATACCGGGAATACATCATCGGCAGAATGGGCATTCCCTATCGTGAGAAAAAAGTGAACATCATCAGCATTGCCATTGATGCCCCCCAGGATAAGATTTCCGCTTTGTCCGGAAAAATCGGCAACCTGCCCGGCATCCAGTCTAAGACTGTATATTCTGGCGTGAAGGCATGAGTTTAGCGGCAAATTTAGCCGAAAAACTGGTCACGGAACACGATCTTTCAGAAGAAGAGCTGCTCTATCTTCTGGAACATCGTCAGGAAGTGGCGCCTTTTGTGCAGGAACAAGCCCAAAAACTTTGTCAGGAGGTTTTTGGCAAAGAAATCTATATCCGCGGATTGCTGGAAATTTCCAACATCTGCAAAAATGATTGCTATTACTGCGGTATCCGCAAAAGCAACCGAAAGGCGGAGAGATACCGTCTGACGGAAGAAGAAATTCTGGAGGCGTGCCATGCGGGTTATGCCTTGGGATTTCGCACATTTGTGCTCCAAGGTGGCGAGGACATGTGGTATGACGATGACCGTCTGTGTCATTTGGTATCTGCTATCCGAAAAAATTATTCCGACTGCGCCATTACCCTTTCCGTAGGGGAACGCAGCCGGGAAAGTTATGAAAAGCTATTTTCGGCCGGTGCCAATCGGTATCTGCTGCGCCATGAAACAGCAACAGCGTCCCATTATGCCATGCTCCATCCATCGGATATGGACTTTGCAAACCGTATGCGGTGTTTGCAGGATTTGAAGGAAATTGGCTATCAGGTGGGCTGTGGGTTTATGGTGGGCTCGCCCCATCAGACTTTGGAACATCTGGTGAAAGACCTTCGGTTCTTGAAGGAGTTTCAGCCTCACATGGTAGGCATTGGGCCATTTCTTTCCCAGAAAGATACGCCTTTTGCCCATTATGAAAACGGCTCGGGAGAGCTGACGTTGTTTTTGCTTGCTGTCATACGTCTGCTTTTGCCGAAGGTGCTTCTGCCGTCCACAACGGCACTGCGGACACTTTTGCCGCCGGGAAAGGAATGGGGCATTGCCTGTGGCGCAAATGTTATCATGCCAAACCTTTCTCCTATGGAGGCACGGAAAAAGTATACCCTTTATGACAATAAACGCATCATGGGGACAGAAGCGGCAGAGCAGATTGAATGGCTGAAAAAGCAGTTAGAGGACATTGGCTATACCGTTGCCGTCGCCAGAGGTGACAGCCCCATGTTGAAAGAAAAAAATCACTGACAGGAAAGAGAAATCTGACCTAGAAGAAAGGAAGAAAAGAATATGTATGATCCCAAATCAATGAAAGCGGAGGAATTTATCTCCCACGAAGAAATCCTGGACACTTTGGCTTATGCTCAGGAAAACAAGAGCAATGAAAAACTCATCGACGCAATTTTGGAAAAGGCAAAACTGCGCAAAGGCCTTTCTCACAGAGAGGCATCTGTACTGCTGGCTTGCGAAATGCCTGATAAGATTCAGCAGATCTATGCTTTGGCAGAACAGCTGAAAAAAGATTTTTACGGCAATCGTATTGTCATGTTTGCGCCTTTGTATCTGTCCAATTACTGTGTCAATGGCTGTGTGTATTGTCCTTATCATGCCAAAAACAAACACATTGCTCGGAAAAAACTGACACAGGAAGAAATCGTCAAAGAAGTCATGGCTTTACAGGACATGGGGCATAAACGTCTGGCGCTGGAAGCTGGGGAAGACCCGGTGAATAACCCCATTGAATATATTCTGGAATGTATTAAGACCATTTATTCCATTCAGCATAAAAATGGTGCCATCCGCCGAGTGAATGTGAACATTGCGGCAACCACAGTAGAAGAATATCGGACGCTGAAAGAAGCTGGCATCGGTACATATATCTTGTTTCAGGAAACTTATCATAAAGAAAGCTATGAACAGCTCCATCCCACAGGCCCGAAACACAACTATGCCTATCATACCGAAGCCATGGACAGAGCCATGGAAGGCGGTATTGACGATGTAGGTCTGGGGGTGCTTTTTGGTCTGGAACGGTATGCTTATGAATTTGCGGGACTTTTGATGCATGCGGAACATCTGGAAGCTGTTCACGGTGTAGGCCCTCATACCATCAGTGTACCTCGTGTGAAACGTGCTGACGACATCGATCCCAATGCTTTTGACAATGGCATTGATGATGAAATTTTTGCGAAAATCATTGCCTGCATCCGCATTGCTGTGCCTTATACAGGTATGATTATTTCTACCAGAGAAAACAAGGAAGTGCGGGAACGAGCACTGCATTTGGGTGTTTCTCAGATCAGCGGCGGTTCTAAAACCAGTGTGGGCGGTTATTGTGAAGAAGAACCGGAAGACGAAAATTCGGAACAGTTTGACGTGAGCGACAAACGGACATTGGATGAAGTGGTACATTGGCTCATGGATTTGGACTATATTCCAAGCTTCTGTACAGCATGCTATCGGGAAGGACGTACTGGTGACCGGTTTATGAGTCTGTGTAAGAGCGGACAGATTCAGAACTGTTGTCATCCCAACGCCCTCATGACCCTAAAAGAATATCTGGAAGATTATGCTTCACCGGAAACAAAGAAAATTGGGGAAGCGCTGATTCAGAAAGAACTGGGGAATATTTCCAAAGAAAAAGTCAGAGAAATTACCGTACATCATTTGCAGGAAATCGAAAAAGGCAATCGGGATTTCCGATTCTAAAGGCAGGAGGTTTTTATGGGTTTACAGGATACACCATCCGCGGAACGGGTGCAAATTGGATTTTTTGGCTGCCGCAACGCTGGCAAATCCAGCTTAGTCAACGCAGTGACCAATCAGGAAATGGCAGTGGTTTCCCCAGTGAAAGGTACCACCACAGACCCGGTGACAAAAGCCATGGAATTGTTGTCCCTTGGCCCTGTTCTCATCATTGATACTCCTGGTATTGATGATGAAGGTGGACTGGGAGCGCAGCGTGTGAAGCGGACAAAACAGATTCTCAATCGTATCGACTGCGCTGTTCTGGTGGTAGACAGTGTGGCAGGGAAAACGAAAGCAGATGAAGAACTTTTGAGCTTATTTCAGGAAAAACAGATTCCATTTCTTGTTGCTTATAACAAAAGCGACCTGCAAATGCCCGTTTTATCAAAAGAAAACGAAGTGGCAGTCAGTGCGCTGGAAAAAACAGGCATTGAAGAACTGAAAGAACGCATTGCCGCATTGGGTAAAGAAAACCAGAAGGAACGGATGCTGGTAAGAGATTTGGTAAAGGCAGAAGATTTGGTGGTGCTGGTGACACCCATCGACAGTTCTGCTCCGAAAGGACGGCTCATTCTGCCCCAGCAGCAGACCATTCGGGATTTGCTGGAAGCGGATGCCATTCCTGTGGTAACGAAGGAAAACACATTGAAAACCACCTTGGAAAGTCTGGCAAAAAAGCCTGCCATGGTCATTACGGACAGTCAGGCATTTGCCCAGGTCAGCAAGGATACACCGCTGGACATTCCACTGACATCCTTTTCCATTCTCATGGCGCGGTATAAAGGATTTCTGGAAGGTGCCGTGCAGGGCGTAGCAGCCATAGAAACATTGCAGGATGGGGATAAAGTCCTGATTTGTGAGGGCTGCACCCATCACAGACAGTGTGAGGATATCGGCACTGTGAAGATTCCTCGTTGGCTGCGGCAGCATACAGGTAAGGAATTAGAATTGGTGCATACTTCCGGCAAAGATTTTCCAGAGGATTTATCTCCATATCGCCTGGTGATCCATTGCGGCGGCTGTATGCTTAATGAACGAGAAGTGGCGTACCGCCAGAAATGTGCCGCTGACGCAGGAATTCCCTTTACCAATTACGGCATTGCCATTGCATATATGACAGGAATTTTGAAACGGAGCATCGAAATTTTTCCGAAGCTGTATACATTGATTTAATATAGAAAAAGACTATGGGAACCACCATAGTCTTTTTTAATATCAAAGAGGAAAATGTCCGCTGCGGTGCAGTGCCACCAGAATGCCGGGAATCAGGATCAATTGCAGTATGATGCCGGGAATGGCTTCCAGTAAGGCACCGGAAAGGAACATCTGCCAAGTGAAGGCGTTTTCACCAATACCCAGCAGCAGAACTTCCACAATGCCCCATACCACACGGCCTAAAATCATGGCAGAAATCAGGGCGATGTAAAGAGAAGCTGTGGATTTTTGTTTGGAATGTCCGTAGATGAGTCCTGCAATGAGTCCATAGGCTGCCAGCTCAAATGCCATGGCAATGGCAACGGGGAACATGTGTGGCATGCCGAAGATCATGCTGCGGCAAATGGGCAGCAGAAAGCCTAAAAACAGCGCATACTGCCATCCACAGAGAAAAACAGGAAAGTGCATGGGCAGCAGCATATTGCCAATCTGTGGAACTTGTCCTGTCAAAAAGGGAAGTACCAGGCCCAGCGCAAAAAGCAGGGCACTGACGGTCAGTTGTTTTGTGGATCGATTCATAAAAACCTCCTGAATTTTGTATTGCAAAAAGTGTAAAAATTTTCTTGATGTTAAACATCGGTTTTTATCATACCACACGGTTTTGCAAGAAAACAGCTTTTTTTCAAAATAGTGTGAGGAAATGTATGTTTTGGAAAAATGGGGACAAACTTAGAAAGAAGGACTTGACAGAAAGGGGTTTTTACGGTATGAACTTGAGTGGTACAAGAACAGAACAAAATCTGCTTGCCGCATTTGCGGGGGAATCCATGGCTGCCAACAAATATGATTTTTACAGCAGTCAGGCGAAGAAAGAAGGCTATGAACAGATCGGCGCCATTTTCAAAGAAACAGCAGACAATGAACGGCAGCATGCCAAACAGATTTTCCGTTTCCTTAACGGCATTGGCACCACAGAAGCCAATCTGACTGCAGGTGTTGCGGGGGAACATGAGGAATGGACAACCATTTATCAGGATATGAGCACCATTGCCAAAGACGAAGGTTATCCGGAAATCGCCATGTTTTTCCAGAATCTGGCGTCTGTGGAAAAAGAGCATGAAGCAAGATATGCTCTGCTGCTGGAAAGAATCAAAAATGACCAGGTGTTTAAGGATGATGCCAAAACTGTATGGGTATGTCGCAATTGCGGACATGTGCATGTGGGAGAAGTGCCGCCCGAAGCCTGTCCTGTCTGCAAACATCCCAAAGCATATTTTGAACGGAAAGCGACCAATTATTAAATGGAAACAGATTGAGAGGGCAACCTCTCATTACATAGAAAAGAGGAACCCAATGGAATATCAGAATCAAATCAGAGAAGCTGTATTTTACAAACGCCCCAATCGTTTTCTGGCGGAAGTGGAACTGGACGGGGAACGGGAACTGGTGCATGTAAAAAATACGGGAAGATGCCGGGAATTGTTGCAGGAAGGGGCAAGGGTATTTCTGGAAGAAAGCGGCAATGCAAATCGTAAGACTAAGCATTCTCTTGTGGCTGTTTATAAGGGAGATATGTTGGTAAATATGGATTCACAGGCACCCAATGCTGTGGCGGCGGAGGCTTTGGCAGAAGGAAAAATACAGGAAATCGGTGAAGTGGCTTTTGTGAAACGGGAAGTGAAATTCGGCGGTTCCCGTTTTGATGTGTATTATGAAGCGGGCGAGCGGAAAGGCTTTCTGGAAGTAAAAGGGGTAACGCTGGAGGAAGATGGTGTTGCCATGTTTCCCGATGCTCCCACAGAGAGAGGCGCAAAACATTTGCTGGAACTGGCGGAAGCAGTGGAAAAAGGCTATGAAAGCGCGGTGCTGTTTCTGGTGCAGATGAAAGGTGTTTCTGTTTTCCGTCCCCATGAAGCCCGTGACCCGAAGTTTGCGGAAGCGTTGCGAAAGGCGGCTCAGGCAGGGGTAAAAGTACTGGCTTATGACTGTAAGGTGTGGGAAACAGGCTTCTGTCTGGATGCACCTGTGCCTGTGGAATTGTAAAACAGACATATCCCGAAGGATTCGGACATAAAGTTTAGTAATGACGAATACGGAGGGAAAAATACATGAGGCATAGAGTTTTGACAGCAGTCTTAACGTTGGTTTTTTGTGTTGGCTGCTGTTTGCCTGCATTGGCGGCAGAAAAGCAGTATGAAAATCTGACAGATCTTGGATTGACTTCCAAAAGCGCTCTGCTGATGGAAGAAGATACGGGCACTATTTTGTATGAACAGAACAGTCATGAAGCCCTGCCACCTGCCAGTGTCACGAAAGTTATGACATTGCTGCTCATTTATGAAGGAGAACGGGATGGGAAGTTTGACTGGACGGATACGGTGCAGGTCAGCGAACATGCGGCATCTATGGGCGGTTCTCAGGTGTTTCTGGAAGAAGGGGAAACCCAGACAGCGGCAGACATGACAAAATCCATTGCCATTGCTTCTGCCAATGATGCGGCTGTTGCTATGGCGGAATTTCTGGCAGGCAGTGAGGAAGCCTTTGTGCAGAAAATGAATGAACGGGCAAAGGAATTGGGCATGGAGGATACGAACTTTGTCAATGCCTGTGGGTTGGATACGGAAGGACATGTGTCAAGCGCCTATGACATCGCCCTCATGAGCCGGGAATTGATGGAGAATTTCCCGGAAATCAAGGAGTATACCACCACATGGCAGGACAGCATCATACATAAAACAAGACGCGGGGAAGAAACTTTCGGTCTGACCAATACCAATAAACTCATTCAGTGGTATGACGGCGCAACGGGTCTGAAAACTGGCTCTACAGGCAATGCGCTGTACTGTCTGTCGGGGACAGCAGAACGGGATGGCATGGGGCTCATTGCTGTTGTCATGGCTGCGCCGGATTATAAAGTTCGTTTTCGGGAAGTCATGCAGCTTCTGGACTATGGTTTTGCCAATTATGCCATTGAAAAAGGACGGGAAAAAGGCTATGCCATGGGAGAAGTGCCTGTGGAAAAAGGCATGACAGATACAGTAGAAGCGGTAGTGGCAGAAGAAATTTCAGTACTGGTACCCAAAGGAAAGGAATCTCAGTGGGAAACCAGAACAGAACTTTTACCGGCAGTTTCGGCACCTGTGGAAGCAGGTACAAAGGTTGGCGAACTGGTATATCTCCGTGACGGAGAAGAAGTGGGTCGTGTGGAATTGACCGCTGGAGAAAATGTGGAAAAGGCAAATGTGGATACCATGCTGCGGCGGATGTTGGCAGGATGGTGTTAAGGCAAAAAAAGCTTTGCGGTTTATACCGCAAAGCTTTTTGTTATACATAAGGATTGCCTTTCGCATCGTAATAAACGGTTTCGATGGAATATTCCTGTGCAGGGATTGTTTGGCAGATAGGTGCATTTTCTTTGGTATCGAAAGTCAGAACAACAGGAGGTGTGTCTGCTGTTGTGTATGTGATTTCCGCATAAGCAGGAGATGCATTGGGAAGCCAGAAACAGTCATATAATTCCTGTTCCAGATAAAACTGGTTGTGGAGAACAGCATTTTCTGTTTCATATACACAGCTTTGCAGGGTGTAAGTGTTGTCAGACTGTTTTTCAAAGACAGCCAAAGTGGAACGTCCTGCAGTACTGACTGCGCCACTAATAATATATTCCGCAAAATCGGTTTCGGACAGAATATTCCAGTTTTCACCGGGATTGGTAAAGTCTCTTTCATTGAGAAGGATTTCCCTGCCTTCTAAGGTGGCTCCGTCAGATGTGCCTTGGCAGGCAGTCAAACAAAAAGCTGAAAACAGGAATAGACAGAGCAGCGATAACATTCTTTTTTGCATGACAGCACTCCTTTTTTATCAATATTTTTTAGAATAGTAAAAGAAACATCCCACCATAATCACGGCATTTCCTTCCAACACCCAACAAAGGACTTTCGCATACTGAGGTGCCACGATGCCACAGACAAGAATGGCAGCAAACAGGCAAACAAAAGAAAACATGGCATAGGCGCTGTACGCCTGTTTTTGAATGAAGATATTCCGTTCATCCATAGCAGAAACTTCTGTTTGTGCCCGTTTTTCTTCGTCATGCAGGAGTCGATCGATGCGGATGAACTGGACACCACAGAAGATGACGCCGCAGAAGCCAAGGGAAGAAAAGGGGGATTCCGGGTAGACCCCCATTTTTGCCAGAAGGGAAACTGCCAGGAAAATGAAAAACAGGACTCCCATGGTATACATATTCCACTTCAGTTTTTGCTCAAATGATTTCGGTTTCATGGAAATGACCTCCTTTACTCACAGGAATTGCGGATATTGCAGTAGATGGCTGCCAAAAACAGCAGTGCCACATCTGCCAGCATCAACATCAGGAAAGGAATCAAAAGTTCCGGTTTCCACAAAGCAGCCCAAAGGGTTGCCACATAGAGCAGAACCAGTGAAAACAGGCTATGCAGGCTGTAAATCTGTTTTTGAATGAAAATATTTCGCTCGTCATAGATGCGAATTTCTTCTTTTTTCCGCAGGGATTCATTTTTGAGAAGGCGGATGGACTTGATGATGTGGATAAAGCCAATGGCAATGAGCCCGCCGCCGGTGCCTGCGCAGTAGGTAAGGGGATAGCCGGAAGAAACGTTGCCGCTGAAAGCTGCCACACAGGCTAATATGCCTAAGCAAATCCAGAGAATGCCGCAGGTAAGCTGTATTTTTAGTTTCTTTTCAAATTTCATGATTCATCATCCTCCTCGAATAAAAAGACTTCTTCAATGGTCATGCCAAAAAATTTGGCGATTTTATGGGCAAGGAGGAGAGAAGCGGTGTATTTGCCCACTTCCAGAGAAGTGATGGTCTGGCGGGTAACGCCTACGTGGTTTGCCAGTTCCTCCTGTGATAATTTGCGCTGTTTTCTAAGCTCTTGGATGCGTGTTTTCATAGGTACCTCCTTTGCAAAGCTTGCTTTGCAATTTTAGTATAGTTTACTTTGCAAAAAATGTCAAGCAGACTTTGCAAAAAGAAATAGGAATTTTTTGCGGAAAACGGGCAGGCCTTGATTTGACTTGCCGCGGAAAGTCTGGTATCATACCATAGGGAAGGAATCCGATACAGAAAGGAATTGAATACATGAATAACTATTTATTGGCATTTCTTTGGAGCATTCCGGGACTGTTGGTGGCTACCACCATGCATGAATTTGTCAGAGCGTTGGCATCTTCCGCCATGGGGGACAACTTACCCAAAAGTCAGGGAAGACTGACACTGAATCCTTTGAAACATTTTGAACCTATTGGATTTTTGCTGTTGTTTTACACGGGCGGCTTCGGCTGGGGGAAACCTGTGGAAACCAGTGGACTTTATTACAAAAACAGAAAACGGGATACTTTACTGGTAGCCATTTTGCCTTCTGTGGTGAATCTGCTGCTTGGTATGGTATTTTTGGGCGTATATGTGAATTTTGGCGGCAGCGTCAATCATCACGTGGCAAATATCCTGAATTATCTTTGCTTTTATAACGTAGGGATTGCCGTATACAACATCCTGCCCGTATCTCCCATGGACTGCGTGAAGGTGCTTTCTGTGGTATTGCCTGCGAATAAATATTTCAGCTATTTGCAGTATGAAAAAATGATCCAGATGATTTTCCTGTTCCTGCTGTTTTTGGGCTTCTTCGGAAATATTTTTGGAAATATCACTTATGGTGTCATTCAGCTTTTGGGGCATCTGTTCTTTATTCTGTAAGGAAGTGAAGTTATGGAGCAAGTGACCATACGGCTGGATGCCTTTGAGGGTCCTATGGACCTTTTGTATCACCTGATTGAGAAAAATGAAATTGATATTTATGACATTCCCATTGCTTCTTTGACAGACCAGTATCTTGCTTATCTGGATGCGGCGGAGGACCGCAATATGGATGGCATGAGTGAGTTCCTGGTGATGGCGGCAACTCTTTTGGAGATCAAAAGCAAGCTGCTTCTGCCAAAACCTAAGAAAGAAGCAGAGGAAGAAGGACCAGATCCCCGTGCGGAACTGGTGGAACGTTTGTTGGAATATAAGAAAATCAAGGGTGTAACGGCAGAATGGAAGGCAAGGGCGGAAGAAGCCGCCAGACTGCTGTATAAACCTGCGGATAAAGCCATTGCCAAGTTGCGCAAGGAAGAAGATCAGCCCTTGGAAGATTTTCTCATGGGCGTGACCATGGAGGATTTGTATCTGGCGTTTCAGGAAGTTATGCAGCGGAAAGAATCCAAGGTTGACCACGTCCGCAGCTCTTTCCGAGCGGTGGAACGGGATCTGTTTACCATTCAGGATAAAATGGACTATATTCGAGACTTGCTGATTTTGCAGCCCCAGATCACTTTTTTTGGCATCTTCCGCAGAAAAGCCAGAAAAATGGAAAAAGTCGTAACCTTTTTAGCGCTGCTGGAACTGATCAAACGGAAAGAAGTACAGATCACCCAGCAGGGAACATTTTCGGAAATTTATATCCGCAGTTATGAGGAAAGTGATGCAGTATGAGATTGGCGCAGTTAGAAGCTGTGGTGGAATCCCTCCTGTTTATTTCGGGAGAAGCGGTGTCCCTGACAGCCATTGCCCAGACAATTGAAATGGATAAAGCCACTGCCAGAGCCATTGTAAAGTCTTTGGCAGATAAATACGAAGCGGAACAGAGAGGCATTCGTATCGTAGAAATCAATGGCTCTTACCAGATGTGTACAGCGGCGGAATGTTTCACCTATATCCGCAGTATGTATAAAAGTCCCCAGCGGCAGGGGTTGACCCAGTCTTTGCTGGAAACGCTGGCGATTATTGCTTATAAACAGCCTATCACTAAAGGGCAGATTGAGGAGATTCGCGGCGTTAGTGCGGAACATGCGGTCAGCAAGCTGGTGGAAAAGAAGCTGGTCTGCGAGGTAGGCAGACTGGATGCGCCGGGCAAACCAATCCTTTTTGGTACCACTGAAGATTTCCTGCGGTATTTTGGTTTTAAGTCCGTATCGGAACTGCCGCCGCTGGAAGATGACACCGGGCTGGCAGAACAGGAAGAAACCGAAGAACAACCGGAATTTTAAAAAGAGAACCGACAGAGAGGAATCTGTCGGTTTTTTGATTGTAAAAGCAGGAAGTATTTGCTAATCTGAAGGTAGGAGGCATAGTTTTCTATACAAAAAAAGGGGGAAGAAAAGATGAAAAGTATCAAATGGATGTTGTTTGGAATTACGTTATTGTTGGTTACTTTTTTGATTCGCTGTATGCTTGATGGGGCGTTGTACACAGATTTTATTGGCATTATTGGGGCAATCATTGTGATTTATGGCATGTGTAAAAATGAAAAACAGTAACGAAAAACAAAAGGAGCCTGATTTTTGCAAGGTTCCTTTTTCTATGGATACCCTTTTCCCAAAAAGCATACAATGATGGGGGAGGGGTACACATGAAAAAATTTTTGAGTTTTTGTGTGGCGCTGCTGTTGTGTGGGCAGACAGTATTGGCGGCAGAGCCAAATGTGGCAGCACAGGGAGCAGCGCTTATTGACGGAGAAACAGGACGGCTGTTATGGGGAAAGAATGCGGAAAGTCCTATGGAAATGGCAAGCACCACAAAGATCATGACTGCCATATTGGTATTGGAAAAAGCAGACCCGAAAGAAGTGGTGACCATCAGCAAAAACGCCGCAAAACAGCCGGATGTACAGATGGGATTGAAAGAAGGAGAACAATGGTATGCAGGGGATTTGTTGCGCGCCATGATGCTCAAATCCTATAACGATGCGGCAGTGGCGTTGGCAGAGCATGTTAGTGGTTCCGTGGAAGCCTTTTGTATGGAAATGACGGCAAAGGCGGCATCTATTGGGGCAACGGATACAGTCTTTGGTTCGCCCAATGGTCTGGACAGTCATTTAACCAGAGAACAGCACCATTCCACACCTTTGGATATGGGCATTATTACTGCTTATGCTCTGCAAAATCCTGTTTTTCGGGAAATTGCTGTGCTGCCTAGCCATACTTTTGCGGATGTTTCCGGCAAGAAAGTACATACGGCAGTGAATACAGATAGATTTTTGCAGATGTATGCCGGTGCTCTTGGGGTAAAAACGGGATACACCAATAAAGCAGGGCATTGTTTTGAAGGGGCGGCGGAACAGGAGGATATGACACTTGTCAGTGTGGTATTAGCCAGTGGATGGGGCAACGCAGGCAAGGAAGCAAAGTGGACAGATACGAAAAAACTCATGGATTATGGTTTTGCCACTTATGATAAACAGGAAATCGCAGAGGTTGGAGAAAAAATGGGAGAAATCATGGTGACCCGCTCTCCGGTGAAAGAAATCGCGGCAGGTCTTGGGGAGGGGTACAGCGGTGTATTCTCAGAAGATGAGGTTTCCCGTTTACGGTGGCAGACAGAATTGCCGGAAACATTGGAAGCGCCCATAGAACAGGGGGAACAGATTGGTACAGCTGCTTTGGAGCTGGATGGAGAAATCATTGCGGAAATTCCGCTGACAGCACAATCAGAGGCACCAGCATATACACTTTCAGAGCAGTACCGCAGACTGCTTTCTGTTTGGTTTGACTGGACAGAATTTTTGCCGGAAATGTGATTTTTCTTTGACTTTCCGCTTTTTCTCCTGTATACTGATGGGACGAAAAGGACGGAGGAGAAGCCATGGAAGAAAGATTGCAGAAATTTTTGGCGGAAGCAGGCATCGCTTCCCGCAGAAAATCAGAAGAACTCATTGCCGCAGGCCGTGTGCAGGTAAACGGACAGGTGGTACGGGAACTGGGTGTCAAAATTGACCCGGCAAAAGATAAAGTATTGTTTGATAATAAGCCTGTAAAAGCACAGGAAACAAAGAAAGTATATATCATGCTCCATAAGCCTGAAGGCTATGTGACAACAGCAAAAGAGCAGTTTGGACGTCCGGCGGTGCTGGACTTGGTGCAGGGCGTAAAGGAACGTATTTTCCCTGTAGGACGACTGGACTATGACACATCCGGTCTGCTGCTTTTGACAAACGACGGTGATCTGACTTATAAGCTGACACATCCAAAACATGATGTGGATAAAACCTATATTGCAAAGCTTTATGGTGTGCCTGATGAAGGTGCTTTGCAGAAATTCCGCAGAGGGGTTGTCATCGATGGCAGAAAGACCAGACCCGCGAAAATTCAGATTCTGGAAAAAGAAAAAGATATGCGGTTCTGCACAGCGGAAATCATCATCCATGAAGGCAAAAACCGTCAGGTCAGAAAAATGTGTGAAGCCATCAAACATCCCGTTGCACAGCTGAAACGTGTGGCAACAGGGGAACTGACATTGGGTGACCTGCCAAAAGGCAAATATCGCTATCTGACAGAAAGAGAAATCAAATATCTGAAAAAACTGTAATATGTCAAAACGGTATGGCTTTAGGGACATCTTCATAAGAAAAACAAAGAAAGCCAAAATCCTGATGATTACAAAGGATTTTGGCTTTCTTATTTCGTTCAGATTATATTTGTTATGTTTTCTTAAGGGGGAGTTGCTTTTGTCATGCCGTTTTTGCTGGAAATGAAAGAGACCGCTGTTTTTCCGTAAAAAATGAAAAATGGCGGTCTGAATTTCTTTTATCCCAATCTTTGGGTGCCTAATTGCAACTGTTCAATATGGAGGATATTGTCCCCGGTTTTGTTTTTGTAGGCTTCCAGTTCAGAATTGTAGATGCCTAAAATGACGCTATCATCCACCTGCAAGTCCTCCAAGGAAATATCTTTGATTTCGTGGGTGTCATAGTGGCAGTAAAACAAGGGAATGTCGGAACAGTCAATGACGCAGTTTTCACCAAGGACTTCATTTTGATCGGCGTCCTTTACGGTGATTGTCTGGTTTTCTGTGTTGATTTCCGTGATTACGGCATTGACGCCAAGATGGAGCACATCTTTTTCAAAGAAACTGCAAGCAGACAGAAGAACCATACTAAGTAACAGGCATAAAATTCCATTGATTTTTTTCATCCGATCACCTCTGTAAATAGCGTTTATAGTTGGTTTTATTTTACCATAAGGTGTAAGAATAGAAAATAAATATTTGTCAGACATTCCATGTTTTTGAGAAAGAAAGGGAATTCTCGGCTTTATGCTTGAAAGTCCTGCGATTTTCCCATATAATTTAAGTTTAGAGTACATCATAAAGGAAGGCTGAATTATGAGCGAACAGAAAACAAGATTTTATCTGATCCGTCACGGGGAAACATTGTGGAACCGTCAGGGACGGTATCAGGGTTCTACGGATATTGAACTGTCCGAAGAAGGTCTGGCACAGGCAGAATTGGTGGCAAAACGTTTTCGTTATCTGCCCTTGGAAAAGATTTATGCTTCTCCGCTGAAGCGTGCATTGGTGACAGCCCAGACCATCGGCAGAGAAACAGGCATCACTCCCATTGTGGATGAACATTTTAAAGAAATCAACTTTGGCGCATGGGAAGGCATGAGCATCCCTGAATTGAAGGAAGCCTATGGGAAGGCATATATGGATTTCTATGAAAATCCCTTTGCCCATCCATTCCCGGGTGAAGGCTCCTTTGCCAATGTAACAAAACGCGCGGTGGAAGGTTTTGAAGCGGTTCTGGAAGAAAACAGAGGCAAACATGTTGCCATTGTGTCCCATGGCGGTTTGCTCCGTGTTATGCTGGTGGGCATCATGGGCATGGATGTGAATTTTTACCGCAAAACATGGATGACAAATACATCCATCACCACAGTGGATGTTATGGAGGATGGCAGACGTATCCTCATGACACTCAATGACAAAGCCCATCTGGAAATGGCAGATTTATTCAAAAAAGGGGAATGATTATGGCAAAGATCGCAGTCATTGGCGGCGGCGCCGCAGGGATGCTGGCGGCAGGCCGTGCGGCACAGCGGGGGTATGAAGTCCATTTGTTTGAAAAGAATAATCGTTTAGGCAAGAAAATACTCATTACAGGCAAAGGTCGTTGTAATGTGACAAACGACGGGGATCTGGATGCCTTTCTGGATAACATCCCCGGCAATCCTTATTTCATGTACAGCGCCTTTTATCGTTTCGACAATCAGGCACTGCGTCAGCTTTTGCTGGATATGGGACTGGAAACAAAAGTAGAACGGGGCAACCGGGTATTTCCTGTGACAGACCGTTCTTTGGATGTGGTACAGGCTTTGGAAAAATATATGCGGCAGAATAAAGTTGCCCTCCATCTGGAAAGTCAGGTGGAACATGTAGTCATGAAAGAAGGCAAAGTGACTGGAATTCGCTTGAAAAATCAGAAAGAGCTGCCTTTTGACGCTGTCATTGTAACAACAGGGGGACTTTCTTATCCCAATACTGGTTCCACAGGAGACGGCTACCGTATGGCAAAAGCCGCAGGGCATACGGTCACCAAACTGTATCCCTCTCTGGTTCCTCTCAAAACAGCAGAAAGCTGGTGTCAGGAGCTCATGGGTTTGAGCCTGCGGAACATTGCCATTCGTATCTGCAATGAAAAGGATAAAACTGTTTATGAGGATTTCGGGGAAATGCTCTTTACCCATTTTGGTGTGTCCGGCCCTGTGATTTTGAGTGCCAGCCGCCACATTTTGACAGATACGGAAAAAGGATTCCATCTCTATATTGATTTGAAGCCCGCACTGGATGAAAAACAGCTGGATCATCGTTTGCTGCGGGATTTTGAGAAATACAGCAACAAGGATTTCCGCAATGCATTGGGGGATCTGCTGCCCCAGAAACTGATTCCTGTGGTTATTTCTCTTTCCGGTATTGATCCTGAGAAAAAGGTGAACGGCATCACCAAGGAAGAACGAAAACAGCTTTTGCATTTGCTGAAAGCACTGCCTTTGACCATCATTGGTGTGACAGGATACAACGAAGCCGTTGTCACCAGCGGCGGCATTTGTGTGGATGAGATTGATCCTTCCACCATGGAAAGCAAACTGGTGAAAAACCTGTATTTCGCAGGGGAAGTGCTGGATGTGGATGCATATACAGGCGGATTTAATTTGCAGATTGCTTTCTCCACAGGTTATACAGCTGGAGACAGCGTTTGTGAGGAAGTATAAGGAGGCAGAACAACATGAAAAAATTTGCAGTGGCAGTGGATGGACCCGCAGGCTCCGGCAAAAGCACCGTTGCAAAGGAAATCGCAAAGGCATTGGGGATTTTATATATTGACACAGGCGCTATGTACCGCACCGTTGGGATGGCTTGTCTGAAAAAAGGCATTGACCCTGCCGATGAAGGAGCTGTTGTGGCTTCTCTGGATGATCTGGATATGAAGATTTTCCCGGAAGCTGGCGGACAGCGTATTCTATTGGATGGGGAGGACATCACTTCCCATATCCGTACAGAAGAAATCGGAAAAGCGGCTTCCAGTGTGGCAGCTTATCAGAAAGTCCGTGAAAAACTGGTGGAAATCCAGCAGGGACTTGCGAAAGAGCAGTCTGTGATTATGGATGGCCGTGACATTGGTACAAAGGTTCTGCCAGATGCGGAAGTGAAGATTTATCTGGATGCCAGCGTGGAGGAACGGGCAAAACGCCGTGTGGGTGAATTGGAAGCCCAGGGGAAAACCGCTGACTTGGAAACCATTCAGGAAGAAATCGCTCAGCGGGATTATCAGGATATGCATCGGGAAAACAGCCCTCTTTGCCGTGCGGAAGATGCGGTAAATGTGGATACCACAGGACTGGATATTCCTGCGGTGACAGCAAAACTGCTGGCGCTCATTGCCGAAAAAACAAAATGAGGTGAAAAGATATGTCATTTTATACATTTGCAAGAGGTTTGGTAAAAATCTATTATAAATTTGCATTCCGTATGGATATTCAAGGGGAAGAAAATATTCCGGCGGAAGGCGGTGTGGTGTTGTGCTGTAACCACATGAGCAATCTGGACCCTACGACTATGGCAGGGTTTGTGAGACGTCCTGTACGGTATATTGCCAAAAAAGAATTGTTTGAAAAAAGATGGTCTGCAAAACTGCTGTCTGCTCTGGGCGCTTTTCCCGTTGACCGTCAGACCACAGATATGAAAGCTCTGAAAACAGCTATCAAGCTACTGAAAAATGGCGAAGCTCTTGGGATTTTTGCAGAAGGTACCCGTGTCAAAGAAGGGGAAGCCAAGGCGGCAAAAGCTGGTGTTGCTCTTTTTGCGCTGAAAGGGGAAGCTCCTATTGTTCCTATCTGTATCAGCAGTAAGTATAAATTCCGTTCTGTTGTTCATATCCGTTACGGCAAGCCTATTTATCTGGATGAATACAAGGGACAGAAAGTGACAACGGAAATGATGGAAGAAATCACGGAAAAAGTCATGGAAAAAGTAAGAGAAATGAGGGTGGAAGTATGAGCAATATTCGTGTGGCAGAATCCGCTGGCTTTTGTTTTGGTGTAAAACGTGCCATTGAAATGGCTTATGAAGCCATTGGTGTGGAACCCAAGCTGTATTCCTATGGACAGCTCATTCATAATAAAACCGTAACAGACGACTTGGCTTCCAAAGGACTGCAGATTGTAGAAGATCTGGATGGACTCACAGAAGGAACTCTCTTGATTCGTTCCCATGGCGTTGGTAAAGCTCTGTATGATGAAGCGGAAGCGAAGGGCTTGAAAATTCTGGATGGCACCTGTCCTTTTGTGAAAAAAATCCATAACATCGTTCATGAAAAACTGGCAGATGGCATGGGTATCATCATCGTTGGCGACGGCACACATCCGGAAGTTATTGGCATCAATGGTTGGTGCGAAAATGCTGCTGTGATTCTGGAAGATGAAGAAGCGGCAAAAACAAAGGAAATCCCCGAAAAAGAAAAATACGCAGTTGTGGTGCAGACCACATTCCGTCAGGCAAAATTCGACAAGATTCTGGAGATTTTGCAGGACAGAGGCATAAACATGGAAGTCCATAACACCATCTGTTCCGCAACGGAAAAACGGCAGACAGAAGCGGAAGAACTGTCCAAAACCGTAGATAAGATGATCGTCATTGGCGGAAAAAACAGTTCCAATACCCAGAAGCTTGTGGAAATTTGTGCAAAAAATTGTGGAAATACCGTACATATTGAAACAATTTGTGATTTGGTGTTGAATAATTTCGGAAAAGATGATAAAATAGGTATAACTGCAGGTGCGTCTACACCGCCTGCAATAATTAAGGAGGTAGTTGTTACTATGAGCGAAGCATTAGAAAATGCAGTACAAAATTTAGGAGGAAGTGAGGAAGCGACATTCGAACAGATGTTAGAAGAATCCCTCGTTACCCTGCACACAGGTGACGTGGTAAAAGGCACTGTTATTCAGGTTGTAAACGAAGAAGTATCCGTTAACCTGGGCTTCAAATCCGATGGTATCATCGCAAGAGGCGAATTCAGCAGTGACCCTACTGTGGTTCCCAGCAAAACAGTTCAGCCTGGAGATGAAATCGAAGTATTCGTAGTACGCGTAAACGATGGCGACGGCAATGTTATGCTTTCCAGAAAACGTATCGAAGCTCAGAAGGGCATCGAAGAAATCGAAGCTGCTTACAACGAAAAAGCTGTTGTTACAGGTACAGTAACAAGCGTTGTAAAAGGCGGTCTGATCGCAGTTGTTAACGGCGTAAACGTATTCATTCCTTCTTCTCAGGTTTCTAATAGATTTATCGAAGACCTGAGCGTATTCAATGGTCAGGAATTGGAATTCAACATTATCGAAGTTGACAGAGTAAAACGTCGTTTCATCGGCGGCAGAAAAGCACTGGTAGAACAGGAAATCGCAGCAAAACGCGCTGCTCTGTTCGAAACAATCCAGGCTGGTTCCAGAGTAAACGGTACAGTAAGCAGACTGACAGATTTCGGCGCATTTGTTGATCTGGGCGGCGTAGACGGCCTGATCCACATCTCCGAAATGAGCTGGGGCAGAATCTCCAACCCCAAAGAAGTTCTGAAAGAAGGTCAGGAAGTAGAAGTATTCGTTCTGGACGTAGATAAAGAAAAAGGCAAAATCAGCCTGTCCCTGAAAGATGCAGACAAGAACCCTTGGAAACTGGCTGCTGAAAAATATGCAGTTGGCTCCATCGTTGAAGGGAAAGTTGTACGTATGGTACCTTTCGGTGCATTCGTTGAACTGGAACCCGGCGTAGACGGTCTGGTACACATCTCTCAGATTGCTAACAAACACGTTGTAAAACCCGAAGACGAACTGAAAGTTGGCGAAGTTATCAACGTGAAAGTTCTGGAAGTGAACCCCGAACAGAAGAAAATCAGCCTTTCCAAGAGACAGGCAGATGCTCCTGTAGAAGAAGCTCCCGCAGAAGAAGCGGCTACAGAAGAATAATTTCTGTTTTCTAACCTAAAGACTAGGTCATTTATACAGAATCATTCAAATGGATAGAACATTGTAGTTGCTACAAGGTTTTATCCATTTGTTTTTATATATGCTTGTGAAAGGAAAGACAATGGTATAAACCAAAGGAGGAAACCACATGGACTGGAGAGCGGCATTCAGTAGAGAGCATCAGCCGCAGCCCGCAGAAATGGAAGCTTTTATCAACAGCCCGCATTGGCAGGTGTTGCGCAGCTATATCGAAGATACTTATAAAATACAGCCGCTATATGATTACAGCACATGCAGCATGCAGGAAGGTTGGAGCATCAGATATCGCAAAGGCGTGCGTGCCATTTGTTCCATGTATCCCATGGAAGGATATTTTATGTGTATGGTCAGCATCGGACATAAAGAGCTGGCAGAGGCGGAAGAACTGATCAAAGATTGCAGTGAGTATATTCAGCACCTTTTTGAAAAAACAGACTTGTTTAACGGTGGAAAATTGCTGTTGGCAAGGGTGCAGGATGAAGAAGTGCTGGAAGATGTGAAGAAACTCATCGAACTGCGTTGCAGAGGAAAGAAAAAGAAAGCATAAAGAAAGGAAAGATGTATTGTGATACGTTTTGAATGTGATTATGCGGAAGGGGCACATCAGAAGATTCTGGAAAATATGATGCGTACCAATCTGGAACAGACAGCAGGTTACAGCGAAGATGTTTACAGCGATCATGCCCGTGAATTGATTCGTCAGGCATGCGGTAAAGAAGATCTGGACGTACATTTTCTGGTGGGCGGCACACAGACAAATCTGACTGTTATCGCGTCTGTACTGCGTCCACATCAGGGCGTGCTTTGCGCTGTTTCCGGTCATGTGAATGTCCATGAAACCGGCGCCATTGAGGCAACAGGCCATAAAGTACTGGCGATGCCCAGCACAGATGGCAAGATCACTGCGGAACAGGTGCAGGAAGCTTATGATGCGCATTGGCGTGATGAATCCAGAGAACACGTTGTGCAGCCAGGTATGGTATATATTTCCCAGCCCACGGAAAACGGTACGCTGTATTCTAAGGCAGAACTGACAGCACTGCGTGAAACATGCCTGAAATGCGGACTGCCCTTGTATGTGGATGGTGCAAGATTGGGCTATGGCATGGCAGCGCCTACAAATGATGTGACACTGAAAGATCTGGCAGAACTGAGTGATATTTTCTATATTGGCGGCACAAAAGTAGGGGCACTCTTTGGAGAAGCTGTTGTTATTTCAAACCCTGCTTACCGTCAGGATTTCCGTTATATCATCAAACAGCGTGGCGGTATGCTGGCAAAAGGCAGACTGCTGGGCATTCAGTTTGAAACACTTTTCACAGATGGTCTGTATTTCGAAATTTCCAAACATGCCGTTGATCTGGCTATGAAGATTCGCAAGGCATGTGAGGAAAAAGGTTTTGGTATGCAGTTTGATTCTTATACCAATCAGCAGTTCCCTATTCTGCCCAATGCATTGGTAGAAGAACTGCGAAAGAAATATGCTTTCTATACATGGCAGAAAGTAGATGAAGATCATACTTCTGTTCGTTTCTGCACCAGCTGGGCAACAGATGCGGAAAACGTGGAACAGCTTTTGGCAGATATCCGTGCTTTTGGTGCATAAGCAACAGCGAGTTGCTTTGCAAAGACAGCAAAATCAGGTACAATCAAGTCACAGAAAGGATGTGGCTGGATGGAAACGAAAGAAGTATTGCTGCAATTACGAAAAGCCCATGAGCTGACCCAGGAAGAAATGGCGAAGCGTCTGTTGGTCACCAGACAGGCAGTGAGTCGCTGGGAAACGGGAGAAACCATTCCAAATGCGGAAACATTGAAACTCATTTCCAAAGAATTTCATGTGTCCATCAATACACTTTTGGGGATGCCGCAAAGATTGTTTTGTCAGTGCTGCGGTATGCCTTTGGATGATGATGGATTGCTCAGTCAGGAAAAGGACGGCAGTTTCAATGAAGATTACTGCAAATGGTGTTATACGGACGGAAAATTTACCTATACTTCCATGGAGGAACTCGTGGATTGCTGTGTCCCTATATTGCAGGAACAGTTTCCGGAAACAACGGAACAGCAGCTGAGGGACATGATGCAAAAACAATTACCTCAACTGAAACATTGGAAAAAATAAAAAAACCAGAAAGAATCTTTTCGATTCTTTCTGGTTTTTTGTGTTTAACCCTGGTATTCTGTATCGTCTACGTCCAGTGCTTCTACCAGCTTCACTTCGGGGTTCTTCTGCATGAAGTTGTTCAGTGTGTACTGGTTTGCAAAGAGCAGGATAGGACGTTCAAAGTGGTCATATACCAGTGTGCTTCTGGCTACCACATAATCTTTTACATCCTTGGGAGAGCCGGGAGCTACCCAACGAGCAACGCTGTAATCCAAAGGTTCCATACGGATTTCGGAGTTATACTCGTTTTTCAAACGGTATTCGAATACTTCGAACTGCAGCTGACCAACAGCACCCAGAATAATGTCGTTAAATTCGTTATGATATACCTGAATTGCACCTTCCTGTGCCAGCTGCTGTACGCCTTTCTGGAACTGTTTTGCTTTCAGAGAGTTTACGGGATGCACACGGCAGAACAGTTCGGGAGGGAAGGTAGGCAGTGGTTCAAAGAACAGTTTTTCCTTCCGGTCAGTGATGGTATCGCCGATCTGATAGTTGCCGCTGTCGTAAATACCGATGATGTCACCGGCAATGGCTGTTTCTACGGTTTCACGGTCGTTTGCCATCAGGTGTGTGGACTGGCTCAGTTTCATCTGCTTGCCTGTACGGGACAGTGTAACGTTCATACCGCGGTTAAAAGTACCGGAGCAGATACGCAGGAACGCCAGTCTGTCACGATGAGCAGGGTTCATGTTTGCCTGAATTTTGAAAATAAAGCCGCTGAAGAATTCGTCTGTGGGCTTTACTTCGCCAGTTGTGGTTTTTCTGGGGCCGGGAGCGGGAGACCATTCCAGGAAATGTTTCAAAAATGGTGTGATACCGAAGTCAGCCAGAGCGGAACCGAAGAATACGGGAGAAAGTTTCCCTTCTTTGATTGCCTGCAAGTCAAAGGGATTGCCTGCGCCATCCAGCAGTTCCATTTCACCACGGAGAATATCCAAGTTGGCATCGGAAATAACGCCTTCCAGTGTATCACCGAATACACCATTGGCCCCCAGTTCTACGACGCCGTCTTTCTGTTTGTAGAGATATACTTTGTTTTCCAGACGGTCATAGATGCCTTCAAAGGTCAAACCGTTACCAATGGGCCATGTAACGGCTGTGGAGGGCAGTCCCAGAGCGTCTTCCAGGTCAGCCATACAATCCAGAGGATCTTTGGACTGACGGTCTAATTTGTTGATGAATGTAAAGATGGGGATTTCACGCATGCTGCAAACTTTGAACAGTTTTACAGTCTGTGCTTCCACACCTTTTGCCGCGTCGATTACCATGACAGCACTGTCTACGGATGTCAAAATACGGTAAGTGTCTTCACCGAAGTCATTATGACCGGGAGTATCCATGATGGATACCACTTTGCCGCCATACTCAAACTGCATAACGGAAGAAGTAACGGAAATCCCTCTCTGTTTTTCGATTTCCATCCAGTCACTTTTCGCAAATTTTGCGTTTCTTCTAGCTTTTACGGTACCGGCTTCTCGAATAGCGCCGCCGTGGAGCAGCAGTTTTTCTGTCAGTGTGGTCTTACCTGCGTCGGGGTGAGAGATGATGCCGAAAATACGCCGTTTTTGAATGGCTTCCAGATTACTCATGTTCATTTTCCTTTCTGTCCAAAATCTATATTGAAAAGTTGTTGCTTTTTGTATCCATAACATTTCTATTTTAACCGAAACCAGACAAAAAGGGAATAAAAATTTGCAGAATTTCATACAAAAAGTAAAAAATGCTGTATCTGACACGAAATACATTGACTGTATATTGTCTTTGGACTAAAATAAAGATAGATAAAATACTATGCAAAAATATGGAGGTTATCAACATGTTTAAAGTAACAAGCACAGACAAAGCACCCGCAGCTATCGGCCCTTACTCTCAGGCTATCGAAGTAAATGGTTTCCTGTTTGCTTCCGGTCAGGTTCCCATCAACCCTGAAGTAGGCGATGTTGTAGCAGAAGGCATCGTTGATCAGACAGAACAGGTTATGAAAAACATCGGCGCTATTCTGGAAGTAAACGGTCTGACATACACAGACGTTGTAAAAACAACATGCTTCCTGGCTGACATGGGCGACTTCGCTACATTCAACGAAGTATACGCTAAATACTTCACAGGCAAACCCGCTCGTTCTTGCGTAGCAGTAAAAACACTGCCTAAGAACGTTCTGTGTGAAGTAGAAATCCTGGCTGTAACAAAGAAATAATTGTTGCATCTGATTTTTGCAAGTGAAAGTGGGACAGGCTTTTGGGTCTGTCCCAACTTTTTTTAAAAAATTTGCAAAAAGTTGTTGACATATGTAAAAAATGTAGTAAGATAGAAAAGGTCGTCGAGGCGTGGCTCAGCTTGGTAGAGCGCTACATTAGGGATGTAGAGGTCGCAAGTTCAAATCTTGTCGCCTCGA
>PPYE01597249.1_pt1 | contig 81377 bp, 73 predicted proteins | sample 1559881 | NCBI WGS metagenome assembly PPYE01 (sample SAMN08240022, study PRJNA423297) | Human gut metagenome, whole genome shotgun sequencing project. | reverse complement strand
AGCCCACACAGTGCGGGGCGGACCTGATGGCCGGCAGCCTCATCAAAAACCCCGGCGGCGGCATTGCACCTACGGGCGGCTATATTGCGGGCCGGGCAGACCTTGTGGAAAAATGCGCGCACCGCCTTTCGGCCCCGGGCGTGGGCGGCGAGATAGGCTGCACACTGAATGTGCTGCGCGAGCTGTATTTGGGCCTTTACTATGCCCCGGGCGTGGTGTGCGAGGCGCTGAAAACCAGCGTGTACACAAGCTGCCTGTTCGAGCTGTTGGGCTATGAGGTGACGCCGCGCTATACGGCGCCGCGCAACGACATCATCACCAGCGTCAACACCAAGAGCCCGCAGGGCATGGTGGCGCTGTGCGGCGGCGTGCAGGCGGGCAGTCCGGTGGATTCTTTTGCCGCGCCGGAGCCCTGCCCCATGCCGGGCTATGATGACGAGGTTATCATGGCGGCGGGCGCCTTTACGCTGGGATCGTCTATCGAACTCTCTGCCGACGGCCCCATGCGCGAGCCGTACACGGTATATGTGCAGGGCGGGCTGAATTTTGCCGCCGCCCGCGCGGGCGTGCTGCTGGGCGCGCAGCGCATGCTGGAACTGTGAGAAAGGGGAAATAACGATGCAGGTATTCAACACACTGACAAGGCGAAAAGAAGAGCTGAAGCCCATCATGCCGGGCAATTTCCGCATCTATGTGTGCGGCCCCACGGTATATAACTATATCCACATCGGCAATGCGAGGCCCGTGGTGGTGTTCGACACGCTGCGCCGCTATCTGGAATACCGCGGCAACAGGGTGCGCTTTGTATCAAACATCACAGACATTGACGACAAGCTCATCACAAAGGCCAACGAGGAGGGCATCTCCATGCAGGAGGTGGCCCGCCGCTATGAGGCGGAATTCCTGAAGGACTGCGAGGGCCTGAATGTGCTGCCGCCCACCGTGCGTCCGCGCGCCACCGAGCATATTGAAGAGATACTCTCCATCGTGGCGGATATTATCGGGAAAGGCTACGGCTATGTGGCCAAAAACGGCGATGTTTATTTCCGTGCGCGCAAGTTTAAGGAATATGGCAAGCTCTCGCACCTGAATCTGGATGAGCTGGAAAGCGGTAACCGCAGCCTGCGCCATACACTGGAGGACGATTTGAAGGAGGACCCGGCAGATTTTGCCGTGTGGAAGGCGGCAAAGCCCGGCGAGCCCTATTGGGACAGCCCCTACGGCCCCGGCCGCCCCGGCTGGCATATTGAGTGCAGCGCCATGGCGCGCAAGCATCTGGGCGAGACTATCGACATTCACGCGGGCGGCGAGGATCTCATCTTTCCGCACCATGAAAATGAGATTGCACAGAGCGAATGTGCCAACGGCTGTGAGTTCGCGCATTACTGGATGCATAACGCGTTTCTGAATATTGATAACCGCAAGATGAGCAAAAGTGCGGGCAACTTTTTCACTGTGCGTGAAATTGCGCAGAAATACGGCTATGAGCCTATCCGATATTTCATGCTCACGGCGCAGTATCGCAGCCCGCTGAATTATACGGTGGATTTGATAGAGGCCTGCAGGTCTGCGCTGGAACGCCTGTATACCTGCCGGGAAAACCTGGCTTTTGCCTTGGAAAATGCCGGGGGCGAGAGCGAGGCCCTGACGGTGAAGGCACGCTTTGCCCGCGAGAAGTTCTGTGAGGCCATGGACGATGATTTGAACACGCCGGACGCCCTTGCCGCTATTTTCGATTTTGTGCGAGATGCGAACACGCTTGCGTCGGGTGCTTCGAGGGGCGCGCTGGAGGAGGCGGCCTCAGTGTTCGACGAGCTGACGGGCGTATTGGGCATCGTGCAGCACCGTGAAAAGGAGGCCGTGCCCGCAGACGTGATGGCGCTGGTAGCTGCCCGTGCAGAGGCGAAAAGGCGAAGGACTGGGCCCGCGCCGACGCCCTGCGCGCCGAAATAGGCGAAAAAGGCTACGCTGTGGAGGACACGCCGCAGGGCCCGAAGGTGCTGAAAAAGTAAAAATTGAAAAATAAAAATGCACACTGCCCCGCCTCTTTTTCGAAAGAGGCGGGGCAGTGTGCCATATAGGGCAGGCCATGGGCCCGCCTTTTTTCGATACGCACTGCACACGGCGCATCGGGTTATGGAAAGATGAATTCCGGGAAAAACACACAGCGGTAGGGCAGCACCTCGTGGTCGCCCACCATGACGATACGGTACCACATCACGAGAATATAGGCGGCAAGCACAGCGCCTGTCAGCACGCGGCGCGTTAATTTGTCCTCTACACGGCACAGAACCATGGGCATAAAAAGGACGCATGGGAATTCCAGCGACCAGCTGATGCGCTCCGCTTGAGGAAAAAGGTCCAGATTAAAAGAGAGGAAAAGCGACACTACATTCAGGTTGAATAAAAAGCGGAACAGCCGTTCTTCCTTTTGGATGGGCTTTTGTGAAACAACAAAGCACACGATGATGAACAGGAATATGAACAGGGGAAATGTCTGCGGATGGAAACGCAGTGTGGAATCATAGATAGAACCGAAATAGTTGGCATATTTTGTCTGTGCGGCCAGGGCGCGCAGCACCCACAGCAGCGGCGTGCGCAGCAAAGAGCCCAGTACCAGCAGGCCAAGGCTGACAGCGGGGGTAAGCGGTATCCATACAAGGATATACAGCGGCAGAAACACAATGACGGAGGCGTGGAACATACACGCGGCGATGACGCACAGGGCATACTTCCAAAACGATTTCTGCGCAACAAAGATGAGCCCCACGCACACAAGCGCCAGCGCCGTGCTTTGACGCACGCCGTTTAAGCTGATGAAGAACTGGCGCGACGCCACAAAGACGGCGATGCTTAGCCACGGCGCGGGCGACAGCTTCCAGACGGCCACCCACAAAAAGCCGATGATGAGCAGAGCGCTGACGATAAACACCGACACGGAGGAATCGAACAGCACAGAGCACACGCGGAAAATAAGCCAGTAGGCGGGGTCCCAATCAACAGAATCGTGAAGGCCGGCAGCCGCCTCCTGAAACCGTGCGTCATAAATTGGCAGATAATCTGTACCCACATCATAGCGGAAGGCCATGGCAAGAAACAGCGGCACAGCGCTGAGCGCCGCCAGAAGCCGCCAGCTGGGGCCGTTTTTTCCCCCCGCCAGCGGGGCGTGCTCCCTTTTGTTCTGCGCCAGTGCGGCAAGCCATATGCTGAGCCCGGTGACGGCACTGTAAAAAATCATAGAAAAGCTCCCCCGGTTCTGTTTTGCTATGCTGACAGTATAGCATGATTTTAGCAGCCTGTAAAATCAGAGTCAGAGCGGGGCCCCGTACATTTTAGCCGGGCCCGTGAAAAGCGGCATTCCCGCAGAGAGGGGCTGTTGTGCGCACAAAGCAGCCTTTTCAGGTTACCCCGCACGCATGCTCTCCGGCAGGACGGTTTGTACTGCGGACAGATTCATTTCCCATAGTTTCCGACTGCGCCCCGGCGCTTTCCACTTGCCGCGTCTTTCGGAGGCGGCGCCCCTTTTATGTGCCGCAAAGGATCTGTGGCTGTATGGAAAGGAAGGGCCTGCGGCCGGTGGGCAGGCGTATTGCGGCGTTTTTTCCTGCGGTGCCATGTGCAAACCGCACCCTGCTGCGGCGCAAAGCAGCTTACCGCAGGGAGGGGATAAGAAAACGGAAAAGCCCCCCTGCCAGCCTAACGGCTGGCGGGAGGGCTGCTTGTATGCAGCGCCGGAACTGCAAGACGGGACGCTTGCTGTGTTGCCCGGCCCCGGCTGTGCGGCGCCTGCATGCAGCATGATAAAAAGCTTAATCCACCACACGCAGGGCATGGTCCAGCGGTGTGAGGCGTTCAGCGCCTTCGGGATGGACAAACAGCAGGTCTTCGATGCGGACGCCGAAGCGCCCGGGAATATAAATGCCTGGCTCGTCGGAAAAGACATTGCCGGCCTGGATGATATGCTTGCTGCCGGCCGAAAGATAGGGGTGCTCGTGCACATCCAGGCCAAGGCCATGACCCAGCCGGTGGGTGAAGTACTGGCCGTAGCCGGCCTTTTCTATCACGCTGCGGGCTGCTTTGTCCACATCTTCGCACACGGCGCCCGGCTTGGCCGCCTCAAAGGCGGCCTGGTTGGCAGCCATGACAATATCATAAATTTCCTGAAGGCCCTCCGGCATGCGTTTGATGGCAAACACGCGGGTGGTATCGGCAATATAGCCTTCGCCTCTGTTTTCGCCGCCGAAATCTATCACCACTACATCGCCGGGACAGATTACCGTGTCGCCCGTAACGTGGTGCGGCAGGGCGCTGTTCGGCCCGGCGGCCACAATGGGGACGCCGTCGGGCGAATCCACCCCCTCTTCATCGCTGTACTGCATCAGCAGCTTGCCGGCCTGCAATTCCGTCATGCCGCACAGCCCGTGTTCTATCAGGCGGCACAAAGCGCGGCAGCTGTTCTGCTGTGCCTTTTTCAAAAGGGCATACTCGGCTTCATCCTTCACCATGCGCAGGCCGCGCATCAGGCCTTCGGCCGAAACCCAAGTGTACTGCGGCCGCAGCGTCTGCATGCCAAGCAGCACCCAGCTGGGCACGGCTGCGCCCACAGCAATGGTGCAGCCCTGCCGCGGCAGCAGGCCATCCGCCAGCGCAAAGGGGTCCTCTCCGTCACGCCAGCCGTGGCAGCACAGAAGGCTGCGCGTATCCTCCTTCAGGTTCCCAAGCTCAAACACAGGCGAAATAAAGTGAACCTCGTCTTTGGTAATGATGCAGCAGGCAAGGCGCTCGAACAAATGGCCGCGCATGCCTGTCAGATAGAACAGGTCGGTGGCAGGGGTAAGCAGGAGAAGGTCGATGCCCTTCTCACGCATGGCCTGCCGTGCACGGGCAAGGCGGGCTTCATATAGCATGTCGAGACTGCTCCCTTCCATTTTTCAAAATACGTGCCTTTCAGCAGCCATGCGCCAGCAGCCAGTCGCGGCATGCGCGCAGCGGGGTGTCCGGGTCAGGGTAATGCGCGGCGCCCCAAAGCGAGATGCTGACCTTTCCGGCATAGCCGTGTGCGTCAAGGCTTTTCAAAAGCCCGGAGATATCCAGGCTTCCCTGGCCGAAGGCACGGTAGCCGGTATCTGCCAGATGTATGTGGGCCAGAGAGCCGAAAGCCTCGTAATAATCATCGGCGCCAACGCCGCTTTCCAGCGCCAGCGGAATGTCCATGCAGGCCTCTGTCCCGGCCGCTTTTACCAAGTGTGAAAGGCGCGGCAGCGTGCTGCACAAAAGGCTGGTGGCGGGCTCCTGCTGCTCCATGGCCAGACGCACCCCCAATGGCTTTGCCCATTCGGCCAGCTGCTGTATGCTTTCCACGGCGCGCTGTGTGTCGGCCTGTGTGAAATCATCTACGAACACCCAGCCGGGCGCCAGAATCATGATGGGTGCGCTGAAGGCTGCGGCGTCCTCAATGCTGCGGCGCATAAAATCGAGGCTTTTTTTTCGTATGTACGCGCTGGGGGAAGCGATGTTGACAGGGTATTGCCGCACCTGCTCGGGGTGGTATACCGCCATAGTAAGGCCGCGCGCAGCCAGCATGCTGTTTATCCCGCGCACAGCGTGTGCGCGGGAGGCGCTGTCATAATCGTCCAGACAGTAATGAGGCGAGGCACCCCATAATTCGATGCTGGAAAAGCCATTGGCAGCAATGGAATCCAGGCCATATTCCAGCGTATGATGCAGAAACGGCGCCGTCAGAACACAAAAGCGGGCCATGCTCCATTCATTCATACCAGTTCCCCCCCGTCAAAATGGCTGCGCAGAGTTTCGATATTGGCGCGGTAATGCGGCTCCGGGTCCAGCTGATAGGCGCCGTTGGCCATCTCCATGGTGATGGTGCCGGTGTAGCCGTACTTGCGCATGGCATTCAGGTGGGCGTCCAGGTCTTGGATGCCGTCGCCCCATTTCATATGGCCTGTGGGGCGTCCGTCATTCAGGTGGATATGTGCCAGTTTGTCACCCATCAGTTCAAAATACTGCTCCAGTGTTTCGCCCGCGCAGGCCACGGGCACGGTGTCCACACAGCACTTCAGATAAGGGGAATCTATCTCCTTCACTACGCGGAACTGATCGAAGCGGTTGGACGCCAGGCGCGATTCACGCGGGTTCAGGTTCTCGTACATCAGCGTTACCCCGTACTTTTCACCGTGGCGCACCAGCTTTTCCACAGAATCAAGCCCGCACCGGTACCCAAGCGAGAAGGGTTTATCCCAGTAGGGACGGCCCGGGCACAGAAGCATCTGCGGGCACTCCAGCTCGGCGGCGGCTTCAATGAAGCGCTTGTACTGCGCCACCGTCTTATCCCGTATATTGGCCTCGGGCGCAGCGATATTTACAGCATAGGTGTTTTCTTCCGGCATCAGAGATACCACTTCGAACCCGCGGCTGCGCAGCAGCTTCTTCATGGCAGGGGCAGGGTCTTCCTTGCTGTCATAAAAATGGAAATGATTGCTGCATCCGTACAGCTCCAGCCGGTGGACGCCAAGGCGGTCCATGGAATCCAAAAAGTAGCCGAAGGAAAAGTGCATATACACCATATTGGTAGCGGCAAGCTGACTCATCAGCAGTTTTGACATATAAAGCCCGCCTCCTTATTCTGTGTACATGCGAAGGTTACGCATGTTGCGCTGGTCATGATAGAAGGGGTCTGCAAAATAGCGCCCGTCCGTCAGCTCCTGGCTGAACAGGCCCGTGTAACCGTTGCGCAGAAAAGCGCACAGCATATCGTGCAGGTTCTGCTTGCCGTCGCCCCACACATAGTGGCCATAGGGGTCGCAGTCCTGAAAATGGCTGTGAATGATATTTTCGGCGCCAAAGGTGTCGAACCAGCGCTGTATGCTTTCCCCCTGTACGCAGATGGCAGTGAGGTCTATCATGACCTTGAAGTTAGGATGCCGCACTGTGTCGAACAGGCGTTTGATTTGGTCGATGCGGTAACCGATGCGTGTCTCCTGCGGGCGAAGCGATTCACAGGCGATGGTCATGCCGTATTCTTTTGCTACTTCAGCCAGGCGGCTGTGCATCTCGGCCGAGCGCTTGAAGCCCTCTTCCTCCGGCTCATTCCAATAGCCCCAGCCGCTGTTGGCCTCCAGAATTTTGGCGCCCAGCTCTGCGCCGAAGCGGATGCCGTTCGCAAAATAACGGAAACAGCGCTCTTTGAGCTCCGGCTCTTTTGCGGCAAACTGGTAGCCGTAGCCGCAGTTTTCCGGCGTGAACACCGGGCAGGAAAGCCCACGCGCTTCCAGCTTTTTACGGATGGGCGCGGCGTCCTGATAACCGTATTCATCCATCCACAGTCCCTGATGAGCACCCAGCAGCTCCACATTTTTTACGCCGAGCCTGGCTTGGCAATCCAGAAAATAATCCAGGGTGTAGTTATTGTAATGGATATTCAAAACAGATATCCTGCTGATATCGATAAGTTTCATGTTCAGCACCTCCTTACACGAAGAACGGCTCAAAGGCCGCGATATTGCGCCGGTCCGCCTCGCGGGGGTCTGCGAAATAGCGGCCGTCGGTAATCTCCTGCCCAAGGTAACCCTCATACCCGTACTGGTTCATCAGTTCGATGTAATCAGCCATGGGATGCAGGCCATCGCCCCACACAAGGTGGCCGTAGGGGCGCCCATCCACAAAGTGCATGTGGCGGATATCGCTGCCCAGCGTTTCAAACCACTCCTTCACCGTCTCGCCGGCTACCCCCACGGCAGTCAGATCCAGCGCAGCTTTTACATTGGGGTGATCCACCGCTTTCAGCAGCCGTGCCAGTTCAGGCAGTTTGATGATCATGCGAGATTCTTCCGGCCTCACTGTCTCAACAGCAAGCGTGACGCCGCAGTCCGCCGCAATGGGGGCCAGTGTGCGCAGCATACTGGCGGCGCGTTCAAACACGCGTTCGGGGTCTTCATTCCAGTCACAGCCGCAGCAGTTGGTGAGCATTACTTTGGCACCTACCTCGCCTGCGGCCTTGATGCCGTTCGTATAATAGCCAAGCGCCCGCTTGCGGGCGTACTCATCATGCGCGCAGATAAGATAGTTGTACATGGCGCATTCAGGCGTGAACACGCCAATATGCAGCCCGTGTGCCTCTACTTTCTTTTTCAGTTCGGATGTGCTCTGGTAGCCGTGGTCATCCAGCAGAAAATGCGGCCGGCCGCACCACATCTCAATGGTTTTGAAGCCCAGCTCCTGCTGGCACTCCAAAAAGTAATCGAGGGAATGGTACATGTAGTGAATTCCCATTCCGGCAAGCTGTTCCCGCCTTAAATGTGGCATTGATACTCCTCCTTTGTCCGTCAAAAAATAAAAATGAATATGGTACCCGCGCCGCGCGGGCGAAACACAAAAGAACCGTGCGGCGCGCGCCAAGGCGGCGCCGGATGGCGGAAGCCTGCACAGTTGTGTGCAATGCAAAAACAAAACATCTGCATTTCCCGGTTACAGGGCTGAATATTCAAAATGTATGTAGAAACAATGACGTATTTTGCAACTTTTAATCGTTTTTTAGAGGCGGAAATAACAACGATGCAGGCGACTTGTTAATAAAATCACACACAAAGGACAAGTAAACGTTTTTGGATTGTAAAATACAAGAAAATTGCCCTTTTACTTTCAAAATTACTATACCATAACGCCGGCTTGGATGTCAAAACATTTCAAATTATAATAAATTTATTTCACTTTTCTCTTGCAAAGCGAAAAAGGATGTGCTATGATTAACCACAATAATTTCATAGTTTTGGACTTTTGGTGAGTTTGTCGTCTGATTTTCAGAGCATTTATGAAACAAATTGCATATTTTGTGAGAAATGACGAAAATGCAGACCATTCAAAAGCAAAAATGAAAAGGGGTATTAAGAACAATGTGGACGAAAGATCTGTTTGGTGTGGAAAAGCCTATTATTGCGCTGGTGCATCTTCGCGCTTTGCCGGGAGATCCGTACTATGGCAATGACCTGGAGGCTGTGGTCAGCCAGGCGCGGGCCGACATACACGCCCTGCAGGAAGGCGGCGTGGACGGCCTTCTGATCGCCGACGAATTCAGTATGCCCTATCAGACTAAAGCGGATTACGTTACAGTGGCGGCTATCGCCTATATTGTGGGCCGTCTGAAGCAGGAGATCAAAGTGCCCTACGGCGTGAATGTGGTGATGAACCCGCTGGCCAGCCTGGACCTTGCCGCGGCCACGGGCGCTTACTTTATCCGCAGTGCCTTTACGGGCGCTTATATGGGTGAATATGGCGTTTCCGTCACCGATGCGGCCAATGTGGTGCGCCGCAAAAAGGCCCTGGGCCTGGATCATTTGAAGATGCTGTATAAGGTGAACCCGGAATCTGACGTGTACCTTGTAGAGCGCGACATCAAAACGATTGCCAAATCCATTCTGTTCGGCTATGCGCCCGATGCGTTGTGCGTGTCCGGCGCAAGTGCGGGCTCTGAGACAAAAACAGACCTCATCAGCGAGGTGAAAAGCGTGGCAGGCGGCGTGCCTGTGTTCTGCAACACCGGGTTCAACGCCAAAACGGCCAGGGAAAAGCTGGACGCCAGCGACGGCGCCTGCGTAGGCACCGCTTTCAAGACAGACGGCAAGTTTGAAAACAATGTAGACCCTGCGCGCGTAGAGGAGATTATGAGCATCGTAAAGGCGTACCGCAGCGCGATGTAAGCCCCTGCGCACCGGGCGTTTTGGAAAGATTCGGTGGGGGGAAAGGCCGTGGCAAAATATTACCTTGGAATAGATGTGGGCACCTTTGAGACAAAGGGTGTGCTGGTGAATGAAGCCTATGAAGTGGTGGCGGCCCATTCGGCAAAGCATGAGATGGAAAACCCGCAGCCCAACCACTTTGAGCAGGATGCAGAAGCTGTCTGGTGGAATGATTTCTGCAAGGTGTCGAAGGGCATTCTGCAGGAAACCGGCATTGACCCGAGAGACATTGCGGGCGTAGGCGCCGATGTGCTTGGCTGCGACTGCCTTCCGGTGGATGAAAACTGCCGGCCGCTGCGCAAGGCCATTTTGTACGGCATTGACGCGAGGGCCAGCGAAGAAATCGCTTTTCTGAACCGGCACTACGGCCCGGAAAGGGTAAAAGAGCTGTTCGGCCATACGCTGTGTTCCGACGACATTGCGCCCAAAATCATGTGGATCAAAAACCATGAGCCGGACGTATATGCCCGAACCTATAAATTCCTCACCGGCTCTTCTTACATTACGGCAAAGCTCACCGGAGAATATGTGATAGACCAGTTTCTGGCGAAGTCGTCCTTCAAGCCGCTTTATACACAGGACGGGCAGATCAACGAGGCCGAGGCGGGGCTGTTCTGCAGCGGCAGCCAGCTGGCGCGCACCATGTTCGTACACGACATTGCCGGGCGTGTGACGGCCGGGGCTGCGGCGCAGACGGGCCTTGCTGAGGGCACGCCCGTAATATGCGGCACAGGCGATTCCACCAGCGAAGCCATCAGTGTGGGCATTGTGAAGCCCGGCCGCGTGATGTTCCAGTTCGGCTCGTCGCTGTTCTTCGTATGCCGAAATGATGGAGCGTGTGCGGGATATCCCGCCGGGAAGCGGGGGCCTTGTGGTGCTTCCGTATTTTGCAGGCGAGCGCTGCCCCGTGAACGATGAAAAGGCGCGCGGCGTTATTTTCGGCCTCACACTGGAGCATACGCGCGAGCATATCTATCATGCGGCGCTGGAGGGTATCGGCTTCTCGGTGGCGCAGAACATCGCGGTGATGGAAGAGATAGGCCTGCCGGTAGATATGGTGACGGTGGTGGGCGGCGGCACCAAAAATCCGGTGTGGATGCAGATTGTGGCAGATATTCTGGGCAAGCCGCTCAGCATTCCGAAGGTGAGCATCGGTGCAAGCTATGGATGCGCGCTGCTGGCGGCGCTGGGCACCGGGGCTCTGCACAGCTTTGACGAGCTGGCGGCAGTAATAAAGCCGGGCCGTGTGGTGCAGCCGGATGCAAAGCGCCACAGCCAGTATGAAAAGATCCGCCATATCTATGACAGCCTGTACCCCGCTACCCGCGGGCTGATGCATGAACTGTGAGCAATAACGGGAGAGTTACACTGTTATGATACGAGCAGAGCGTTTTCACATGATTACAGAGCTTGCCGACCAGAACGGTGACGGCATCATGACACTGGAAGAGCTGGCCGAATACCTGCACGTCTCCATGGCCACGGTGCGCCGCGATGTGGACGAGCTGGCCAGCCGCGGCGTGCTGCAGAAGACGCGCGGCGGCGTGATTCTTCAGGCGAGAGAGGCGGCCTCGCTGGATCCAACGTATGCCATGCGCCTTTCAGTCAATATGGATGAGAAGAACCGCATCGCGCGGGCTGCCAGCGCCTATATTTATGAGGGCGACAATATTATGTTCGATTCCGGTTCTACTGTGCTGGAACTGGCCAAGGAACTGCCGGTGCGAAACCATCTGGGCATTATTACATATGATTTGTATGTGGCGCTGGAGCTTGTAAACAAAGAGTATGTGGACCTTTTGATGATAGGCGGTGTATTCCGCCGCCAGTATTTCGGCTTCCACGGTTATTTTGCAGAAAATGCCATCCGCCAGATGTATGCCAAGGTGGCGTTCATCGGTGCGGACGCCGTGAACCTGCAGGGTGGCATCATGAGCCATAACCAGAACGATGTACCGCTCAAGCAGAGCATGATAGAGAATTCCCAGAAGACCATCCTCCTGTGTGACCATACCAAGTTCGGCTCTTATGCGTTCATGCATGTGGCGCCACTGGAAAAATTTGATATTGTCATCACCGGCAGAGAGCTGGACGAAAAGTATGTGTCCGCCTTGCGCGAGAAGGGGATAGGGGTAGAGCTTGTCTGAAACGAACCGCATGCATCCGCTGCTGCGCAGCATCCCATATTTTCTGTTTTTTGTATTTTACTGGGTAGCGGAGGCGCTGTTTGTCCCTTATCTTGGCCTGTATTTCGAGCTGCGAGGCATGAACAGCGTGCAGATAGGCATGCTGAACGGCCTGTTTTATGTAGTGACCATCGTCTCTGCCATGACGATAGGCTATTTTGCCGATAAAACGCGCCGGCCCCGGCTGACGGTAAGCATCTGCTTTTCCTGTGTAGTGCTGGTAGTGCTGTATATGTCGCGCGCTGCCACACTGCCGCACTTGGCGGCCGCTTATGCATTGTACGGCTATTTTGTCGTTTCATGCTGCGACCTTGTAGACAAGCTTCTTCTGGAGCAGCTGGAAAGCGACACCCGCTATTTTGGCCTGTTCCGCGTGGGGTCGCCTTTGGGTTACAGCGGCGGCGCTATTCTGGCAGGGGTGCTTATCCCGCGGCTGGGCACCACATCGCTGTTCCCGGTATGCATGCTGTTCGCTGCGCTGTGTGTTGCCATGTCTCTGCTGATGAAAGAGAGCAGCGGTGTGCCCCGGCGCCAAAAGGCCGGAGTGCCCGTGAAGCAGCTGTTTACAAGCTGGCAGTCGGCCTATATTTACGGCACTATGGTGCTGTGGGGTTTTTCCGAGGCGGGGGCGCTTTCCTACCTGGCGGTGTATATGTCCGACAGGGGGTTTTCCACAGAATATACCTCAGTGCTTATCACTATTGCCATGGTAGGGCAGACGGTGGCCTTTTCCCTGATGCCGGCCATCCAGCCGGTGCTGCACCCCAAAACAATGGTAATGCTGGGTTTTCTGGTGTTCAGCGGGCGCATTCTTTCTCTTGCGCTGATTGGAACGCAGCAGTTCCCGTTTTTTCTGGTAGCCGTGTTTCATTTTATCGGCGGAAGCGCGCAGGCGCTTATCCTGACGCCCATCACTTTGATGATAGGCCGCACCTTCAGCCGGGAGGTGAGCAGCACCGCCCAGACGATGAAGACGGTGGCCAGCAAAGGTATCGGCAGCAGCACAGGCGCATTTTTGTACGGCTGGCTGTACAGCCAGCTTCCGGCCCGCAGCGTGATGGTGCTGTTTACCTGCCTGATTTTCGGTTTCGGCATCCTGTCCCGCCTGGGCGGCGTGTGGGTGGATGCCCGCACAAAGGCCGGCCAGGCCCGGCAGAGTGTTTGAAATACCATATTTATATCAGAAAAAAACTTCAAGGAGGCTCATTATGGACGAAAAAGTGCAAAAGGTACTGGATTACATTGAAGAGCACAAAGAGGAATATCTGGAGCTTTTGCTGCGCTTCTGCCGCCAGCCCAGCATAGCGGCCACGGGCGAAGGCATTGAAAAAATGGCCGGCATGGTGGTGGACGAGCTGAAAAAGCTTGGTGTGGAGCCTACCGTGCTGGAGACCGGCGGCAGCCCGTTTATTTACGGCGAGATAAAGGGCGAAGTGGACCGCACGTTCGGCTTCTATGACCATTATGACGTGCAACCGGTGGACCCCATTGATGAATGGATTACCCCGCCGTATTCGGCCGATATCCGCGACGGCGTTATCTATGCCCGCGGCGTGGCGGACAACAAGGATGGCCTTGTCACCCGTCTGTGCGCAGTGGACGCATGGCAGAAGGTGCATGGCAAGCTGCCCCTGAATGTGAAGTTCTGTTTTGAAGGCGAAGAGGAGAGCGGCAGCCCCCATCTGGAGAGCGTGGCCAAGGCACATCCGGAGATGATTCAGTGCGACGGCTATGTGTGGGAGGGCGGCCACCGTGAAAAGGGCGGCCCGGCCGAGATCACCATGGGCGTAAAAGGCCTTTTATATGTGGAGCTGCACGCGAAGGTGAGCGAGAAGGACGCGCACTCGATGTACGCGGCCATCATGCCCAGCGCCGTGTGGCACCTGGTGGAAGCGCTGAACACCCTGCGTGACAAGACGGGCAAAATTCTGATCGACGGTTTCTACGACGGCATCCAGCCCATTTCGCAGGCTGAGCTGGACGCACTGAAAACGGACGTATTCAGTGAGGAAGACACCAAGAAAAACATTCTGGGTATTGAAAAGTTCATCAATGACGAGCACGGCGAGGACCTTCTCAAGCGCCTGTATTATCAGCCCACCTGCAATATCTGCGGTATCACGGCGGGTTATCAGGGCGAGGGCAGCAAGACGGTGCTGCCGGGCAAGGCAAGCTGCAAAATAGATTTCCGCCTTGTGCCCGGGCAGGAACCGGACCGCATCCTGAAGCTGCTGCGCCAGCATCTGGATAAGCACGGCTTTGCCGATATTGAGATCAAATGCCATTCCGGCTGCCCTGCTTTCCGCAGCGACCCGAACTCGCCCTTCTGCAAGGCCATCGTGCGCACCATGGAAACGCTGTTCCACGAACAGCCCTGCATCCAGTGCACCTCGGGCGGCACGTCCCCGATGTACGTCTTCTGCAAAGAGGCCAATATCCCCGCGGCCATGTTCGGCGCTTCCAGCAAGAATGCGAACATCCATTCCCCAAATGAGCATTTGGCAGTGGACGCGTTTTACGACATGATCCGCATTACGGCCACCATGATGCACGAGTTCGCGCGTCAGGAGTGACAGGAACTACCCGGCCTGGCCGGATAGAAATATACTGTACGTGTAACGTATCAGAAGGAGGAAAAAGTATGAACAAGAAACTTCGCAACGGCCTTGCGCTTTGCCTTGCTGTTCTGATGCTGGCCACTGTTCTGGCCGGCTGCGGCGGCGGCCGGCAACGACAGCACCACGCTCACCCTTGCCATGAATGCCGACCTGCTGACGACAGACCCGCAGGCGCTGAACAACGGCAACACCACGTCCGTGCTGTACAACGTGTACAGCAACCTTGTCAAGCAGGACGACAACGGCGAACTGGTAATGGACCTGGCAGAGAGCTACGAGCTGCTGGAGGATCAGGTGACCTGGGAGTTCAAGATCCGCGAGGACGCCCTGTTCCATGACGGCACGCCCGTGACGGCTGAGGATGTGGCGTATTCCCTGACGCGCGTCATGACGGATGAATCCAGCTCGGACTATATGAACTTCAGCCCGCTGAAAGAGGCCGTGGCGGTGGACGAGTACACCGTGCATGTCGTCAGCAAAGAGCCGTACCCCATTATGCTGAACCTGCTGGCCAAGGGCGGCGCCGCTGTGCTGCCGAAGGCTTATATTGAGGAGAACGGCGAGGATGCCTTCCTTGCCGCCCCCATTGGCAGCGGCCCGTATAAGCTGACCGAGTATGTGAAGGACGACCACGTCACACTGGTGCCCTTTGAAGATTACTACGGCGAAAAGAACGAGGATTGGGAGGAAGTTATCTTCCGTGTGATCCCGGAATCCTCCACCCGCGTGGGCGAGCTGATTGCCGGCACTGTGGACGCCGTGAACATGGTCATCCCCACCGAGTGGGAGCGCGTGAACGGCAACGAGGGCACGAGCGTTGTGAACGGCCCGTCTACCCGTGTGTACCAGCTGGCGCTGAAAACCGACAAGGGCCCCACCGCTGACCTGCGCGTGCGCCAGGCCATCGACTATGCCATTGACGACAAGACGATTGTAGATACCATCCTGCAGGGCGCCGGCACCCCGATGCTCACCCGTATTCCCAGCGGCGTGAACGGCTGCAATGAGGACCTTGTGGGCAAGTACAACTACGACCCCGAAAAGGCGAAAGAGCTTCTGGCTGAGGCGGGCTACCCCGACGGCTTCAGCATGAAGATCGAGGCTCCTACGGGCAAATATCTGATGGACTCTGAAATCTCGCAGGCCATTGTGGCGATGCTGAGCCAGGTGGGCATCACGGTGGATTTGCAGCTGCTGGAATCCAGCGCGTATTCCAACGTGTTCAGCGCCCACAGCGCAGAGGATGGCTTCATGACGTGCTTCGGCCTTGGCTTCTTCGATGCCTCTTACGGCATGATCGGCTACTTTGGTGAGAACACCTCTGGCGAAAGCAACTGGAACAACCAGGAGTACATCGACATGTACTATGAAGCCGAGTTCAACATGGATGAGGAAAAGCGCACCCAGCTGTTCCAGGAGATGCAGCAGATGGTGGCGGACGAAGTGCCCTATGTCATCATTTGCCAAATCGACAACAGCTATGGCGTGAACGACAGCATCACCATGGTGCCCCGTCTGGACGACGTGTGGAACCTGACCACCATCCGCAAAGCTTAAACATATAACAGGCACAACCAAGTCGGTTCTAACTGGGCAGGGGGCCCGGCGGTTTTGTGCCGCCGGGCCCCTGCGCTCAGGCAACCGGCTTGTGCTCGTGCCCAAACAGCTTGGAACCAACGCCCCGGCCGCAGCGCCGCCGGCCGTGTGGTTTCCCGCTGTTTGGACATGAGCCGCGCGGCCGGGCCGCGCCCTGTTCGACATGACCGCGCTTCAAAAAGACAAAGGGGGAGGAAAGTTATGCTGAAATACATGCTACGAAGGGTTTTGCAGATGATACCGGTGCTGTTCATCATCACCATCATTACATTCCTGTTCGTAAATGCCTCGGGCGACCCCACTGCAATGCTGCTGCCGCCGGAGGCCACTGCGGCGGACCGTGAGGTGCTGCGCGAGGCGCTTGGCCTGAACGAACCGCTGTATGTACAGTATGGCATTTTTATCAAAAACGCCCTGCACGGCGATTTCGGGACGAGCTTCCGCTACGGCACTTCGGCTATGAGTGTGGTGATGGAAAAAATGCCTGCCACGCTGCAGCTTGCCAGCGTTTCACTGCTGTGCTCTATTCTGGTGGCCATTCCGCTGGGCATTCTCAGCGCCCATACGAAGGATTCGCCCTTTGACGTGGTGGTCAGCGGCATTTCTTCTCTGGGGCGCTCCATGCCCAGCTTCTGGGTGGGCATTATGCTCATCCTGCTGTTCGGCGTAACGCTGAAGGTGCTGCCGGTGTCGGGCCGCGGCACATGGCTGAACCTGGTGCTTCCCTGCGCCACGCTTACCATCAACACAGCCACGCAAATTGTGCCGCTGGTGCGCAGCGGCATGCTGGAGATTATGCAGCAGGACTATATCCGCACAGCCCGCAGCAAGGGCATCTCCAACGGCAAGGTGGTGTTCAAGCACGCCTTCAAAAACGCCCTAGTGCCGGTGGTCACCATTGTTGCGCTGCAGATACCGAACCTTGTGGGCGGCGCACTTATTACGGAAACCGTGTTTGCATGGCCCGGCCTGGGGCAGCTTGTGGTGCAGAGCATCGGCTCGCATGACATGAGTGTGGTGCAGGCGTGCGTGGTAATCATTGCGCTTATCACCATGGCGGCCAACCTTCTGGCAGACCTGGTATACTGCATCATCGACCCGCGCATCCGCTACTGAGAGGAGGAAAAAGCAATGGCTGACAAAACAAAAACGTCCTCCGAAGCAAAAAAGCAGGCGCGCGAGCGCTCTATCCTGTTCGACCTTCCGCGCCTTCTTCTGAAAAGCCCTTCGGGCATGCTGGGCTTTATTATTGTTCTAGTGGTGGTGCTTATCTCCGTCTTTGCCAATGTCATCATTCCCTGCACGCCGGAAGAGATAGACCTTGCCAATATGGCACAGCCGCCATGCTGGCTTGAGGGCGGCTCTGCAGAGCACATCCTCGGCACGGATATTCTGGGGCGCGACGTGTTCTCGCGCATCCTCATCGGCTCGCGCGTGTCGCTGCTGGTGGGTATTTTCTCGGTGGTGGTGGCCGGCATTATTGGCACCATCATGGGTATCCTGTCGGGCTATTTCGGCGGGTGGATTGATTCTGTTGTCATGCGCATCACAGATGCGTTCTATTCCATCCCGCTCACGCTGTTCGCTATGGTTATCCTCACCATCATGGACCCCGGTGTTCTCACTCTGGTGTTCGTGATAGGTGTGACAAACTGGCCGTTCTATGCGCGTATGGTGCGCAGCGAGGTGCTGGGCCTGAAGAACAAGGAATACATCAAGGCGGCGCGCACCATCGGCACCTCCGGCAAAATGATTATGCTGCGGCATATCCTGCCGAATATCCTGCCCACATTTATTGTGGTATCCACCCTGAGCGTGGCTTCCAGCATTCTGATTGAGGCGTCGCTCAGCTTCCTGGGCCTTGGCATCCAGCCGCCCGCTGTGTCGTGGGGCGTAATGCTTTCGGACGGCCGCAATTATCTGGCCACCAACTGGTGGATGGCGACATTCCCCGGTATTGCCATTTCCCTGACCGTGCTGGGCATCATGCTGCTGGGCAACTGGCTGCGGGACGTGCTGGACCCGAAGAACCAGGGCCTGCGCTGAAAGGAGGGGTATGCATATGGAACCGAATGCGGCAAAAACCAAAAGCGATGTTCTGTTGGATGTTAAAGACCTGAACATCCGCTTCAAAACGAAAAAGGGCTATGTGAACGCCGTGGAACACTTGGATTTTCAAGTGAAAAAGGGCGAGCTGCTTGCCCTTGTGGGCGAGAGCGGCTGCGGCAAAAGCGTCACCAGCCTTGCGGTGATGGACTTGATAGAGCGCCCGGGCGAGGTGAAGGCAGAGCACATGGTTCTGGACGGGAAAGACCTCACCACCATTCCGCCCAAAGTCAAGCGCAAAATGCGCGGTACTGAGATGGCCATGATTTTTCAGGACCCACTCACCAGCCTGAACCCGCTGTACACCATTGGCAACCAGCTTTCCGAGCAGTTCCTTACGCACATACCCGGCTGCACAAAGCAGCAGGCGAAGGAAATGAGCATCGACATCATCCGCAAAACAGGCATCCCCCGCCCGGAGGCTGTGTATAAAAGCTACCCGCACGAATTGTCCGGCGGCATGCGCCAGCGCATCATGATAGCCATTGCGCTTTCGTGCAATCCCAAGCTGCTGATAGCGGACGAGCCCACCACGGCGCTGGACGTGACCATTCAGGCGCAGATACTGCACCTGATGCAGAACCTCATCAAGGATTTTGACACCTCCATCCTGTTCATCACGCACGATTTGGGCGTGGTGGCAGAAATGGCAGACCGCGTTGTGGTGATGTATACCGGGCAGATTGTGGAGGAGGCGGACGTATATACGCTGTTCCACAACCCCAAGCACCCCTACACGCAGGGCCTGTTGAACAGCACCATCAACGTGCAGCAGCAGGAGGACGAGCTGGAGCCCATTGCAGGCACTGTGCCAAGCCTGAGCAACCTGCCCAAAGGCTGCCGCTTTCATCCAAGGTGCAAATATGCCACCGAGGCGTGCCGCAACACCATGCCTTCGCTGGTAGAGGTGGCCCCCGGCCACTATTCGCGCTGCCTTTTGGCAGAGAAGGAGGGCTGAATATGGCAAACGAGAACCAAACCGCCAAAGAGCGCCCGGAATATCTGCTGGAAGTGAAGGGCCTGAAAAAATACTTTGATATTACCCACGGCTTCTCCATCGGCAAGGGCAAGCAGTACCTGCGCGCCGTGGACGGCGTGAGCTTTGCCATCCGTCCGGGCGAAACGCTGGGCCTTGTGGGGGAAAGCGGCTGCGGCAAATCCACTACCGGCAACTGCATCATCCGCCTTTTGGACCCAAGTGAGGGCGAGGTTTTGTTCGAGGGTAGGGATATTGCGAAAATGTCGCCCAAAGAGCTCAAGCCCTTGCGCCGCGATATCCAGATGATTTTTCAGGACCCATACTCCTCGCTTGACCCGCGCATGCGCGTGTTCGACCTCATTGCAGAGCCGTTCCGCGCCAACGAACACCTCAGCGGGGAAGAGCTGCATAAGGCAGTGTGCCGCCTGATGGAAGTAGTGGGCCTGCCGCAGGAGTATATCGGCCGCTTTCCGCACGAGTTTTCCGGCGGGCAGCGCCAGCGCATCGGCATTGCCCGCGCGCTGGCCCTTCGCCCGAAGCTCATCATCTGCGACGAACCCATCTCGGCGCTGGACGTGTCTATTCAGGCGCAGATTTTGAACCTGCTGGTGGGCCTGCAGAAGGAGTTTGAACTCACCTACATTTTCATTTCGCACGCCCTTCCCTCGGTGAAGCATGTGAGCACGCATGTGGCGGTGATGTACTTGGGCCGTATTGTGGAATACGCCAAAACAGAGGATATTTTCAGCCACCCGCGCCACCCTTATACAGAGGGCCTGATGTCGGCCGTGCCGATTCCGGACCCCTCTTTGCGCGACAAGCGCCCAAAGGTGATTTTGGAGGGCGATCTGCCCAGCCCGGCGGCACCGCCTCCTGGGTGCCATTTCCACACACGCTGCCGCTATGCGACAGAGGAATGCAGCAAAATACCGCCAAAAATGTGCGAGGTGGAGCCGGGCCATTTCTGTGCCTGCCACCATCCGTTAAAGGACGCCGTTGGTACGGTGTTGAAGAAATAAAATGCGGTAAGAGCATGTTTTCTTTGAATTCTCCTTATGAAAGGCGCGGCCCATGCGGCCGCGCCTTTCCCCTTTTGATGGCACAATTTTGCGTCGGGCGGCATTTCGGTTGCCCTTGCGGGCCATATGAGGTAAAATAAGGAGCAAAGCAGTGCAGGCACACGTCGCACCGGCATGTGCAGTCTGCCGGGCAGAAAGGAGCGCTGTGCTGCGGATGTCACGGGCTTCCCGTCGAAGCACACATTCTGACAGAGTGTGCTTTCAAAAACACCAATGAAAATAATCTGTTATCTCTAAAAGTCTGTTGAGGCGCAGGAAAAGACCTCAAACGCCTTCGCATCCTGTTTTTTACCACGGGCTACCATGCGTTCTGCGCTGGGAGCTGTGCAAAAAAGGCGGCCCTGCCTACGCAGGGCACAGGCGCAAAAATAAAATTCTGTTACTGGTGCAATGCGCTTCTGTGTGAATATCTGGTCGTTCTTGTCATGCTGGAAGGATAAACGCGGTGGAGTGGGAGCTCTACTTCTCTGACAAGTGGCGATATCATCTGTTCAAGCATCTAGGGCTTCTGCGCAGCCTGCATGGGCGAAGAACGTGAGCAGCAGAGGGCAAGGGTGCGGCATTCGCAAGAAAGGAAGGTGCTTTTGCATTGACGCTGAAAGATGTAGCAGAAAGGGCGGGCGTTTCGGTATCTACCGTTTCGCGCGTGATTGCCTCGAACAACGGAAAATGCGCCAGTGAGACAGTGAAAAAGCGCGTCTGGCAGGCGGTACAGGAAACGGGGTATATCCCCAACCAAAGTGCGCAGGCGTTGCGCAGGGGCTCGTTTGCGGGAAAAGGGGAGACGGCAGCTATTTGCTGCCTGTTTGCGCGCTCAAAAGATTCTGCAAGCGACCGCTATTTCGAAGAGCTTGTAGGCTATGTCAGGCAGGAGATCATACACCAGGGCTATTGCCTGGGGCGGCAGTTCGTGCAGCACGATGTTGTGCAGGCTGTTTCCGGCGGGTATCGGCCCGGAAAACGAGATGGCCTTGTGGTGATGGGAAGAACACAGGAGGCGCTAAGCCCGCTGATATCTCTGTTTGGAAAACGTGTGGTGTACATTACGCTGAACCAGATGCATATTGCAGCCGACCATGTGATGTGTGATGGCAGGCAGGCTACCGAGATAGCCATGAGTTACCTTTATGCAAGCGGGCACAGGCACATCGCTTATATTGGCGAATACAAGGGCGAAATACGCTATAAAAGCTATGCAGAATTTCTTGCGCGCAGTGGGCTGCAGCTACAGTGGGGGTATATTGTATTCACAAAAATGGATGCCGAAGGTGGCTATGCTGCGGCAGAGGAGCTGCTGAAAAGGAATACGAGACCTACAGCCATTTTTTGTGCCAATGACGTTACAGCGCTTGGTGTGCTGGAATGCTTAAAGAACCGCGGAATAAAGGTGCCACAGGATGTTTCGGTGATTTCTATCGATAATATCAGTGATGCAAGCCTTTGCTTGCCGGGCCTTACCACGGTGAGTATACCGCTGCGAGATATGGGAGCCTTTGCAGTAAAGACACTGGTAGACCGCATCCAGCATGGACATACATTCCCACTGAGTATTTTTATGCCGCCCGAGCTTGTTGTGCGGGGCAGCGTGCAGGCTCTGTAGCGCGCAGCGGAAGGTAGAGGCCGCGTCATTCTTTTTTAGCTGTCGTATTTTAGCACAGATCGGGCCGGATAAAGTATATTTTTACATGTATCTGGGCGGAAGAAGGATTTATAGAAGAAATTGCGAATCATGATGGTATCGGCGAATGCCTCAAATAAAAGGCGGGCTGCACACAGTTATATTTCTGTGTGCAGCCCGCCTTTTATGGTGCGGAAAAATTGTCTGCTGTGCCGGTAGAGGCGCCCTGTAAAAATCCTTTGCTTCCAATATCGAGTGAAGCGGACTGCAGACAGCAGGTTAAAAGCTCCGTTAGAACAGTGGCTGCCTGTTTATGGGCTGAAGGGCAGGTGATACATGTGAAATAAAATTCTGTGCATGTTGAGATGTATGCCGGTAACATACCCTTATAAGATTTACAAAAGTATCGTCTCGGCGGGACATTATATGCAAACGTTTGCGTGAATTTGAGTTGCTGTACTGACTTGAGAACATTAAAATCTATTTATAGAATAATCTAAGAAAAGAGGAAATAAAGTGTGCAGATTACCGATAGAAAACGATGCGCTGCGCGTGGAAGTAGCCCAAATGGGAGGGAATTTGGTTTCCGTTTATGACAAACAAAGAAAAAAAGAGCTTCTATGGCAGGGGGACCTTAAGACGTGGCGGTTTCAGGATGTTGTAATATTCCCGCTTATCGGTTTGCCGGGCGGCGGCTATGACGTACAGGGGAAAACCTATCAGTTCAGCATGCCGCACGGCGTGGCTCGCTGGGAAACCTTTGCGGTGGAGGAGCATACCCCGCAGCGGCTGGTGCTGCGGCTTGAGAGCAACGCGGAAACCTTGCGGCGATATCCCTTCCGTTTCTGCCTACGCCTTATTTATCAGCTTACGGGTAAGGCGTATTCGCTTACTTATGCGGTGTCCTGTCCGGAGGGGGGGCCTATGCCGTATCAGGTAGGGGCGCATGCCGGCTTTCAAACGGCTGGGGAAGAGGTAACGATCCAGTTTGAAAAAGCGGAGCCGATTTTTTGTTACCCGTACGACGGCCTGATTCATCGCCCTGCCGAGCTGCTGACGCCGGACGGTGTGCTGAAGCTATCGAAAAAAGTGTTTGACGAAAAGCGTTCGCTGGTGCTGCAAAGGCCGAAGAGCAGTTTTTGCACAGTGACGCGTAGCGATAGCATACAGCTGCGGTACCACTTGGGAAACGCGCCCGTCCTCACAATATGGGGCTTTTCAAATGGCGGCCGTTTTTTGTGCGTAGAGCCTTGGTGGGGTATCTGCGAAGGGGAGGGCACATCGCGTGAGCTGGCTGAAAAAGAACTGATGTATTTTGCCAGTACAGACGAAAACTGCCACACATACCGCTGCGAGATTCTTTAACACGTTATGCAAACGTTTGCATAAGTCCCGCTTTACTTCTTCCCTTCTGCAGAATATTCTTAAACTATAAAAGAAATCAACAAAAATAAATAAATTTATACAAAATATAAAATGATTCGAATTGGCTTTATTGGAACAGGGCAGGCCACAGGTGTGGCTGCATGGCATGCCAGGGCTTTTCTGCAAAGCGGCCGAGCACAGATAACCGGCGTTTATAACCGCATGCGGGCCAGCGGACAACGGTGGGTAAGCCAGTTTTCCTGTGACATCAGAGTGTGCGCCAGCCTGGAAGAGTTGATGAGTCGTAGCGATGCGCTCGTCATCTGTACGCCTAATCATACACATCATACATATGCTATGGCGGCGATTGCTGCTGGCAGGCATGTGCTGCTGGAAAAACCAATGGCTTTGACAGAACAGCAGGCCGCAGAACTGGAAGCGGCGGCACGGCAGGCGCGCACCGTGTGTAAAGTGGGATACGTATACCGTTTCGCGCAGCCGGTGCAACGGCTGAAACGGCTGGCGCAGGAACATCTGGGAACGCTTTATATGCTGGATGGACACATGGGTGGCGTACGCCTGGCAGACGCACAGGTGAAAATGGAATGGCGAATGGAACCTGCGGCGGCAGGTTCTGGCGCGCTTCATGATTTTGGCAGTCATTTGCTCGATACAGCGTATTTTGTGTCGGGAAATACTGTTTCATCAGTGTTCTGCATGCGGGAGACATTTATCAGCTACCGCTCCGGGCCGAACGGGCCGCGAGCGGTGGAGACGGACGACAGCGCCAGTCTTAGCTGCAAAAGTGGCAGCATGCTGAGCAGTTTTTCTGTCAGCCGGGTGGGGCTTGGCCCCATGGAACTGTCTGCCGTAGGAGAAGGCGGCATGGCTGTGCTGCGTCTTGGCGGAAACGCCTCGTTAACCGTACAGCAAAAGAGGAAGGGAGGCCCCTATCAAAAGAAAGAAGAAATATATACCTTTGACGAAGGCGCCCAGACGCAAAAGTGGTTTTGTAGCCAGGCAGAGGATTTTTTGAACGGAATACAGGGCGGGCCCACCCTGGGCGCTGGTTTTTCTGAAGGGGCTTATGTGGACCGGGTGCTTGCCGCAGCACTGCGTTCGGTGCAAACGGGGGCGGCCCAAGTTGTGAGCTGTTGATTCGCTAGGCCGGGAGATATACGCATAAGATAAAATTATTTTTTAACTGAGAAGGAGGAAAAATAATGAATAAAGCACAGGAATTTATGAATTGCGCAGTCGGGCTGATTGAAACCATCATGGATAAGGAAGCGCAGAGCATTGAGGCCGCGGCAATGGCCTTGAAAAACACCATGATGAATGATGGCATGATTTATTCTTTCGGGACAGGTCATTCCGTTATTTTGTGCTCGGAGAGTTACCGGCGCGCGGGCGGCCTTGCCAACTGCTGCCCAATTTTGGATTCGCGTGTGATGCCCTTTCCAAAACAGGGACGCCCGCTGAACGAAGGAGTCATTGAGCGTGAAGAAGGGGTGACGGCGGAAATATTCAAGCGTTATCCCTTGAAAAAGGGGGATTCCATGTTCGTGTTCTGCTACGGCGGCAAGAACGCTACCTCTATTGACGCGGGGCTTTTATGCAAAGAGCTGGGCGTCACTACCATCTGCATTTCCAGCGTGGCACATGCACTTTCGGTAGGGTCCACCCATTCTTCGGGGCTTTTGGCGCATCAGGCATGTGATATTTCCATCGATAACCACGGGCCTGTGGGTGACGCTGCCATTCCCTTTGATAACTTTACTTTCGGGCCTGTTTCCACTATTGTGGGGGCTTCTATCGTGCAGGCAGTATGTTGCCGGGCTGTAGAGCTGGCGGTGCAGGAAGGCTATACTCCGGATGTGCTGCTGAGTATGAATGTGCCGGGCGGCGACAAGCATAACCAGCCTCTGTTCGAAAAATATGACAAGCGTATCATAAGATACTGATTCTATTTATTACAACGGCTCGTTTTTGTCCGCCGAAAGGAAGGGGAACTTATGGAAAAAGAAAATGCACCCATCAAAATGCGGAAACTAAAGGATTTCAGCGATACCTCCGGCAAGCGCTTTAAGGTGCTGCTGGTGTGCGGCATCCTGCTGGGGCCTGTCATTTGGTTTCTCGTCACCCGCTTTGAAAAACCGGCGCTGTTTTTGTCTACACCAGAGGCCGTATGGGAAGTGACGATGCAGCGCATCCGGGATGGTTATTTCTTTGACGATATATGGGCGTCTTTGCAACGTGTACTGTCTGGCTATGCACTGGGCATGCTGTGTGCGATTCCCATGGGCTTTTTGATGGGCTGGTACAAGACCTTCCGTACACTTGTAGAGCCATGGCTGCAGTTCTTCCGCACTATCCCGCCCATCGCGACCATCCCCATTATGGTGGTGGCTTTCGGCGTGGGAGAACAGTCCAAAATCGCCATTATCTTTGTGGCGGCGTTCCTTTCCAGCTCTATCACTATCTACCAGGGCATCAAAGAGACAGACAAAATCCTTATCAAGGCCGCCTATACCTTTGGCGCCAGCGATAAAGACCTGTTTTTATATGTAACGCTGCCTTCCGCTTTTCCCTATATCTTGGTGGCAGCACGCCATGCGCTGGCAGGCTCCTTTACCACTCTGATTGCGGCGGAGATGACGGGCGCTACCATCGGCCTGGGGGCACGCATCCAAATTGCAAGCGGCGCGGCCCGTATCGATATCGTAATGATGGGTATCATCACCATTGGTATCTTAGGCTTTGTGTTCGACAGGCTGCTGTTATTTGTGGAAAAGCGCCTTACCCGCTGGAAATAGAAGGGAGCATATAATGGCAAGAACGGTATTTGAAGTAAAAGACGTCAAAAAAATTTACAAGGTGTCGGGCGGGAATGATGTGCACGCCCTTAACGGTGTGAGCCTTACGGTGAAGGAAAATGAGTTCATCTGTGTGGTGGGGCCTTCCGGTTGCGGGAAAACAACGCTGTTGAATATTGTAGCCGGGTTGGAGCCATACGATTCCGGTGATGTCACCATTCACGGGCAGCCAGTGATAGGCCCCGGGCCGGACCGTGCGGTAGTGTTCCAGCAGTATGCGCTGTACCCGTGGATGACAGTGAAGAAAAATGTGGAATTTGCCATCAAATTTCAGACACACCCGGTGGAAGTGGAAAAGAAGGATCCTCAGACGGGTCAAACGGTGAAAACGGTAAAGCATGTGAAGTACACCAAGGCGGAAAAGGCCGAAATGGCAAAGCATTACATCAAAATGGTAAATCTGGAGGGGTTCGAAGACTCTTATCCCTCCGGTCTTTCCGGCGGTATGAAGCAGCGTGTGGCGCTGGCACGCGGCTACGCCACAGATGCCGATGTGCTGCTGATGGATGAACCCTTCGGTGCTCTGGATGCACAGACACGTGCCCAGCTTCAGGAAGACCTTCTGGGTATCTGGGCGCAGGAAAAAAAGACGTGCCTGTTCATCACGCACGACGTGGAGGAAGCCGTACTGTTGGCGACAAAGGTAGTCATTATGAGCGCACGCCCGGGGCGCATCAAATCCATCATCGATATCGACCTTCCCTACCCGCGCGACCAGGCCACAAAGCTGGATGAAAAGTTTATCCAGTATAAAAATATGATTTGGGAATCTGTCTACAAGGATTACCTTGAAGTGCAGAAATAATGGAGTTTCTACAATATGAAAGAGGTGTAACAAGATGAAAAAAGCACTTGCACTCGTACTGGCACTTACCATGGCCCTTGCACTGCTTGCAGGCTGCGGCAGTACGCCGGCCTCCTCGGCGGCATCGGCCTCCTCTGCCGATTCCGCCAGTACGGCTGAGCCGGCCGAGCCCCTGGGCACGGTGCGCTACGGTATCCATCAGGGCGCATCTGCGACGCAGGCGGGCTTCCTGCTTGACGCACTGGAGCTGGACGACGCGCACAATTTTGTGGGCGAGGTAACTGTGACCACCGGCCCCAACGTGTATTCCGCGCTGGCAGCAGGCGATATGGATATCGGCTACCTTGGCAACGGCATGGGCTGGCATTATTTTGAGGACGATGCCAAAATTGCCATCCTCACCATCGACAACCTCACCAACGACGACCGCCTGCTGGTGCGAAACGGCCTGGATATTGGGGAAAACGAGCCACTGGAGGGCCTGTATGAAAAGCTGCCCGGCAAAACGCTGGCGTGCGACCTTACCACTACCCCTGGCACCTTCCTCAAGAGCCTTGTAAACGCTATGAATGAAGATAAGGAGGACGCCGATAAGATTTGGTACGAGGACGTGGAGGGTGCATATCCCTTGAAGGGTTCGGCAGATAAGGAGATCATCATTCTCAACACCACGAACGCCAATATCACGGCTGCCATGCAGGATACAGCTGTGGATTGCTGTATCTGTTTTGCCAATACTCGCCGCGCCTTGGAAAAAGATACAGAAAACTACCTTGTGGCGGCTACCACCTTCACGCATCTTTCCAACACTATCACACCCAGCACCTGGGCGGTGAACAAAGATTTTGCCGAAGCGAACCCGGAGCTTGTGCAGGCGTTTGTGGACGCTCTGGTAGATGCGATGGATTACCGCGCAGATGAAGCAAACTGGGAAAGTTGTGTAGAGATGGCGATTCCGTTTGACCAACTGTCTGAAGAGGACTATGACCGCGACGCGGCATACTGGCCCACGAAGGAGGATCTGAAGGGTTACTGGGAGACGGACGATTCCATCGGTTTCACATATCTGGAACAGATCCGCAATTCTCACATGGGCAGCAACGGGCTAAGCGCTGACACAGCACCGCAGGCTAAAGATGTGATCATGGTAGACTTTATCCGAAACGCGACCGCAGACTGACGGCAAAACGCACAGGCCGCGCCAGGCTGGCGCGGCCTGTATTTTATGCAAGATACACAGCAAAGTGAGGGGGCTTGCGACATGCAGTATTATCAAATTTCCGCACAGAAGCTGGGGGAAAACGCCCGCATTCCCATTTTGAAGCTGGGCGATTCCGGCGAGGTGTTCTATGAGCTGGCGCTGGAAATGGCACAGCAGATAGAAAAAAACAATGCGGCGGGAAAGCGAACGGTATTTATCTGCCCTGTGGGGCCCGTGGGGCAGTACCCCATCTTTGTACGACTGGTGAATCAGGGGAGTATTAGCCTGAAAAACTGCTGGTTCATCAATATGGACGAATATCTGAACGACGACGACACATGGTTGGATAAGGAGAACAGGCTTTCCTTCCGCGGCTTTATGGAACGCGCAGTTTACAGTCAGGTCAACCCTGACCTGCTGATGCCGCAAAAACAGCGCGTTTTTCCAGACCCGGCTGCGCCGGAAAATATCCAGCGGCTGATAGAACAGCTTGGAGGGGTGGACATTGCCTTCGGCGGAATCGGCATCAACGGACATCTTGCTTTCAACGAGCCGCAGGATGCGCTTACGCCGCAGCAGTTTGCCGCGCTGCATACGCGCGTGCTGGATATCAGCCGCGAAACACGCACGGCAAACAGCATAGGCGATTTGAACGGCGCAATAGACGCCATGCCGAAAAAGTGCATCACCATTGGTATGGCGGAAATTTTGGGAGCAAAAAAGGTGAGGCTGGGCGTATTCCGTGATTGGCACCGTGCCGTGGTGCGTCAGGCCGCCTATGGCGAAGTGAGCGCACATTTTCCGGCCACGTTGCTGCAAAACCACCCGGATGCCATGATCATTACAAACGCAAATGCGGCGCAGCAGCCGTTCTGAGGCCGCCCGAAAGCGGAAGGAGAGAAATAGATATGGCAGAACTGTTGATATGTGGTGCGGAAACCTATTTGGAAGGGAAATTTCAAAAGGCAGATGTTTTGTGCAGTGACGGCTGCATCACCGAGATAGGCCCCAGACTGAAAAGAGCAAATGCCACAGAAATAAAGGCGGAGGGTCTTCGTCTTGTTCCTGGTTTTATCGATATCCATACGCACGGCGCAGCCGGGGTGGACGTGAATGCCGCCGATGAGGCCGGGCTGAAAAAAATAGCGGCATTTTTTGCTTCACAGGGTACGACGGCATGGCTGGCAAGTGTGCTTACTGACACAGAGCAGCAGACGCTGCGCTGTATCAGGTGCATACGCGCTGTTATGGAAGAAAGCGGCTATGGCGCACAGCTGATGGGGGTTCATCTGGAGGGGCCATTCCTCTCGCCGGAATATAAGGGCGCCATGCCGGAGCATCTTTTACAGAAGGGCAGCGCGGCCCTTTTTGAACGCTATCAAAAGGCTGCGCAGGGTGCTGTGAAATATATTACAGTGGCCCCCGAAGTAGAGGGTGTGCTGGAGATGATAGCGGCTATTAGCGGGGATGTAGTAGTTGCTATTGGACATTCCGGTGCAGATTACGAGACCAGTATGCAGGCTGTTGAAAACGGTGCGCGGTGCATCACCCATACCTTCAATGCTATGAAGCTATTCCACCAGCATTTTCCGGCTATCATGGGTGCTGCGCTGGAGACAAACACTTACTGCGAGGCCATCTGCGACGGACGTCATCTGCACCCCGGCACCGTGCGCATGCTGCTAAAATGCAAGGGCTGGAACAGAGTAGTGGCTATTACAGACAGCATCATGGCGGCGGGCCTGCCGGATGGACGCTATACGCTAGGGGTGAACGATGTGGTGGTGGAACAGGGGGACGCAAAACTGGCCTCCACCGGTGTGCGTGCGGGCAGCACCCTCACTACGGGCCAGGCGCTTCGCAACCTGACAGACTTTACAGGCCGCCCTCTGGAAGAAGTGCTCCCGCTTTTGACAGAAAACCCTGCTGTGGCCTTGCATATGGAACAGCGCAAAGGGCGCATCCGCAGGGGTATGGATGCAGATATGGTCCTGCTGGACGAAGCCTTGCAGGTGCGCACCACCATCGCAGGTGGTACCGTGGTATACAGCGCGTAAGAGTCTGCCTGGCAAAGCGTCTGAAGAAAATAGAATATAACCCGGCGGCCTTCGCCGCCGACAGAAGGGGGATTATTATGTCTTTAGTGCCGCTGCGCCCCGTATTGGAGGCGGCGCAGAAATATGGGTATGCCCAAGGCGCGTTCAATGTAAACGCCGTGGCGCAGGCGAAGGCCGCGATAGAAGTACATGAGATGTTCCGCTCACCCGCCGTTTTGCAGGGGGCAGACTTGGCCAACTCCTTTATGGGAGGCCGGGTGGATTTTGTAAACGGCACGGTGGAGGATAAAATAAAGGGCGCGGCCAACATAGGGGCCGCCGTGAAAAAATATGGGGAACACAGCCCGGTGCCAGTAGTTCTGCATTTGGACCATGGACGTGACTTGGACAGTGTAAAGGCTGCTATCTCCGGTGGATATACATCGGTGATGATAGACGGCAGCAGCCTTCCTTTTGAAGAGAATATCGAACTGACGCGTGAAGTGGTAAAGTACGCCCATGAGCGCGGGGTTTCTGTAGAAGGTGAGCTGGGTGTCCTTGCCGGCGTAGAAGACCATGTATTCAGCCAGACTAGTACCTATACAAACCCACTGGATGCAGTGGAATTTGTGCGGAAAACCGGTGTGGATGCTTTGGCCATCAGTTATGGCACCATGCATGGCGTTTCCAAAGGAAAGTATGTAAAATTGCGCAAAGAGATACCCACAGCCATTCACGAATGCTTGATGCATGAAGGGTTGTTCTGTGTGCTGGTAAGCCATGGATCTTCCACTGTGCCAGGTTATATTGTAGAAGAGATCAATGCATTGGGTGGACGGCTTGTCAATACATACGGAATTGCGCTGGAACAGCTGAAAGCTGCCATCCCCTGTGGCATCGGCAAGATCAATGTGGATACGGATATCCGCCTGGCAGTGACACGCAACCTGAAAGAACTGTTCGCACAAAGACCGGTACTGCAGGCCAGTGTCTCGATAGGTGGTATTTACGAAAGGCTGCAGGCAAAGCCAGAACAGTTTGACCCGCGCGCTTTCCTAGAACCCATTATGGACACTGTGATGTACGGCAGTGTGCCGGATGATGACGTGCGTGCTGTGTGTGGCTGCATTGAACGCGGTGTAAAGGAGGCAGCAGGCGCGCTCATTGTGGAATTCGGTAGTGTAGGGAGGGCGCCGCTGGTAGAGCCTGTAAACCTTGATGAAATGGCACAACGCTACCGCAAAGCGGGTATTTGAAAGCGCACGAAAGGAAAGCCGGTATATATGAAAAAAACGAACCTCCTTATTATTCATGGCGGTGCGCCCACGGCCGTACTTAACGCTTCCCTATACGGCGCCGTGCAGGAAGCCAAGCACCATGCGGAAATCGAGTATATTTATGGGGCACAAGGCGGCAGCATGGCGGCAGCGAAGGGCCGGTTCATTGATTTGGGCGCTGTGCAGCAGCGGGAGCTTCAGCTGTTGATGCACAGCCCATCGTCCGCCATCGGCACCAGCCGGGACCATCTAGAGCCAGAGGATTACAATGCCATTGCCCAGGGCCTGAAGACGCACGGCATCGGCATTGTGTGCTTCAACGGGGGAAACGGCAGCATGGACGCATGTGGAAAGGTGTATGAAGCGTGCCGCAGGCTGGGTGTAGACGTGCGGGTGGTGGGCATCCCAAAGACGATGGATAACGATATTGCCGTGACGGATCATGCTCCTGGATATGGCAGCGCGGCGCGTTATATGGCCGGTAGTGTAGCGGAAGTGTGTTGCGATGTGCGCGGTCTGCCTATCCATGTGGCAGTGGTAGAAGCAATGGGCCGCAGCGCCGGCTGGGTGGCTGCGGCCAGTGCATTGGCCACAGAGTGCGGCACCGGTGGGCCTGATTTGATTTATATGCCGGAGCGCGTGTTCAGCCAGACGCAGTTTCTCAAGGATGTTCAGAGGCTTATTGCGCAAAAGGGCTGTGGCGTGGTGGTGGCGAGTGAAGGTCTGTGTGACGAAAGAGGCGAGCCCATCGTAAAACCTGTAATGGCAGTGGGGCGTGCCACATATTTTGGTGATGTGTCTGCCTATTTGTCGAGCCTTATTGTAGAGAAACTGGGATACAAGGCCCGCAGCGAAAAGCCGGGTATTCTGGGACGAGCATCTATTGCGTGGCAAAGTGAGACAGACCGCATCGAGGCAGAGCTGGCTGGCCGCGAGGCTGTAAAGGCCGCGTGTGAAGGCGCTACTGGTGTGATGGTAGGTTTTGAACGCAGTGAAAGCAGTACTTACAAGGTTAAACCTGTGCTGATCCCGATTGAACAGGTGATGCTGACAGAAAAAAGAATGCCGGACGCATTTATCAACGAAGCGGGCAATGGTGTAACGCAGAGCTTCAGGGAATGGTGCCGCCCGCTTGTAGGCGACCTACCGCGTTTCGTCAGCTTTCAATAAAGGAGAATAACTGAGATGAAGCATATCTTCTTAAACCTGAAGCGTTTTGACATTGCGCCGGAATACGGTGGTGTGAACCGGCTGGCCCCAGCTGCAGGATGGGGGCGTGCCATAGTAGAACGCACGCAGGAGAGACTGAGAGCTTATAGCGCAGGGGAGGCAGAATTTGTGATGTATTTCCCCGAAGCACATATCCTCAGCGCCGCTGCGGCGAAAACCGAGGGCAGCCCGGTGAAGTTGGGCTGTCAGGGGATATACCGTGATGACACTTCTCTTGAGGGAAATTTCGGAGCTTTTACGACCAATCGTACAGGCAATGCAATGGTGCAATTGGGCTGTGAAAGCGTTCTGGTTGGCCATTGTGAAGAACGCGCAGATAGGCTGGGCGTGTTGGCGTCTGCGGGGGTAACGGATGAAAGGGCTTCTGCTGCGGTGAACGTCCTGATGAATCAAGAGATAAGAGCTGCACAGGCAGCAGGACTTTCCGTACTGTACTGTGTTGGCGAGAACAGTGCCCAGCAGGCACGCTGGCGTCAGGTGCTTGGTGAGCAGTTGACAGTTGGTCTGGCAGGTGTAGATAGAAGCCGTGTGGTGATAGCATACGAGCCCATTTGGAGCATCGGGCCGGGCAAAACACCTGCAGACAGGCCGTACATTGAAAAAGCTGCCAAATTTATAAAGGAGCAGACGGATGGGTTGGACGTGGTATACGGAGGCGGGCTGAAAGCAGATAATGCAGCTATGCTGGCATCTATTCCGGAGATTAGCGGCGGGTTGATCGCCTTGACACGCTTTTCTGGTGATATCGGCTTTTACCCGGAAGAATATCTTGAGATTATCCATACCTATCTGGGAAAGTGAGGAAGCGGCATGAAACTTAATTTTGAATATGGACACGGCACGATGGTGGCAGAATTACCAGACAGCACAGACGTATTTATTCCCGGACAGACTGTGGCCGACCCGCCGTGTATCGAACAGACATGGCAGGCGCTGTATGAGGCAACAGTGAAAAGTATCCGCAGCCCCATTGGTATGCCGCCGCTGAAAACATTGGCCCATAAGGGAAGTACAGTGGTATTTGTGATACCGGATATTGTCAAGGGCGGCAACCAGCCCACCAGCCACCGCAAGGTGGCCATCCGTGCATGTCTGGACGAGCTGTATGCCGCAGGAGTGGAAAAGAAAGACATACTGCTGCTGTTCTCGAACGGGCTGCACCCGCGCGCGACAGTGCCAGAGATGAAGACGATTCTCGGGCCGGAACTGTTCAGCGAATTCTACCCCACAGGGCAGATAACGAGCCACGATTCAGAAGACTATGAGCATCTTGTAGACCTTGGCTATACGCCGCAGGGGGATCATGTTATTCTGAACAAATATGTGTACGACGCGGATGTGGCTATCCTCATTGGGCATACACAGGGCAACCCGTATGGGGGATATTCGGGTGGTTACAAGCACTGCGCTACAGGCATCACGCACTGGCGCAGCATCTCGGCACACCATGTGCCGCAGGTGATGCACAGGCAGGATTTTGTGCCAGTGAGCACCAGCAGTGAGATGCGGCATAAGTTCGACCAGCAGGGCATGTACATGGAAGAGAAGATGGGTAAAAAATTTTTCTGCTGCGATGCAGTGCTGGATACAAAAAACCGCCAGATAGAGGTGAACTCCGGCTGGGCGAAAGAAGTACAGCCTGTGAGCTGGAAAACGGCAGACAAACGCACCTATGTACACTGGGCGAAAAAGAAATATGATGTGGTTGTGTTTGGGATGCCAACGAATTTTCACTATGGGGATGGAATGGGAACGAACCCTATCCAGATGATGCAGGCGCTTTCGGCACAGGTGATCCGGCATAAGCGGGTGCTGGCAGACAGATGTGTATTCATCGTGTCGAGTATCTGCGACGGATGGTTCCACGAGGAGCGCTGGCCGTATCTGAGAGAGCTTTATGAGATGTTCCAGCACGATTCCATGAATATTCTGCCGGATATGAACCGCTACGGAGAATATTTTGCCACCAATGAGGAATATATCCGCAAATACCGGTACTGCAATGCATTCCACCCATTCCATGGGTTCAGCATGATGAGTTGCGGGCATCTTGCGGAAGAGCACACGAGCGCAATTTATATCGTGGGCGCCCGAGAACCGGGCATCGCGCGCGGAATGGGGTTAAAGACACGCGCGACGTTTGAAGAGGCTCTGGAGGATGCGAAGAAAAAATATGTAGGGTATGAGCCGAATATTCTGGCGCTGCCGCAGACGTTTACGACAACAGCGGTGCACCTGTGTATGGAGGACCCTGCCCTCAACAGCCACATACGTGACAATGCCCCTGCTTATCCCTGCGGGGGATAAGCCCAGCGGCGGGCGAGGCGCCTGCCTTATAAAGTAGCAGATAAATCAGAAGGCTATCACAGCCCCGGGCAAGGCAAACCGAATGCTGCCGGCCAGGGGCTGTGATTTTCTGTAAACTTTTATTTTTTCTTTACAGTTTTGTTACGAAAAAAGGGTATCCTAAAAAATGATACAGGCATCATACAAAAAATTTGGAGATGCCGTGTCTGCCCGCTGGTTGGACAAACCCTGCCATATGTAGTATAATAACCATACTTATAAGTGTGTCGAAATTTCGCATATCATTGCAGAAGGATGATAAAACCCATTTTCGGAAAGAGGAAGTGGCCATGATACGCAGAAATCAGTCTATCCTGAATATCATCAATATGCTGCTGGATGCGGCTTTGGTATTCTGCGCCTACCTGCTGGCTACCTATATCCGCTTTGACATCATGTACGGTATTGCGCCTGCGCTGCAGCTTGCGTGGAACCGCAAATATTTTGAAATTGCCGCGGTGTATGCTGTGGTGCTTGTGGTGGTGTTCTACGCTGCCAGGCTGTACGGCTCCTACCGCTTCCAGTCTCAGGGGCGGGAGCTGGCGGTGATTTTTACGGTAAACGCCGTGGGCGTGTCTGTTCTCACGGCGCTTTTGTATGTCACGCGCTTTGCAGATTTTTCCCGCCTTGCAATCTTCATGTTTTTTGTTTTTTCCACCTTTTTTGTCAGCGCAAAGCGCATCGTTTTACGGTCACTTCTACGATATTATAGAAGACGGGGGTATAACACAAAGTATCTGCTGGTTTTGGGCTCCAGCAAATTGGCGGAAAATTATTGGAAAGAAATTCAGTGCAATCCGCAATACGGCTGTGTGATACTTGGGAATATTGCTTCGGAAAAATGTGAAAATATGTCACCTTATCTTGGTAATTATGATGTACTACGAAACTTTCTGGGTCAGCACACTGTAGATGAAGTAATTATCGGAATGCAGAATGCCGGATATGAAAAAATCGGTGAAATTATTTCTATTTGCGGCAGATACGGCGTAAAGGCATCTGTGATACCGGCGTATAATGATTTTATCCCCAGTGTTCCTACGATCGAGCATGTCGGCAAGATCAAACTGATCAATGTCCGAAGCAGCCCAAGCAAAGGTATTGCCTGGGATTTTATCAAAAGAGGAATGGATATTGTAATAGCCCTATTGGGTTTGATACTTTTATCGCCTCTGATGTTAGTGACAGCTGTTTTGATTTATCGGGGAAGTCCTGGACCTATCATATTTAAACAAATACGTGTTGGAAAAAATGGGAAAGAATTTTTGATGTATAAATTCCGCAGTATGTATCAGGATGCGGAGAGCCGCTTGAAGGAACTGGAAAGTATGAACGAAGCAGACGGCCCAGTTTTTAAGATGGCAGAAGACCCTCGAATTACAAAAGTAGGAAAATGGATTAGAAAAACCAGTATTGATGAATTGCCACAGCTTTTTAATGTTCTAAAAGGTGATATGAGTATTGTAGGCCCCAGGCCGCCACTTCCACGTGAGGTGGCGCAATATAGCGATTGGGCTTGGGGTCGTCTTGCGGTAAAACCCGGCCTTACCTGTTATTGGCAAATCAGTGGGCGCAGTGATGTAAGCTTTGAAGAATGGATGAAGCTGGATTTGAAGTATGTAGAAGAGCAGAGCTTCTGGACTGATATGGAAATATTGTGGAAAACAGTAGGCGTGGTGCTTAACGGAAAAGGAGCTTATTGACATGCAGCAGGAACCCATTCGAATTGCACAGGTCATTGGAAAAATGGCCGCAGGTGGTGTAGAAAATGTCGTGTATAACTATTATCGTACAGTAGACCACGCCAAAGTGCAATTCGATTTTTTTGTAGACGAGGATTCTACTGCTTCCTTTCCGCAAGATTTGGAGAAAATGGGAGCTCGTGTATATGTAGTGCCGGCTTATCAGACTCTTTTTCCTTATTTAAAAAAGCTGCATGCGCTGTTCAAAGAAAATCGTTACATCATTGTGCACGCACATATCAATACCTTATGCATTTTTCCGCTGTTTGCAGCTTGGCGTGCCGGTGTGCCGGTGCGCATTTGTCACAGCCATTCTACAGCGCACTGGGGCGAAGGCAAGAAGACACTTCTGAAATATCTGCTTCGCCCTTTTACGAAGCTTTTTGCCACAGACTATTTTGCCTGCGGCGAAAGAGCGGGGCGGTGGATGTATGGAAGCAGCCGCTTTGAGCGCGGCTGTGTGCATGTGATGCCAAACGCGATTGACACAAATAAGTTTGCCTATGATGAAACGGCGAGATACCGCCTGCGTGCAGAGCTGGGGATTCCGCAAGAAGCTTTTGTGGCAGGCCATGTGGGGCGTTTTACTTATGCTAAAAATCATAGCTTTTTATTGCAAATGATGGAACATTTGAAAATGCAGAGGCAGGATGCCTGGCTGCTTCTGGTGGGCGAAGGAGAATTGGAAAAGGCGGTAAAACAGCAAGCCAATACAATGAGGCTGGCAGACCGCATAATTTTTTCAGGTGCTCGTGCCGACGTAAATAAACTGTACAGTGCGATGGATGTGTTCTGTCTGCCCAGCTTCTATGAAGGGCTGCCAGTGGTAGCTTTAGAAGCGCAGGCCAATGGGCTGCCGTGCCTGTTTTCCGACAAAATGACAAAAGAAGTGGTACTGACGCCGGCAGCAAGGCAGCTTTCTATTGAGAATGCGGAAGTGTGGGCTGATGCCATACAGCACGCGCAGCGGCAGAAAGCGTGCGCTTTGCCGGAGACGTATGACATCTCTTCTGCAGGGAAATGGTTGCAAGACTACTATATCACCAGGAGAAAGGAATTCCTCTCATGAGAAAAATAGATATTTTTTCTGTTATAAAGTATCTTGGACGAAAAATATGGATCCCGCTTTTGTGTGCCGCATTTGGCGCGGCAGGCATGATGATGCTGGTGAAAGAGCCGGTGCCTGTCTGGAATTCGTCTGTGACATACAGTGTGCATGTCTCGGAGCAAAAAGGGGAAGAGGGTTATCTGCTGGAGAGAACATTGGCAGACGTCCTTTCTACGCTGCTTTCGACAGATGATGAGCTGAAAGAAATCGTAAAAGAAGCAAAAGAATCAGAGTATGGTTATTCGTTTTCCTCTATGGGACGCAATGTCAAAGTTAGAGTGAGCGCGGCAAGTGAGCAAAGCGCTTTGGATTTCCAAAATGTGATTTTAGACAAAGCGGAAGATTATCTCAGCCGTGAATATACAGAGGCTAAGCTTTCTAAAGAGGCAGAGGATATGTCGGAGTCGGTAGAGGAATCACCGAAAAAGAAATATGCGGCCTTGGGGATGCTGGCGGGGCTTTGCATCGGCCTTGGCGGCCTTCTGGCAGCTCAATATCTGAAATCGCCAAAAATTGCTGAGTGATGACAATGAAAGCACGATTCATACAAGAAAAAAGGGATAGAGCCCAGACTGTATTTCTGCTTTACATTTGTGCTTCTTTAAGCTTGCTTCTGCAAGCTGTGAAATTCGCTATCTTGCCGGATAAATATTTTTATGATGCAACCGCTGTGCAGGGAATGATGCAGGGAACCGTGCAGTTTGGATTTTCCGATTCCTATGCGAATACGGCGCTGCTGTTTCAGGCAATGGAACGGTTTCTTCCCATGGATTCACAGCTTTGGGGCGGCATTGTGGTGTGGGCCCTGGCGCTGCCCTTCTTCATATGGCTGGGGCTGAAATATCTGCAGCCCACATGGGTGCATTATATGCTTTTCGGCGTATACAGCGTGCTGCTTCCGATATTTGTGTGGAATGTCCACAAAGAGGCGGTGCAGTTTTTCTTTTTTCTGCTTGTGCTCATGGCGGCCATGTGCCGAAAAGAAAGAAGTGCAGCCGCAGATGCGCTGGTCACGGTTTTACTTATACTATGGAGCTTTTTGTTTCGCAGCTATTACATTGTTATTGCAGCGGGAACAGCTTTTTTTCTGATTTTGTCATGGCTGCCATGGAAGCAATGGAACCCTGCATATCGAAAAAAGCTGCTTATCAGCATTATCTGTGTCATCCTGTTTCTCGTTTTTCTGGTAGCAATTATTAGGCCAAGCCTTCTGATTAAACTTTTTGATGGCCGTATGGGCGTGAACCGCACAAGAGGGAATGACCCGGATGCGAATACTATCATACTGGATGTAATACAAAATCCGGATCGGACGATTCCGCTGTATATAGTCAACTATGTTCTGGCTGCTTTCCGCATGATGTTCCCAGTCGAGTTGATTTTGAAAGGAATGCAGTATGTGCCGTTTGTCGTGCTGCAGCTATGCTGGACAGGCCTGTTATGCCGTGCGGTTTGGGCGGCTGTGCGTGGAAAATGGAAAGAGAGCTGGCCGGAAAAACGTCTTTTGGCCGTAACAGCGGCTTGGTATTTGGTGGCGTTCCTGTTTGAACCGGATTTCGGCTCATTCATCCGCCATCAGTCATCGGCGTTCCCTCTGGTGTTCCCGGTGCTGATAAAAGGTGCTGAGGTGTGAGATGAAGATATTGTATTTGGCTCCTACGGACAGTTTTTCAGGCGGAGAAAATGTTACGCTGCAAATCGCAGTGCAAATGAAAAGGCGCGGGCATAAAGTGGCCTATTGCAGCCCATATGGCAGCATTGAAGATTTTGTATGTGAACAGGGTGTACCGTTTATTGGGCTTGACAGATTTTCTTTGCTTGCGGTTAAGCGTGCGATACGGGCTTTTAAACCGGATATTGTGCATGCGATGGACTACAGGGCCAGTTTTTATGCATCATTATTGTTTCCTGATACGATAAGTCATCTGCATAATAATTGTTTGTGGCTCAGTAAATTATGTCCGAATGCAGTTGCCCTATGGATTACAGCACATCGTGCAAAAAGATGTATTTGTGTCTCACAAAGTATTCCAGATGATTTTTGTTTACTCAATAGTACAAACAAAGAAAAATTTCTCGTCCTTAGGAACGTGATTTCACCTGAAGAAGTTCTGAAAAAAAGCAAAAGTTTTATTTGTGAAAGAACGTATGATTTGGGGTTTTGTGGGCGACTAACCAAGCAAAAAGATCCTTTTACATTTTTAGAAATTGTAATGCGTGTGAAAAAAGCTATATCAAATGTACATGCCGTGATGATTGGGGATGGGGATTTACGAGGACAGGTTGAACAAATGGTGCGTGACCTCGGTTTACAGGGTAATGTGGAATTGGTGGGTTTTCAGAAAAATCCTTTCCCTTATATTACTGCCTGTAAAGTGATGGTAATGCCATCGTTGTGGGAAGGACTTCCAATGGCGGCAATTGAAGCTATGACATTGGGTAAACCGCTAGTAGCCACACCTGTAAGCGGCCTGCGAGATATTGTAACGGATAATTGTGGAGGATTGGGTAAAACTCCTGTAGTGTTAGCAGAGAAAGTGTTGCGTTGTTTGTATGCTTCGCCAGAGGTGTACGCACATTTATGTCATATGGCTCGACAAGCAACACAACCATATACAGACATAGATAGCTATGTTGAAAATGTTGAACAAATATACATCCAGTGAATGCTGAAATGTGAATTGTACTGTGAAAAGGTGTGCAGAAGGCTTACAGAATGTGAAGGAGAATGAACGAATGCAAGGCGTATACATTTCTGATGAATATGAGGCTATTTTACCTGCTCCCAAAACCGGTGTCGGAAAAAAGATTCAAGAGCAGATTCAGACGTTAAAAGATTTTGGCCTTTTCTGTGAACACATTTGTGTTCGAAATAAACCGATTACATTGTGGGATAAAATCAGGATGCGAACTTTTTTACTTGGAGATGGATTGAGTTGGAATGTGAACAATGTGATACGCGAGGCGGACTTTTTGTATATTCGAAAACCCACTGTAGTGTCACGAAATTTCATTTGCTTTCTGAAAGAAATCCGTAATGTGGCGCCGTGTTGCAAAATATTGTTGGAATTACCTACTTATCCATACGATAAAGAATTAAGTACACCATTACACCGGTTACCCTTACTCTGGCAAGATCGCCATTACCGTAGCAGATTGGCACGCTATATTGATCGAATCGTCGTTTTAAGCAATTATGACGAAGTGTTCGGTATTCCCACCTTAAAAATAAGAAATGGTATTAATCTGTCGGTTTACCGGTTGAAAAAGCAGAATACCAGTTCAACATTCAATATTGGCTGTGCTGCGCAGTATGCTCGATGGCATGGTATAGATCGTGTATTACGGGGTATGGCACAGTATAAGAGATATTCTAATCCTAAGCACTCTGTGCATTTGTACCTTGCAGGAGAAGGTCCAGAATTAAATGATTTACAGAAACTTACAAACCAGTTGGGCTTGCAAAGTGAAGTGACTTTTTGTGGTAAGCTAAACCGAAAACAATTATATGAACAGTTGTATGACTGTTGTGATATAGGAGTAGAATGTTTAGCAATTTTTAGAAAAAATATGGATGGTGTTTCATCTTCGATAAAATCTAGGGAATACCTTGCGGTAGGAATACCTTTTATTTATTCAGGAAAAATCGATATATTGGAGCAAAATGCGGTTGATTTTGCTCTTAAGATTCCAGCGAGTGAAGAACCCGTCGATATACAAAGTGTTATAAATGCATATAATAAATTATTGCAAAAGGAAACCAAGAAAGAACTTTCTGTGCGAATACGGACATATGCAAATCAGTATGCTAGCTGGCAAACTACTATGTCGGAAGTTGTAGAGTGGATACAACAAGGTGAAAAAGGAGAATAAAGAAATGAAACAAAAACTCTTGCGAAAGATTCGAGAAAAATCTATTCGTGTGGGAGTCGTAGGCCTTGGCTATGTGGGTTTACCGTTGGCAGTGGAAAAGGCAAAAGCCGGTTTTGAAACAGTGGGCTTTGATGTACAGGCTGAAAAAGTAGACATGGTAAACGCCGGACACAATTATATCGGCGATGTGGTAGACAGCGACCTTGCCGCACTTGTCAAAGTGGGTAAATTGCGCGCCACCACAGATTTCAGCTTTATTAAGAATGTGGATTTCATTGCGATTTGCGTACCCACTCCGTTGGATGCCCATCAGGAGCCCGATATCCGTTATGTGCGCGATTCTGCCACAGAAGTAGCAAAGTATCTGAAGCCGGAAACAATGGTAGTGCTGGAATCCACCACATACCCCGGTACAACAGAGGAGCTTATCAAGCCCATTTTGGAAAAAGGCAGCGGCCTTGTATGCGGCAAAGATTTTTACCTTGGCTTCAGCCCTGAACGGGTAGACCCGGGCAACCTTATCTACAAAACAAAAAATACCCCTAAAGTAGTAGGCGGCGTGGGCAGGGATGCCACAGAGGTAATAGCGGCTATGTACCGTGCCGTGCTGGAGGGCGATGTAAAGGAAGTTTCCAGCCCGGCTGTGGCCGAAATGGAGAAAATTTTGGAAAACACCTACCGCAATATCAACATTGGGCTTGTGAACGAACTGGCGCGCCTATGCAATAAAATGGGTATTTCCATCTGGGAAGTAGTAGATGCCGCCAAAACAAAGCCATACGGTTTTCAAGCGTTTTACCCTGGCCCGGGCCTCGGGGGACACTGCATCCCGCTGGACCCGTACTATCTCACATGGAAAGCGCGTGAATATGGCTTCCATACCACACTCATCGAAAACAGTATGGTGATTAATGACAGCCAGCCGGAATATTGTGTGGAGCGCGCCATGCACATTCTGAACCGCCATAAAAAGGCAATCAATGGTGCAAAGGTGCTGGTGCTGGGTGTGGCGTATAAACAGGATATCGACGATTATCGAGAGAGCCCTGCGCTGCGCGTGATAGACGAGCTGAATAAAGTGGGCGCGGAAGTGTCTTATTTTGATCCTTGGGTGTCCGAATGTAAGCATGGTGGTAAGGTGCTGCGTAGTATTCCAGTGCTGACGCCAAAGGCCGTACATGATGTGGATCTCGTGATGGTGACCTGTGCGCATACCAATGTGGATTATGCTATGGTGCAGCAGAATGCTAAGGTTATCTTTGATACCAAAAATGTAATGAAGAATATAGAGGATCGAAGAAATATTGAGGTGCTGTAACGATGAAATACGCCCTGATTGGCTGCGGCCGCATTGCCACGAACCACATCAAAGCCGTCTTGAATAATAGTCTGGAGCTTGTGGCCGTGTGTGATATTGTACCGGAGCGAATGGAAAGCCTTTTGGCTAAGCACGGTCTTGAAGGCAGATCCGGCATTGCCCGCTATACAGATTACACACGCCTCTTGAAAGAGAACTCAGAGCTGAAGCTTGTCGCCATTGCGACCGAAAGCGGCCTGCATGCGCAAATCGCGCTGGCCTGCATTGATGCAGGCGTCAACGTTATCATTGAAAAGCCCATAGCTATGTGTATGGCAGATGCCGAAGAGATCATTCGCCGCAGCGAAGAAAAGGGCGTGACGGTGTGTGCCTGCCACCAGAACCGCTTCAATGTGGCTGTGCAGAAAACGCGGCAGGCGTTGGAAGCCGGACGCTTCGGCCGCCTGAGCCATGGCAGCATCCATGTGCGCTGGAACCGCAATAAGGCTTACTACGAGCAGGCCCCCTGGCGGGGGACTTGGGCGCAGGACGGCGGCTGCCTGATGAACCAGTGTATCCATGGTATTGACCTTCTGCGCTGGATGATGGGCAACGATGTGGATGAGGTGTATGGTGTTACCAAACAGCAGTTCCACGATTATCTTGAAGTGGAAGATATCGGTATGGCAGTGGTAAGGTTCAAAAACGGCGCAGTGGCCACGGTAGAAGGAACTACGAATGTGTACCCGAAAAATTTGGAAGAAACGCTGTTTCTGTTTGGCGAAAGGGGCACAGTAAAGATAGGCGGTAAATCTACCAATAATCTGGATGTGTGGGATTTTGCCGATGAAACAGAAGCCGATATGGTAAACAAGGGGCTGGAAGAGCAGACCAGCAATGTATATGGCAACGGCCATACCAGCCTGTATGCCGATGTGATCGATGCAATCCAAAACCGCCGAAAGCCTTATGTAGATGCTGTGGCTGGGCGCAATGCCTTAGAGCTGGTGCTGGCTATTTATAAAAGCTGTAAAATGGGCCGGCCTGTAAAGCTGCCGCTGAAAGATTTTGCAAGTGAGGATATGAGAGATTTTTTCTAAGGAGCTGTCGATATGCTTGAGATGGGTGGCTGTCTACCGCTGGAATTTTTACAAACAAAAAATGATCCATTTCAGAAATATTCTAAGCTGGAATTGAATAGTGGTCGTGCATGTTTTTATGAGGCTGTAATACGATATGGGGCGGAAACCGTATATCTCCCTTTTTATCTTTGTCCTACGGTCAAGGCATTTTTCCTTAAACAAGGCGTTCATGTCATAGAATACAACATTGATGAGCATTTCCAGCCACAGAATTTTCATTTAAGTAATAGCGATATGCTTATATGGACCAATTATTATGGTTGTATGTTAGATGACACAATCGATACACTTGCAAATCAATATGGCGAGCAGTTGATTATTGACAATACACAGGCTTTTTTCTGCCGTCCTAGGGAGAAAGCTTGGAATGTATATTCCTGTCGAAAATTTTTCGGTGTGCCAGAAGGTGCATATTTGGTACATGAAAATTTGGAGCAGGGTACATGGAGCACAGAGGTAAAGGGATGGGCATATTTGCAAACAGCTTTTTTGCAAAATTCTGATTGTGCATATACTGACTATTTAGAAAATGATAATAGGTTTTGTCTTCATAGTGGGAAAATGTCTTTGCTAACAAGACAATATTTAAATGCAGTGGATTATGAGAAAGTAAGGAAGAAACGTACAGCAAATTTTAGTCATCTGCATCAATTACTCAAAGAAAAGAATGAATTAAAAAGTGGAATGGTGAATTTTGACTCACAAACGGCGTTAATGTATCCATTTTTGCAAAAAGGTAATGCTGACCTTCGCAATTATTTATTGGAGAAGCATATTTTTACACCCACTTGGTGGAAATGCATGTTGGTTAATAATAAGACCACAGAATTTGAAAAGTATATGGCTCAGAATTTGATACCATTGCCGATTGATCAACGATATTCTTTACATGATATGGAGTATTTGGCGGGAAAGATTTTAGAAAAACGGTGAAAAAATGAAGGGGAAAACTCTAGAAGCATTAAGTGAAAGGCTTAATTGTTTTTTGATAAACAATGTAAAAATTATTCCAAAGCGTTGGAAAAAGTTCATTGCTTATTTTTATACAGATGCTATTGTGCGTAAGCTGTACTGGAGAGAATTGAATGTATTTATGGGTGAAAGAACTTATGCAAACATTGGTATGATAGCGGATGCGACTGAAGAAGCACCAGTAATAATAGGAAACAACGTTTCCATTGCGCCATATGTTTCTTTTATTTCAACATCGGAACCCAATAATGGACAAGAAATTAAACAAATAGCATATGTTAAGAATCGTTGTATCAAGGAAAAAGAAATCATTGTTGAAGATGAAGTATGGCTTGGTGCAAATGTGACAATTTTACCAGGTGTAACAATAGGAAAATGTTCTGTTATCGGTGCAGGTGCTTTGGTGATAGATAATGTAGAGCCATATAGCATTTATGCAGGAGTTCCAGCAAGAAAAATTCGAGACTTGGATATGGGAGATACAATTGATGACAAATAAAGAAAAGTATGCACAATTTTGTGAAAAGACATATGTGCCAGTTTTTTCGAAACCTTGGTGGATGGATGCAGTGTGTGGAAAGGACAACTGGGATGTATGGATATGTGCACTGGACGGTGAGCAGGTTTGCGCTGCCATGCCGTATTATATGGAAAATAGGGACAAAGGAAAATATATTACTAAGGCCATTTTGACACAAATTAACGGGCTATTTATAGATTACCCCAAAGAACAAAAATTGGCAGCAAAGCAGGCCTTTGAAGAAAAAATTTGCAATGAAGCCATTGAATATATCGAAAGCTTAGATTTTGATGTATATGAACAGCAATTTCACCATTCTTTCCGAAATTTCCTTCCATATTGGTGGCGAGGCTATACAATTATTCCGCGTTTTACCTATGTGATAGAAGATACATCAGATATGGGGCAGATAGAGGCTGGATTTACTGCGAACTGCCGTAAAAACATGCGTAAAGGATATCGCAATACAAGTTTTTTTGCAAGCCTTGAGAAAGCGCAATTTTATAAAGAGCATGAAAAAATCTATTTAAGGCAAGGGTTATACTGCCCCTTTTCTTATGAACTTTGGGAACGTTTATACAATGCATGTATACAGAATTCCGCTGGCCAAATTTTGTCTGCTCAGGATGTACAGGGAAATGTATTAAGCTTAATGTTTGTAGTATGGGACGAAAAAGCGTTATATCCTTTATTGGGTGGTTCTGTTCCAGAATATTCCAATTTGCAGACATATACCGCTCTTACACATAAAAGTATTGAATTAGCATCACAAAAAGGCCTTTCTTATGATTTTGAAGGAAGTGTAATTAAACGTATCAATCATGCTTTCCGTGAATTTGGTGGGGAACCAAAAGAATACTTTCGAATTAGAAAGGTATTTAATCCAAATATCATTCGTGTGGAAACAGAACAAAAAATTGAGCAACTTATGAGGACACAGAAAAGTGAGTGAGAGCTATGCAGTTCCGCGATTTACAAAAGCAATATGAAGTATTAAAACCTCAAATTGATGCCGCTGTGCAGAGAGTGTGTGCACAGGCAGATTTTATCTCCGGGCATGAAGTAAAAGAGTTGGAACAGCAGCTTGCTGGATATGTGAGCACAAAGCACTGCATTACCTGTGCAAATGGCACGGACGCACTTTCGCTGGTGCTGATGGCTTGGGGAATTGGGCCGGGCGATGCTGTTCTTGTGCCGGATTTCACCTTTTTTGCCAGCGGTGAAGCAGTGGCATTCGCGGGCGCGACACCGTTGTTTGTAGATGTGGATGCGCATACCTTTAACCTTGCCCCGGACAAGCTGGAAGAAAAAATATTGCAGGTAAAGGCACAGAGAAAATACCGCCTGCGCGCTGTGGTCGCGGTGGATTTGTTCGGCCTGCCTGCGGATTATCCGCGAATCGAAGCGATCTGTCAAAAGCATGGCCTGTTGCTGTTAGAGGATGGCGCACAGGGCTTTGGCGGCACAGTGAACGGCCGCCGTGTGGGCAGCTTCGGCGATGCAGCTACAACAAGCTTTTTTCCGGCAAAGCCGCTGGGATGTTATGGTGACGGTGGTGCCATCTTCACGAATAACGATGAATGGGCCGCGCTCATCCGCAGCTATGCAGTGCATGGAAAAGGCGGTATGAAATATGATAATGTGCGTATCGGCCTGAACAGCCGCTTGGACACTCTGCAAGCTGCTATTTTACAGGTGAAATTCAGAGCATTTTGTGAGTATGAATTAGCGGCTGTGGAGCAGGTATCCCGCTGGTATGATGAGGCATTGAAAGGCAGCGGCCTTGTACTGCCGTATCGTCCGCAGGGCTTCACCAGCAGCTGGGCGCAGTACACTGTGCAGCTGCCTCAGGGCGCAGACCGTGAGGCTTTGCAGGCAAAGCTGCGAGAACGAGGCATTCCCACGATGGTGTATTACCCGAAGCCGATGCATCAACAGCATGCATTTTCCGGCACTGAAAGCGCAAAAGAGGATTGCCCGGTTACCGAGCGGCTATGTGAAACCGTGCTGAGTTTGCCAATGCATCCGTATTTGGAACATAATCAGGTGGAACAGGCTATTTATATGCTTTTGAAGAACGCGGGAAAGGAATGAAAATACAAGATGCCCGGCTTTTTTATTACAAACACTGAAAAGGTGCCGACGCTGACAAATTATGTACAGAGCCGTTGTGTGCAGGGCGAATTACAGTATGGACAGTGGCATGTACACCGAAACGTATTAGACAAATATATGGATGATAAGCTGTTTTTCCAAAATGATGCGTATATTGTTGTATTGGACGGTGTCATTTTGAACAAACGGGCTTTGATTGCTCAATGTGGAGATGAAAATTGGGAAGAGACATTCTTGCATATGGTGCGAGAGAAAGAAGACTTTTTCGAGGCATTTCGTGGTGTATTTGCCGGAGCTGTCTATTTTAAACAAAGACAGAAATGGATAGTGTTCACAGACCAAACCAATAGTCATCTGCTTCTAACCTATGTACAGGAAGGAAGAGTGGCGTTTGGCACACAGATGAACTATTTCAGCGAATGGATGAAGTTGAGCGGCATTAAACGAGAGGTAGACCCCGTTTGGGAAGAGGACTTTTTCACTTTTGGAACTATGATAGATTCACACACTATCCTTAAAGATGTGAACAGGATTCATCCTGGTTGTTATGGGTACTATGACGAAACGAGATGTGAACTGTATGAACGTATCTATTGTCAGATGACAAAACGTGAGGTTGACCATAATATCACGATTCAGCAGGCTATAGACCAGTTGGACGAGCTGTTTAGACAAGCTATTCGACGTATTTTGGACAAAGATGCGGAATATGGCTATACTACATTGGTAGATATCAGTGGCGGCTTGGATAGTCGGATGATTGCGCGTATTGCGGTAGAACTTGGAAAAGACAATGTGATGCTTAATACCTATGGACAGCCGGGATGTGATGAATATAAATCAGCACAAAAAGTGCGTCGTGTACTTGACACAGGAGGATTCGATTTTCAATTGAAAACTCGTTATCTGATGGATATTGATGATCTTGTTTGGATGAATAATGGCATGAATTATTACACTGGGGCCATGGGAGTGTGGCGTTGCCTCGAATTACTGGACAGAAAGATGTTTGGGGCACAGTGTTGGGGATTGTTGGGTGACATTTGGGAGGGCGCTATGATTCACCATCAGATGAGTGCTCCGCCAAATTGGCAGATGCCGCGTTATCGTATGGGTCGTACTATTCCTTTTACACCAGAATTTCATACTGAACGTTGGAGTTACGAGGACAATGAGCTGTTATGGTTTTACGCCCGTGGTATGTTTGCAGGATTAAATACAGCACAAGTGCGTCAAAACTTTCTTGAACCGATTACACCGTTTGGCGATGTTGAGTTTATGCGTTTTTGCTTTAGCTTGCCAGAGGATATGCGTGTGAAAGATCATGTTTATCGTCGGTGGATGAAGTATAAGTATCCAGAGATAGCTAGAGTGCCATATGCATCTACGGGCATCCCGGTAATGGTGCATTCTCGTGTGGAATGGCTGTGTGCTTTACCGAGACGTATATGGAGAAAGTTTCAAACTACCCTGCTTGGCTCGGAGCGAACATGGCTTGGAATGGATCTAGACCTTTGGTATGAGAAAGACTGTGGAGTGCATCAAGCGATTGATAAATATTATCGAGATAATTTGCACATTTTGAATGAGTGGCCGCAGATAAAACAAAAGGTAGAGTGCCTATTTGCGGGTAACCAATATGCGGATAAAACAATGGCATTAACGGCGCTTTCAGCGGTGAAACAATACCTCCTGTGAATAGGGTTGCAAATATCAAGCAAAGGAATAAAAAATGGAACATATGAACATGCTTGTAACAGGTGCTGCTGGGCTTTTGGGAGCTAATCTTCTGTATCTTTTAAGGAGCCAGTACAATATCATTGGAATTGACCGTAATATTATTTCTATTCCTGGTACGGTCACATTAATTGCACAGTTGGAAGATATACAGTTTTTAGAACGTATGATAAAACAGTACAAAGTTGAGCTCTTAGTGCACTGTGCTGCCATGACAAATGTAGATTTGTGCGAGCAATACCCTCATCAAGCCGAATATATCAACCGAGATAATGTGGCGCAAATTGCTGACTTGTGTGCGCGTCATCGTGTAAAATTAGTATTTATCTCCTCAGATGCGGTATATGAAGGAGATATATCTGGCCTTCATACAGAGGATGAAACACCGGCCCCGATTAGTGTATATGGAAAAACAAAACTTGCCGCTGAACAGATTGTGTTGAGCCATCCGGATAATTTGGTATTTCGTACAAATATGTATGGTTTTAATTACAGAGATAAACAGAGCTTCTCAGAATGGATTGTGAATCAGCTATTACAGGCGGAACCATTAAATATGTTTTACGATTGTTGGTTTTCTCCGCTTCTCGTGAATACGTTGGTGCAATTACTTGAGATGGCTGTGCAGAAGAACCTTACTGGTTTGTACAATTTGTGTTCTACAGGTTGTATCTCAAAATACGAAATGGGCTGCCTGATTCGTCGTGTTTTTTCTCTGAAAGGTGTAATAAACAGTGTTAGCATGAATGATTTTTCCTTTCTTGCACCACGCACGCATAATATGGGGATGAATAATGGAAAGCTGCAGCGGGCATTAGGAATCCAAATTGAAACGATTGACCAGGGAATACAGAAATTATTCAATTTATGGCAATCAGGATATGCAAATACATTGAAAGGAATGCATGAGATACTGTGAAAACAAGAGTTGTTGTTCTGGGAGGGCAAAAGCTGAGTGCTTTAATGCAGCTACAAGGTGGTGATGCCATTGAGGTGCGAGATATCACTGATCAGATATTTACTAGAGGAAGTAAGATACGGCGCCTGTATCGCTATATTAGAGCTGTTCGTGACTGTGATTTAGTGGTACATATGTTTGTTACCAATCGTTCGGTGCTGTTTGCCCATATTGCTCATTTCTTTCAAAAACCATTTGTTGCATATTGGATTGGTACAGATGTATACAATTTTCTGCACAAGCAGCCTTTTTCAACCCACTCTTTTGATGCTAATTGGGCATATGCTTATTCACTAAAGGAAGAGTTAGAACCAAGTGTGTCGCCGATAGAAAAGATTACGTTGTATCCTTTAGATTTGGACTATGCTTTGGCGAAGATGCCGGAAGAACACGCGGTAATGATGTATATACCGGAAGGGAGAGAAGAGTTTTATAATTACGAATTAGCTGTACAGTTAATTAATGCTTTTCCAAATTTGCAATTTCATATTGTAGCGAATGGAAAAGCAGAGCTTTTTCCGCAACAAAATGTAATTGTACATGGATTTATTAGTGCAGAAGAGATGAATAAATTATTCAATAAAATTTCAATTGTTGTACGAGCACCGTTGCATGATGGGCAATCACTCAGTATTATGGAAGGACAACTGAAAGGTAAATATGTAATTTATAATATGTCGTGGCCTCATACTATTCGTGCGCAGACTGCGGAAGATTTCAAAAATGAAATTGGGCACCTTATCACTGAACCGCCACAAGTGCAGATAGCAGCACATAACTTTGCTGTTCAAGAGTGCGATAAAAGGAAAGCGCGTACTAGGTTGTTAGAATTGATAGAAAAAGTGTGTAATTTAAAAAGTAGTAGATAACATAGAATAACTGAAATAAAGGTATTGATATATATTCATGGAGAACAAAAAAATCTTAAACAACATAGTTTGGCGCTTTTTAGAACGCAGTGGAGCACAAGGTGTCAATTTGTTGGTATCTATTATTCTGGCACGGTTGCTGCTGCCAGAAGATTATGGCATCATTGGAATTCTGCAAGTTCTGATTACGCTGATGGATGTGTTTGTAGATAGTGGTTTAGCAAGCGCGCTGATTCAAAAGAAAAATGCAGATGAAATGGATTTTTCAACAGTTTTTTATACCAATATTGTGCTTTGTTCTGTTATCTATTTGTTAGTGTTTTGGTTGGCACCTTATTTTGCGATGTTTTATGAGCAGCCGAAACTCACAGTTTTGTTGCGCGTTATGGCTCTACAATTAATTATATCAGGAATAAAAAATGTACAGCAAGCATATGTTGCACGCCATATGCTATTCAAAAAGTTTTTTTATTCTACGTTAGGAGGAACTATTGCTGCAGCAGGAATCGGAATTACCATGGCCTACTATGGGTTTGGCGTATGGGCTCTGGTAGCGCAGCAGTTGGTCAATCAATTTTTGGATACTTGTATTCTATGGCTCACGGTGCACTGGAGGCCAGCATGGCTTTTTTCCTTTCAGCGCTTAAAAGAATTATTATCTTATGGATGGAAAATATTGGCTGCTATGTTGACTGATAAACTATATTCAAATTTGTCAACCTTAATAATTGGTAAGCGGTATAGTTCAGAATCGCTAGCTTTTTACAACCGCGGCATTCAAATTCCTTCATTTGTGGCTAATAATATTTCTACCGCTATTGATAGTGTCTTATTACCTACATTATCGGCTGAACAGGATAGAAGTGAGCGCATTTATGAAATGAGTCGTCTCGGTGTTAAAGTTAGTATTTATGTTATGGCCCCAATGATGATGGGGCTAATAGCAATTGCTCCTTCACTTGTCCATTTGCTTCTTACTGACAAATGGTTGCCAAGCGTATTCTATATGCGTATTTTTTGTATCGAAATGATGTTTTATCCTATCAATGCGATATATCTTAATTCTATAAAGGCATTAGGAAGAAGTGATATCTTTCTTAAATTGGAGTTGTGCAAAAAAGGGTTGGGCATATTGATTCTATTTTTTGCAGCTACCATTAGTGTAAAAGCCGTGGCTATTGGGGTATTAATAACAGGTATAATCTCTTTTTTTATAAATATATGGCCTAATAAAAAATTATTAGGATATCATTATGTCCCAATAATTAGAGATATTATTCCATCATTGTTGTTGTCCGGTAGTATGTGTGTATGTGTTCTGTTACTTCCTAAGCTGGGTTGGAATACAGCAATTACTCTGCTTGCCCAGGTTGTGGGGGGAATAACCTTTTATATTATAGGATCTTTTCTTTTGCATATGGAAGAATTCATTTATGTGAAACGCATATTGTTAAATATGCTTTCAAAGGTAAAAAGTAAATATTAATTCTGTTTTACTTAATGGAAAATTAATAGATAAGCAATTATAAAATAGTATGATTCATATAAATTGGTTATAGCTTAGTAAAAAGGCGGGGCAAAACCCCGCCTTTTTTGCTACCCGGCGTGCTGCCCGGCGCGCAAAGACGCCAATGTGCCGGGTAGCCTGTACAGCGCTTCCCAGCCGATTCGACTTCTGCTTCAGGCTGGTTCCGTTACAATAAATAAGAGCTGCGGGCCCATGGCGGGCGCCGCGGGAAATTGGCCGCTATTTGGTAGGATAAAAGGAAAGGGGAAAGAAGGATGGAAGAGGCACTGGCAGGGTACATAGTGTTTCTGAAAGAACAGGAGCGCAGCGAAACGACGGTAAACAAATACCGCCACGATATTGAAACGTTTCTGGCGTGGAACATGCATGCGCCTGTGACGAAAGAACGGGTGATAAGCTATAAGCACTGGCTTACGGAACGGTATGCCCCGGCCAGCGTGAACAGCATGCTGGCGGCGCTGAACGGCTTTCTGCGGTATGCGGGCCATGGCGCGTGCACGGTGAAAGCACTGCGCATGCAGCGGCAGATGTTCTGCCAGGAGGAGCGAAAGCTGACGCGCGGCGAGTACCAGCGCCTGCTTGCGGCAGCAAAGCAAAAGAGCATAGCGCTGTGGCTGGTGATGCAGACGCTGTGTGCCGCCGGGCTGCGTGTGAGCGAGCTGAGGTTCGTCACGGTAGAGAGCCTGCAGACAGGCCGCATGGCTATTTGCTGCAAGGGCAAGCGCAGGGTGGCGCTTTTGCCGAAAGAGCTTTGCCGCAAGCTGAGGCGGTATGCGGCCCGCAGGCGGATATCCAGCGGGCCGGTGTTCGTCACATCGCACGGGCGCCCGCTGGACCGCAGCCACATCTGGGCGTCCATGAAGCGGCTGTGCGCCGCGGCGCATGTGGAACGGGCCAAGGTGTTCCCTCACAACCTGCGCCACCTGTTTGCCAAAACATACTATGAGATGTCGAAGGACCTGCTGCGCCTGGCAGACCTTCTGGGGCACAGCAGCATCAATACCACGCGCGTATATACGCTTTCGGACGGCCGTCAGGAATCGCGGCAGATAGAACGCCTGCGCCTGATAGACTGACTGGGGCAAAAAGAAAAAAAGAAGCCACATAATTACTGTTATGTGGCTTCTTCCGGCAGTTCATTTTGAAAACATTATACCATAAATTACGGAAAGTTCTAGCCCCTGACAAGATTCGACCAAATAACGGCATCTATTGCAACGCGGCGCGGCGGGGTTTCAGCGGTTTCCGCTGGTACTCGTCGGCCATTTTTTCATGATACGGCTAAAATTTGAAAATACCTCCACAAAGGCATTGCCCGGCAAGGCAGTGCCTTTTTTGTTTTGCCACATAACAGTAATTATGTGGCAGGGGAAAGAACGGAGAGGAGGTGCGCCATGGGCTTGGAGCTGTATGCCCACAACCGGGAGGCATACGAGCGTGCGGTAGAAATGATGGCTGCGTGCGGCAAAGCGGCAGTGGTGCACCCAACGGGCACAGGAAAGTCGTTCATCGGCTTTGAGCTGGCGCGGCGGCATGCTGCAACGCGGGTGCTGTGGCTGACGCCAAGCGAATACATCGTGCGCACCCAACTGGAAAACTGGGAAAAGGCCGGGGCGGAGGCCTGCGGGAACATCCAGTTCGTCACATATAGCAAGCTGATGCTTCTTGCAGAGGACGAGCTGGCTTTGCTGTGCCCGGAATATATCGTGCTGGACGAATTTCACCGCTGCGGGGCAGAGAAATGGGGCCAGGGGGTGCAGAGGCTGCTGGCGGCATACCCGCGTGCCGGGCTGCTGGGGCTTTCGGCTACGAATGTGCGGTATCTGGATAACCGGCGCGATATGGCGCAGGAACTGTTCGAGGGGCATATCGCCAGCTATATGACGCTGGGCGAGGCCGTGGTGCGGGGCATTCTGCCCGCGCCGGTGTATGTGAGCTCGGTGTATTCTTACCGGCAGAGCCTTGAGGCATATGAAAAAAAGGTGAAGGCGGTGCGGGGCGCAGGGCAGGGGGCGCAGAGCGCGCGGTATTTGGAGGCGCTGCGCCGCGCGCTGGAAAAGGCGGACGGCCTGCCGCGCATCATAGCGCGCCATATCCCGAACAAAGAGGGCAGGTACATCTGCTTCTGCGCGGGCTTTGCCCATATGCGCAGTATGATGGAGGCAGCGCGGGAATGGTTCGCGCCTGTGGACGCCGCACCCCATATCTATTCGGTGTATACGGATGCGCCGGATGCCAGCGAGGATTTCCAGCGCTTCAAGGCGGACAGCAGCGGGCATTTAAAGCTGCTGTTCTGCATCGACATGCTGAACGAGGGCATCCATGTGGAGGGCGTCGACGGCGTGTTCATGTTCCGCCCCACCGTGTCGCCTATCATCTATAAGCAGCAGCTGGGGCGCGCGCTGGCCGCGGGCGCAAAGCATGCGCCGGTGATATTCGATGTAGTGAACAACTTTGAAAACCTGTACAGCATCAGCGCATTGCAGGAGGAAATGGAAACTGCGGTGCAGCAGCTTTACACCGAGGGCCGCCTGAGCGAAGTGGTGACAGAACGCTTTACGCTGATAGACGAGGTGCAGGAGTGCCGCGTACTGTTCGAAAAGCTGAACGAAAGCCTGCGCAGCGGGTGGCAGCAATATTACGAAGCCGCAAAAGCATATGCGCAGAAGCATGGAAATCTGCTGGCGCCGCGGCGCTTCAAAACAGAGGACGGGCTGGCGCTTGGGGAATGGCTCAGCACGCAGAGGCGGGTATACGCCGGGCTGGCGCCCGGCACGCTGACGGCGCAGCAGGTGCAGGCGCTGGATCAGATAGGCATGCAGTGGGAAAACCGGCTGGAGCTTGCGTGGGAGCGCGGCTATGCGCACGCCCGGCAGTATTACCGCGAGCACGGAGATTTGCAGGTGCCGGCGCGGTATGTGGCGCAGGACGGCTTTGCGCTGGGGAAATGGATAACGAACTGCCGGCAGCAGCGCGCGGGAAACGCGTCGCGCACGGTGCTGTCGGCGCAGCGCATTGCACGGCTGGATGCCATCGGCATGCAGTGGAGCCCGTTCAGCCTGAGGTGGGAGCAGAACTACCTTGCGGCGGCGGAGTATTACGCAAAGCACGGGCACCTGAATGTGCCGCTGGCCTACCGGACAAAGGACGGGCTGGCGCTGGGCAAGTGGATTTTGAAGCAGCGCGCGGTGCGCAGCGGCACCATGGCGGGTGCAAAGCTGACGCAGGAGCAGACGGCGCGCCTGGACGCCATTGGCATGCAGTGGCAGACAAAGGCACAGCAGCATTGGGATAAATGCTATGAGGCCGCGCGCGAATATTACAGCCGGCACGGCGATTTGAAGCTGCCCGCGGGCTATAAAACAGCGGATGGCCTTGCGCTGGGCCGCTGGGTGCGCCGCCAGCAGGCCGCGCTGGCGCGCATGGGGCCCGGACGCAGCGGCGCCGCAGACGGAAAGCTGGGCCGCCTGGCGGAGCTGGGCCTGCGCTGAGCCCGCCTGCAAAGAACGAAAAAAGGGTGTGCGCAAACCGTGATACGCAGAAACCAGAAGCTCATCAATTTTTTCAATATTGTTTCTGACGCAGGCCTCATTTTCCTGTGCTATTTTGCGGCGCTGTTCATTCGCTTTGGGCTGATGCAGGGCACCGTGCACGTTCGCGATGCGCTGTGGCACGCGGCCGTGGCGGCAGGCTACAGCCTGGTGATGGTGCTGGTTTACTGCACTGTGCGCTTGTATGGCTCTTACCGGTTTCAGGATGCAGGCAGCGAGGCTGTCGTTATTCTGCTGCTGAATGCGGCGGGCGTCACGGCCCTGATGGCTCTGTTATATTTTGTGCGCGTGGTGGATTTTTCGCGCTTGGCGCTGTTTTTCTTCTGGGCGCTTTCCAGCGTGTCCATTTTAGGCAAGCGCGCCTGTGTGCGTTCCATTCTGCGTCATTACCGCAAGCTTGGCTATAACCAGAAGCATGTTGTTGTGGTGGGCAACGGCCATTTTGCACACCAGTATGTGCAGGATGTAAAGGCGAACCCCCATATGGGCTTTACCGTGGACGGCTACCTCAGCCGGGCCCCGCGCCCGGAGCTGGGCAAATGCCTTGGCGCATATGAAGACCTGCCCCGTGTTTTAAGCGCGCGCGTGGTGGATGAAGTGATTGTGGCGCTGGAGCCGCACGAGGTGTGCTTTATGCGTCAGGTGCTGGCCGCGGCCGATAAAGAGGGCGTGCGGGTGAGCATCATCCCCTTTTACAACGACTATATCCCCACGCACCCAACCATCGACGTGGTGGGCCGCACCAAACTTATCGACATGCGCGCCACCCCGCTGGATAACATCGGCTGCGCCATGTTCAAGCGCGCGGCGGATATTGCGTGCTCGCTGGCGCTTCTTTTGCTCACAAGCCCCCTGATGCTGGCAGCGGCTGTGGGCGTGCGGCTTTCCAGCCCAGGGCCTGTTTTGTTTCGGCAAAAGCGTGTGGGCAAAAACAAAAAGCCGTTTTACATGTACAAATTCCGCAGCATGCGTGTGACGGGCACAGAGGACACTGGCTGGAGCACGAAGGAGGACGCCCGGAAAACACGCTTCGGCAGCTTTATCCGAAAATACAGCATCGACGAGCTGCCGCAGTTTTTCAATGTGTTAAAGGGCGATATGAGCCTTATCGGCCCCCGGCCGGAGATACCCTTTCATGTAAACCACTTCAAAGAGGAAATACCCCTTTACCTTGTGCGCCAGCAGGTGCGGCCGGGCATTACGGGCTGGGCACAGGTGAACGGCCTGCGCGGCGATACCAGCATTGAAAAGCGCGTGCAGTATGACATCTGGTACATCGAAAACTGGAGCATTGCACTGGATATTAAAATTTTGCTGCGCACAGTGTTCGGCGGCTGGGTGAACGGCGAAAAGCTGTAAGGAGAAGCGGAAAATGGATATCAAGATACTTGTGGCGGTGCACAAGCCGTGCACTGTACCGGAGGGAAGCGTGTATGTGCCTGTGCAGGCAGGCCGCGCGCTGTACCCCGCCATAGGGCATATTGCAGGGGACGACACCGGCCCGAACATCTCGGCTAAAAACCCGAATTACTGCGAGCTTACGGCGCTGTATTGGGGCTGGAAAAACCTTGACGCCGAATACCTTGGCCTTGCCCATTACAGGCGTTATCTGGCAAAGCCGGGGCTGGGGCGCGGCAGGGCCCGCCTGCCCGGCAAAAAGGAGCTGCAGCGCGCCTTGCAGGGCTGCGATATACTTCTTCCCAAAAAGCGCCATTACTGGATAGAGACGAACTACAGCCAATATGTGCATGCCCATCACCAGCAGGATTTGGATGTGACGCGCGCAATATTGGCCGAAAGCTGGAAGGCATACCTGCCCGCCTTTGACGAGGTGATGCGCAGGCGCAGCGGCCACCGCTTCAATATGTTTGTGATGCAGAAAGAGCTGGCCCAGCGGTACTGCACCTGGCTGTTTGCCGTGCTGTTCGAGCTGGAGCGGCGGCTGGATATTTCCAGCTATAATGCCAACGATGCGCGTGTGTTCGGCTTTGTGGCCGAACGCCTACTGGACGTTTGGCTGCTGCAGGAGGGCCTGCCCTACCGGGAGCTGCCCGTACTTTGCACAGAGCCCGTGAATTGGCTGAAAAAGGGCGCGGCCTTTCTGCACCGCAAGTGGGCGGCAGGGCGCGCGCTTGGCACGGCAGATACTTTGGAAAGTACAAAGGAAGAAACAAAAAGTGGCACAGTATGATTACCTTATTGTGGGGGCGGGCCTGTACGGCGCTGTGTTTGCCCAGCAGGCAAAGCAGGCGGGCCGGCGCTGCCTTGTGGTGGAACGGCGCGCGCATATAGCGGGCAATGTGTATACCGAAGAGGTGCAGGGCATTCAGGTGCACCGCTATGGCGCGCACATCTTTCACACCAACAGCGAACAGGTTTGGCAGTATGTGGGCCGTTTTGCACGCTTTAACCGCTATACCAACAGCCCCATGGCAAATTACAAGGGCGAATTGTATAACCTGCCCTTTAACATGAACACCTTCAACCGCCTGTGGGGTGTAACGACGCCCGCGCAGGCCATGGCGGAAATAGAGCGGCAGCGCGCCGCCGCAGGCAGCGCGGCCCCCAAAAATCTGGAGCAGCAGGCCATCAGCCTTGTGGGCACGGATATTTATGAAAAGCTGGTAAAGGGCTATACGGAAAAGCAGTGGGGCCGCCCATGCCGCGAACTGCCCGCCTTTATCATCCGGCGCCTGCCGGTGCGGTTCACCTTTGACAACAACTATTTCAACGCCATGTACCAGGGCATCCCCATAGGCGGCTATACCGCCATGGTGCAGAACATGCTGGAGGGGACAGACGTGCGCCTGAACACAGATTATCTGGCGCACAAGGCACAGCTGGACGCTTTGGCCAGGCGCGTGGTGTACACCGGGCCCATAGACGCCTATTTCGACTGCTGCTATGGCCCGCTGGAATACCGCAGCGTGCGGTTCGAGACACAGGTGCTGGATATGCCGAATTATCAGGGCAACGCCGTGATAAACTACACCGACGCCGAAACGCCCTATACCCGCATTATCGAGCACAAGCACTTCGAATTCGGTACGCAGCCCAAAACAGTGATAAGCCGCGAATACAGCACCGAGTGGAAGCCCGGGCAGGAGCCGTATTACCCCGTGAACGATGAAAAAAACAATGTGCTTTACGCCCGTTATGCCGCGCTGGCAAAGCGGGAGCCGCGCGTCATATTCGGCGGCCGCCTTGGCGAATACTGCTATTACGATATGGACGCGGTGGTGGAAAGCGCGCTGCAAAAAGCGGAACAGGAATTGTAAAGGCGGAGGAAAATGGAGCAGATAGCAGCTATTGTAGTTACCTACAACCGAAAAGAGCTGTTGCACCAATGTATAGAAAAACTATTGGCACAGCAGAAAGCGGCATGTGACATTCTGATAGTGGATAACGCCAGTACAGACGGCACAGGTGCTGAAGTTCAGGCATTTGCAAAGCACCAGCCTCATCTTTTTTACCGAAATACTGGCGCTAACCTTGGCGGCGCGGGCGGCTTCAACTTTGGTGTGCGCTGGGCCGTAGAAACGGGGTATAGTTACTTATGGCTCATGGATGATGACACTTTGCCTTGCCCGAATGCCCTTGCAGAACTTTGGAACGCACATAAACAGTTGCAGGGAAACTATGGATGGCTTTCCAGCAAATGCCTTTGGCTGGACGGGGCTCTGTGCCCAATGAACATTCAGCGTGCCACACCATTTCAAGAAATAAAAAGCTTTGCACAGCCGCTTGTTCCTGCGCAAATGGCCAGTTTTGTTTCGCTCTTTTTGAAAGCAGAAACTGTTCGGAAGTTTGGGCTCCCAATTAAAGAATTTTTTATCTGGACAGATGATTGGGAGTTTACTCGCCGCATTTCACGTGCACTTCCTTCCTATGTTATAGCTGACAGCACCGTTGTCCACGCGATGAAGGAAAACAAAGAAAGCAATATTGCTATAGATTCCTCTGAAAGAATCAATAGATATTATTATGCTTTCCGTAATGAAGCTTATGTTTTTAGAAGAGAAGGAATTCATGGAATGCTATATTACTATCTAAAGTGTTTCTGGAATGTCGTTCGAATTTTAATCTGTGGCAAGAATAATCGCATTTTGAGATGGAGATGCATTTTCAAAGCAATAAATGAACAAAAAGCTTTTTATCCTTTAATAGAATATTTGAAGGCCTAATTTTAAAAATATTGGGAAGGAAAAGAAATATGACAACAGGAATTATTTTAGCTGGTGGGGTAGGTTCTAGAACAGGTTGGAATTTACCCAAACAATTCGTAGAAATATGTGATAAACCAATGATTTTTTATGTAATCGAGGCTTTTCAATCTTGCCCGGAAATTGATCGGATATTGATTGTGTGTAATGAACAATATATTGATTATTTTAAAGATTTACTTACTAAGCATGATGCTGAAAAAATATATAGAATCATTCCTGGCGGAAATACCCATCAAGAATCTTTGATGAATGCTTTGGAAGAATTAAAAATGAATCAAGTTGATATAGACGATATAGTGGTAATTCATAACGCTAATCGGCCATTAGTTACTCCAGACTTAATCACAGATAGCATTCAAGTTTGCATGAAATTTGGGTGTGGTATTAGCTCATTAGCTTGTGTCGATTCTATGATGCACAGTGAAGATGGAAAAAGTAGTATATCTTTTATCGAAAGAGAAAAAACCATTCGTGCACAATCACCACAGGCATATCGTTTAGAAGAAATTTATGATATATATCGACGGGCTGTCAATGATAATATTACAAATACATATGAATGCGATTTGATGACGCATTATGGAAAACGTATTTATTTTTCAAAAGGTTCAGAAAATAACCTGAAGTTGACATTAGCTGAAGACACTTCTGTTATTGAAGCATATATTTTACAAAGAAATAGACAAAAAATGCAAGAAACAAAAAGAATGATGCAGATGATTTGTAAAGAAATCATGGATGTCATTTATTCTATTTGCAAAAGGCATAATCTAAAATGCTTTTTAGCATATGGAACACTATTGGGCGCTGTACGTCATAAAGGATTTATTCCATGGGATGATGATATTGATTTAATGATGCCTATTGAAGATTACCGGAAATTAGAACAAATTATGAAAACAGAATTACCAAAAGAATATTTTTTACAAACTTATGAAACGGATAGATATTATGGGCTGAATTGGATGAAGGTGAGAAAAAATGGAACAACTTGTGTAGATAAAAGATGGGAACCAATTCCTTGCCATAGTGGTATTGATGTGGACATTTTTCAAATAAGTAGAGTACCTGATAACAGTATAATCCGTACGATATGGTTGTTTCTGTATCGTACGCAGTGGGCTTTGTTAGAATCATTTATTATAGAAGGAAACGCGGATGAATTAAAAAAGAAAAGAAAAAGATTACTTTATAAGTTGCTAGTAAAAATTCCTTATAGCGTTCGACGCAAATTTGTTAGTGCTTTGGAAATTGTTGCATTTGGTAAAGGACCAATAAGAAGCAATAATGTAATTATAGGGACGAAAAACGTATATTATCCAAGAGAATGGTTTGAAGAGGGAGTTGCTATTGAGTTTGAAGGAGGTGTATATTTAGCGCCAAAGCAATGGAGTCAATACTTGGAAAAAAGGTATGGTTCCAATTACATGGAACTTCCTCCCCAAAATAAACGGTGTGGAAAAAATTTCGCAATTATAGATTTAAATAGGCAAAAATCATTTCCCACTACAGAAAAATAATAATATTAAAAAGGAGTAAATGGACAATGAATATGAATGAAGTAATTAAGAGTCAAATTTTAAATTCTAAGAAAAAACGTACAATGTTAGGAATTGGCCCAATGTCGCCAAGTTTAATTTTAGCTTCTCTTGAATTAGCACAAGAAAGAAATTTTCCCGTGATGTATATTGCAAGTAGAAATCAAGTTGATGCGGATGAATTCGGTTGTGGATATGTTAATAATTGGAATGCGGAAAGATTTGTGAAAGATATTGCCAATATTGCTAAATCGATTAATTTTACAGGCAAATATTATATATGCAGAGACCATGGTGGACCTTGGCAACGAGATATGGAGCGAAATGAAAAATTACCTAGAAAGCAAGCAATGGAAATTGCAAAAAAATCTTATACTTATGACATAAAAGCAGGATTTGACTTGCTGCATATTGACCCAACAAAGATTCCAGATTGCGGAGAAATCGCTCCTATAGAAGATGTTTTAGATATGACAGTAGAACTAATTCGATACTGTGAAGCGGAGAAGAAGAGATTACATAAAACAGAACTATTTTATGAAGTAGGAACAGAAGAAACCAATGGGGGTTTAACAAGTCCGGAAAGTTTTGAATATTTTATTCAAAACTTGCTTAACCGTTTAGACTTAGAGAATTTGACTCATCCATCATTTATTGTAGGGCAAACGGGAACTTTGGTTAGAATGACAAGTAATGTTGGTTCTTTTAATGCTTGCCAAGCAAAAAAATTAGCTGAAATTGCCGCTAAATATGGAATGGGGTTAAAAGAACATAATTGTGACTATATTCCAGATTGTGATTTGGCAAAACATCCTATTCTCGGTGTAACTGCATCAAATGTAGCTCCGGAATATGGATATGTTGAAACTTGTGCATTACTGGATTTGTGCCAAGTGGAAGAAATGGCAACAGAACAAGGTTTAATTGAACATCCTTCTAATTTTTACAAAACAATTTTAAAAGAGGCAATTAAATGTGGCAGATGGGAAAAATGGTTACAAACGCCAGCAGATGAAAAGCAAATTACTAATGATAAAACATTAAGTAAACAGATACTTTATCTTGCGGGTCACTATACCTTTAACGAAGCTATTATAAAAGAACAGAGAAATATTTTGTATTCTAATTTGGAATTGTGTGGGATTGATCCTAATCGATATGTTATCAACCATCTAAAATCGAATTTGGATAAATATGTTACAGCGTTTAATTTGGAGGGAATGTTGAAGTAAGTCAGTAGGAAATATTATGAAACTATTAAAAAGAAAGTTTCTTTTTGAAGAGCTCGTCAAGCGCGACTTTAAACAAAAGTACAAGCGCACCACGCTGGGCATGGCATGGAGCGTCCTTTCGCCCCTGCTCACTCTGCTGGTGATGCGGCTGGTGTTCACTCAGTTTTTCGGGCGCAACACGCCTCATTATACCACCTATCTGTTCAGCGGCAACCTGGTGATGGCGTACTATAAAGAGGCGACCAAAGGCGGCATGAACAGCCTGATGAGCAATGCGCGCATCTTCACAAAAATCAATGTGCCGAAGTATATGTTCCTGTTCTCGAAAAACGTCTCTGCGCTTGTCAACTTCGGGCTTACGCTGTGCGTGTATTTCATTTTCTGCGCGTTCGACGGCATCACCTTCGGCCCGCACATGCTGGCGCTGGTGTTTCCCATTGTCTGCCTGCTTGCCATGAACATTGGGGTGGGCATGATACTTTCCGCGTTCTATGTGTTCTTTCGGGATGTGCAGTATTTGTACGATGTGTTTCTCACCCTGCTCACATATCTTTCGGCAATTTTTTATCAGGTAGACCAGTTCAGCCCCGCCGTGCAAAAGCTGTTTCTGTGCAACCCGGTGTATACTTACATCAAATATTTCCGCACAGTGGTTATTGACGGCAGCCTGCCGTCCCCGGCCTATCACCTGCTGTGCCTGTTCTATGCGGGCATTTTTCTGGCGCTTGGCTGTTACATCTACAAAAAGTACAACCGGCAATTTCTGTATTATGTGTAAAGAGGGGCAGTATGGCGGCAATTGAATGTAAAAATGTCAGCGTCCGGTATATCACCGGAGATTTCAAATCCATCGGCCTGAAAGAATATGTGGTAAGGCGGCTGAAGGGCAACTATCATGTGAAAGAATTCTGGGCAGACAAAAACGTGACCTTTTCGCTGGAAAAGGGGGACATGCTGGGCATCATCGGCTCAAACGGCGCGGGGAAAAGCACGCTGCTGAAAGCAATAACGGGTATTATGGAGCCTACCGGCGGGCATGTTGCGGTGCATGGCAGCATCGCCGCCCTGCTGGAGCTTGCCAGCGGCTTTGACAACGATTTGACCGTGCGCGAAAACACCTATCTTCGCGGGGCGCTTTTGGGCTACACGCGCGCTTTCATGGACGAAAAATATGAAGAAATCATCCAATTTGCAGAACTGGAAGATTTTCAGGAGCATATGTTCAAGCAGCTTTCCAGCGGCATGAAAAGTCGCCTTGCCTTTTCCATTGCGTGCCTTGTCAGTCCTGATATACTGATACTGGACGAAGTGCTCAGTGTGGGCGATGGTGCGTTCCGCAAAAAAAGCGGCGATAAAATGAAAGAGATACTTTCGGGCGGCGTCACGGGTATTCTGGTGTCACATTCCATTTCGCAGGTGCGCGAGATGTGTAACAAAATCCTTTGGCTGGACCACGGCAGCCAAGTTGCCTTCACCGATGAAGTAGAGCTTTACTGCGATGCGTATGAAGAATTTCTTCGCTGCAAAAAGCTTCCGCGCAGCCGGGCAGACGTGGAACGGCTGGCGGCGCAGCTTCGCCAGCGCAAGGAAGATGAGCGCCGGGAGGCCCGGCAGGCGCAGACAGAAAAGCTGTACGAAATGCTGCAGCAGGGGCAGGATGATGATGCCGTGCAGCTTGCGCTGCGCATATTGAAGGAAAAATCGCCCCAGATGCTTGCCTGAAAAGCCCTTTTGCTGCGAAAAAGCAAAGGTCAGACCTGCCAAAGCCGGGAACCTGTGTAAGCAATGGAAGGGCCCCATACCGGCAGGCCTTTCAGAAAGCGCTGAATAGAGCCCGCTTTCTGTATGACCGGCCCGGCGGCCCGTAGGGCATTGCTTTTTCGGGTGCCTCCTTTTACCAACTGCAAAGCGGTTTTTCGCTTCCCGCCTCTCACGAAGCCTGAAATAAAAGCCGTTTACCTTCCCCGGCCCTGCCGGGGTTTCTCTTTCTGCGAAAGCCGACAAGTTATAACTACCGGCAAAGCCAGGGGCCTGATTAGGCCCTATAAGGGCTCAGTACCGACAGGTACCTTAAGATACAATGAAGCGGGCGGCCCCGGCTGAAGGGGCCGCCCGCCTGCTTTGGCCAGTTTTAGCGAAACGACAACCCGCGGCTGTGCCGGGGCGAGTAAAAAGGCTTTCGCTGTCAGTTTCGAGCGAAGCAGGATGGTATTCAATACCCAAAGGATGCAGCACGCAACGGGAAGAACTCCGTTTACAGGAGGCGGGGCAAATAATGCAGGGGACAGCATATTCAGCGCCTCTTGAGAGGCTGGCCGGTAGTATGCCCTTCCAGAGCTTACGCAAGCCTCGGGCTCTGCCGGGGGGCATGACTTGCAAATTATGAAGCCAATGGGCAGAGCCGGCGGCACCAAAATGCTTTCGCCGGGCCCCGGAAGCATATCCGGGCAAAGTGAGGCGCAAAAGCGGCAGAAGAAAACAGAAAAACATTATCGGAGCAGAATAAGCAGAAACGCTCTGCAGCTGTTTGAACAGTGGCAGGGCATGCCATGCAGGTGAAAGCAGGATGCGGGCCTGTGTCCTGCCGGAGGCAGGCCTCAAGGAGGAGGTGCGCATCCCGCCGCCCCGGGCGGTGGCCGCGATTGGCGGAAAAGCCGAATATCTGCTAAAAATCAGCAAAAAACAGTTCAAAGTACGCTGCAGTTATGGTATAATTAAATTATAAAAATGATTGAAGTACGGTTTGCCGTGTGTTGCCTTTTTCCGTGCCTGTGGACGGAAAAAGGCAAGGCCGGTGCAAAGGTCAGTGAGGCCCATACATGCTGAACAGGAGAGTGAACTGAAAACGAGGAAATGCTTGTCTGTGCAGTGTGTATGCCTTCATGCCGTGCTGTGCCGGGAAGCCCTCGGCGGTATATCTGCAAATATATTTCATCTTTGAAGAAAAGGCGCCCGCCTCGGTGGGTGCCTTTTACTTTTTTTCGGGAAAATTCGACAACCAGCCCTAAACCGGAATTGTGGAGCCTGTTTTAGAACCTCGCCCTCTTATATGCTTAATGCATGGGGAGGTGAAAAACATGCAGGCAAAATTCAATGGGCAGAAAGTTCGCACCCTTCGAAAAATGAAGAAGCTCTCGCAGGCCATGCTGGCAGAGCAGGGCGACACCTCAGAGCGTTATATCCGCGACCTTGAGCGGGGCTAGAAGCGCAACCCCTCCGCCTCGGTGGTGTGCAGCCTCAGCCGGGCGCTGGGCCTTGCCGCAATGGATGAGCTGATGGAAATAACCGAAGAAGACCGCGGCGAATAAACCGCGCCAATTTTTTGCAGGGAGGCTGTGGCATAATGTTTTTGTATTTTCCTGTGGAGCAGCTTTTGTTTTCCCCCAGCCTGGGGTGCTACCGTTCTTTCGGCTTGGCCGCGGTGCTGGATGCCCCGCAGGGAAAACGCTGCCTTGCGCTGGTGCAGGATGTTTCCACACAGGAATCTTTTGTCGCGGGGCTGGCCAGGCGGTGCACAGAAGAACAGCTTGAGCCGGTCCACCTCAAAAACGTGATAGAAGATTCCATCTGATTTATGCTTCAGAGGGCGGGCGGCAGCCTTTCAGCAAAGGCTGCACCTAACCGGTTCCCTTTTCATTCCAGAGGCACCGGCATCTTGCCGGCGCCTCTGTTTTTGATGGTTTTATATCTGCATGCTGTGAACAAAGTAAATTTTATGTAATTCATATGCTGCCGTTTGCTTTTTCGCAGACCGGCGGATATAATGAAACTGTTAGCTTTTTCATCGGTTCAATTCGACAGATATGGGTGCAGATGAGTAATAAGTATTACCTTTTTACAAACCAGCTTACGGAAGAGGAGCACCGGGTGATTGTAAGTATCGTCAAGCACATCGAAAACGGTGCGCGCCGGGTTGGTATTCAGCAGATAGCGGATGAGAATTTTGTGTCCACTTCCTTTATCATGAAGCTGTGCAAGCGGCTGGGTTTTGGCGGTTACAGCGAACTTTTTTACAGCCTGTCCCAGCACGTCAGCGAAGGCACGTCCGAAGTGTCGCAGATGGCGCTGCCCGGGTTGGTGGACAATTATGACAAAGCGGCTGTGACGCAGTTCTGCGGCCTGCTGAGGGCCCATCGGGAACAGAAAATTTTTGCAGTGGGCGCCGGCTTTGCCGACTTTGTGGCCGACTATATCGTCCAGCGCCTTGGCGTGTGTGGCTTTATGGTGTTTAATCGCGTGCATTTTTACGATTACATGCTGTTTCGGCGCAGTGCGGATGGGCGGATGGTGACCAATATTGAACCCTCTTTTATCATTGCCATTTCACAAAGCGGGGAAACCAGCATGGTGCTGGACGATGTGCAGCAGGCAAAAGAGCGCGGGTTTCAGGTCGTTTCGTTTACAAGAAGGGAAGATTCTACCCTGGCGGAAATGTCTGATATCGTTTTTATCATCAATGCGTCCAAACAGGCTCTGATTGGCGAAGTGCCGAACTCTTTTTTTGGAAAGGTGATTTTGGTATTTGAAGAGCTGCTTGGCAGCTACTTTGAAACATGTTCATAGGTGAAATAAAAAGTCCTGCGGAGGTGCCTCCGCAGGGCTTTTCTATCTATACAGCACTGTTTTCGGGCGGGAAATATTTTTCTGTAACCGAGAATTTTTTTCACATGGGGATATGATATGATGAAAGCAGAGGGCACGGGCGGCATTAGACGCGCGGCAAAGCATAAGGCCCCTTTGTAAGAGGTGAACATGAGAAACGACATTGAAACTGTTGTGTTCGACTTGGATGGGACTATTTATCAGAATACGGTGTTTCATCACGATTATCTGCACTTTTTGGTAGAAGGCACCTGTTATGAATGCTGGCAGCAGAAGCTGGTAGAATTTGCAGAGCAGGTATATGCAGGCAAGCGGCTGCATATGAACAGTTTTTACACCCTGAAGAGGCTGAACTGCCAAACACCGGAAGCGTTTTTCAGCGCGCTGGAACAGTGCCTTTGCCCGCCGCTTACTTACCGGCAGGCGCTGGAAACGCAGGGCTTGCTTTACTTGGGCGATGCCTGGGCTGTGGTGATTCTGATTGGAAAGGCACTTGGCCTTTTAGAAGGCGGACGGAATGAGGCCGTGTTCCGGCGCACGCGCCGGAAAATGGAGCAGGATGGCATTCAGGGCTGCCCAGAGCTGGCCTTGGCCATACGGGCGCTGGCGCGCCGGCACAGTGTTGTGCTGCTAAGCAATTCTTATCAAGATACGGTGAAAGAATTTTTGAAGCAGCTTGGCATGGAGCATACGTTCCCCTTACTGTGCTGCAGTGCCAACAAACCAGCAGATATGATTTGCAATCTTCACCGGGCTCTCCCTGGTGCGGCTGCGCGCCCGCAGGCCGTGGTTTCCATTGGCGACAACGCCTTTAACGATTTGATGCCCGTTGCCGAGCTTGGCGGCAGAACAGTGTGGATGAACCCTTACCCGAATATCCGGCGCCCGCACTGCGATGTGGAATTAAGGACCTTGCAGGAGCTGTGTGCTTATCTTGCAGGTCTTTAAGACAGGGCGCACACTGCGCCCGGAAATAAGAGGCCATTTGAATTCAGGAGGTAGGAAAAATGAGTAGAAAACGCATCCTTTCGCTTTTGCTTTCAGCCGCCATGCTGGCAACGCTGCTTGCCGGGTGCGGCGGGCAAGGTACATCCGGTGCAGCCGGCAGCGCGCAGAGCCAGCCCAGCGGCGAAAAAACACAGGTTGTTCTGTGGCACACCTATACGGACGCACACGAGGAAGCGCTGCTGAAAGTGGTGGATTCCTTCAATACCTCTCAGGATGAATATGAGGTGGTGGCTGAACAGCAGCCATATAGCGAATTCGACGCAAAACTGATGCAGGCTGTGCGCAACGGCACGGGGCCTGATATGGTAACCATGTTCCCTTCTGATGCCATTAACTACATGGAAGAAAATCTTCTGGTGGATCTTGCCCCTTATATCAATGACCCGGAGATAGGCGTGCCCAACTTTGAAGAAAGCATGTCTGCTGGCATGTATGAAGAAATTACACAATGGGGTGAGGAGTCTATTTATCTGTTCCCCATCACGGCTACGGGTGAAGTGCTGTTTTACAACAAAACTCTGTTCGACAAATATAATCTGGATGCACCTCAGACATGGAGCGATGTAGAAGCGGCCAGTAAGGTGATTTATGAAAACGAGGGAATCCCCGGTTTTGGCACAGACTCTGTCACCGACACATACCAGTGCCTGATCCGTCAGGCTGGCAGCGGTTATATCGATGCCGAAAATAAAACGATGGATATTGACGAAGCCATTGGCAAAGAGAAGCTGCAGTGGTTTGCAGACGGCGTGCAGGCCGGCTATTTCCGCCTGGTGGGCGAAGACCAATACTTCTCCAACCCGTTCGGAAGCCAGGCGGTGGCGTCGTACATTGGTTCCAGCGCAGGCATCAGCTATGTTCAGGCGGCCATTGGCGATGCTTTTGAGATGGGCTGTGTGCCTATCCCGCAGGAGGGGCCTGTCAAATATATTTCCCAGTGGGCCAGCAACTATGTGTGCCTGAGCAAGGACGAAGCACATGCCCGCGGCGCATATCTTTTTATGAAGCATTTCGCTTCCGAAGAAGTAGTGGTAGATTGGGCCATTGCGTTCGGCGCGGTGCCGGTGTTTGCAGAGGCGCGTGAGAACGAACGCTTCCAGGAGTTTGTGCAGACAGATGCGGCCATCAAGGCGCTGACGGAAGAAATTGACTATACGGGTATGCTGCCCAGTATACCTGGCGCCGCAGATGTGCGTACAGAAATTGACAAGATGATACAGAATGTTTCGCTCGGCCTTTCGGATGCAGACACGGCATACGATGCCTTTATCACCGCCAGCAACAATGCGCTTGCGGCGGGCTGACAGGCAGACGCCCTCATCGTGAAAGGCCGCCCGGCCGGACGAAAAGAAAAGACGGGAGGAAATGGGATGGAAAGCAAGCAGACAAAGTTTGTGATGTATTCGGGCCTTCACACAATTGGAGGCGTCAATATGTCCATCACTTACGGGAATGACCGCGTGATTTTTGAATGCGGCCTGGCATACGACCCGGCCACCGATGTCTTTGACGGAAGCGTCCGGCCCAGAGATAAAAACTGGGTTCGCGATAAACTCAGGCTGGGCATTCTTCCGCGCATCGAGGGCGTCTACCGCAGGCAGGACCTGGGGGATGACCCCCTCGAGAGCGCGGAGGAAAGCAGCCTGAATACAGCGGTGTTCATTACGCATCTTCATCTGGACCACATGGCCTTTATGGGCATGATTGCACCGCAGGTACCGGTGTATCTGCACCACAACGCCCAATGCATCGAGCGCGCGCTGGAGGCTACCGGGCAGGGAGTGGAAACGCTGGCGCGCACTTACTGTGATATTGTGCCGGGCCAGACTATCTATGTAGGCGAGATAGAAGTGCTGCCCATTCTGTGCAAAGAAAAAAGTTATTGTGATTTTTCCTTTTTTATCCGCACGCCGGACGGGACCATCCACTGGACAGGGGACCTCTGCCTTCATGGAACAGAGGCGGATAAAACATTGCGCCAAATGGAGTTTTTGAAACAGCAGGAGGTGGATGTGCTGCTGTGCGACTGCACTTCATTTATGGACAGCGTGATGAAGATGATGTACCCCACCATAAATGCAGCGGCCGTGCAGCCCTCGCCGGAGGTGCCGCATGGAATGCTGAGCGAGCAGGAATACTGCGATAATCTTTTTGAAAATATAAAAGGGCGCCGCGGCCTGTGCGTGTTCAATTATTACCAGCGCGAAATGGAGGACGCGGAAAAATTTATCGCATGGTCGGACGCAACAGGACGCCTGTGTGTGTTCGAGCCGGACGCAGCGTACATCGTATGGAAATTTTTCGGCACTGAGCCGTTTGTGTATCTGCCGGACACAGAGCCCTACAGCCTGCCGCGTGAACAGTGGCCTGCCTGGCTGAAACAGCTTGCCGCCCATGCAAAGTTTATTTCGCGCGAGGACATTTGGGCAAACCCCGCCGGCTATATGCTGCAAAACAGTTATCCGCATATTCTGGAACTGCTCGGCCTTCCCAACACGGGCGCGGCCTATCTGCATGCGGACGGCACGCCCATCGGCGAATTCGACCCGGCCTACGCCAACATGCGGCATATCGTGCGGCTTGCCGGCTTCGAATATGTGACATTTTTTTGTGAAAATTATTTTGGCCATGGCTATCCCTGCCAGGTGAAATATTTTGTGGATGAGGTGGATCCGCACGTGCTTATTCCATGCCATTCCTACAACCCGGAACGCCTTCTGCCCAACCATGGCAGGCAACTCTTACCGGAACTGTACCGAACTTATATTCTGAAAGATCACGAGTTGACAGAGAGGGAAAAATAACATGCCTAAACTTCTGGTGTTCTGTATCGATGCGCTGTGCGCATCCGATATCGCCTACATGAAAACGCTGCCTCATTTTGGCAGACTGCTGCGGGAAGGCGCGCTGGTGGAAAATATAGATCCCGTGTTCCCGGCGCTTACTTATACCTGCCATACATCCATCTTGACCGGGGTATACGCTGGCCGCCATGGCATCCTGCATAACGAAGTGCTGCGGCGCGGCGGGCAAAGCAGTGCGCCCTGGCACTGCATGAAGCAGGACGTAAAAGCGCCTACCCTGCTGGACGTGGCGCATGCGCACGGCATGACAGTGTGCTCGCTCAGCTGGCCTGTTTCTGGTGCGGCGGATTATGACATGAACATGCCGATGATCGTACCGTATCACTATACTGGATATGAGCCGGAACAATACCTTTCAGGCACAGCCACAGAAAACCTGATGCAGCGCTATTTTTATAAACACGGGCGCTTTCTGAAAGGGCCAGACCGCAGCCTGGATCTTTACACCATGGCTTTGGCGCTGGATATTCTGGAAGATTTTGAACAGCCGGATGTTATGCTGGTAAAAATGTGCGATCTGGATTCTGTCCGTCACACTTTCGGCGTGTTCCATGAGAACACCAAGGTGCAGCTTCACAGACATGACGAGGAACTGGGAGCACTTATGGAGGGCCTGCGCCGCAAGGGAATGTTGGAGCATACCAATATCGTGGTGCTGGGCGACCATGGCCAGACAGATATTCACGATGTGTTGCTGATGAACGTATTGTTCAAAAAGCACGGCCTGCTGGAGGCGGACGGCCAGGGGAATGTCACGCACTTTGATGCGTTCTGCCACTCCACCGGCCTTGCGGGGTTCATTGAAGTACGTGACCCGCAGGACGATGCCCTGATGCAAAAGGTGCGCGGCCTGCTCGAAAGCCTGAAAGAAGATGCGGATATCCAGCTCAGCACTGTGATGGATGCCCGGCAGGCGGAAGAGGCGTTTGGTGTGTGTGGCCCCTTTGATTTTGTCATTGAGAGCGCGCTGCCCATTTCGTTTGGAGAAAACGCAGCAGGAGAGCTTTGCTGGGGTTCGCGCCAGCCTGGCGATCACAAAATAGGTGCGGCTACACATGGCGGTACACCGCGCCGTGAGCAGGTGACCACATTTTTTGCATGGGGCCCTGCAGTGAAGCAGGCTGTAGTGTCGGGCCACCGCCCAATGGTGGATGAAGCGCCCACCATGGCGCGGATGCTTGGCTTGAACATGGAACATGTCGATGGCCGGCCCATTGAAGAAATTTTGAGGTGAAACCCATGCAGATCACAATAGAGCATCTCACAAAGCGGTTTGGCGACACAGTAGCTGTCAACGACCTGTGCGTTGCGCTGGAGAGCGGCAAGCTCACAGCGCTGCTGGGGCCGTCCGGCTGCGGAAAATCTACCGTGCTGAATATGATATCCGGCATTCTGCCTGTGTCTGCCGGGCGAATTCTGTTTGATGGAAGGGACGTTACGGCACTTCCACCGGAAAAGCGCGGGGTGGGCCTTGTGTTTCAGAACTATGCATTGTACCCGCATATGACGGCGCTTCAGAATATCTGCTTTCCTATGGAGATACGGCATATTCCGAAAAAAGAACGTCTGGAGCGTGCCAGACAGCTGGCGGATATGGTTCATATCACACCTTATCTGGACCGTAAGCCGGCGCAGCTCTCCGGCGGCCAGCAGCAGCGCGTGGCCATTGCACGTGCATTGGCAAAAGAACCCCAGGTGCTTTTGTTGGACGAGCCCTTGAGCAACCTGGATGCAAAGCTTCGGGTAGAGATGCGCGAAGAGATACGGCGCATCCAGCGTGAAGCAGGCATCACTACCATCTTTGTCACACATGACCAGGAAGAAGCCAGCAGTATTGCCGACCAGGTCGTGCTTCTTCGTGAAGGCGTGCTGCAGCAGCGCGCTGCCGCGCGCGAACTGTATGACGAGCCGGCTAACCTGTTTGCAGCAGATTTTCTGGGTACGCCGCCCATCAACAAGCTCAGTGCAGTTATGCGCGAGGGCCGCGTTTTGCTGGACGGCAGTGATATCTCACTACCTGTTTCACTGAAAAAATCTCTCGCAGACGGCACAGCCGTTGTTTTGGCGGTGCGGGCCGAAAGCGTCCGCCTGGCAAAGCAGGCCGAAACGTCATCCTTTGAAACTGAGGTGGAAGAACGCTATTCCATCGGCAAAGATGAGCTTGTGCTTTTGCAGGTGGGAGAAAGCCAGCACATACGCGGTTTTGTGCCCGGAGATAAAGTCATTCGGGAGGGAGATCGCCTTTTTGTTGCACTGGGGCATAAAGGCGTGTTCCTGTTTGATGCACAAACGGGGGAGCGTTTTGCATGAAAAAGAAAAAAGACGGCGCACAGGGCGCGCTTCAGTTAAAAAGCCTGTGGGAACCGGCTGTTTATCTGCTACCCTTCCTTTTAGGGCTGGCCGTATTTGTAGTATATCCTTTCATCAATGTGTTTCTGATTTCGTTCCAGAATGATTACAATATGATGACCGGCGCATTTTCCGGGCTTGGGGTGGAGAATTACCGAAAGATACTGGCGGACCCTAATTTCTTGAACGGCCTGCGCAATACAGCACTGTATGTGGTGTTTGTGGTGCCGGTGTCTACAGCCATTTCACTGGGCATTGCCTCTATGCTGAACGCCAATATCCGCTTGAAAGCCCTTTTTCAAACGTGCTATTTTCTGCCCATGGTCACATCTATTACGGCAGTTGGCCTTGTGTGGAAATGGATGTTTAACTATGACTATGGCCTTATCAATTACTTTTTATCCTTCTTTGGCATCGAGGCGGTCAACTGGCTCAATGACCCGAAATACAATCTGGCCGCGCTGATCATTTATGGTATTTGGAATATGCTGCCATTCACTACTATTCTGCTTTTATCCGGCTATCAGAATATTGACCCGCAGTATTACACGGCAGCACGGGTGGATGGCGCAAAGCAGGCGCGTATCTTTTTGCGCATCACAGTGCCTCTGCTGGCTCCTACCATTGGCCTGACGCTTATCGTAAACACCATTACTGCATCCAAGGTGTTTACCGAGCTGTTTCCCCTGTTCAATGGCAACCCCGGCTCGGCTTATTCATTGTATACAGTGGTGTATTACTTGTATGATATGTTCTATAAAAAGTGGGAGCTGGGACCCGCGGCGGCAAGTGCTATTGTGTTGTTTGCCGTTGTGCTCGTTTTGACGGCGCTGCAGCTGTTTGTTCAGCGCAAGTGGAAGAATTACTGAGGTGAAGCTGATGAAGGTGATAAAACGAATCATTTTATACACACTTCTTGCCATTGGCGCGCTGGTTATGGTGTTTCCCTTTTTTTGGATGCTGCTTTCTTCCGTGAAAACAGCTGCAGAGGTGAACACCATGCCGCCCACATTCTGGCCTGCCGACCCCGTGTTTGAGAACTATGCCTTTGCCTTTTCCAAAGCCCCGTTCGGGATCTATTTTGTCAATTCGGTAATCGTAACAGTAGCATGCGTGGCTACTACCATGTTCACCACAATTCTGGCTGCCTTTGCATTCTCAAGGCTTAAATTCCCAGGGCGGGATCTACTGTTTTCTCTTACACTTTCCATGATGATGATTCCATTCGAAATGCTTATCATTACAAACTATTCCACCATCGTGGGACTTGGGCTTATCGACACATTGCCCGCGCTGATCATTCCATTTATGACAAGTATTTTTTATACTTATATCCTGCGCAATTTCTTTTTATCAGTGCCGGACAGCTTGTATTATTCCGCACGGGTGGATGGGGCAGGCAACTGGATGTACCTTTGGCGCATCATGGTGCCTATTGCCAAGCCCGCCTTGGTTACCATTGGCCTGCTGAATGCCATCACCTGCTGGAATTCTTTTTTATGGTCTGTGCTGGTCACAAACAGTACAGAAGTGCGTACGCTGCCGTTTGGCTTATATGCTTTCATGACATCCAGCGGCATTCGTTATGAACGCCTAATGGCGGCTGCCACTATTGTGGTAGTGCCCATGATAGTTCTGTTTATCTTCTGCCGCAAAAGTATTGTCACAGGCGTATCGCGCGGTGGCCTGAAGGGGTGAATGGTTATGGAGATCCTGCTTGATATCCTCTGCCATGCGGATTTTTCCGGCAGGCTGCGCAAAACCCCGGACAGCCCGGGGATTGCTGCCTTTGCAGCAGAAGTGGAGGGCCTTCGGGCGCGAAATCCGGGCGGTACTCTTCTGCTCAGCGCCGGGGATGAATTTTCGGCAAACCTCTGGGGCGGGCAGCCCATTGTAGGTGCCATGAACCTTCTGAAGACGGATGCCATGACATTGGGCAACCATGAATTTGACCGCGGCCCGGAATTTTTGGAAGACTGCATTGCAGGCTGCCAATTCCCCGTGCTGTGTGCCAATGTGAAGAAAAAGGGCGGCGAAGCGCCTGTGGCGGGCACAGCGCCCTACACCATACTGGAGCGCCGGGGCATAAAGATTGGCGTCCTGGGCCTTACGACGGAGTATACGCCCTATATGGTGGAAAAAAGTGCATTTGAGATGTTTGAAATGACATCAGCACTTCAGGCAGCCCGACGCTGGGTGCCGCAGATGCGTGCAGAAGGCGCGGATATTGTGGTGGCATTGACGCATATACCCTTTTATGTGGAGGAAGATGGCGCGATCTGTGGTGAAATGCATGATCTGCTGAACGGCATGCCCGATGTGGATGTATGCATCGGCGGGCATATTCCGGGCGACTATGCTGCGGTACAAAACGGAACCTGTGTGGTAAAGGCAGGCTTTGGCGGTGTGAGTTTGGGGCACATCCGGCTGACGTTTGATACGCACATGCGCTGCATTACGGCACGAAACTGTGAAGTGCTTCCTACACCGTTTGCCCAAATCAGCGGAACGCCAATGGCGCTTTACGCGCAAAAGATACTTGCCCCGTTCGAAGAATATCTGAAACGGCCGTTGGCAGTGCTGAAAGAAACCTGGCCCATGCATCTGGCACAGGAGTGCCTGCTGGGAGATTTTCTGGCCGATTGTCTGCGCTTTGGTGCAAACACGCAGTTGGCTTATATGAATGCTACAAGCTCTGGCGGCTGCCTGAAAGCAGGGCCGGTTACAATGGATGATATTCTGCGCGTGAACGGGTTTAATGATGAGATATATACAAGTGTTATTACAGGCGCCCAGCTGCATGAGCTGATGGAAGGCGTGTATGCGCCGGATAGGTTTGGCAACAATGCGGGGCTTCTGATATCGGGGTTTCATGTCTGGCTGGACCATATGCGGCCCGCACCGCACAAAGTGCAGGCGATGTGCTTGTCGGACGGTACACCAATTCGTCCCGGTGATGTATTTACTGTTGCTACAAGTGCCTATATGGCATCCGGTGGAAACGATACATCTTTTGTAGCAACAAACATGAAGTGGAACAATACGCATACCCGTTATCATGACGCCGTAGCCGCCTGGGCGCAGCACCAGGGCACGCTCTGTGTGCCGGATCATCCACGCCTGTTTGAAAACGGCACACCGGAAAATAACAATGCGCCGTTTTAATCCAAGAACGACGGACTTAGCAAGAGTGCGCACCACTTGGCGGTTAAAAGTGAAACATGGTCGCCAAATGATGGCTGACTGTTATTCTTGACTTTTATGGAAGGATCATCATTAATTATATTACAAAACGCCATTGCCATATGTCTTGTGAAATGCATATGGCAATGGCGTTTTTTGATATTGGAGGCCGTCGGTAATATGAATACTACCGTCTGTGGCTTATCTTAAAGAATAAAAGGACACCCAGTTTTTTGTTTTCTTCAAAAAAAGGTTAGAAAATACAGGTTTTGTCACACAAAAGTTATAATTACCAAAATGTGTTATCTTGGCAGGTTTGCAATAGATTTGTATAATCTAGATAAAATAAAATGGAAAATGGAAAAAGAAATTACTTGTTTCGTGCATCTTTTTGGCGTTTAGCATTGCAAGAAGCGTTCAGCTCGCTCATTGTATAACTGCCATATTTTTCAAGAAAATATTTGAGTTCTTCGCCAAACACGACTTCGCCGATAGGATAACAGCTGATTACCTTCAGATATACTTCCTCTACAGGAAGCGTATAGTTATTGCCGTTCCACTCCTGCAGGCAATAGAGCCATGCATTTGTGATGGGGGGAGAACTTCGGAAGTTGATCGATTCCGTGGAAAGTTTGATGAGTGTATTTCGAATGATTGTCGCCCCGTCAGGGTCTGCAAGAAGATGCTTAAAAAAACTAGAATGAGATTTCACGATGTTCAGAAGGCAAATCGTTTGATCTTTCACAGTAGAGTTTGGCCCTACCACAGTTCTGGCGACAGAAAGACATTCGTAACAGGCATATTCTGCAGCATCATATTTATCCATAAAATAACGATAGAACGTCTGGTGGGAGACACTACTTGTACGGACAAGTTCTGTCACTTTGATAGAAGATAAGCTTTTTATACTAAGAAGCTCGGTGAGACTGGCAGTGATTTTTTGCCTGCCTGGTGAACTGATACTCATGGCGATACCTCTGCAGTTCTTAGTTATCGATATTCATTTTAATATTAGCATGGAATTTGAAAATATGCAAATTTCAAGCATCAACGCAGAATGAGGCGAAGCTGTAAATGAAACTTCTGATTCTGGATTTTGGCGGAACATCAGTAAAGTATGCAACAATAAGGGAAGACGGCACATTTATTGAGGCAGGAAAAAAAGCAGCGCCCTTGGCATCAAAAATGCAATTCCTCCAAACAGCTACAGAGATTTATGAACAATATAAACATGAGATACAGGGGGTTTCAATCAGCATACCTGGCTATGTGGATGCATCCTCCGGCCTTTTGATTGGTTCAGGTGCTTACCGAAAGCTGTATGGCTGTAATATCATAGAGCTTTTGCACGAGACGATACCGGTTAATATTGCAGTGGAAAACGACGGGAAATGCGGTGCTTTGGCTGAGGGCTGGCGCGGTGCGCTGGCCGATGGAGGGAGTGGAGTTGTTCTTATTCTGGGCTCAGGCATTGCTGGCGGCATTCTTCAAAATGGCAGAATATATGCAGGCGACCGCCTTGCTGCTGCGGAATTCTCCAATTACCTAGTGAAGCCAGATGACCCCACTTTTCGCGGCTTGGCCGTAATGAACTGTGCTGCGTTCGGCCTCACCTACAAACTGTGCAAAGCGAAAAATTTGGATTTTTCATACCAGGACTATGCGGAGGAACTGAAAAATACAGATGCGGCTTTCGGGCACATATATCCGCCGATGTCACTTCCGCCGAAAAGAATCAAAGCGGATGGAAAGCAATTGAGTGAATGGATTAACGAAGGAGATATGCAGGCCAAGCGGGTTTACGATGAATTTATATCATCATTGGCTTTTCTCATTTTTAATATACAAATTACACTGGCGCCGCAGAAAATTGTGGTAGGCGGAGGGCTGAGCAGACTTCCCGGTATGATAGAGTGCACGCAGACCCGGTTGAGAGAAATATATCGTACAACGGGGGTAGGGAGAGAACTACAGGCGGAAGTTGTCCGCAGCAAATATTTGGACGAATGCAATCTTGTGGGAGCTGCGTATAACTATATTCTGCGTTTCCCACAGTGAGATGTGAAAGAAGGGAGAAAAAATGTTTCCCAAAAACTTTTTGTGGGGAGGCGCCGTATCGGCCAATCAGTGCGAAGGGGCATATGACGAAGGTGGAAAAGGCTTGTCAATACAGGATGTCCTTCCGCACGGAGTGCGCTCTGAACGCACCTACGGCCCAACCCTGGATAATCTGAAGTTGGCCGGAATCGATTTTTATCATCGCTATCCTGAGGATATCCGGCTGTTTGCAGAACTAGGCTTCAAGGTGTTTCGTACGTCTATCGCATGGAGCCGGATATTCCCTCAGGGGGATGAGAGTGCCCCCAATGAAGAGGGCCTTAAATTCTATGACGCTTTATTCGATGAATGCCATAGGTATGGAATCGAACCGCTGGTGACACTCTCACATTACGAGACACCGCTGCATCTTGCCGAAAAATATAACGGCTGGCTGAACAGAGCTTTGATCACATATTATGAACGATATGTGAGGACGGTATTTGAAAGATACCAGAAAAAAGTGAAATATTGGATCACTTTTAATGAGATTAATTCAGTTCTTGTTTCACCCTTTATCAGCGGGGCTATCTGTACGCCGGCATCACATCTTTCAAAGGGACAGTTATATCAGGCGGCTCATCATGAATTGGTGGCAAGTGCATTGGCTACCAAAATTGGCCACAGCATCAACAAAAACTTCAAAATAGGCTGTATGGTTTTGAGTATGCCTGTTTATCCGCTTACGCCTTCTCCAGAGGACGTGATGGCTGCTGTTCGGGAGGAAAATAAAAACGCAATGTTTTTAGAAGTACATGCCCGCGGCGTAAAGGTATAAAAATTTCAAACTTCTTTGTAACGAAATTCCGATTTCTCCGTCTAACCTATGAAGCTGAAGGAGGTGATGACAAGTATGGACTATGAAAAGCTCTATAAAGCCTACTATTTACAGGTATACTCGTATACTATTTCTCTTGCCAAAAATCGTGAGATAGCAGAGGAAATCACGCAGAACACATTCTATAAGGCTGTTTCTACAACATCACAATTCAAAGGTAAGTCAGATGAATTGACATGGCTCTGCTCCATAGCAAAAAATCTTTACCATGATGAAATGCGAAGCCGTCAGCGAGTAGCTGATGTGAGTGAAATCAATGACTTGCCATCAAATGAAAATGTTGAGAACTCAGTTGCAGATTCTGACATGGCGTTCCGCATACACCTCGTTCTTCACCGTTTGGAAGAACCATACAAAGAAGTCTTTCAGCTTCGCGTATTCGGGGAACTATCTTTTTCACAAATCGCTGCAATTTTTGGAAAAACAGAATCATGGGCGAGAGTTACTTATCATCGTGCAAAGCTAAAAATTCAAGAAAGGATGGATGAAAAGCATGAGTAAACAATGCGATATTGTTCGAGATATTCTTCCGCTGTATGTTGACGGTGCTTGCAGCGAAGCAAGCGCAGAGATGGTAAAAGAGCATTTGAACGCCTGTGCTGACTGTAACGCAATTTATCAGAAATTGCTTTCTCACACGAACGAAGATGTTCTTCACGAAGAAAGCGAAAGCGTTATTATGCGCCATGAGGCAAAAGAAAAGCAGAGAGGCAAAAAAAAGATAACGATTGCTGTTCTCGTTTCCATCGCTCTTTGTATCATTGCAATTTTTGCAGCTCTCTTTCTGTTACCTATAAACATTGCTTATGAGCCTGTCAAAATCGACTTCCCATTTGAGGTTGAAGATGTCGAAAGCGTTGAAATGTACCACTATGACGAAGTGCCTGCATCAGCAGAAAAGAAAGTAGTTGTTGCTGAAAATGATATAAAGACCCTGTATGATAAGTTCAAGGGCTTATCC
>PPYE01337943.1_pt1 | contig 81496 bp, 52 predicted proteins | sample 1559881 | NCBI WGS metagenome assembly PPYE01 (sample SAMN08240022, study PRJNA423297) | Human gut metagenome, whole genome shotgun sequencing project. | reverse complement strand
TAGAAACGACTAGTTTAAACGATCGATTCTTTTAGTCATTTGCAAAGGTACGCGTTTCTTCGATACTTGCAACCCTTCCGAGCTATTTTTTTATCACTTATTCTCTTTCTTATCAATAGGATAGGTTATCCTCTACGAAACAACCGATTCTTTCAACAAACCTCCCGTTTCGACACTAAAAAAACGCAAGATTTAGACGATCGTTTAGACTAGTCGTTTTCGAGTAGTGGTCGATGATTTAAAGTGTTGAACGGTATTTAATTAACACTATTATTAATATTAAATTTTCGATTTATGAACAAAAAGTTTACAACGTTTCTGGCTAGTGCCATGCTTGCGACTGCATTTTCCGCAGGTGCGCAGGTTGATGCGAAGAAAGGCGACGTAATCTTGTTGGGAACAGAAAGTAGTAAATATTTGACTGTTGAGACAGGAGAACAATTCGGCAAATTGAACAATTCGGCGAATGTTTCAACGAATCTTTCTTCCTTGAACAAGGCTACTTGGACTGTTTCTGCTAAGAAAACCTCTTTAGGCAAAGACCTTTATTCATTCGTGAATAAGGCTACAAGCTTGACTTTGGCTGTCGATCCTGCTACGGCTTACAACTTGGAGGATACGAAGAATTCAAAGAAGATCGCTCTTATGTTAGGTGGTGGCTCCGCTACAGAATGGGTGAGTGAAACGGTAAATAATGTAAATACTATCGTTTCTTACAACGGAGATTATATCTTGGCTATTGCTGATGATCCTGCGATTGGTTATTATCTGGTCAAGGCTAAGACTTTGAATAAATTGGGTACGGTAGTTGCGTTAAAGAGCGAGAAACCTAGTGAGACTCCAATGCCTTTAGGTGCTGATGACTTGAATACATTATTGCAATCAGTAGAGACGGACAAACCTGCTGAGTTGTTCTTTGGATTGAACATGGATCCGGAAGTTACGAAAGGGCAGAGCAATTTGATGACAGCTACGGCTTTGAACGCTCAGAATGCTGGTGGTGGTTATGTTTATTTACAGGCTAAAGATCAAAAATTTGATGGGAAAGATGCTTATGTAGTTGTTGATACGGCTTACTATGGCGGTACGGAATCCGACAAGCTTTTGAAATATACTTATGACCATATGGAGTATGCAGATAAGGCTAAACGTCTGGACGGCTCATACAAGTTTAAGTTTTCTTACAATGCCGCGAAGGAAGAATTGTATGTTCAAGTAGCGGAGGTAGCTCATGAATATAAGAAAGGTGATAAGAATGACGATCAATGGAAAGCATTCTTGAAAGAGAACAACAACTCTACGTGGACTCAGAGTGGTACGTCAGAGCCACTGGAAACAGTTAAAGACGAGTACATCTACATGTCTCAATTGAACGGTATGAATGTATTGACTGTCAATGTTAAGAAAAACAAAGACGGTGTTGGTACTCGTGTGGCTGAAAAAGATGGAACAGAGTTAAATCCAGCTCCTGAAAATCAGAACGTAAAGGTTACGATCGGAACGAAGTTCACAGGCTTGACATTGACAACCATTCCTAATGGTGTCTATACGATCCAGTATAAATCTACAGGTGGAAACCAACCGGAGAAAAATGGCACTTACGCTTTGGCGAACTTGGCCGGAAGTTTCGGTTGGACATATCAAGCTAAGAGACAAGACTTCAATCATATACCTGCCGCTCAATGGGTAGTTGAGAAGAACGGTACTTCCAATACGGCTACAGTAAATATCACGAACCGTGAGTTCAATGATAGATTAAAGACTACTTCTCCTCTTCAATTCTTTAAGGTGGAAGGTAGTGATGATGTATTCTGTTTCTACGGAGATGGAACTGATACCTTGTCTTTCAAGAAAGTTGCGGATGAATTGGTTGCCGACAAGAAGTTAGGTTACAAATATGTATCCGCTGATGAGGCTAAAGTTCAGACTTATACTTTCAATTACTTGCATGGTTTGGCATTGGATAAATATCTGTACACTCCGGCAGGTAAGGATTCTATCGTACGTGTAGACGAGAACGACGGTAAGTCAAACTTCCGTTTGGAATTGGTTGTAGAGAATGATACGTACGGTGTTGGCGATACATTAGTGAGAAACGTTTATTATGTATATAATGCTGTTAATGGCGAGAAGCGTTATTTGTCTTACGATGATGTCGCTAAGAAATACATGATGAAGAAAAAAGCGACCCCATTCTTCTTGAAAGAGAATAACTGCATCGATGGTAAGCATTACTATGCGTTGGTAAAGGCAAATGTTTATAAGTACTACATAAATGAAGAAGAGCTAGAGGGTGGTGATAATATTGTGGGACGATTTTCTGAATCTTATGATGTTATGGAAAATGGAGAGATGGTAAAGAAAACTTACTATTATTACCCTATGTATGATAAGGATGGTAACGGATATGTTAACGATAATAGTAAGAATGCTGCTTATTTCTTCAGAAAAATAGATGGCAAGACTGTCTTAGATAAGGAGCCTACCATTAAAGAGGTTAGTGGTTCTTCAACTAACTATGCTAGTCTTAAAGTCTCTGTTGATGATAACACCTTGGATTTGACAGAAGGTGACTTGAATGACAAGCTTAATGGCCAGAATGAAATCCGTACTTCTGCATTCGCTGTAGAGATCGATGACTCTCCATTATACCGCCGTTTTAACAACACTGTGTTAGGTGAGAACGAAACCGCTGATAGCTTGTACTTTGTAGAGAAGACTCGTGGTGAGTACTTGATGGATGAATGGAACAAGAACTTACTGGATAAGGATGTTGATTACGCCGGTATCTGGAACAAGGAAAAGGCTAATGGCAAATTGGCATTCATCATCGACTCTGTTTGGGTAAATCGTGGCTTGGGTAACATCAAACCTCAATATTTGGTTTCTGTGGCTCGTAACGACCAAGCCGGTACTCCGGGTGTTCCTTGTACATACGAACACAATCACTTTGATAATGCGGGTCATCAAGTTAGTGCCGCTGAGTGTTCTCACGCTACTAAGGCCCATGCTGGTTTCCATTATGGTAAGTATTTGGTAAGCTTTGGCGATTCCGCTATGATCAAGGATCACGAATTGGAGACTCCGTATATGGATATTGATGGCGGTTACACTCGCGTAGGTTTCGTGAAGGCTATTCACGCAGGCGACAGCTTGTTTATCTTGGTAAATGAGTTCAAGGATATGGATCCGGCTAAGTTGGACGTAGCTGATATCATCGATGCATACACGAAAGCTAAGATCAACACGAAGTATATCGTGAACTTGCAAGGTGACAACCATAAGAACGTAACATGGTCATTCCGTTATGTAACTCCGTCTAATGTGGCTGGCGTAACGGCTGAGGAAGGTGAGGCTAATGAGTTCTTGTTCGAATCTAACATCTACAATGAGGGTGCTACTTCAACTCTTGATGATGTGTTGGTAGACAGCAAGGATAAGAGCAAGGGTTATATCTCTTTGGGTGGTAAAGCTACTAAGGGTTACAATGAGGCTGTAGCCGGCTCCATCGCTCCTTCTTACGCCGCATGGTTGAAGATGCAGAATGGTTGCTTGGTATTGACTCGTGGTGATTCTAAGTTTGATGCAGCTAAGACTGGTTCTGACGGTGCCTTGATCTTCAACGCATACCAGAAGACTGACGCTGAGGATATGGTAACATCTATCGAAGGCGCTAACGCTGAAGGCGTATCTATCGTAGCCGGCAACGGTACTGTAACCGTTCAAGGCGCAGCCGGTAAGTCTATCGTTATCACGAATATCTTAGGTAAGGTTGTCGCTGAGACTGTTCTTACCTCCGATAACGCTACAATCGCTGTACCTGCCGGTATCGTAGCGGTAGCTGTTGACGGCGAGGAAGCTGTAAAGGCAATCGTGAAATAAGAAATAAACGAAATAAGATAATCATACAATTCCCGTGCGGGTATCGATCCAAGTAATCCGTGACGGATGAACAGGCGGGAATTGGATTAATATTAATACTAAAGTAATAAATTAAAGTTCATCCGTAAGTACTTCCGTGAGGATGGAAGCGGATAAAAAAACAAGTCCTTGGCAATGTGTTCGCATGCCAAGGACTTCGTGTTTATACTTGCCTTCGTCAGACCTAATGAGTGTATGAATTGTTTAATTCTGCGTAAGCAACTCCGTCAGCCTCTTGACCCCTTCCGAGGCTCCGGCCTGTATATGCTCGATGTCGTCGCGATAAGTACGTACATCTTTCGGGTCGATCAAATAGATCGGCTGGCCCCGACGCACGTAGTTCAGCAAACCGGCGGCAGGATAGACGTTTAAGGAGGTGCCGATAATCACGAAGATATCACAATCTTCCACCAGCTTGATGGAAGGCTCTATCATGGGTACCGCCTCTCCAAACCATACGACGAAAGGACGTAGCTGATTTCCGTGAGGGTCCTTGTCACCCAGATGAATATCCGGGTTCTCCGGCGATAGATCGTAGGTCGTGTCCAGATCCCTTACGGAGCATGCCTTCATCAACTCTCCATGCAGATGGATCACGTGGCTGCTACCTGCGCGTTCATGTAAGTTGTCGATATTCTGGGTAATGATCCGTACGTCGAAATCTTTCTCCAAGGCGGCAAGGCCGAGGTGACCGGCGTTAGGTTTCGTATTCAATAACTCTCTTCTGCGCTGGTTGTAGAAGTCGAGAACCAATTTAGGGTTGGCGGCGAAGCCTTCCGGCGTGGCGACATCTTCCACCCGGTATTTCTCCCATAACCCGTCCGAGTCACGGAAAGTGGAGATACCGCTCTCCGCGCTCATTCCCGCTCCGGTAAGTATGACTAACTTTTTCATCTGTTACTTGTTTTAATGTATAGATGTATATATTAATAGTTACGAAGTTACGACTTTATTTCGTAAAAAGCTTTGAATGAAATAAAAAGTTCTTACAAAATGCTGTTATACGATTAAAAGCATTACTTTTGTGGCTTATAATTAGTTGAACAAGAAAAAAGAATGGATAAAGTAAGTTATGCGCTTGGCTTAAGTATCGGAAATAATTTCCAGAACTCAGGCATCAAGGATCTTCAAGTGGAAGATTTTGTACAGGGATTGAATGACGTCTTAACAGAGGCAAAACCTGCTCTTAGTTATGATGAGGCAAAACAAGTGATCAATGATTACTTCATGAAGCTTCAACAAGAGAAACTGGAGATCAATAAGAAAGCCGGTGAGGAGTTCCTTTCTATCAATAAGCATAAGGCTGGTGTGGTAGAGTTGCCTAGCGGTTTGCAATACGAGGTGCTGAAGAATGGTACAGGCGCTAAACCTACGGCGAACGATAAGGTAAAATGCCACTATCACGGTACGTTAATCAACGGTCAGGTGTTTGATAGCTCCGTACAGAGAGGCGAGCCCGCCGTATTCGGTGTTTCACAGGTAATCCCGGGATGGGTAGAGGCTTTGCAGTTGATGCCGGTCGGTTCTAAATGGAGATTGTTTATCCCGTCTAACCTTGCTTATGGCGAGCGTGGGGCAGGTGAGGCTATCGAGCCGAATAGTACGTTGATCTTCGACGTTGAGTTATTAGATATCGAAAAATAATATATAAGAGTTAAAGAAAAATGAAAAAGTTAAGTGTATTAGTCGCTACAGTGATTGTAGCAATGGGCGCATCTTTCACCTCTTGCGGTGATTCTCACAAAAGCGCGAGCTTGAAGACTTCTATCGATAGCGCAAGCTACGCTATTGGTATCAGCACAGGTGCCGGTTATAAGGAAAACTTAAAGACTTTGCCGGGTGGTGAGGCTAACGTAGATGATTTGATCGCTGGTTTTATCCAAGCTATCAAAGGGGATTCTTCCGCGATGAAGATGAATCCGCAACAGGCTCAACAATATTTGCAGACTTACTTCGTAGAGGCTCAGGCTCGCGAGGCTAAGAAGACAAAAGAAGAGGGCGATAAGTTCTTGGCGGAGAATAAGACAAAAGAAGGCGTTATCACGACTGAGAGCGGCTTGCAATATAAGGTAGAGAAAGAAGGTACAGGCGCGAAGCCGACCGCTACCGATAAGGTAAAAGTTCATTATACCGGAACTCTATTGGACGGTACTAAGTTTGATAGCTCCGTGGATCGTGGTGAGCCGGCTGAGTTCGGTGTTGGCCAAGTAATCAAGGGCTGGACTGAGGGCTTGCAGATCATGCCGGTCGGTTCTAAATATATCTTCTGGATCCCGGCTGAGTTGGCTTATGGCGAACGTGGCGCAGGACAAGATATCAAACCGAACAGCGTATTGAAGTTCGAGGTTGAGTTGCTTGACATCGTAAAAGAATAAGTAGTGAAGAAATAGAAACGGAACGTTTGTAAGATAATAGGCGGGCAAATTATGCTAAAAAGCATTTTTTGCCCGCTTTTATTATTTATTGATTACTTTTTTCTTTCAGAATGATATATGATTCAAATTTATTATATACTTTTGATACATTAAATCTGAATGCATATAATAAAGCGAATTTAAAATGGAGAAGATAGACAAACTGGACCGGCAGATATTGAACATTATTTCAAAGAATGCTAGGATTCCTTTTAAAGATGTTGCCGAGGAGTGCGGTGTATCTCGTGCAGCTATTCATCAACGGGTTCAACGCATGATTGATATGAATGTGATCGTTGGCTCAGGGTATCACATCAATCCTAAAATATTGGGGTATAATACATGTACCTATATCGGCGTGAAATTGGAGCGTGGATCTATGTACAAGGATGTTGTCCCGGAATTCGAGAAAATACCCGAAGTGGTAGAATGCCATTTCACTACGGGTCCGTATACGATGCTGATCAAGCTGTATGCCCGTGATAACGAGCACTTGATGGAACTTTTGAACTCCAAGATTCAAGAGATACCGGGTGTTACGGCTACAGAGACCTTGATTTCTTTACGCCAAAGTGTTAAACGTGAGATCCCTATCTGTAATATCAATGAATAAGACGAAGAATTATACATGAGCCCGGCCTATTCCAGTGCCGGGCTTTTTTGTTTATTCGGCGGTATCATCTATCTTTGTAATTCGTAATTGTGTGAGGTTCTATGAGTAAATATATAGGAATATTCGTTTTCGTATTCAGTTTGTTTTCTTTGGGAGTACATGCGGGGGAAAGTTTTCGTTTTCGGGTGTATTTGAAAGATAAAGGGGATTCCGGTTATACGCTGGATAACCCGGAGGAATATCTTTCCAAGGAGTCTGTCGAGCGACGGAACCGGCAAGGTATATCGGTGTCGGAATCGGATTTGCCGATCGCTCAAGCTTATCTGGATACCTTGTCCGCCAATGGAGGAAAACCGGTGCTGGAGAGTAAATGGTTCTCTACGGTCGTGGTGTCCAGTCCGGATAGCTTGGTCGCTGAGCGTCTCTTGCGCCTCCCGATCGTGGATTCCGTGAAATGGGTCTGGAAAGGTGACGAGGAAATCGATATTCCTAGGGAAGAGAAAGATACGACACGGTTTATGCCAATAGATAAACCGGAGAAATCGCCTTACGGTTATGCCGAGGAGCAGATCAAGATGCTGAACGGTATCAAATTGCATGAGGCGGGCTTTAAGGGTAAGGGTATGCGTGTGGCCGTGGTCGATGCCGGTTTCATGAACGTGGATCGGATCAGCGTATTTGATTCCTTGCGGTTATTAGGAACGCATAACGTGGTTTTCCCCGGCCGAAGCGTTTTCATCGGGGATGATCATGGGACGAAGGTCTTATCTTGCTTGGCCGCTGATGCGCCGGGCTTGATGGTCGGTACGGCTCCCCAAGCCGAATATTGGCTGATAAAGAGCGAGGATAGTCGTTCGGAGTTTCCCATCGAGGAGGATTATTGGACGGCAGCTATGGAATTTGCCGATAGCGTGGGAGTGGATGTGGTCTCTTCTTCGTTGGGGTATTTCTCTTTTGATGTAGAGGCCCTGAACTATCATCAAGATCAATTGGACGGGAGGACTTCCTTGATCAGTCGTGCCGCTAAGATGGCTTCATCAAAAGGGATCTTGTTGTTTAGTAGCGCCGGCAACGAGGGGGGCGGTAGCTGGGGAAAGATAACCTTTCCAGCGGATGCCCCGGATATATTGACAGTGGGCGCTATCACGGATCGTAAGAAGAAAAGTAATTTCAGTTCTGTCGGCTTTACGGCGGATTACCGGGTGAAGCCGGATGTGGTTGCCTTGGGTACGGGCTGTTGCGTGATAGATCCTACGGGGAATATCCGTTATGCGAACGGTACCTCTTTCGCTACGCCGATCTTAGCGGGGTTGGGTGTTTGTCTATGGCAAGCGTTTCCCAGTCTGACGAATAAGGATATAATCTCTCTTTTGCAGCGTTTCGGCAGTAAGTTTGAGCAACCGGACGCTGAGTTGGGATATGGCATCCCGGATGTGTACAAAGCTTATAAACAAGAGCGTAAATATGCGGCCGAATCTAAATAACTTATCGGGTGAGAAAGAGGCTCTATCTTTGTTAGAGCTGAATACCCGCATACGGGGTGCGTTGTCGAGGGCTTTCCCGGAGACTTGCTGGGTGCGTGCGGAGATGAGCGATGTGCGGGTGAATACTTCTTCCGGACATTGTTATCTGGAGTTTGTGGAGAAGAATGCGCAGACCGGGCAATTGGTGGCCAAGGTACGAGGGTCTATCTGGGCGAAGACGTTTCGTATGTTGAAACCTTATTTCGAGATGGAGACCGGTCAGATGTTCGCTTCCGGCTTGAAAGTGTTGGTGAAGGTGTCTGTTGAGTTCCACGAGTTGTATGGATTGAGTCTTACGGTGCTTGATATAGATCCGGCTTATACGTTAGGTGATATGGTGCGTAAGCGTATGGAGATTATCCGCCAATTGCAGGAGGAAGGGGTCTTTACACTGAATAAGGAATTGCCTTTTCCGCTACTTCCTAGGAGAATCGCTATCATTACTTCTCCGACGGCTGCCGGCTACGAGGATTTTATGAATCAGTTGACACGGAATAAAGGAGGTTATCCGTTCTATACCAAATTATTCCCCGCCTTGATGCAAGGAGAACGGACGGAGGCTTCTGTAATAGCGGCTTTAGACCGGATTTATCAACATCAAGATCTTTTTGATGTGGTCGTGATTATCCGTGGGGGTGGGGCTACCTCGGACTTGAATAGCTTCGATTCTTATCTGTTGGCGGCGAATTGCGCTCAATTCCCTTTACCGATTATCACGGGTATCGGGCATGAACGGGATGATACAGTCGTAGATTTGGTGGCGCATACCCGGATGAAGACACCGACCGCTGTCGCCGAGTTCCTTATTTCCCGAATGGATAGCGTTGGTGAGGAGTTGGAGAGTTTGCGTCAAGACGTGAGTTTATTGGCTATGGATATTCTATCCCGACAGAAAAACTATTTACAATTGGTAGCGACCCGTTTCCCTTCTATCGTGACAAGCCGGATCGAGCGGAATCGTTCGGGACTGCAAACGATAGCGAGCCGTTTACCTGCGATGGCATCGGGTTTGTTATCACGCCGCCAGTCGGTGCTTGAGAATACGGAACTTCGCTTGCGGAACGGTATTACCTCTAAACTTTCCGAGAGTGGGCGTTTTATCCAGCTTACGGAGCAGTTTATCAAGATGGCTTCTCCTGATTATATATTGAAGAGGGGATATAGCTTAGCCTTGAAAGATGGCAAGATTATCAAACATGCCTCTGATTTGCGAGCCGGCGAAGAACTGACGACTCGCTTCATCGATGGTGAAATAAAAAGTATTATCAAACCATAGAGGGTGGTTTTATAACCGTCCGATAAATACATAATTAATATGGCGAAGAAAGAAGAAACATATAACGAGGCGATCGAGAAACTTCGTAAGATCGTGGCTGAGATCGAGAATGGAGACTTGGATGTCGATATCCTGTCCGAGAAGGTAAAAGAAGCTACCCGTCTGATCAAGCTCTGCAAGGAGAAGCTGTATAAAGTGGATGAGGAAGTTAAAAAAGTTTTGGAGGAATTGGATTGATGAATAAGTACGTCTTGATCGTTGCCGGGGGTAAAGGGCTTCGTATGGGTGGAGATCTGCCGAAGCAGTTTATTCCTATGCGGGGGAAACCTCTTTTGATGCATACGTTAGAGGCTTTTCATCGTTGGGATGCTTCCGCACGTATAATCCTTGTGCTTCCGGAGGATCATCAGCCGTATTGGAATATGCTTTGCAAGGAAATCGGCTGCAAGGTCCCGCATGCGATCGTGAAAGGGGGAGATACTCGCTTCTTCTCGGTTAAGAATGGGTTGGATTGGCTTTTGGCGGAGAGGCGTCGGAAGGGGGAGGAGGATAGCGGTTTGAGTTTGGTCGCTGTGCACGATGGCGTTCGTCCTTTCGTCTCTCCGGAGGTTGTTGAGGCCTGCTTTGATAAAGCGGCTGTCACGGGAGCCGTTATCCCGGTTGTTCCGATGATTGATTCCCTGCGTGAGACAGATGGAAAAGGGAGCCATCCGGTGGACCGTTCCCGCTATATGGCTGTACAAACCCCGCAAGTCTTCCATCTGGAATTATTGACAAAAGCCTATGAGCAACCTTATTCGTCTTTATTTACGGACGACGCTTCCGTGGTGGAGGCGATGGGGCATGCGATTGATACGGTTCCCGGTGATCGTGAGAATATCAAGATTACCACGCCCTTTGATTTGTTAATAGCGGAAGCGATGTTTGCCCGGTAAACCCTAAAAACTCATAGATGTTATGCTGGACCTTGATAAGCGATCGATTACGTACTTGCCGGGAGTAGGACCCAAGAAGGCGGATATCCTGCAAAAGGAAGCGGGGATATCGTCGTATGAGGACTTGCTCTTTTATTTTCCTTATAAATATATAGATCGCAGCCGGTTTTATAAAGTAGCTGAGATCAGTGGGAATATGCCTTATATCCAGTTGAAAGGCCAGATTCTCTATTTCGATACGCTAGGCGAGGGGCGGAGTAAACGGCTGGTCGGTAAGTTCTCGGATGGTACGGGCACGATCGATTTGGTCTGGTTCAAGGGCTTGAATTATGTGACGGATAAGTATCGTCCCAATACCGAGTATATAGTTTTCGGAAAGCCTACGGAGTTTGGGCATACCTATAACATACCGCATCCGGATATTGATTTATTGGACCAAGCGGATCAAGTGGCGAGAGGCTTGACCCCGTTCTACAATACCTCGGAGAAGATGAAAAAGTCGTTTCTGAATTCCCGGGCGATCCAGAACCTGCAATATACGTTGTTAAGCTGGCTGAACTGGGAACTTCCGGAGACGCTTTCCCCCGACGTATTGAAACGGATCCATATGATGTCTATGACAGAGGCGATGCGGAATATCCATTTCCCGGAATCTGCCGCTAAGTTGCGTGACGCCCAGTTACGTTTGAAGTTTGACGAGCTTTTCTTCATACAATTAAATATATTACGTACCGCTAGCGTTCGGAAACTGAAGCTAAAAGGGATCGTTTTCCCTACGGTCGGCCATTATTTCAATACGTTCTATAAAGAGTATCTTCCTTTTGAGTTGACGAACGCCCAGAAACGGGTAGTCCGTGAGATCCGGATCGATATGGGTAGCGGGCGGCAGATGAATCGCCTGCTGCAAGGTGATGTGGGGAGTGGCAAGACTTTGGTAGGCTTATTGTCTATGCTATTGGCGATAGATAATCATTGCCAAGCTTGTATGATGGCTCCTACCGAGATATTGGCAACCCAGCATTATGCGACGATCATGGGATTCCTGAAAGATATGGACGTTAAGGTCGCTCTTTTGACCGGATCTACCAAGAAGAAAGAGCGGGATAAGATATTACCGGCTATTGCCAGCGGTGAGATCCAGATCGTGATCGGGACGCATGCGTTGATTGAGGAGACAGTGGTTTTCTCTTCGTTGGGATTAGCGATTATCGATGAGCAGCACCGTTTTGGTGTGGAGCAACGCTCACGCCTTTGGATGAAGAACACGATCGTGCCGCATGTGTTGGTGATGACGGCTACCCCGATTCCCCGTACTTTGGCGATGACTTTGTATGGGGATCTGGATGTATCGGTGATTGATGAGTTACCTCCGGGACGTAAACCGATACAGACGCTTCATCGCTATGATAATAAAAAGGCGCAACTTTATGAGTTCCTTCGGAAAGAGATACAAAAGGGGCGTCAGGTTTATGTGGTATATCCCTTGATTGAAGGAAATGAGAAACTGGATTATAAAGACTTGGAGGCTGGTTTTGAGACGTTCAAGGAGGTCTTCCCAGAATATAAGGTATGTATGGTACATGGCCGTATGAAAGCGGCGGATAAGGATACCGAGATGCAGAAGTTTATCTCCGGCGAGGCGCAAATCTTGATGGCTACTACGGTTATAGAGGTTGGCGTGAACGTGCCGAACGCATCCGTCATGGTGATCGAGAGTGCTGAACGTTTCGGCCTCTCTCAACTTCATCAGCTTCGTGGCCGGGTAGGACGTGGTGCTGAACAATCTTATTGTATCTTGGTCTCTTCCTATAAACTAAGTAATGACACTCGTAAGCGACTGGAGATTATGGTGAACAGTACGAATGGTTTTGAGATCGCTGAGGCGGATCTCCGTCTCCGGGGACATGGAGATTTGGAAGGTACCCGACAAAGTGGCGAGGGGATAGACCTTAAAATAGCGGACTTGGCGGCCGATGGACAAATACTTCAGTATGCGCGGGATATCGCTCAAGGAGTTCTTGACGAAGACCCCGAATTATTGTCCGAACAGCACCGGATATTGAGCGAAAGGCTCAAAACTCTGTTCACAAGGAAGATAAATTGGGGAATGATTAGCTAATATGTTGTGAAACATATTATTATGTAATTCTTTGATATTTAGCTTGTTTATTCGCTTGTTTTGCTTTTATTCAAAGTCATTGCAGAAATTTTTCGTTAATCAATTTTGTCGGCTTATTCAAATTTCCGAACTTTGACAAGTTGACAATCAGGCAGAGATGCCGGGTATTGCCGTTTTATCCTGAATTATAAGAATGAAAGTTATCAAAAAATGAGTATAAAGACATTTCTATTCATTTGTTGTGCCGCTGTGATGGTATCGACTGCAAATGCGGAGAACCCGGTGAAACCGGAAACTCCGGAGACTCCCAATCATCCAACCCACAAACTTATGGACAAGCGTGTATCTGAGTTAATGGCCGACCGTGTTGGCTTTAAGAAAGATATGGCTTTGAAGGAGCTTGCGGAGATTAATGAGAAAGCGGAGTTGGAGGCGAGAGAGAACTTGATGTTCCCTGCCGATGAATTATATGGCGAATGGACAAATGAATGGGTGAATCCTTTCCGGGGTAAAAAGGTAGATATGCCGGATTCTTGCGTGATTGATTGTTCGACGTTTGTTTTGCCGATCGATACGATGATCCGGGTTACCTCTAAGTATGGCCCTCGCCGGCGCCGGATGCATAAAGGGGTTGATTTAAAGGTACAGATCGGTGATACAATCCGTGCGGCTTTCGATGGTAAGGTACGTATTAAGAATTTCGAGCGCAGAGGGTATGGCTATTATTTAGTGGTTCGTCATCCGAATGGTTTGGAGACTGTATATGGCCATTTATCTAAATTTTTGGTTGGTGTAAATGATATCGTTCATGCGGGAGACCCGATCGCCTTGGGAGGTAATACAGGACGTTCTACCGGTTCTCACTTGCATTTCGAGACTCGTTTCTTAGGTCAGGCTCTTAATCCTGCCGATATTATTGATTTCGAGAGTTGTGTGCCTTACCAAGATCAATATGTATTCCACAATGTAAAGATCAATGGACGCAAGAGTAATATTTATACATCCTCAAATGAGCAAATGGTTTATCACCGTGTAAAATCCGGTGACACATTAGGCAAGATCGCTCGTATGTATGGTACAACAGTGAATGAGCTTTGCCGCTTAAATGGATTGAAAGGCACTTCCATGCTGCGTATCGGCCAGTCCATTCGTTGTAGTGCCGGTGTGGAAACCGCGGCTAAAGCGACTCCAAAAGCTCAAACTCAAAAGAAATCGACCGCTTCCGGATCTTCTAAGAAAATCACGGTACAGGCAAATTCTTCCGCTACCGCTTCTTTAGGAGAAAATACGAATACAATGAATGATGTGGAGGCTACTCCGGTTTATCATCGTATTAAATCCGGTGATACGCTTGGCGCTATCGCTAAAAGATACGGTACTTCCGTTAGTAAACTTTGCGAATTGAACGGTATCACAAAGACTACCGTGTTGCGCTTAGGACGCTCATTACGCTGTTCATAACGATATATAAGATGTAAGAAAACGAAAAGGAGCCGCTTATAAAGTGGCTCCTTTTCGTTGTAACCTCTTTTCATTTATCTTATTAGCTTTTGTTGTCTTGAATTTTCGAGAACATCTACGTCTTTTTTCCTATATTCGCGGGTATAATCTAGGATAGTATGCCAAATACAAAGGAACAATTCGAGCAAGTGATCTCCCTGTGCCGGGAGTTGTTCGGGAAGAAGTTGAAGGATTACGGGCCGTCGTGGAGGATTATGCGTCCCCAGTCGGTTACCGACCAAATATTTATCAAGGCGAACCGTATCCGTAGCTTGGAGATTAAGGGGACGAGCATGGTGGACGAGGGAATCCGTCCGGAGTTTATCGCCATCGTTAATTATGGTGTGATCGGTTTGATCCAGTTGGCGTTGGGATTCGCGGATACGACCGATATCACGATAGATAAAGCCTTGGAATTATACGATAAATACATCACGGAGACGAAGGAACTGATGTACGCCAAGAATCACGACTATGATGAGGCGTGGCGCAGTATGCGTATCAGCTCGTACACGGATCTTATTTTGATGAAGATTTATCGGACCAAGCAAATCGAGAGTCATGGAGGCAAGACACTCGTCTCCGAGGGAGTGGACGCTAACTACATGGATATGATCAATTATGCCCTCTTCGGCTTGATTAAGCTGGAGTTTGGCGAGGAGTGAGCTACATGGAATATAAGGAAACCGTAAAGAAAGTGATCGCGGAGGTCTGCCGCCTGTTATTGGGAGTTGTCTTTATCTTCTCCGGGACGGTGAAGGCTGTCGATCCCATGGGAGGCGCCATTAAGATTGGCGACTATCTGACTTCCTTTGGGCTGGATAAGCTGCAACCTTTTACGGTCTTGATCTCCTTTAATTTGTCCGCTCTGGAGTTCATGCTGGGTGTCTGTATGCTATTGGGGGTGTACCGGCGGTATACGACCTTCTTGACCTTGCTGATGATGTCTTTCATGACGCCGCTGACGCTGTATCTGGCGATCTTCAATCCCGTATCGGATTGCGGTTGCTTCGGGGATGCCTTGGTGATCAGTAATTGGCAGACCTTCTATAAGAATGTCGTACTTTTGGCCGCCGCTATTTACGTGTTCATCCATAATCAGCGGCTTTTACAAGGCTATACCTACCATGTCTACTGGTTCGTGGCCTTGTGGGCATATGTCTTCGCTATCGGTTTCGCTTACCGGAATTATAATCATTTGCCGATCTTGGATTTCCGTCCCTATAAGTTGGGTGCGAATATCCCTGCCTTGATGTCGATACCGGAAGGTGCGCCCGAGGATGAATATGCGTATTCTTTTATTTACGAGAAGGATGGCGTACAGAAAGAATTTTCTTTGGAGAACGCCCCGGCCGATGATAGCACGTGGACTTTCGTGGATTCAAAGACCAAGCTGATCAAACAAGGATACGTTCCCCCCGTTACCACATTTCATATCTATAATGAGAATGACGCAGACGTGACTGATGAGTTGCTGAACGACCCGAAAGGTCTCTTCCTTTTGATCGCTCCCCGTCTGGAGAATGCGGATGATGAGCGTATCGACGAGATCAACAATGTATACGATTACGCCTTGGAGAACGGCTTGGGCTTTTATTGCGTGACGGGTTCTTCCGCCGAGGCTATCGCTACATGGAGTGATAATACCGGTGCCGAGTATCCGTTTCTTATGGCCGATGATGTCCTTTTGAAAACGATCATCCGCTCCAATCCGGGATTGGTCTTGCTGAAGAAAGGTACGATCTTGATGAAGTGGCATTACAACGATATCCCACAGGAAGAAGACCTGAAAACGATCGTAAATGGCTATCTGGAAGGAAATACCGACTGGAAAGCGAAAGAAGATGCCCGGCTAATAACCAACCTATTAAGTTTTACCGTACCTTTGTTGCTGGTTTGGGGATACGATGCCTTGCGCAATCGCCGTCGCCGGAAAGGAAAAGAATCTGAATAGAGATTTATTTGTATTACATATTTAAATTATTAAGTTATGAGAAAGAATATTGTTGCAGGAAACTGGAAAATGAACACTACTCTTGCTGAAGGTCTTGCTTTGGCTAAAGGTTTGGACGAGGCTTTGAAGGGTAAGACTCCGAATTGCGATGTGATCATCGGTACTCCGTTCACTCACTTGGCAAGCGTTGCTGCCGCTATCGATACAAACAAGATCGGTGTTGCAGCTGAGAACTGCGCTGACAAGGAAAAAGGTGCTTATACAGGTGAGGTTTCTGCCGCTATGGTAGCTTCTACTGGCGCGAAATATGTGATCTTAGGCCACTCTGAGAGACGTGCTTATTATCATGAGACTCCGGAGATCTTGAAGACGAAGGTTGAGTTGGCTTTGGCTAACGGTTTGACTCCGATCTTCTGTATCGGTGAGGTTTTGGAGGAGAGAGAAGCTGGCAAGCACTTCGAGGTAGTAGACGCTCAAATCGCTGGTTCTTTGTTCGATCTTTCCGCTGAGGATTTCGGCAAGATCGTCTTGGCTTACGAGCCGGTATGGGCTATCGGTACAGGTAAGACTGCTTCCGCTGAGCAAGCTGAGGAGATCCATGCTCACATCCGCGCTACTTTAGCCGCTAAATATGGCAATGAGGTAGCTGATAACTGCACGATCCTTTACGGTGGTAGCTGTAACGCCGGTAACGCTAAGGAATTGTTCGCTAAACCGAACGTAGACGGTGGTTTGATCGGTGGCGCTTCTTTGGCCGTTGATAAATTTATGCCGATTATCGAGGCTTTTTAATTAATTCATAATAAGAAGGTATCTTTCCCCTCAATGAGTGGGGAGAGATACTCTTTTTAATATTCTATCTATGAAAAGAATTCCTTGTATCTTATTGCTATTTGCCTTTATGATGGCTGGTACTTCATCTTTATTCGCTCAGACGGCGTTGGAAGGTGAGCGTTCGACCATATTCGATGCGTTGCAGAGATCCGGTTTGGGAAAAGGCGAGGTCGTTATCAATCAATCCGCCGCTATCAGCGAGATGGTGGGTGAGCGTATGCGTGGAGCGAACGTGGAGACGACAGATAGCCTTACCTTCTTGAAGGTACAAGGGTATCGTACGCAGGTATTTTCCGGTAATAACCAACGGGTCTCGAAAGACGAGGCTTTTCGTAAGGAGAAGGAGATCAAGGAGCTTTTTCCAGAGGTCCCGACGTATGTCACTTACAACGCCCCGTTCTGGAAGTTGCGTGTGGGAGATTTCCGCTCGCATGAGGAGGCCTATCATATGATGCGCCTGTTGATGGGTGCTTTCCCGAAATACGGGAAGGAAATGTATATCGTACGAGAAGAGATAAAAATTCCCCTAAATTAAAGAGAATGTCAGAAGTAAACGAAGAGACGCTACGTGCCCGGGAAGCTTTGGCCGGCCATTATAAGGAAGTATTGGGTTTGCTGGGTGAGGATGCCGGGCGTGAGGGTCTGCTTAAAACGCCGGAACGTGTGGCGAAAGCGATGCAGTTTTTAACCAAGGGATATCATGAGGACCCGGAGGCGGTGCTCCGTTCCGCCATGTTTCAGGAAGAGGATTACAAACAGATGGTTATCGTGAAAGATATCGATTTCTTCTCCCTTTGTGAGCATCATATGTTGCCTTTCTTCGGTAAGGCCCACGTGGCTTATATCCCCAAGAAATATATTACGGGCTTAAGCAAGATCCCTAGGGTAGTGGATATCTTCGCCCGCCGTCTCCAGATACAGGAGCGTATGACGATGCAGATCAAGGATTGTATCCAGAGGACCTTGGACCCGTTGGGCGTGATGGTCGTGATCGAGGCGCAGCATATGTGCATGCAAATGCGTGGCGTGGAGAAACAAAATTCCTTGACGACTACCTCTGATTTCACCGGCTTTTTCCAACAAGCTAAGACGCGCGAGGAGTTCATGAACTTGATCAAGCATAATCGCTGATCATCTCCCGTCATAGCTTACTCCAGTTTAGCCGTATAACTGATCCGCAGTGGTACGGCTTTTATTATATCCTTACGTTTCCATCCGTTGAGTTACTGTTGTGATAAATATATAGGCGGGATGCAACTTTTATGGAGACCTATTCATCAATTAGATATAAGGACATTAAAAATATCAAGTTATGAAGACCAACAATTACCTATTCCTGTCGCTCTGTCTCTGCATACCTTTGTTTGCGTTGACGGGTTGCGACAATGATTCTTCCGGAGAACCTTTCGGAACCGATACTAAGCGATATGATATTCCTTTGGATACTAAATCGCTAGAGGTAAACGCTAGAGGGCAGGAGTTCGCTTTTAATTTTTATAAGGAAATGGCTGGCAAGGAGGAGTCGAATTTCTGCATCTCTCCTTTAAGCGCTTCCCTTTGTTTGGGTATGGTATTGAATGGGGCGAACGGTAATACGTATACCGAGATACAAGAAGCCTTAGGTTATGAGGGCTTAACCAACGAGGAGATAAACACCTATGCCCAAATGATGCAGACGGAGCTTCCCAAGTTGGATGGTCGTACTATTTTCATGAACGCGAATAGTATGTGGATCAAGGATGATTTCCAAGTGCTGGAACCTTTTGTAAAGACTAATCAGACATATTATAATGCCGAGGTTTATAACGAGCCGTTCAATATGGAGACGGTGGACAAGATCAACCATTGGTGCGCCAATAAAACGAACGACTTGATCCCTAAGATGCTGGAGACAATCAGTCCCAATACATTGGCATGCCTGATCAACGCCATTTATTTCAAGGGTGTGTGGAAAATGGAGTTCGATAAGGGAGATACAAAGGACAAGCCGTTCTATCTTAAGGACGGATCAGAGGTCAAAGTTCCTACCATGAAACAACAAGCGACAAATTATTATTATGGTGATGAGCAGGTATCTGTCGTGGAACTACCTTATGGAAACGGAGCGTTTAGTCTGGTTCTTTTCATGCCGTCCGATAAGAAGAAAACCTCGCTGGATGAGTTGATCGCGGACTTGGATGCGGATCGTTGGAACCAGTGGATGAGTAGCTTGAGTTCTTATTCGTTCGACCTCTATTTACCTCGTTTTACGATGGAATCAAGTATGGATTTAACCGATGTGATGAGGACATTGGGAGTCAAGGATGCCTTTAACGAATCGGAGGCGGACTTCACGAATATATCGGCCGAACAGCCTTTATTTATAGGCTTGATAAAACAAAATACCTTTATTAAGGTCGATGAGTCCGGTACGGAAGCCGCCGCTGTTACGATAGTAGGTATGGAGACAAGTGCGCTTCCTCCCGCTACCACTTTAAAGGAACTTCGTTTTGATCATCCCTTCGGCTATGTCTTAAAGGAGAATAGTACGGGTGCCATTTTATTCGCAGGCCGAGTGGATCATCCCAAGTCTTAAAATAAATCAGCGTGTGTACCGGTATCGGTCATGATCAAGACCAGTTCGGTATCGTTTTGTTGCCATATTAAGAGCCAGTCGCTTTTAATATGGCATTCCCATAAGCCCTCAAATTTACCGCTTAGTTTATGGGGGTGATATTGCATTGGGAGGGAACCGGTTTCTTGAAGAATGCCGATAACTTCTCATAGGAGTTCTGGATTGCAATTCCTTTTCAAGCATTTCTTGAAACTCTTATCAAATTGCTTGGTAGTCTGTACGTCGTACATGGTTTATTGATTTAGCAAATGCTTTTTTAGATCTTCCATATCTTTGGCCTTATAAACCCTTCCGGCCTTGATATCCTCCAGTCCCTTCTCTATACCGGACTTCTTCCTGCCGATATTCCAACCGAATTTCTTGGCCAGTTCTTTGAGCAAGGCCATGTCTACCTCCGGTAAGGTAATTTCTACTTTCTTGACTGTCACTTCCATATCTTGGGTTGTTTATAGATTGTATGTGACAAAAATACGTTTTTTTATTGAATTGATAATCATCTTTGGGAGATTTCGAGAAAGACGATCGAAGGACATGACAATCTGTTAGGATTGACAATTTGTAATCGGAAGTCCCGGAGAATCGGTTTTTCCGGGCTAAGGTACGTCTTGTGCTTGAATTTGAAAAAATAAATCAGCAATCGGTTCATTGATAGAGCAATGCCGAAAAATAGCCTTTTGTTCTAGCGAAAATAATTCATCGTAATTCATATCCGATGGAGCAAAAGGAGGGAAAAACGGTGTTACGATAGGGCTATAAGGAGGTAAGAATGCCCATTCACGACTATTTACAACCCTATTTGCGACTGCTTATAATGCCCAATGGCACTACTGGCGTTGCTTAACGCGACCGTATGTGTAGGCTTTTGTCGCCTAATGTGTATCGAAAACGGTCTTTTTCATTGGAAAAGCACTGTTTATTGTTATCTCCCCTCCTTTATCTTGTGATTCCTGTGGAAATGAGATGTTATGGAAAAGCTCTAATACTACTCAAAAAGACAGAAAAGCCTCTTCGTGGATGACTTTATGGAAATGAGAATTTTGCTTGATCAACAGCTGGAAAAAGCGTTTAGAAGTGAATAACTAATCACTTCTAAAGCCGTTAGTTATTCACTGGGTATACTCGTTAGTTATTCACTCGACAAGCCGCAAGTTATTCACTTCAGAAGGCAAAAGTAGGAGATTTTACCTTTCATCCCCCGGATACTTCCGTTGGTCAAAATAATTTGATTGGATACTCCTGCTGATGTAATTTTGATATAAAAACGACATGAGCAGGAATCTTTTTATAATAGTTCTATTGATAATTACCCCTTTTTGTGGTTGGGGACAGGTCGATACGATAGCGGACCAGAAGTTACAGGAAGTGGTGATCATGGCTAAGCTCCCTACGGTAGAGATGAAACCGGGGAAGATGACTTATAGGCTGGATGCCTCTATCACCCAAAGCCAAGGGAATGTCTACGACGTGTTGACCAGTTTGCCGGGAGTCGTGATACAAAATGATGGCACTATTTTCTTGAATGGTCAAAACGGGGCGAATATCTTGATGGATGGTAAGCCTACCTATTTATCGGGGCAAGATCTTGTCAATCTCTTAAAATCGACTCCTGCCTCCATTACGGATAAAATCGATTTGATTACGTATCCCTCGGCACGTTACGACGCTAGCGGAAACTCCGGTATTATCGATATACGTACGAAGAAGATATTGCGAAGGGGAATGAACCTTTCGGTAAACGGTAGTTATGACCAAGGTAAATATGGAGAGGGTTTCGCTTCTACTACCCTGAACCTGCGGACGAATAAGTTCAACTTCTATCTCTCTTATTCCTATTCCCGGAAGAATGATTACGATGATCTGTATGTGGAGAGAAACTATCTGGAAGGTTGGCGGCCGGAAGGGGAGACCGGGCAGATGACGCAATCTTCCTATCGAACTTGGAAGAATAAGTCAAACTATTATCGTTTCGGGATCGATTATCAAATGTCGGATAAGACTACGATCGGGTTTTCGACGGATGGTAATCTGGCGGGTAACAAGGTTGAGGGAGATATGAACTCATCCATTCCTAAGCGATCTCCGCAAACCGGAGGTTCGCTTCGCACCTTGAACGATCAGAATCGTTCACAGGATAATTTTACGGCTGTTTTAAGTTTAACACATACCTTTAACTCTGATGGTGGGGTCTTGGATGCCTCTATGGATTACTTGCGTTATCGATACGAGGAAGACCAATATTTGAATAGCCAAGATACCTTGTTTGGGGATATGGATGGAGGAATCCATTTATACTCCGGACAAGCGAATCTGGTGTGGCCTTTCTCGAAATCCTTCACGTTCCATGCGGGGGCCAAGACCTCTTTTGTCTCTATTGATAATAACGCTGATTATAATCGGTTACAAGGTGATTCTTGGCAACCGGACCATGACTTGAGTTGTGATTTTCAGTATGACGAGAATATAAACGCGGGCTATGTACAGCTTGACGCCAAATTCTCTTCTGTAAGTCTGGAGGCAGGTCTTCGTCTGGAAAATACCCGCATAGAGGGCGAACAATCGGGTAACGCTTATCAAAGAGACTCCTCGTTTACCAATCATTATACGCACTTGTTCCCAACGCTTTCTGTTCAGTATGCCTTGAGGAATGGGAATAGTCTGTCGCTAACTTATGGCAAACGGATTGTCCGTCCGAATTACCGGGACCTGAATCCGTTTGTATATATCCACGATGAGTATACGTATGATAAAGGTAACACCTTATTACGCCCGGAATTATCCGATAATCTGGAACTGGCCTATATACATGGCGATTTATTCCGGGTGGGGCTTGCTTTCAATTATACGAAGGATGTAATTATCAAGAGCTATTTGGATCAAGGGAACTATGTCGTTTATGTCTCACCGGAAAATCTCTCTTCCCGCGTCAGCGTAGGTCCCCGGCTCAGTACCTCCCAATTACCGTTAACCTCATTTTGGAACGTGAACGTCAGCGCATCCTTGATCTATAACCGGTATCGTTTACCGGAGAATTATCAAGTAAAGGTGAATAAGAGATGGACGCCGAATATCGGGATCTCGAATCAGTTTAGCTTTGCCCGGACTTGGAGCGCTGAACTTATCGGTTTCTATAATGGGAAAATGGCGGCGGGACAAGCTACGATCTATCCGTTATGGCAAATAAATGCCGGTATCCAGAAGAAGATATGGAAAGGCCGGGGAACGATCCAGTTATTCGCACGGGATATTTTCCATTCGAATGTATCGAGAATGAGCGTGATGACTCCCACCCAGCACGCTTTTATAAAAGAGCGGATGAACCGGACGGTAGTCGGTATTTCATTGACCTATCGTATAAATCGTGGTTTGGAGGTGAAAGAATCTCGCCGGAAGCATAGCGTAGATGAAAGTAAAAGAATAAATTTGTGAAACCTCTAGACAAATGGTTTATGAAAAAGATATATAAGTGGATATATGCCTTGATTTTTGCGGTCTCTTTGTATTCTTGTATCCGCTGGGTAACGGATTATACGAAAGAAGGACACTACTGGACACAGTCCTTGAGGAATAGTATCCTAGAGATCGTGATCCTTGCATTTGTCTCTTATTTGTTTTTTATTTATTTCAGACGGCTGATCGAGAAGAGCCGAAGAGCGAAAGAACCGAATAGGTGGAAATTTGTTTGGAGATCGTATGGAATGCCTTTCTTATTGATTATATTGGGAGTGAATGCTACGTTGGCAATTACCCGTATATTTACCGGTGATACTTTCCATATGGACGCTATAATAATCGCGAACGTGATAGGGAGCTTGTTTGCGTTTATGGTCTATAATGTTCAGCGAGCTCAAGTATTGGATAAAGATTACGCCGAGCAGCGTATCCAACTGGAAAAGATCAAGAATGATCAATTACAGACGGAATTGAAGTTCTTGAAATCCCAATATCATCCTCACTTCTTGTTTAATGCGCTCAATACCGTTTATTTCCAGATTGATGAAAGTAACAAGGCGCCTCGTCGCACGTTAGAGATGATATCCGAACTCTTGCGTTACCAACTGTATGGCGGTAATCAGAAGGTCAGTATCCTACAAGAAATTGATTATTTGAAAACTTATATAGCTTTGCGTAAGCTTCGTATGAGTGAACGCCTGCGGTTGCGTGTAGAGTTTCCGCCCGAATTGAATGAACTGAATATTTATCCGTTACTCTTCCTCCCGTTGGTAGAGAACGCTTTTAAATACGTAGGTGGCGATTATCAATTGGATATTATCATGAAATGGGAAAATAACCGGATCAGTTTGTTTATACGAAACTCCATCCCCGAGCTTTCAGCGGAGGACGAAGCGTTGCGTAAATCGGTGGATAAACGGCAACGTAAAGGCATCGGTCTGGTAAATTTACGCCGCCGATTATCTTTATTGTATCCCAATAAGCACCGTTTGGAAACCCGGAAAGAAGAGACTGAGTTCGTAGCGGAATTAATGATTGAAATAGAAGATATATGACAATAACCTGCGTGATAACAGATGATGAGCCGATGGCCCGTAAAGGATTGCAATCGTATGTGGAGCGAGTGGATTTTCTCTCCTTGACCGGTGTATGTGAGGACGCTATCCAATTAAATACTCTGTTGAAAACTCAGCAGCCGGATTTACTTTTGTTAGATATCGAGATGCCTTATCTTTCCGGTTTGGATTTATTGGCGACCTTAAACCAGCCTCCCAAAGTGATCGTTACTTCCGCTTATGAGCAATATGCCTTGAAAGGGTATGAACTGGATGTCGTGGATTATTTGCTGAAGCCTATTTCCTTTGAGCGTTTCTTAAAAGGCGTGAATAAGGTGCACGACCTGTTGGCTCGGGAGAATACGCCGGATGCGGATGCCTCGTTCTTCGTGAAAAGCGAGAAGCAAATGCGTAAGATCTACCTAAGAGATATCTTATTTGTAGAGGCGTTGGAAAATTATGTTAGTATCTATACTACTTCCGGTAGAGTATTGACCCATTCAACCTTGAAGCGGATCGGGGAATCCCTACCCGATGATCAATTTCTCCAAACGCATAAATCGTATATAATTAATGCGGATCGTGTCGATCTGGTAGAAGGGAATAGATTACGTATCGAATCCTATCAAATCCCGATCGCCCGTAATCTCAGAGATGTTGTATTTAAGCGTATCCTTAAGAATACGTTGTAATTATATGACTGTAGCTAGGTCATAGAGACGCGGCACATGCCGCGTCTCTACAACTGGGGTATTTTGTTATTTGAATAACATTGGGGCGAATTTTGTGAGGTAGATGCGCCAGTTTTTCCAGATATGGCCGCCGTCGCTCTCGTAGTATTCGTATTTGTAGCCGTTATCGTCTAGTTTCTTGCGATAGTCTACGTTGTTCTTGTATAGGAAGTCGGTTTTACCGATAGCGATCCAGTATAATTTCGGGTGCTTGCCGAATTGTACTTTCAGCTTCTCATCCATATTCTGGTAGATGGGAGATTCGGAGCCTTCGCGGGGGAGGATAGCGGCAGAGAATAATCCCACGTAATCGAACATATCCGGATATTGCTTAGATATATGCAAAGAATGGAAACCACCCATGGAAAGTCCGGCTATCGCACGGCTGGATTTCTTCTTTTCCACACGGTAATTGCTCTCGATAAACTTAATGACATCCGGGAAGCTGCTTTCCATGCTACCCTCCATGGTTTTAGGTAGTTGCATATTCGGCTTAACTAAACCTAGGCTGGATTCTCCCGGAGCGGCCTCTTGATCCGCGTTTCCGTTTGTCATAACCACGATCATCGGTTTTGCCTTACCTTGGGCGATCAAATTGTCTAAGATCTGGGCCGTACGTCCTAAGGCGATCCAAGCTTCCTCGTCGCCACCCATGCCGTGTAAGAGGTAGAATACCGGATATTTTTTGCCACTTGTCTCATAGCCAGCCGGCGTATAAACGGTAATACGGCGGGTCTTTCCCAATGTCGGGCTCTCATACCAACGGCGAGCGACCGTTCCGTGAGGAACATCATTAACGCTGTATAAATCGCCCTGTCCACCCTTGATGATAAAGATATTCGTAACGGATGCCACGTCACGGTTCAGATAGACATTATTAGGATCTGTAGTCTTTAATCCATCGACAATAAAGGAATAGCTATATAATTCGGAGGGAAGAGGTTCCGGTGTGGTATATTCCCAAACGCCTTCTTTACCTTCCTTTAAATCAACGGTACCGGGTACATCCACTAAACCGAACTGAGTCTCCATCTTCTGTGTGGGAAGGAAATCTCCTGTTACCTGCACCTTGATCGCTTTGGGTGCCATGAACCGGAAGGTTACGGTGTTATCCGGATGAATCTCCGGAGAGATGATGTTCTGACTACCCCAAAGGGCTTGTTGGGCGAACGTGATCACGCTGATCAGCATGAATACGGCCAAGATTGATAATCTTTTCATAATGATAAATTTATTAATGGTATTACTGAGGTCTAAAGATTTTTACAAATGTAATGAATAATCTGTTACATGAGCAATAAATAGGCTCGATAATGTGTGTCTTTCGTGACGGGGCATAATGAGAGGTAGCCTTCTTGAATCCTTCCATTCGCAAAGCGAAGTGGATAAGTCTCAGACATGAGGCGGTGTTTCTCGAGAGCTTCTCCGGCTTCCTTCTCGTAAGAAACCCGGTAATCGCCAACAGCCCTAGGCGCTACATAATGCTGGAATAGACGTAAAGCGACCATTCCCATCGTGTACCGCATATTGATCTCAATGCAGGGATGAATAGCGAAAGATCCATCCTTTTGTCTATAGACCAGCATATCCACACCTATACAGCCCGCGTAAGTAGATCCGTACACTTCTTGTAATACAGAGCGTACCGCCTCTTGGATGCGGGAATAGGTTTCTTCGCCCGTGAATCGGGTGATGCGAGAGAGCATGGTGGATTGTTCCTCTAGGATGTTGCCTGTATAGGAGCCTCGCTCCTCGGTATTGAAAACGGATAATCCCTCGTAACGGACAGTACCTTGCCCGTCGGAATAAAATTCCATGGCGAAATCCTGTACTTTGTCTAATCCGCTTTCGATACTGATCATTCCTTGTTTGTTGAATGCGCCCTCTATCCAGTTTTTCGTTTTTGTATCCGGTTTTCGTTTCTCTACCCATAGCAATCCCCGTCCGGAAGAGGAATAGGGTGTTTTTAATACGAAGGGAGCGTTGCATAAGATCATGTATCTCTCCACCTCCCGGATTTTCGTGCAGAAACGAGGCGCTACCGGAATAGGGAGATCGGGTAGGAGGGCCTGTATCTTTTCCAGACATTCCGCCGCCGTTTGCCTACCGGTAAGGCGAAAATAATCCTCTTTCCAAGTCGGGACGGATAGCCGGACTTTTGCCTTGTCCCTCAACTGCTCGAATAAATGAAGACTATGCGGGGAAAGTCCCCACGGGGTCGCATCCATAGGAGAGAGGTAGGGAGCGTTTTTCACCAGCATCGCTTTTGTTACAGGTATAGGAGCCGGGTGTAGGTCTTTGGGTAAATGGGAGAAAAACGGAGGGGCTGCCTTACTATCTTCCAGATAGACAAAATCATCCTCTTCCGCATACCAAACCGGCAGCAGCGCCAAGTCTTTTTGCATTTTACGGACATTTGTCGGTGCCGTGTAGTTCTGTGTCCCTAAAAGTACGGCCGTCTCGTGGCCGGGATTGAAATAATGTATCCGTGACATAAAAGCGTAAAAACAACAAAGCCGTCTTTTTAAAGGACGGCTTTGCTCGGGTTTATGAGATTGTTATTCCAGATTCTCGTCGATGGCATCGATCTTCTTGACTGTTAAAGCCATATCCTCTTTCAGTTTTTCGATCTTGCGTTCCATTTCTTTCAGTAAACCGCCGCCGCCCTTGGAGGAAATGCTTAGGAAGCCGATGTTGTTCTCGTAAGTCTGAAGCTCGTTTTTCATGCGCTCGTACATACGCATCAACTTATCACGCTCGCTGAACAAACGGCCTTTACCTCTTTCGCAGCTGGTCATCTCGTTTAGGTTGTTGCGGAACGACTGCATCTTGCGATCGTTCTGGTCTACCTTCAAGCGATCGAATTGTTGGTCAACCGCCTCGTGATATTCCTTGTAGATCTTATCTTTCTCCTTGAACGGTACGAAACCGATCGTGTTCCATTCCGCCATATAAGACTTCAAGGTCGTGATAGCCTCATCATGTCCAAGGCTCTCGTCCATGCCCTTAATCTTAGCGATCAACTCTTTCTTAGCGGCCAAGTTGGTCTGCTCTATGCTCTTTTGGGAAACAACGTTCTTATTCTTTTGCTCGAAGAAATAATCACAAGCCGAGATAAAACGTTTCCAGACAGCGTCGGAATGCTTACGGGCTACCGGTCCGATCGTCTTCCATTCTTTCTGCAAAGCGATCATCTTATCCGTCGTATCCTTCCAGTCCGTACTATCCTTCAAAGCCTCGGCTTTCTCGCATAACGCACGTTTAGCGTCGAGGTTTTTCTCCATATCGCTCTTGATCGCCTTGTAGAACTCGCTCTTCTTCTCGAAGTAGACATCGCAAGCGGCACGGAAACGTTCGAATATCTTTACGTTATATTTTTTCGGAGCGAAACCAATCGTCTTCCATTTCTCTTGCAAGCCGATTACCTCCTTATTCTTTTCTTCCCAATCCTTAAACGATTTCAACGCGCTGAAATCAATCGCCTCGATTTGTTCGCAAATCACGGTCTTCGCATCCAGATTCTCCTGCTCTTTCGCTTTTAGTTTCTCGAAGTGCTCTTGGTGACGCTTATTGATCACGGTTGAGGCTGCTTTGAAGCGAGCCCATAAGTCCTCACGTAACTCTTTCGCTACCGGCCCGATCTCACGCCATTGCTGGTGCAGCTTCTGAAGCTGGTGGAAAGCGGAGATAACATCCGGCTCGTTACCTAGTTTCTCTACGGTTTCGCACAAGGCGGTCTTCAATTCCAGATTCTTCTTGAAGTCGTAATCACGGAACTGATTGTTTATCTTGATAATATCATAGAATTTCTCGGTGTAGATCTGATAGTTCTTCCAAAGCTCGTTCACGTGCTCTTGGGGAACGGCCTTCACCTCTTTCCATCTTTGTTGGATGTCCTTGAAAGAGTTGTATAATTTGTTGAAATCATCTTGGCTTTCGCAAAGCTCTTTCAACTGGTCGATCAACTGCAATTTCAAAGCGTAGTTAGCGGCCTTTACACGCTCTTCCTCGGCGAGGATAGCGGCTCTTTTCTCTTTATAAGAGGTGAGCAAATCCTTGATCTTGTTCTCGGTTTCGTCAGCGGGGGCTGTAAAATCCTTTTCTTCGCCACCATCAGCGATGAATACTTTCTTAAGCTCTTCCACCTCGTTACGACGGATCTTGTAGTAAGCCTGTTTCAAAGCCTCTACTTCTCCACGGGAAGTCTCTACGGAAGTCTCAACAAGTTCGGTTAACTTAGCGAGAATTTCTTCTTTGGTTAATTTACCTGCGGCAATAGCAGCGTCCGCCTCCGCTGTGTCGTTGGCTTCAACGTCTGCGGTAGCATCGATTTCCGGCGTCTCAACCGGTTTTTTAGTTTCTTCCAATTTCCCGGCTTCTTCCGGCAAATTAGTCTCAAGAGTGTCCTTCATATACAATCGCTTTTAAGAAAAGGATAAATACATTCCTATATCAAGTCACAAATTAAACTAAATATTTTTGGATTACAGCATTTCGGGGAAATTATTTATCTAAAAAGTCATTTTGGATACTAATAGATGTTAAGGTTGGCCGATTTCTCCTGATTCCGGTTGTAGAGACGGGGCATGCCCCGTCTCCCACCATCTACTCATACTATTTAATCTTATTTATCCCAAGAAGGAAATCAACACGCCGGCAGCTACCGCTGAGCCGATCACCCCCGAGATATTACTAGCCATGCAATATTGCAAGACATGGTTCTTCGGATCATATTGTAACGCGATCTCATTCGCCACACGAGAGGCCATGGGTACAGCACTTAAACCCGTGGCTCCGATAAGCGGATTGATTTTCTTCTTAGTGAACAAATTGAAAATCTTAACGAAGAAGATACCCCCGGCGATAGACAAGGCGAATGCCAAGAAACCGCCGATTACGATGCCGATTGTTGTCAGGTTCAAGAACGCCTCTGATGTCATGGTAGCTCCGACAGATAATCCAAGGAAGATCGTTGCAGCGTTCATGATGCTGTTGGAAGCCGCATCGAACAGGCGGAATGTATTTGTCCCGATCTCCTTTATTAAGTTACCGAACATCAGCATACCGATCAATGGAACTGAGCTGGGGACGAATAAGGCGACTACCGTGGTTACCACGATCGGGAATATGATCTTCAATACACGCAAGTTCTTGATTTCCGTGTCGGAAGGAAATTTTTTCTCTTGCTCTTTCATGTTGATCCGTAACTCCTCCTTCGTACACAATAGTTTAACTACCAAAGGAATGATAACTGGAACTAAAGCCATGTAAGAATAAGCTGCGATAGCGATCGGGCCTAATAAATGAGGTGCCAACTTAATGGTCGTGAAGATAGCCGTCGGACCATCGGCACCTCCGATGATTCCAAGAGATCCGGCTTCTTTCGGTGTGAATCCCATCAAGATCGCTACCAAAAGCACCGTGAAGATTCCCAATTGGGCCGCGGCGCCGAAAATGGATAGGCGAAGGTTGCGGAGCATCGGGCCGAAGTCGGTCAACGCACCGACACCCATGAAGATAATCGGCGGCAAGAAGCCCGTCTTGATCAACATATAATAGATGAAGTTCATCAAGCCAAGCTCGTGTGCGATATCATGCAGCGGCATTTCCCAGATGTTTCTCATCACGCCGTGTACATTAATCAACCCATTCTCATCCGCTTGAATCACTCCCATATCGCCTCCGGGGAAATTGGCGAGCAATACGCCGAATGCGATAGGCACGAGCAATAGCGGCTCGTATTGTTTCTTGATACCGAGGTAGAGCAATACGAACGCTATGGCATACATGATCAAGAACTGCGGTTCAGCAATGATATTGCTGAACGCAGTCATCTCATATAAGTTTTGAAATATCTCGTTCATTATTGAATCGTCATTAATACATCATCCTCAGATACGGCATCACCGGAAGACAGGCAGATCGCCGTGATCGTTCCCCCGAACTCGGCACGTACGGCATTGTATGTTTTCATGGCCTCCACGTAGCAAAGGACATCACCTTCTTTCACTACGTCGCCCACCTTCACCGGTGTATCGGAAGCGTTCTTTACAAGGAAGAATTTACCTTCCAGCGGAGAAAGCACCTCTTTTCCAGCGCCTGCGGGAGCATTTGTTGTCTCCGGGGCTGTCGGGGCGGGAGCCGCTGTCGGTTTAACTTCCGGAGTCGCGCTGTTGGTATCACCAAAAGCGACGGTCACACGGTAAGCTTGCCCGTTTACATCTACGGTCATGACTTGCGGAGTCGTTGGCATCGCTAATGTAGCGGCTGGTGCCGGAGCCGATGCGGCCGGAGTAACGGGTGCCGCCGGTTTGCCTGCATTCGCTTTCTCTGCCTTACGTTTTGCCACGTCTGCCTTAAACTCAACCTTGGCCTTTCCGGACCGATATGCCTCGTATTGAGCGGGGTGCATGGCGTATTCGAAGAGCTCTTCCTCGTCCTCGCCGACTTCCCATTGCTTCTCGTTCATCAACTTGCGATACTTATCCAACGCGTCCGGATAATTGTCTTGAGGATTGCCCTCGAAGAACTGGCGGCCTTCGGCCTTCGCCTTCTCGACGATCTCGGGAGCCAACGGGCCCGGAAGACGTCCGGCCTTTCCGAGGATCATATCCCAGATATCGTCGGCGATCATGCTCCAGCGGGCTTTCCCCTTCTCCATCTGCATGACGTTCATCAAAGCTAGGTTCTTCACGTATTGGCTGAATGGAGTTACCAATGGAGGATAACCGACACGTGGCCATACGTAAGCTACCTCGTCGAACAACTTGATCAATAACTGGTCTTGAGACATCAGCGGTTTGTTGTTCTTTATATTGCTCTTGTTGATCGTCTCTAGGTTCTTCTCAAGGTCCGCCATCAAGCTACCCATCATACCGCCCGGAAGTCCCGGTCCGATCAGCAAGGAATTCATCAACCGGTTCTTCGGGCTGATATACAATCCCAAGAAATCATCCATGAATTCTTGAACCAAGGCACGAACCTTCATATAAGCCTCCATATTGATCTCGGGCACCTTATAACCGGCGTCCTTCAACATCGCCTGTACGGTCAGCAAGTCCGCATGTCCTGTACCCCAAGAAAGCGGCTCCATACCTACGTCGATATAGTCGCAACCCGCGTTACAAACCTCCATGATGGAAGCTACGTTAAAGCCGGGACCGGCATGGCTATGATATTGGATCGGGATCTCTGGATATTTTTCCTTGATATTGGCTACGATACGGCCTAATGTGTACGGACGTCCGATACCGGCCATATCCTTGATACAAATCTCATCCGCTCCGAGCTCGATCAACTCGAATGCCATCTTGGTATAATACTCAACCGTATGTACCGGAGAATGCGTGATACACAAGGAGCATTGTGAGATCATACCGGCCTCTTTTGCGTATTTAATAGATGGGGCGATATTCCGTACGTCGTTCAAACCGCAGAACGTGCGGGCGATATCCGTTCCCTGCGCTTTCTTTACCTTATAAAATAGCTGACGTACATCGTCGGGTACCGGGCTCATGCGAAGGCCGTTCAACGCGCGGTCCAACATATGCGTCTGGATACCTGCCGCATGGAAAGGTTTTGTCCATTCACGGACCGCTTTATTAGGATTCTCTCCGAATAATAAGTTGACTTGTTCAAATCCTCCGCCATTCGTTTCCACCCGGGCGAAACAGCCCATCTCGATAATTGCCGGAGCGACTCTGGTTAGTTGGTCTACGGTCGGGACATACTTTCCGGCAGATTGCCACATGTCTCTGAAGACCAAACTGAATTTGATTTCTCTTTTCATGATATTAATATGTATTATTTATACTTTCTCAATTTTGATAACTTTCCCCTGTCCACGGGTCACGGCGCTGATTGCCGATACGATGGCGGCTGTCTCCTGTCCGGAAAGACTGCCGATTGCGGTGGTTTGCGTTGGAGTGGCCGTTTGTACCCGAACGGCTGCCGCTACTGGTTTCTTCGCTATGATCTCTTCCGGTGCGTATTTATTCACCAAGACGATAAGTCCTTTTCCCAGATTGATAACGATCAAAAGGATAGCAAATACGGTGGTCATTCCAACTACCATTAACAAAAGTCCTGTCTCTATATTCTCCATATTCTATATTTGTGGCTAGCTTAAAAGGTTTCTACAAAGGATTGAGCAACTTTCAGCCAAATTAAAAACAATCGCAAAATTATAAAATACTGGAAAACGATCTGTTACATTTTAATTAAAAAAATGAAAATAAATAAGCGAAACGGCCTTTTCGGTGAATGATTGTCAGCTTGAAAAAACATGTACGTGTTTTCCAAAAAACATGTACGACTTTTTCCAAAAACACGTACGTGTTTTTTCCGGCGCTTGTACGGCTGAAAATTCAAATATATTACCGTAACTTTGCGGTGGAATTCTAATAATGTAGAACTATAATAATTAAGGAATAAGACCATGGGAAATTTCTTTACATCTTTATTCTCTTCTTCCAAACCAGCCGAGGCGACGGTGGATAAGGCGAAGAACGAGCAGAAGAACTTTGATATCTTGAAATACGACGGCGTACGTGCCCAGAAGATGGGAAAACTTGTTTATGCGATCAAATGCTTTACGGAGGCACTGAATATACAGGAGGATTTTGAGACGATGAGCTATCTCGTTTCCGCTTATACGATGGCGAACGATCTAGGGAAAGCCGAGGACGTGTTGAACCGGATGGTTGAGATGGAGCCGGATCATATCGCTACCCGCTTGACTCGCGTTAACTTATTGTTTATGTTGGATAAGGACGCGGAGGTCATAACCGATTGTTTGCACGTGATCGAGCTAGAGCCTTCTAATCATGTCGCTTATTTCATGATGGCAAAAGCGAAGAAAGCGACGAATGACGTATTTGGCGCTATCGCCGACCTGACGAGATCGATCTCCTTGAAGGAGGATTTCGCCGATTCTTATTTATTGCGTGCGGAGATTCTTTTAGGACTGGGACAAGCTAAAGAGGCGCTGCCCGATGTGGAGAAAGCGATCGAGATCGTGCCGGAGGAGGAAAGTTCTTATTTATTGAGAGGACGTATTCATATGGCTTTAGGGGATATCGAGGCCGCGAATTCTGATTTCCAGCAGGTCCTAGATCTAAATCCGTTTAATGAGGACGCTTGTATCTTATCTGGTCAGTTACTGATCGAGCAAAAGAAATATGACGAGGCGATCGCTTTCTTCGACGAGGCGATCGAGACGAATCCGTCTTTTGCCAAGGCTTATAGTGAGCGTGGGCGAGCCAAGAATCTGAAAGGTGATAAGACCGGTGCGTTCGAGGACTTGAAGAAATCTTTGGAACTGAATCCAGAAAGCGAGGAGGCCCAGAAGATGAACGGACAGCATTCGAATTTCGATGATATGTATAAAGGGGGAATCTTTTGATTCCCCCTTTTTAAGTTTGCGCTAACAGTCCGCTATCTCTTCGGGAGAGAGCCCTGTGCAATTCGCTATGATCTCTATGGAAAGCCCTTGCTTTTTCAAGTTGGCGGCAATTTGACGTTTCTCTAGGTTCTGTCCTTCTGCAATGCCTTCTGCAATGCCTTCCGCTCTGCCTTCCGCTCGTCCATCCGCATGCCCTTCTATCCATCCGGTCTCGATGACGCTCTTTTGATATCGAAGGGCTTCCATGTGGGCGTAGTATTGGCCCTTCTCGGAAGGGCTGAGTTTATCGATCCGTAACTTCTCCCGTGCTTCTGGCAATCCTTTGGCGGTGGCATGTTCATCTATTTCTCCTGTTTTTAGGAAATAGATCCATTCGTCGAGGGGTGTTTTCGCCAGTTCGTCAAACTCGTTGACACGTAATACGTAATATTCAGGAAAAATATCGCCAGCTTCTTGTTTGACGAATTGTTCCCGTTGGCGGGTGGATAGTTTCAATATATCGTCAAAATGAATACCTTTGAATTGGGTCTTCCCGTGATATACGTAATCTTTTCCCTGCCCAAGATCGAAATAGATAATGTTTACGGAGTAGATTTTCTTGATAGTACCGTATTTCTCTCCCTCATGAATATACTCGGTGACTGCCTTGGATGTGCCATATAGCATACGGTGAAAATAATCTAGCTCCCGGTTGTTTTGTACCTCGATGATTACCAGCTCGCCTTTACTGTTTTCTGCCAATACGTCTACGCGGTTGAACTTGTCCTCGCTATCCTCTTTGTTACCTTCGCTTTCTAGGATGCGGACAATAATCACGTTTTCCCCGAGAAGGGTGGATAAAAGACCTTCGAGGACTACAAAATTGGACTTTTGGCGAAGTAAACGTTTGATCGCCCAATCGAAACGTACTAACGATGATTTATTTTTCATAGTTATCTTGTTTATTTGTTTATACTTCCACAAAGATAATGAATTAAACGATTATCTTTGTTCCTATTCATAAAAAAGCAACCATGACCTATAATGTTTCTCTGGCAGCATGGGTATCTCTATCGAAATGATAGGATTCTCTATCGTTTATTTCAACAAACCTTAAATTGCTAGTTTTACCCCTTAAAGTTGAAAGTTCCGCCTATTCCATTCATTAATGTATCCATTTAATTTTGCCAGTGTAAAAAGCCTAACTTACAAATTTCCGGTATCTAGTACAGATAGGACTAAGGGCGGTGAGTTACGTAGGAAAATAGGCTAAATAAGGAAAGATCAACCCTCTCCATTATTGAATGGCAAATTGAGCTGATCTGAAAATAATGTCTACCAAAATAATAAAATTGGATAGAATATGCAATCTGACAAGTATTTGGAATGGAAGGAAAGGTATTAGTCCTATCTGAACTCAATCCATCTTAATGTCTTTTATCAAGAATAAGGAAGTTGAACGAATAAATATAAGAATATGGAAATAAAGACGATAATCTCAAGTATCTGCTTGTTACTGCTGGCGGTCTCGTGCTCAATGGATGATGATGCGCTGAGGGATATAGAGAAAGGACATTCGGGGAGTGCTGTGATAGAGGAGGGAGAGGTTGCCCTTTCTATGAAAGTTTCTCTTTTTTCTTTGGAGACAAAATCCTTGTCTGGCGTAGGGACATTGCCTGCTTCCATGGACGAGGCAAAGATTAATAATTGTACATTGATTTTTTTTGAGGGTGGGCAAGTCAATTCGATAATGGAAGGGCTGTTTGTAAATAGCGAGAATTATATCGTTAAAAAGAAAAACGGCACGGAAGATGACTGGGCAAAAGTAATCGTGAAAGTGAAAAAGCCTAGCCCTTACTCCGTAATGGTAATCGCTAATAGCTCTAAATCGTTTGCGGGTTGCCAATCGGAAAGTGATATAAACGATATAATACAGGATAATAAGGATGCTTTAGTTAAAGTAGGGAAAATGAATATCAATTTTGATTCCAACTTTGCCGGTTATGCGACAATTAGGGAAGCATTGGAAAAACCTTTAGAAGTTGGTCCAGTCCCTCTTTCTCAGCTAACCGCTCGTATAGAACTTGCGGAATTTAATGTTTCTGGTTTTCAAGGAGCATCTGTTCAAGAGAAGATTACTGTTACAGGAGTGGATCTGTTGAACTTGAATCCTGAGAGTTATACGACAAATGAGCAAACTCATAAAAATGCGACTTATTTGCAGGAGAATAAGACGTGTAATGTGGAGGTATATGATGGAGTATCGGAGCTTCCGTCAACTTATTCTTTTGTAGAGAATAAAAATGTATTGTCTTTTTACTCGTTCCGGAATCTGGTGGCGGCAGAAAGTGATCAAGTGAAAATACAAGTCCGGTTTAAGGTCGGAAATAGCGAGGAAAGAACGACAAAGCAGTTTGTGATCAATAAGGAGGGGAATATTTTGCATGGTGTAAAATCCGGATATGTTTATCGCTTGGTTGTCAATATGACTATTATTGGAGATAAGGTCGAGACAGAACTACTTTGCTATACAAGAGATTGGTTGAATAATACCATATCCATTCCTATGGAAGATAATTAAGGTGTAAACGGGTAAAATAAAAATACAAGATTATGAAAATAAGGAATATATTATCAGTGCTGTTTGTCGGACTGCTTTTCACGAGCTGTAACTCGGAAGAAGAAGTTCAGCGAGGAAATGAGGACGGGCGGGATATCTCATTCTCTATGACTCTTACTTTGGGAGAAGTGACAGCGATGACGAAAGCTGGAGGGGATATCGCTGAAGGGTATACATATTCGACGGAGGATGAGGTAAAAGTGAATAATGTTGTGGTCGCTATATTCAATGAGGCGAATGGAACTGTGGGTGAGTGCTTGGAGTACAAGTCTGTAGCGTTTGACGGGGGAATTTCCAATTCTACCGTAACGATTGATGGAAAAACATTGATTGCTTATAAAATTGATAATATACAAGCAAAGACAGGTAAGGTTCGTATCGTAGCGATTGCGAATTCAACGCATTATGAGGACTTGGCTAGATTGGAAACGACTACTTATGAGAACCTGAAAGGTTTGTCGGAAACCGTTTCAGGTGGAACTTTTGATGCTTCAAATTTGGTAAAGGTCGGAGAGTTGCCTTCGTATGAGCTGAATACGACTGTGACAAGTATACGTGTTCCGATGACGCAATTAGCGGCACGCATCGATATGAAGTTTACGGTAGATGAAGAGCCGGAGACTATTTCTGGGACAAGTAATACAAAAGTAACCAACCAATGGTTCTATTCCGTAACTAAACTTACGGTCAATAATATTAATCAGAAATCAGATTTGCTTTTGCTTGATCGAAATAACCGATATGATAATGCTCTCTCTACAGGTAAAGTGGTTACCTTGCAAAACGGGGTTGCACTACCTTTCTATACCTATGAGAAGTTGAATACGACAACAAGCCCATTGTCTATATATGTGACGGGTGATTTACAAAAGATACAAGTTACGACAACTTTTAATGAGGATATGACCATTCAAAACGTAACAAAAGGGGATATAATCGAGGAAGAAAAAGACCGTTCATATAAATATGAGGATTTTAATCCGACAAAAGAGCTTGAAGGATGTACGACAAATGGTATCATACATGGTAATAGATATGAGCTTACAGGTAAAATATTCATGAAGACACAACGAATCAACTTTACGGTATCTACAACACCGTGGGAAGGCGTGGAAAAGTTTGTCGTGGATGTGGTTATTGCAGATTTGAAGTATTTGTTCGTGAGGGAGACTAAGGTGGTGATGGCGAATATCAGTGAGTATAAGATTGAGTTTGCTTCTAGCTCGAATATTACGATTGATCAACCATCTTATGCGACTTATGAAAAGTATGAGTTAAAAGGAAATGTTATTACTAAAGGTACAGGATACTATGATAATAGAGATAAGCAGTATCCGTCTATAATAGGAGATTTAGGAAAGAGTGGATATATCAAAATTACGAGTAAATTACCAGAGAATTATTTCCCAAAGCAATTTGTTTTTGGAGTTCATAATGCAGAGGGTTTGAAAGTATTAGGAATTGCAGTGGATCAGTATCCGCCTCAATATCTGACAGGACAAAAATCAGAAGGTGGTAATCATGATTCAAGTGCAGACTATTCTAAAAATCCTAATTTATTTACAATTACAACTATTGCTGCAGGAGATTGGATTATTGGTGATCCTTCTCATATCATAAATGGAAAAGTGGAGACAAAGAATGATGAACTTTCTAATAATATGATCTCTCCTCGTTTTATTGCGGCATCAAGGTATGCGGCAGTTTCGGCAGGTACGTATACATGGCAAATGGCACATGATAGATGTCTTACATATTGGGAGACTTTAGATCCGAAGAAGACAGGGAAGAGCGCGACTTATCCTCCCGGCAAATGGAGAATGCCGACATTAGCAGAACTTAAATTTATGGATGTAATACAAGAAGCTTCTCCTGCAATCGATTATTTGTTTAATCAAAGTAGTCAATATTGGGGAGCAAGAATGCCTTGGTATTATGATTTTGGGAAAAATACATCTAATAGCGCTAGTAATGCAAATACAGTACTTAGCGGTAATGGTGGAGCTCGCTGTGTTTATGATATATACTAATTTAATATAACTCTAATTATGATAAAAAGATTATATACTCTATTTTCTGTATTGCTGTTGCTCGCTTCATGTGCGACAGAGGAAATAGAACAAATAGAAATTCAACCGACAGATGGATCAATGGTTTCTCTTTCATTCTCTGTAGATGCTCCGAATGCTCTTGAGATTACGAAAGCGACCGGGGATGTGGAGAAAGGCGTTGAGTCCTTATATCTATATACGTTTAAGGAGAACGGAGAGTTTATATCTCCAGTCGTAAAGGCAGAGGTTTCTGGCAATGGATATACGGCTACTATCTCAAAAGAAACCCGTACCATCCATTTTGTCGCCAATGACGGAACGTTAACCCCTTCCCAAGAAAGTGGAATGGCCTCGTTAGCGACAGATAAGCAAATCTTTTGGGGAAAGAGAACTTTTAGTGAAATTCCTGCGAAAAATATAAGCAATAATCTAGAAGATGCTGGTAACAACAATGTTGAACTACTACGAAACTGGGCCAAAATAACGTTGAATCTCTCATCGGAGGCAGCTGTGAAATTGAAAAATGTTTCTTATCTCATTTATAATGAATCACAGTTGGCATCTATCGGTTATAAAGATGCGGGAAAGTTGAATATTCCAAATCAAGATTTTTATGCGCCACAGAATGAGCCAGATGCTAGTAAATATGCGAAGCTAGGTGAATCTGTGTATACTTTTGAACATTACAACCAAGATAAGAAAGCGACTTTTGTTATTATTAAGGCGCAATTTGATGGTAGCGATACCTATACATATTATAAGATTGATCTTGCCGTAAAGGATGAGAATGATAAGGTAACTCGTATTTATGATGTCGTTCGTAATTATGCCTTTAATATAACGGTTAAGAGCGTTTCCAGAAAAGGAGCTACGTGGGCTGAGGTTATAGATGAAAATGTGATAGCGGATAATAATATCACGGCCTCGGCTATTATGGAAAAGTACCCGAATATAACTTATGATGGTGAGGCCTTGAATGTTACAAAGACGACATTCGTTTTTACGGGGGCTTCTAACACATTGTCGATGACTGCGACATATGCGGGAGCAGGGCAGTTGAGTGTGGTTCCGGATGAGGGAATGTCGGATGTCGTAGAAGGAAACTTAAGTTATCCTTCTTGGATACCTTCTGGCAATCAGACGATAACGATTACAGCCAATATAAAGCCGGCTCCTGGCTCCGGTGAGAAAATAGCGTATTTCTACGTGGTAGGAGGTAATTTGCAGCGTAAGATTAAATTGGTCTTACGTCCCCCTTATGACTTTATAAATCCGAGATTTGAAAATGTGAAAGTTGGTACTGGAACAAATGAGATCAGTGCCGGTCAGCAAGAAGATGTTTATCTGAAATTTTCGATACCGGAAGATGTTGATGAGTCTTTATTCCCAATAGAATATAAGATATACACTAAAAAACTGTATGCGGTAGAATCTGGTGTTCGTTTGGAAACAACTGGAAAAGGTGATTGGTATTATGTCTATACGGATCAAGTGTTTAATACCGACGAGAAGATTATCCGATTTAAGACGAATACATCGAATGAAGCGGAGAGTGACGTGATTTTGAAGTCTGAGTTGTTTAACCCGGTTACTGATTTGACATATACTAGAATCAGTCCTAGATCTATTACGGGAACAATCAAATTTGGTACAACAAGCAATAATTGGAATATTCGTAAGGGTGAGTCCGTAAGCTATACGGCAGGATCTAAGGTGGGAACATTCATAGTTGGAGATAATGGAGCCTATTCTTTGGAGATACCTAGGAATTACAGTGGAAATATAGCTTTTTCTTATACGGTTAATGGAATGATATTTGAGGGATCTGGATCTGTGGATCAACAGTCCTCCGGTTTGGATATCATACTCTCTGCAAATGGCATGAGTCTGATTACAGGAAAAATGTATTATGAAGGTTCTTATGGAAATGGGACAATAGAAATACCAGAGTCTGGAGAAATTTCTGTAAGTAATAATAACGTGAGAGTAATGATAACAGGGAAGGGTGGATATGTTTTGTTCTACAACAATACATTTAACTCAAATACTAATTTTAATTTGACTTATGATCCCGGTTCTGGCTGGAGTGAAAGAAAGAAAACAATGAATATTAATACCTTAAAAACTAATACTAAGATTATTCTAGAGAGATAATAGGGTCCCATCCATCATGTGAATGACGGATTCGGGGAGCGTGTAGCACACAATGGATTGAATTAGTTTTACACGTAGGCTACACCTCCTCCCCGGCCTTTACATCATATACCATTTACGCATTAGCGATGAAGATGCCCAAAAGCTATCTGTTTCTCCTATTGGGGGAGATTTGCATGGTAAAAAAGTAAGTTAACTCCGTTGGGCGTTGAAGTTAACTTACTTCGGCATTTTAATTAACTAACTTGTCTGATAAAGCTAGTTGCGATCATTGGTACGAATTTGAAGGGCGATGGTCTTATTGGATGTGGCGAAAGATGGATAATGAAAAGTACTGGCTTGACGATTCAAGAGATAGAGAATTTGTAAAAAATTGCGCAACCCTTTGTTTATTAAAAAAAAGGCTCTATCTTTGCAGCCCGAATAAGTATGCGAATAATAATAAATAATATAGAAAGATGAAAAGAACATTCCAACCTTCCAACAGAAAAAGAAAGAACAAGCATGGCTTCCGTTCAAGAATGGCTACCGCTAATGGCCGTAGAGTATTAGCTTCTCGTCGTGCTAAAGGCAGAGCTAAATTAACGGTATCTGACGAATACAACGGATAATTAGTCACGTTCTAAAGATTTATAAAGAAAGTAGAGGTTTTTTCCTAAAAAGCCTTTACTTTCTTTGTTTTTGTAGTATTGCTCTGGTGGATATTGGTCTATATGCCGTTTTTTTTCTACTTTTGAACCGCCTACAAATACATACGTGAAATGAGTAACTTTTTTGTAAAACTGATAAAGAATCCGTTTGTCATCAATCTCTTGTTGGTGATAGTCGTGTCGTGCGGCGTTGTTTATGGCGTACTGGCGTGGCTGGATTCTTATACCCGCCATAATCAAGCGGTGGTCGTTCCGGACGTGAAAGGAATGAAGCTAGAGGACGCCGCCGAGTTTTTCGGGAATAATAAGCTACGCTATAACGTGATCGATTCCGTATTCTCGAAAGATGTGGCTCCGGGCTCCATCGTGGAGTTGGTTCCCGGTGTCGGATCGAAGGTGAAAGAGGGGCGGATCGTCTTTGTTACGATTAACGCGTTGACCTCCCAGATGGCCGTGATACCGGAGGTGGAAGACTTATCTTTCCGTCAGGCGTATGCCTTGCTGCGGGCCCGTGGCTTCTCGTCGGTCGAGATAGAGTATGTGCCGGGCGATTATAAAGATTTGGCGATGGGGGTGGAGTTAAACGGGCGTACCTTGCTCAAAGGGGAACATGTACCGTTGACCGCTCATCTGGTATTGAAAGTAAGCAGTGGCGATCCGAATATGCTTCCCGACTCATTGGCTTTGGATAGTATTCCGGTAGAACCATTGGATAGTGATATAGAAAACTGGTTTTAAGGGAATGGACGAGTTGTTGGACGATATGGATGATGAACAGGTAGACGACCTGTTGATGCCGGAAGAAGACGAAACATCGTCGAGCCAGATGTATGAGCATTTCCGCTTCGTAGCGGACAAGGGGCAATCCCTGCTCCGGGTGGATAAGTTCTTGGTAGACCGTATGATGGGCGCTACCCGTAACCGCATCCAATTGGCGGCTGAGGCGGGTTGTATCTTGGTGAACGATAAGCCGGTGAAAAGTAATTACCGGGTGAAACCTTTGGATGTGGTTTCTATCGTGATGGATCGCCCACGCCGGGAACTGGAGATTATCCCCGAAGATATCCCTTTGAATATAGTATATGAGGACGATGATTTGCTGGTGGTGAATAAGCCGGCAGGCTTGGTCGTACATCCCGGTCATGGTAATTATACCGGTACGTTGGTGAATGCCTTGGCTTATTATTTGAAGGATGATCCCTATTATGATCCTTCCGATCCTCGTTTAGGCTTGGTACACCGTATCGATAAGGATACGTCGGGCTTATTGGTGGTGGCTAAACGCCCGGAGGCCAAGAGTAACCTAAGCCTGCAGTTCTTCAACAAGACAACCAAACGTAAATACCGTGCCTTGGTATGGGGCATCGTTCAAGAGGATGAGGGGCGTATCGAGGGAAATATAGGTCGTGATCCTCGTGACCGTATGCAAATGACCGTCTTCCCGGAAGGCGATCAAGGCAAGACTGCCGTCACCCATTACACCGTGTTGGAACGTTTGGGCTACGTGAGCTTGGTGGAGTGTCGTCTGGAGACGGGGCGCACGCACCAGATCCGTGTACATATGAAATATATCGGTCATACGCTTTTCAACGATGAGCGGTATGGCGGACATGATATCTTGAAAGGAACAACTTTTACTAAATATAAACAGTTCGTGCAAAACTGTTTCGCTATTTGTCCACGTCAGGCCTTGCATGCTAAGACGTTGGGGTTCGTTCATCCTACTACGGGAGAGGAGATGTTTTTCGATTCCGAGATTCCTTCCGATATGCAGCAGCTGATCGACAGATGGCGTGTATACGCGAACACTAAAGAACTATAAAAATGAAAAAGAACATCGCTATCGTAGCAGGGGGAGATTCCTCCGAGATCGTTATTTCATTAAAAAGTGCGGACGGAATCTACTCTTTTATTGATAAAGACAAATATAATTTATATATTGCCATCGTTAAGAGGGATGAGTGGGCGGTTATACTTCCTAGCGGGGAACATACACCAATTGATAAGAATGATTTTAGCTTCAAGGAGAATGGCGTGACGAGGCATTTTGACTTCGCTTATATAACGATACACGGTACTCCGGGCGAGGACGGACGTTTACAAGGATATTTCGATATGATCGGTATGCCTTACTCGTCTTGCGGGATGCTGGTGAGCGCTTTGACATTCAATAAATACGTATGCAATCATTACTTGAAAGACTTTTGTGTAAAAATTGCCGCATCCATTCATTTATTCAAGGGAGAGACTATTACGGACGAAGAAGTCGTGACTCGTTTGGGTTTGCCTATTTTCGTGAAACCAAACGATGGGGGTAGTAGTTTCGGCGTGACGAAGGTGAAAGAGCTCTCCGCTATCCAACCCGCTATCGCTAAGGCGTTTGGGGAAGGACGTGAGGTGATTCTCGAGCGCTTTATCGATGGAACGGAAGTGACATGCGGTTGCTATAAGGTGGAGGGTAAAGAGGTTGTCTTTCCTTTGACCGAAGTGGTTACGGATAACGAATTCTTCGATTTCGACGCAAAGTATAACGGGCAGGTGGACGAGATCACTCCGGCCCGTATCTCCGCCGAGTTGACGGAGTTGATACAGCGCAAGACATCAAGGATCTACGATATATTGGGCGCCAAAGGACTGATTCGTGTGGATTATATTATTCCGGCAGACGGGGAGCCTGTCTTACTGGAAATAAACACGACACCGGGAATGACGGCTACCAGCTTTATCCCACAGCAAGTACGTGCGGCGGGATTGGATATAAAGGATGTCATGACAGACATTATTGAAGACGAACTCAAAAACAGAAAAACAAAATGAATAGATATGGATACAGAAACAGTTTCCCCTAATTTCGACGACATCCGTCCGCTGAACAACAGTGAGGTGAAGGACGCGATTGAAAAATTGGTCGCCAATGAGGATTTCGAGCGGGCTTTACGTTACATAAAGCCGAATTTGAATTGGGAGGAATTCTCAGTTGCCATGCGTGCTTGCAAGACGAAGGAGGAGTTTAAATCTACTCTGGCCTATGACGCTGTAATGACGGTGGCGAAAAATACTACTTTCTCGCTTACTATCTCAGGGCGTAGCCGTCTGCCGAAAGATAAGGCGGCCTGTACGTTTATCTCGAACCATAGGGATATCGTATTGGATGCCTCCTTCTTGAATGTCATGTTATATGATGTGGGGTATGGTATGACGCAGGTCGCTATCGGCGACAATCTTTTAATCCGTCCGTGGATCGAGACATTGGTACGCTTGAACAATAGTTTTATTGTGAAGCGTGGCGTTTCTGTTCGTCAGATGTTGGAGGTCAGCAAGACGCTTTCCGCCTATATCCATCATGCGATCAAGAATGTGAACGAGTCTGTATGGATCGCCCAGCGTGAGGGACGTGCTAAGGATTCGGACGATCGTACGCAGGGCAGCGTATTAAAAATGTTGAGTATCGGCGGTGATAAGGACAATCTGTTGTTGAATTTGATGGATTTGAATATCGTGCCGGTCGCTATCTCCTACGAGTTTGATCCTTGCGATTTCTTGAAGGCGAAAGAATTTCAGATGAAGCGGGATGATCCGGATTTCGTGAAATGCCAGCGGGATGATCTATTGAGCATGGAAACGGGTATCTTGAACAATAAGGGTCGTGTCCACTTTACGATTACTTCCCCGATCAATGACTCCTTGGCTAAACTGGACAAGGATATGGAGAAGAATGAGCTGGTAAGCGCTATCGCGTCCGTTATCGACTGGGAGATCTATAAGAACTATCGTTTCTATCCTTGTAATTACGTAGCTTATGATTGGCTGAACGGTACTCGCCGTTTCCACGAGCATTACGGACCGAAAGATAAGAAGCAGTTCGAGGAGTATATACAAGGACAGTTGGACAAGATCGTCCTTCCGAATAAGGATGAGGCGTTCTTACGTAAGAAACTATTGGAGATGTACTCCAATCCGTTGAAGAACTATTTGACAACTTTATAAGTTCTAATTGATTTTGATAGAGAGGTGTTGTAAAAGAGCGGAAGAAGCCTTTTACAACACCTTTTTGGTTAACCGACGTATCTACGTTCATAAATACCTGCATGAATGTATGTTTCTTAACATACGCTTTCGGTGACATATTGTAATCCCCTATTTCGTATCTTTGGCATATACGGTAAGAAACGCTTACAGTATGCTAATCATTTAAATCAGTAGCAGTATGAAACCGGAAGATTACATCACCCGTGAGGAGAAGTATGGTGCTCACAATTATCATCCCCTGCCTGTGGTTCTGAGAAGAGGCGAAGGTGTTTTCGTATGGGATGTGGAGGGAAAACGTTATTTTGATTTCTTGTCCGGATATTCGGCGTTAAGCCAAGGACATTGCCATCCTAAGATCGTAAAGGCCCTGATGGAGCAAGCGGAGAGGCTTACGCTCGTGTCTCGTGCCTTTCATGCTGATATACTTGGTGAATACATGGAATTTACTTGCAAATTCTTCGGCTATGACAAACTTCTGCCGATGAATACGGGAGCCGAGGCGGTAGAGACGGCCTTGAAGCTTTGCCGTCGGTGGGGATATCGTCGGAAAGGGGTTGCCCCGGAACGTGCGAAGATCGTGGTTTGTAGCGAGAATTTCCACGGACGTACGATTACGATTATTTCCATGAGTACGGACCCTAGCTCATACGCCGATTTCGGCCCTTATACCCCCGGGTTTATAAAGATACCCTATAATAAGGTGGATGCGTTGGCCGAGGTCTTGAAAGATCCAGATGTAGTAGGCTTCTTGGTGGAACCGATCCAAGGTGAGGCTGGGGTAGTGGTGCCCGGCGATGGTTATCTGCGGGCTTGCTATGATCTTTGTCATCAAAAGAATGTGTTGTTTATCGCGGACGAGATACAGACGGGTATCGGTCGTACCGGTAAGTTATTGGCTTGCGATTACGAGGGGATTCGTCCGGACATCTTGATCTTGGGAAAGGCGTTGTCCGGTGGGGTCAGTCCGGTCTCGGCGGTATTGGCGGACGATGAGATCATGCTTACGATCGCTCCGGGAGAGCACGGTTCTACGTATGGTGGAAATCCGTTGGCGGCGAAAGTCGCTATCGCCGCCTTGGAGGTGGTACGTGACGAGCATTTGTCGGAGAATGCGTTTAAGATGGGTGAGCTGTTCCGTGGTGAGATGGAGCGGATTAATAATCCTATGATAAAGAAAGTACGGGGTAAGGGCTTGCTGAACGCTGTCGTGACGGAACCTAAAGATGGGAAGACGGCATGGGACATCTGTTTGGCGTTGAAGGAAAACGGCTTGATAGCCAAGCCTACCCACGCTCATATCATCCGCTTCACGCCTCCTTTGGTGATTACTGAGGAGCAAATGATGGAAGCGATTGGCATTATACGAGATACGTTCGCTAAATTCTAGTGTATGAAGATAAATGTAATAGGTGTTCCCTTGAATCTGGGATGTGACCGGGCTGGCGTAGAGCGTGCTCCGAACCACCTTCGGGAACGGGGATTGATGGGGGTGATCCGGAAGAACGGGCATAAAGCCTTTGACTTGGGTAATTTGTATGTACCCCCTGTTAGCGAGGCGGATAAGTTCGTACGGGGTAACAGCATGAAATATCTGGATGCGATCGTGGAGGTGAATACGAATCTGGCGGAGTTGGTTTATGATACATTGCGTGGAGGAGCGTTCCCCTTGGTGATTGGCGGGGATCATTCGCTGGGTTTAGGTAGCGCCTCGGGCGTGGGTAAATGTTATGATGATTTCGGCATTATCTGGCTGGACGCTCATGGGGATATCAATACCAGCGAGACTTCTCCCAGTGGTAATATCCACGGGATGCCTTTGAGTGCGTTGATGGGGATGGGAAGCGAGGAACTGGTGAATATCTACGCTCCCGGGAATAAGGTGAATCCGCAGAACGTATTCTTGGTCGGGACCCGCAGTCTGGATGAGGGCGAGTGGGATTTGATCGAGCGGGAGAAGCTGAGTGTCTATACGATGGAGACGATCCATCTGAAAGGCATCGGCTTCGTAGCTGAGGATATCAAGCGGAAATTGAAGGAACGGAAGATCCGCAACGTGCATTTCAGCATAGACGTGGATAGCATAGACCCCCGTTTCGCTCCGGGCACGGGAACCCGTGTGTGTGAGGGACTGATGCCGGATGAGTTTAATAACTTCGTGGATCATATGTTGTCTACGAATCTGGTTAAGTCGATGGATTTGGTAGAGCTGAATCCGGAACTGGACGTGAACGAGCAGACCACAAACCTTTGTCTGCAGATCATTGATTATATTACCGCCCGTCTATAAGGAATCTAAATTCCATGGTTTATGATAAGAGTGTGAAAAGGAAGTCCCCTTGTTCCGGTTAAGACCGGATACGAGGGGACTTGAAAATACGATATGTCTATTGGTTTATTTCATTCTTCGGATATTGGCGTAATTGAAGCTATCGCTCAAGAAATCGTCCTCGCTGAATTTATAGCCTTGCGGTCCCCAGTTGCCCATAGCGAGCATGGCGATCATCTTCATCGGGTTGAAACCGCTCATATCGCCGCCGGCGGCCGCTAGAGGAACGGACTCCATCAGCTTGCGCATGGAATGTGGATAATTCTCGTTGATCACCATGTTGCGGTATAAGGCAAGGATTCCATCTCCTTGCTCCTTACGGTTCCAAGTCAGTATATATGTACCGTCGTTGGCTTCCGCCTTCGCTTGGAGATCGGGCAGTTTGGCGGAGTTGGCGTCCGCTATGATAAAGGTTACGAAACCTTCCTTGTCCACTTTAGGCATTTCTTTGTCGTAAATAGAGGCATACGAGTAGGTCTCGACTGACCCAAGGCATATGGACCAGTATCGTACATCGGCGGTGGCGTATTCGCTTACGCTTTTAGGAGCCGTAGGAGGGATGAAACGGAAAGTTGCTACCTCCCCTTCGTTCAGTTTGATGCGGGCGAATAGGTATTCTGCCGGGCTGTTCGGGTACATTAGGCTCAGCGGGGCACGCATGAACGGGAGTTGCGGCAGGTCGGCGGAGAAATCCATCGGCGGCAAGTTCAACGATTCGTGGATGTTGCAGACCTCACGCTTCGGGAAATCTACTTCCTCACCTGTAGTCACATCGAAAGCTTGGATAGCAGGCATGTCCACGCCGCCATACTCATCGCCGCTATATTGTTTCGCCAAGTAAAGACGCATGAAAATGGAGACCATATTGACATCTTCCGGGAACTCACATACGTTCTTCATCGAGGCACGTGCGCTGGCGGGGGTGTTAGCGGGAATGATGTAAATCGTATAGCCATTTGCTCCGTAGTCATCTGTTTCCTTTACATAAGGGTTGATGGAGCTGTCGTCGGGTTGGATATTTACGTCTTCAATGCTGGATACGTCTATTTGGGTCTCGTCGTTATAAACCGTGAAGTTGAAGAAGCGTGACTTCGGGAACTTTCCAGTCAAACGAAGGCCGATGTTTGGATTATCTTTGTAAGAATAGGTGTATTCCCAATAATCGGCATAGATATCAGGAAAGGCCAGTAGGGTTTGATTGTCGCCTCGAAGCGTCTTGCCCCATTGTTCCTTGGGTTCCGGGTTGTTGATTTGAGGGGTATTCTCATCATCGTCGTCGCAAGCGGTGAACATACCCACAGTAAGGGCTACCAACATTAAGTAAAAAATCTTCTTCATGATTCTGTTCGTTAATTAATCTGTTTGTTATTAAAATGAGAGCGCAAAAGTATCTCATTTCCAATTAGGGTTGACCTATTGAAAATGAAATACCTTGGATAAGACCACAGAATCCTAGGAATGGAACAGCTAGAAGGGGTATCCGATAGCGAAGTGGTAACCCATGCCGTCCTTGAATTTCGGGATATTGTAATAGCCTTTCTTTCCGGTATCGTAAGGGAGATGCAGACCGATACCCACGTCGAAACGGATGACGATAAAGGTGAGGTCGTAACGCAGGCCGAAGCCGGTTCCCAAGGCTAGATCCTTGAGGAAGCTACCCCATTTCAGTTGTCCGCCGGGACGATCCGGATCGTTCCGGATCAGCCAGATGTTACCGCTGTCGAGGAAAGTGGCCCCATGCAGGTCGCCAAGGATCGGGAAGCGGTATTCGAGGTTGGCCTCGAATTTAAGATCACCCGTACGGTCGATGTAAGCGTATTTATTGTTATCGCTGTTTTGATAGTAGCGTCCGGGACCGATGCTGCGGATCGTAAAAGCACGGATGCTATTCGCTCCGCCGATGTAGAATTGCTCGTTATAAGGGGAGGTACGGGCGTTGCCGTAGCTATAAATAGCGCCGGCCATTAATCGGCCTACGAGATATTGCTTATGCCCGAGGGCGTAATTATAACGTATCTCGGCGGTTCCCTTGATGAATTGGGCGAAGGGGTTGCCGAGTAATTCCTTATCCTCTTTATTGAATTTCTTCCCGGCTAACGCATAAATCCCATCCAAGACAAGGCCCGCTTGGGTAACGGATGCCTGCCACCAAAGATGGTTCCGGCGACTGGTAATCGGGGAATCATCATAGGTATAGGTATAGTTCATGGCCGGGATGAATTGATTTTGCAAACTCTTCTTTAGGGCCTTGTTCACGTTGGTAATGCTGTCGAACTCGTGCGTGGTATGCTGGAGCAAGTTGAACGTCAGCTTGAAAGGGGTGATGGAATGATGAGACGTGGCAGTAGGCTGGAACTCATACGAGGCGTCACCACCGAATGCCAGCAACTTGAAGAAACGGGCCCGGTTCATCTGGTCCGCATAGAGGCGGAAGGTGGTGCTGGCCGGGAAATTCATGTCCCGTTTGCTGAATGTAGGGAACAATACCCGTGGGAAAGTCAGCGTGGTAGTCAAGCCTAACTCATAACTGTTGATCTTGGAGTTGCTACCATCCAGCTTGTTGCCGGTCTGCCATTCGTAAGAGCCGCGGAGTTTCACGCCGAAGGTCTCGCCCCCTCCGAAGACATTCCGTTTGGTTACGCTGAAAATGGCGCCCGGACCCACTTGGTCGTTGCTCTTGGCGGTAACGTTCAACTCGAGCTCGCCGTCCAATGGAAGATCGTAGACCGTATTGATCCGCAGATCCAGCGTATCTTGACGGCGCATGGTATCACGGGGGGAATATTGCAACTCGGCATAACGGAAGATACCCAAGCGGGACAGGGCCGTTTGCGTCCGTTCCTGCGCCCGCTGGTTATAAAGTTCCCCCGGCTTGAAATATAAACGGTTGTAAATGACCGAGGGGCGAACCCTTAGCTTTCCCTCATAATGGATCGTAAGGTCCTTATAGCGGATCGAGTCCGTGGGAGTCTCATTCTGATAGCCGTTTAGCCAGACGGATATATCCCCGAGTTTCCAAGGACGGAGGGCCGAGGGGGGCAGGCTTTCCTTCGGGGCCACCCGTAAGGCCACTTTCCCGGGGTTCAACAAGGTATCCGCTTGATAGGTGATGAAATCGGGACGGAAATAGTAATATCCGTTGTTACGGAGCAAGGACGAGATGCGTTCCCGCTCGGCTTGCAATTGGACGACATTGAAATTCTCTCCTTTGTGGAGGATACGATCGCCGATCGTGGCATCGATCAATGAGTCGGCACGGTGACGGATATGGACGTATTGGATGCTGTCCAGCGTATACGGATCGTTCATGGTGACACTGTATTCCAGCTTCGCCTTCCGGGGATTCTTGGGATCGGGTATGACCTCGAAAGAGGTCTCTCCGTTGAAATAACCGTACTCGTTCAATAGATTCCGGGCTACCTTGACGCGGACATCCGGGTTCACGGTGGTGATCAGCACCGGTTTCGACGCTAGTTTGTTGAAGATCCACTTGCCGACCTTCCCTTTCTTGTTCACGAAAGCGTTGTAGACCCACAGGCCGAAAGGAAAAGGCACCCGGATCGAGGAGCTTCCCAGCAAGGCGTTGTTGGGAGGATAGGCTAGGGCGGCCTCGACCTCTTCCAAGGCGGCTTCGCCGGGTTTGGTCTTATCCTCGTTCTTCACCTCTATTTTCTTGATACCGGTATATAGGACCGCTCCCTCGGGAAGGTTCTTCGTGGTGGAGCAAGAGGAGAGAAGAAGTACGGATAGGAGGATGCTCCCGGTGGCGACGTGCCATCCCCCGCTCGGGTTAGACGCTCTCCCTCGCCCGAGGGAGACATCCTCCCCTGCCCGAGGGAGACACTCTCCCCTGCCCGAGGGAGACATCCTCCCCCGCCCGAGGGAGTCGTCCCGCCTAAAATATATTAAAATGCTTTTCATTCCTTTTCATCATTTATGGGTTTCACTTTCGTTTTCTTGAAGTTGAATAACTCCCTGAGGTGCATCATTTTCTTGCGGAGCACGATACCGGCCCCGGTCTCCGTGATCTCGCCTTCCAGCAGGCTCTCGTAGTTCTTGTCGTGGAAGAGCTTGACGTAGCGGGAACCGCTGCTGTCCAGCCGGTATTCGACGGATACGTTGTCGATGAACGGCTGCGCCTGCCCGTTGTTAATGTTCTCGCCGGTAGAGATACGGCCGCCTAGAACCACACGGATACGGTCATTATAGAATCGCTTGGCGAAGCGGAAGGAGTAGTCGGTACGGGTACCGCCTCCGGCGTCGCCATTATCGTCGTATGTCTCCATGCCGAAACTGATATCCACGGACTTCAAGGCGCTTCCGGCGATGTTGTTGATCTCGCTTTGCAAGAAGCTGGTCAAGGCGTCTCCCATATTCATGTTCACTTTGCCGCCACCACCGCCACCGCCGAGGTACATACCGGTCACGAGCATGCTGACTGCCAGCTTCGCCCGTTCCTCCGGACCTTTCGAGGTTAGTTCCTCTTGCATCGCCATGTCTTCCGGGGCGGTGAGGGTAAATTGCAACCCTAGGTTCTCCAGTTGTTGGGTCAGTTCGATGCCTACGTCGAAATTCACCAAGCGGGGCGATGATTGCCCGGTTAGGGTGACGGACGTACGGACTCGCTCGGTAGCCGTAAGGTTCAAGGTCGGGTCCATGGGGTTGCCCGTCCATTGCACGTAGCTACCCTCCTGTACGTTGAACTCCTTCAGCGGGATGACCGGGATGGAGTACTTGATGGTTCCGCCCGTCAGCGTGTAGCGTCCGTTCAAGAACATATCGCCTTGCGGGGTATACTGGAAGGAAAGGTCGCCGCCACCCTCCAAATTGATATGGTTGGACTGGTCGGGACTTAAATCCACGTTCGCTTGTACGGCGGGATCGATGTGGATCGTCATCAACATGTCCATGCCTCCCATCGGCAACGGGGGTTTACGAGGCATGCGCCGACGTAAGGTATCCGTGAAAGAGGTGAAGGTTACCATGTCCGACATACGGTCTTGCACGGTCAACGGGGAGTCTTTCAGCACGTAGGTGATATTCGTCCCGCCCAATAACTGCAAGTCCCCTCGCATGGTCAAGGCATCCAACGGCCCGCGTACGGTAGAATTCAGGTTGACGAACAGCTTTCCGTAGACAAGGCTTTCCTCGTTTCGCTTGACGTTCAGCAGTTGCAAGTTATTCGCCGTTAGTTTCAGATTGGCGGTCATGCGGGATAAGTCGTTGAAATCCACTTCTCCGTTGATGATAAACGGATTCTTGTTGTATGCGTAAATACCGTATTGATCGAACACGATCCGGTTATTCTTTATCTCTATCTTCTTATCGTCGAAACGGAAGGTAGAGCCTGCGGCGCCTACATAAACGGAGGCGGTATCGAGAATCAGATACCCCTCGGCCATGGGCTTGTCGCTTTGTCCGCTGATAGCGAGCGTACCGTCGAGGTCTCCGCCCATTTTCGCCATATCATCCGGGATGAACGGGTTGGCGATATCCAAGGGGAAGTGCATGAAGTCGATCGTACCGCTGATATGGTCGGTCTCGCCCATCTGGTATAAGGCGGTAATGGCACTCACCTCTTTCCGGTCCCGGAAAAGGTGCATATCCACTTGATGGTTCCCTTGCTCTAAAGGTAGATAGACAGCGTTGAACATGAGTTCGCCGACCCGCTCGTTCTCATAATACAGATCATCAATGTTCATATCCGCCACGACCATGAAGGCCGAGTCGGAAGGAGCGTACTGGAAATCGGCGTTCAATATACCTTTCATCGGCGGGATATAACTGAACGCGTTGGAGATAACCCCGAGGTCGATCTGGTTCAACTCGGCGTGGACTTCCTCCATCTCGTCACTTTCCGCTTGGGAGTGTATCCACAAGGCGGCGTTATTATCTCCGCTGAGTCGCAGGTTCGCCTCGATATCCTTCATGCTGCGTACCACGACGTAATTATCCGGGTTCAGCTTGAAAGGGCGGAACGCCAGGATCGGGTCATCGGGGAAGAGATGGAACTTGACCCCGTTCTGTATCTTATCGGCCCGGATTCCGAGCAACAAGCCGGTCTCGCCTTTCCCGTCCTTGAAATAAAGGCGGGCGTCGCCGAAGCCATAACGTATTTGCCCGTCCAGCCCGGCGCTGAAAGGTTGTTGCTGCCTGTATTTATTCTTGATCACTTGGGCGCTATAGAGTAATCCGAGCGAATCTTGGTGCATCTCCGCCCGGATGGTATCGATCTGCATCGTATCCCGTGCCAGATCGTAAATGGAGGCATCCATGCGTATACCCGTTTCCGGTGAGGTATAGGCGTTCATGGCGATGCTCTTGAAGTCTACGTAATAGGTTTGGAGATAGTTGTAGATCGGATTGTCCTGTCCTGCCCGTACCTCAAGGTACATATCGGGGAGGAGCGGGCGAAGGATCTCCAGATTGACAGTCGAGTCCCGTTCCAATTGGAGGGTGATATCGTTCGATACCTTAGTCAACTTATCCGTGATGTGGTGTATGCAATCATTACCCGTGAGGATGATCCCTAAATCCCCGGCGTGGAAAGACACACGGGTGGTATCGATATCCGTCCGGGCATGCAAGGTCAGCGTTTTTGGCTTGAAGCTTTGTTTCGAGGTGACGACCTCCCAGTTTCCTAACGTAACGTCGATCGTGTTATCTTCATCCAGATTACTTTCTGCCTCGGCGAAGAGCTGGAAAGAGGTGGCGAAGGGATTTGCCATCAGGTGCATGCCGTATAGATCCGCGTTCTCCACGTCCGCTATCAGCATCGCCTTCACCTCGTGCTTGTGGAGGGTCGCGTTTAAGGAGACATCCATTTTCGCCAACGGGTATTTGCTAAGCAGATCCACTTTCAGTAAGTTCTTTTCCAGAGAGCCATCGATGGATACGTCTGATACCGATGAGGCGCCGTAGCGTATATCCGATATCTTACCGTCCAGTTTGGCCCATGTACGTTCAGAGAAAGGGTCTGTGCCCCGGCCTTCTGCTTTAACAGAGGCAGTCAGCCAAAATAGAGAGTCTTTGGGCATGAAATGGGTAGGTTCCAGACTGTCTATCCGTAAATTAGCCTCATAAGCCAGTTGCACCGGATTATAGCGGGCGGTCAGACCTACTATGCCTTTATCTTGGGTAAGAACAAGCTCGGTGCGGTATTCTTGATTTGCGACTGTAGCTTCCCCCTTCAACTGAATGCCTGCCGGAATGGCGAATTGATCCCGTTGGGAGGCGGGAAGCATCGCCAGCAAAAAGTCCAGATTACCGGATCGAGCCTTTAACTGAATCTCACCGGTTCGCCGGATGCTATCCGTCACGGACTCCATGCTACCCGTGACGTTCATCTGAAACGCTCCCGGCAGCATGATATCGCCTTGTGTGATACGTATACTGGAGAGGTTACCTTCTACGCCAGCCGTAATAGCGAGAGGCTTGTCCGGGTAGGCTTTCTTGAAATCCTCCGGTAGGGAACCTGCCGCTATCAATAAATCTTCTTTCCCCAACGAGGCGTTTAACAGGGCTTTCATGCTACCTTGTGGGTGGTCCTCGAGGGAGCTCCAAGGGATAGTCGCTGTCAATCTCACTTCGGAATTTGGTGTCTGGAGAAGTAGGTCCGGTACGTCTATCTGTTCATGGTCACTCCGGACATTTCCTGCCAATGCCGAAACCTTGAGGCCGGAACGTTCTTCCACGAAGAATTCCTTGATGTGGGCGTTTATTTCTTTTCCTTGATATAAGATGGAATCGATAGAAGTGTTCAGGTTCGTTAAACTAATATGGGAGAAATCGAGTCCTTGCTCGGGTGCCGCGTAATTCCCGTCATAAGCGGATGTAGAATTCGTTATGTCAAAGTTTCTCGCCTTATATTGTTCCGCTCCAAGATCCACGAGGCCGTTATTTAGTGCGGCTTTATCTACGAAAGCCGTAAGTCGTAACGAATCCGAGGGCATTTGTAGGGCGAAAGCTACCCGGTCCAAACTAATTTTATCCAGCTTGAGTACCCAGTTCAGAGGTGTGGAAGTCGTGTCTTCTTTCGAGGTTGAATCATTTAAAAGAAGGGTAATGGCGGTATCGGATAAATCTACGGTATTAAATGTAGCTTTCTCCTCGGACAGGTCTATACGATCGGCGTGCAGGTAAAGCTTTCCCAAGAATCCTTTGATTTCCATACCTTCAATCATAGTCCCGGTGTTAACCTTTACGTTCCGGAGGTCGATCGCCTCTACCAATACTTGCTTCCGCAAAAGAGGAAGGGCACGAACCCGTACCGTCAAGCTCTGTAAACTCAACAAGGTATCGGCGGGAGGGTTTACGACCTCGACACCCTTAACCGTAAGGTCTAACGGGAAAGATAGCCTAATCTGCTCGATCCCGATTTGCATACCAGTCGCTTTTCCCGCGTATTCGGTCGCTTTCCGTACCGCGAAGTTTTGGAAAGGAGGTATATATAGTAATATAGAGAGTAACAATACCAATGCGATCGGTATTAGGCATATCACTCCTATCCGTTTAATCCATACTCTCATGTTGATACGTTTCTCTTTTTCTTATTTGTTTATTTGCCTGTTTTTATGACGATCGCTCCGTTCGCGCCTCTCACCCCGTATTCACCTGCGTCTTTCAATACTTTTAATTCCGAGACATCTTCGACGGGAATCGTGTTTAGAACAGATAGGTCCATCGGTATACCGTCTACCACTACTAGCGGGTCACTAGGACTGTTTAGGGAAACGCTCGCACGGATGCGTACGGAACCATCGGCGAATGTTATGCCACTCATCCTTCGTAGCAGGCAATAGAGATCCCGGCATCCGGTTTTCTGTATCTCTTCTTTATTCATAACGCTTGAGCTTACTATTTTGTTTCGTTCCCTTTCCATAATTTCTTTCAGGGCCTCATCCGGTTCAAAACTACGCTCTGCGTTGAATGTGCTATTCTCTAAAGTAATGGTTATATAATTGTATCCGTTGACTGGGACTTTGACTACATTTCTTGTTTTCTTAATAGTGACGAACAAGGTATCATTCAGGTTAGCCCCCGGGATGGTGAATACGCCATGTTTGTTCGTTTTCACGGTGATCGGATTCTGACTGCCTAGCGTGACCGGATAGCGTTTGATTATTTTATCGCTGATGTCACGCAATACACCGACTAAAGTATCATTCTGTGCCAAAAGTATTTGACTGCTGAATGATAAGATGATGATTGAAAGATAATGTATTGTTTTCATAGCTCAATCTTTTTAGCTGAACATAACACAAAGATAATATAATATTTCTTAAAGGCAGAGTTTTAGGGCAAATTCGTAATAGGTATTATTTTTACGTTTCTATGTGGTCTCATTTGTCGCTAAAATGAGATTACTATAAATGGAAATCATTACATTTGCCAAAATAAAATGAACGGTATGGAATTAGATTTAGCCTATTTGTGTAAGGAGGTTCGAGAAATAGCTCGTGCTTCTGCGACATTCTTAAAAGAAGAACGCCGAAAGTTTGACCGGAACTTAGTGGAGGAAAAAAGTGCTCATAACTATGTATCTTATGTGGATAAAGAATCGGAACGACAGATCATAGAGGCTTTGTCTACTTTGCTACCTGAGGCTGGTTTTATCGCGGAGGAAGGCTCTGGAAGTTTGACTGATGAGGAATATTGTTGGGTGATCGATCCATTGGACGGCACTTCAAACTATATTCATGATATTGCGCCTTATTGCGTGAGTATCGCTTTAAGAAATCGGAAGGAGTTATTGTTAGGAGTAGTCTATGAGGTGTGTAGGGACGAGTGTTTTTATGCAGTGAAAGGTGGTAAGGCTTACTTGGATGGGAATGAGATATATGTATCGGATGTATCAGTATTGGATAAGGCATTTATCGCATTGGGTTTCCCTTATAACTCTGATGCTTATCGTCCGGTAGCCGGTCATTTGGTTGATAGGTTGTATGGTTTTGCGGGAGGTACCCGTTTGATGGGATCTGCCGCCGCTGAACTGTGTTATGTGGCAGCAGGACGTTTTGATGCCCGTATAGAGGCCTTTTTAGGCCCTTGGGACGTGGCTGCTGGTGCCTTGATTTTATTGCAGGCCGGAGGAAAAATATCGGATTTCAATGGCGGAGAGAACTGGGTTTCTGGTGAGCAGGTAGTTGCCAGCAATGGCAAGATTCATTCTCTTGCGTTGTCTTTGTTGCCCTAATACTAGGGTAATCCTGCGTATTCTAGTGCTTCTGTGTGTATTTAAAAGGTAAAAGAGTTTAAACTTACTTCTTATCTGCGGGGTGTTTGATCCGTTTTGATTTTCAAAACAGATGGAGGAATACAAATACCCGTAAATCCTCGTGTGTGTCTAATTCAGTAAAAATCAAGACTTTTAGGATTAGAGATTTTACTTACATTTGTGGAAAATAAAAATGTTACAGAGTATGAAAAACAATCTATACGTCTTTTTTCTGTTCTTTATTACTGGACTAATGTCATGTAGCCATCACTCAGGTCTATATGAACATGCGGAAAAGATAATGTCCCAACATCCCGATAGCGTTTTAACATTGCTATCAACAATACAAGATGTAAATGATCTTTCAGAAAAGGATCGTGCTATGTACTACCTACTTTTGACAGAAGCAGAAAATAAGACTTATGTCAAGCCTACTTCAGATTCATTGATTACAATAGCAGTTGAATTTTTTGATAAAACGGAAGATTGGGAAAGAAAAGCAAAAGCTTGGTATTATAAGGGAAGGGTAAATCAAGATTTAGGTGATGTGCTACATGCGCAAGATTATTATTTAAAAGTATTGCAGGAGGAGGATAAGATTGATGATAATGCTTTGTTAGGGCGTATTAACAATAGCATGGGAATGTTATATACCTACCAAGAGGTTTATGAAAGAGCTATTCCATATCAACAAAAAGCTTTAGAATACTTTGAAATAATGAATGATTCTATTGGACAATCATTTGTGTTAAGGGATATTGGACGTAATTTAACCGCATTAAATAAAATAGATAGTGCCATTATCTATTATGAGAAAGCTCTTTATAAATGTAACTTGAAAAATAAACCTTCAATATATAGGGAATTAGCCAATTTGTATATAGATATTGAAGATTATCCAAGAGGTTTTGATTATATTAAAATGGCATTGAGTTTTCCTCTGAAAAGTCCCTTATTGGAATCTTCTTATTTTGTTTTGGGAAAGTTTTATCAGAAAACGAATCAAATAGATTCTGCATATTACTATTTGAGATGTAGTGCAAAGAGTTCTAGGTTGCAAACACAGGCTGCTTCTTATTATCATTTGGCTCAGTTAGAGTTGTTCAATAGGAATTGGGAACGTTATGCAAGTAATCAAGTGAAATATGAGGCATTACGTGATTCGATAAGTTTAGTGAAGCAAACAGAGTCGATTAGGAGAATGGAAAATCTTTATGACTATCATAAGGCAGAAGCTAGACTTTTACATGCTGATATTTTGTTAAATAGATTAAAAGTTAGGAATTTGTCAATGTATTTGTTTGTGATTGTCTGTATTGTTGCGGTTGTTGTTATATCTATTTTAGGATATGTGCAAATAAAAAGAAAGAAATTACGATTACAAGAACATCGAGATATGTTAATCGCTTTAGAAAAAAAGCATAAAGAGGATCTGACTCGTATTAGTGAAAATGAAAAACTTATTGAGGAATTAGAGCGGTTGCTACAAGAATCATCTGTCGCTTATAATGAAAAAGAAAAAGAACTTATGACTTTGCAAAAACTAAAATTAGAGGTTGAAAATCAAAGTTTGAAATATGTTAAAACTGAAAGCCAATTATTAGTAGATAAGTTTCGGATGTCAGATATCTACTATAAGTTTCATATAAAAGAAGATTGGAGGCCCAAGGATGAAGATTGGAATGAACTGTTTACTGCTTTGGATGAGACTTATGATAAATTTACACGTCGTTTGATGAGTGTGTTTTCAAGGCTGACAACTACAGAATTGCGTGTTTGTTGTTTAGTCAAGGCTAATGTACCTCCTGTTACTATTGCAATGTTGATTGTGACAACCCCAACAAATGTGTCAATGATAAGAAAACGTCTTTATGAGAAAGTATACCCTCAAGAAAAAGGATCTTCTGAAAAGTTTGATCGGTTCATTAGAGAGTATTTATAGCAGTTGTGCATATTTTGTGCAATATGGATGATTGAATTAACGCTGATCTCGTTGTATGTTTGTTGCACAATTAATACACAATGTTATGAGAAATGTGAGTAGATTTACTTTTTGTGCAATTTTATTTGCTTTGTTTTTAATTCAACCAGTGTTGGGCGATATCATTCCAACAGAAGGTGCTTGGGATGATGAATATTATCGTTCCGTTAACACAAACCGTCCTCCAGTTGTATCAATCGAAGGAGACATCCTTTCCTTGAGCTTTGAAGATGCTTTATCAAACTTGACCGTATGTGTCATGAATGATAAAGGAGTGAAAGTCTATGAAGATGTTGTTTCTTCAGAGGCAGGTGGAACTTATTCTTTCTCTTTAGCGGGAGAAGCAAATGGCCAGTATCAGATTGTGTTGTTACATCGGTTGGGACACTTGACCGGTAGCTTTACCTTGGAATAAAAAATTAAGAGGTTTTGTAAGAAGAAAGAGCTATTAAGCTTCTCGGTAAAATGGGAAGCACAGCTCTTTTTTATTTGGACAACTGTACCATATACGAATCTTTACTTGAAAACGTATCTATGTACATGTTTTACCACTAAACGTATCATTAATCAGCCGGGAGCCATTCTGTTTATTGTATATTTCTTGAAAATAGGCTCCATTGTAGCCTGCTTTACTATCCATAGAAATAGCGATTAGTATTAATAGAAATTCAAAATACTATGGATACTAATCGGAGCTTGGATAGATACGATTTTATTGTATGTTGATTATGAGGTGTATAGGCGATAGTTTGGAAAGATTAGACTTATTGTGCTTTTTAAGAGATCAAATTTGGTGTGGTTGGGCTATTTTTATTTCCAAATGGTGTTATTTCATGACTATATTATAACTTGAAAAATTCATAGTTATGAAATTCACAACTCATAACTATGTTTTGAAAAAAACATAACTATGAAATTTTATAGGATTTAGTCGCTAAAATCAATATGGATTTCCCCCTTGTCTAAGAAATGACAGGGCAATACTATTATATATGCCGTTTATTCTGTATTTTTGCCAGAAAAATTAGCAGACATGGCTGAAAGCAAAGTTGAACACCTATTGGATAGCATTCATTTTCCGGAAGATCTGAGACATTTGTCACAGGATAAGTTGGAGCAGGTATGTGCCGATTTGCGTCAATATATTATCGATGTTTTGTCTGAGAATCCCGGTCACCTTGGTGCAAGCCTTGGTACGGTAGAGCTGACAGTCGCCCTTCATTATGTATTCAATACCCCCTATGACCGTATTGTCTGGGATGTCGGGCATCAAGCTTACGGACATAAAATACTTACAGGAAGGAAAGATATTTTCCATACGCTCCGTAAGTTTAAAGGAATTAGCGGCTTCCCTAATCCTGCGGAAAGTGAGTATGACGCTTTTATCGCCGGACACGCCTCAAATTCAATCTCTGCGGCGATGGGTATGTCGGTAGCCTCGGCCTTGAAGAAGGAACTGGATCGCCATGTAATCGCCGTGATCGGGGATGGCGCTATGACCGGAGGACTCGCCTTCGAGGGGTTGAATAATGCGTCTGCCAACCCTAATAATTTGTTGATTATCCTGAATGATAACGATATGGCGATCGATCATAGCGTAGGTGGTCTTAGCCAGTATTTAGTGGATATAACGACAAGTCAAGCCTATAATAAAATGAGATACGATGTGTATCGAGGCTTAAAGAAGATCAAGCTCATCAATAATGATCGCCGGGAAAACATCTTACGTTTTAACAATAGCCTTAAAGCATTGCTTACCCAGCAACATAATTTATTTGAAGGCTTCAGCATCCGTTACTTCGGTCCGGTGGATGGGCATGATGTAAATTATCTGGTGAAGGTATTGAATGATATAAAAGATATGCAAGGGCCTAAGCTGTTGCACATCAAAACGAAAAAAGGAAAAGGCTTTAAACCTGCGGAAGAGTCCGCTACGGAATGGCATGCTCCCGGAAAGTTCAATAAGGAAACCGGCCAGCGTATAATCGTCCGTAAATTAGATGAGCCCCAATTATATCAAGACGTATTCGGCCATACATTGGTAGAGCTTGCGGAGAAAGATGAGCGTATTGTAGGAGTAACTCCGGCTATGCCTTCCGGTTGCTCGATGACTTATATGATGAAAGCCTTCCCGGATCGTGCGTTTGACGTGGGAATTGCGGAAGGACATTCCGTGACATTCTCTGCCGGATTAGCAAAGGAGGGAATGATACCTTTCTGCAACGTGTATTCCTCGTTTATGCAGCGTGCGTATGATATGGTTATCCATGATGTAGCTTTGCAAAAACTACATATGGTGATCTGTCTGGATCGTGCGGGATTAGTGGGAGAGGATGGAGCTACGCATCATGGCGTGTTTGATTTAGCCTATCTCCGTCCGATACCGAACTTAGTGATCGCTTCCCCATTGAATGAGTTGGATTTACGGAATTTGATGTATACAGGCTATGCCGCTTTTGATGGTCCGTTCGTAATCCGTTACCCTAGAGGTAAGGGGGAGATGAAGGATTGGCGTAACGAGATGCAAGTATTGCCTATTGGAAAAGGGAAAAAGTTGCGTGACGGGGATGATATCGCCGTACTTTCTATCGGACCGATCGGAAACGAGGTGATAAAAGCCATCGAGATGGTGAAAGAAGAGGGGGTATCGATCGCCCATTACGATATGATCTACTTGAAACCGTTGGATGAGGAGTTGTTGCATGAGATCGGACAGAAATATAACCGTATTATTACGGTAGAGAATGGAGTGATAAAAGGAGGTTTTGGCAGCGCTGTCCTTGAGTTTATGGCAGATAACGGCTACACGCCTCATGTAAAGCGTATCGGAGTGCCGGACGCGTTTATCGAGCATGGTTCTATATCGGAATTGTATCAATTATGTGGTATGGATGCCGAGAGCATTGCGAAACAGTTGAAAAAGGAGAATTGATTATTGTCAATTAATAAAATATGAAAATTGTCATAGCCGGTGCGGGAGAAGTAGGTACACATTTAGCGAAAATGTTATCTCAAGAGAATCAGGACATCATTTTGATGGATCCGAATGAGGAACGGCTGAATTTCTCAAAATCTAGCATGGAGATTCTCCCTATGGTCGGGAATCCGACCTCGCTTAGAGATTTGGAGGAAGCGGGGATCAAGAAAGCGGACTTGTTCGTAAGTGTTACTCCCGAGGAGACTACCAATGTGACGGCTTGTATGTTGGCTCATAATCTAGGAGCGCATCGTACGTTGGCCCGAATCAATAATTACGAATATTTATTACCCAAAAATAAAGAGCTGTTCGAGAAACTGGGAATCAACTCGATGATTTACCCTGAGATGTTGGCGGCTAAGGAGATCGTGACAGCGGTACGCCGTCCGTGGACACGCCAATATTGGGAGCTGTTTGGTGGAGCTTTAATTCTGATAGGTGTTAAAGTTCGGGATAATTCCCGTTTGGTGAACCGGGTATTGGCCGAATTGCTAAATGAGCAGAAGCTATATCATATCGTCGCGATTAAGCGAAAGAACGAGACCATAATCCCCCGTGGTACGGACCGGATAGAGTCTGGTGACATCGTGTTCTTTACGACGACCCGATCTCATATAGAGGATGTGCGCTTACTGGCCGGAAAGAAAGATCCGGAAGTAAAGAAGGTCATTATTATGGGAGGAAGCCGTATCGCTATCCGTGCTTGCCAATATTTACCTAATAACATCCGGGTAAAAGTAATTGAGGCTAATAAAGAGAAAAGTCATCGAATCGCTGAGGTAGTGCCTAGTAATGTCTTGATTATAAACGGAGACGGCCGTGATACCGATTTGTTGATGCAAGAAGGCATCAAGGATGCGCAGACTTTTATAGCTTTGACGGAAAACTCCAGTACGAATATATTGGCATGTCTGGCCGCTAAGCGTTTAGGTGTGTTTAAGACAATCGCTAAGATTGAGAATATTGATTATATCCAATTGGCGGAAAGTATGGACATCGGTTCGGTTATCAACAAGAAACTGATAGCGGCCAGCCATATCTATCAATTTCTTCTGGATGCGGATGTCTCTAACGTGAAATGTTTGACTTTCGCGAACGCGGATGTAGCGGAGTTGGTGGCTCGCCCGGATTCAAAGATTACCAAGAAACAAGTCAAGGATCTCCGTCTGCCGAAAGATATGACTCTCGGTGGGTTGATTCGTGACGGTGAACCTATGATGATCAAGGGTGATACTCAGATACAGGCATACGACCACGTTGTCGTATTCTGCTTGGATACGGCTATGCGTAAGCTGGAGGACTACTTTAACTAGTTGATAGTTATGTTGAACGTACGTTTTATAGTGAAGATGTTAGGGATGATGTTCATCCTTGAGACTTTTTTTATGTTGGCCGCTACCGTCGTAGCCTTCCTTTATCGAGGGAATGATGTATATCCGCTTCTTATTTCGAGCGGAATCTTATTCGGGACTGGTTTTTTGTTCTACTCTATGGGCTTTAAGGCGAATGAGCATTCGGCCGGCCGGCGGGAAGGAATGTTGATTGTGACATTGACATGGATTTTATTCTCTTTATTTGGAATGTTACCATTCTATATAGGAGGGTATATCGATAATGTGACCGATGCCTTTTTCGAGACCATGTCCGGATTTACGACTACAGGCTCTACTATTTTAACGGATATAGAAGCGTTGCCTAAAGGAATCTTATTCTGGCGGAGTCTTACACAGTGGCAGGGAGGTATCGGTATGGTCGTATTCACCGTGGCCTTGATGCCTATTTTCGGAGGTGGTGCCTCGCAGATGTTTGATGCCGAAACGCCCGGTATAACCCATGAACGTTTTCGTCCTCGTATTACGCAAGTCGCTAAACGCCTGTGGGGGGTGTATGTTTTTCTGACACTTTTTTTAGTCGGCCTTTTATGGGCCGGACCGATGAGTTTGTATGATGCGGTAAATCATGCGTTCACGGCTATATCTACTGGTGGATATTCAACCAAAAACGCGAGTATCGCTTATTGGAATTCCTCTTATATAGAGTATGTAATAACTATTTTCATGTTTATCGGAGCTACCAATATGACATTGGTTTATTTCTGTTTTAATGGAAATGTGAAGAAATTGATTAAAGATGAGGAGTTTCGCTGGTTTTTCTTTTTTGTTTTAAGTGCCATTATCGTTGTCATGGTGTGGATCTTGTACCTTGGATTCGCCTCGGATGTAGAGAATGCGTTCCGTAAGGCGGCTTTTCAAGTGGTGACCTTGGTTTCTACCTGTGGATTCGCTACGGATGACTATATTCCTTGGGGACCGTTTTTCTGGTTTATCGCATTGATTTTGATGTTTATTTGTGGATGCGCCGGTTCTACTTGCGGTGGCTTGAAGATGGGACGCTTCGTTATTTTAACGAAGAATCTCTCCAATGAATTTAAGAAACAGACACATCCCCATGCGGTGATTCCGGTACGAATGAACGGGCATGTCGTATCTGGTGATATCGTGCACCGTGTGTTAGCTTTTGTGTTCGCTTATATTACGTTAATCGTGGTGAGCTGCTTGGCTTTATCTTTGGATGGGATGGGATTTTCGGAGGCGATTGGTGCCGCTGTTTCTGCTATAAGTAACGTAGGACCCGGCTTGGGAACGCTTGGGCCGGTAAGTAATTTTGCGGATGTTCCCACGGTGTCGAAATGGTTTTTGTCTTTTTTGATGTTAACAGGGCGTCTGGAAATATTCACGGTATTAACGATATTAGTCCCCGGTTTTTGGAAACAGTAAAATTATTGAATATGAAAAGTATACGGTTCATTGTTAGTCTGTTGTGTGGTATTCTGTATTGTGGAGTTTCTTTAAATGCCCAGAATGTATTGAAAGTAACGGATTGGATGCCGGAGCATACGTTCACTTCCGGAATAGAAGGTCCGGCTGTAGATTGCGAAGGAAACTTATACGCCGTAAATTATGAGAAAGAAGGGACGATCGGTATCGTACGCCCGGATGGTAGCCATGACTGTTTTCTCACTTTGCCGGAAGGATCTACCGGGAATAGCATCCGCTTCGGGAAAGACGGTGACATGTACGTGGCGGATTATACAGGGCATAATATCTTGAAAGTGGATATGAAATCTAAAAAGATCAGTGTATTCGCTCATGAGCCAAAGATGAATCAACCAAATGATATCGTATTCGCCCCCAATGGAAATATCTATGCGAGTGACCCGGACTGGCCGAATCAGAAAGGCCAACTTTGGTTGATTACCCCGGATGCGAAAGTCTCCTTGTTGGAGACGAATATGGGAACGACTAATGGCATCGCTGTGAGTGAGGATGGTAAACGCTTGTACGTTAATGAATCTGCTCAATTAAAAGTCTGGGTATATGATATATGCCCGGATGGTACTTTAAGGAATAAACGTCTATTTCATACTTTTGAGGGGTACGGTATGGATGGTATGAAGTGTGACGAGAAAGGAAATCTTTATATTTGCCGTTATGATAAGGGTACTATAGCTTTGTTAAATCCGCAAGGAGATTTAGTTGAAGAGATTCAATTGACAGGAAAACAGCCGTCTAACTTAACATTTGGAGGACCTGATCATCGTCAATGTTATGTGACATTGCAGGATCGGGGTTGTTTTGAAACCTTTAAGGTTCCTTATCCGGGAAAAGAATGGTAACCCGATATACGTTTTTGATTAATTTTGCGTTATAATAGGTACGGAATATTAAAAAGATATATAGATGATAGAATATATAAAGGGTGAAATCGTGGAACTTACACCTACACGTATGATTTTGGAGTGTGGTGGTATAGGCTACGAGCTGAATATATCCTTGAATACATATAGTGCGTTTGGGAGCAAGACTACCGGAAAAATATATATATATGAGGTAATCCGGGAAGATGCTCATTTACTATTTGGCTTTGCAGAGAAAATCGAAAGGGAGTTGTTTCTTTTGCTTACTTCCGTTTCCGGGGTGGGACCGAATACCGCACGCATGATCCTTTCTTCTCTACCGCCATCCGAATTGGTTCAAGTGATCGGTTCGAAGAATGAGGCCGCGTTGACTGCCGTGAAAGGGATTGGTTTGAAGACGGCCCAGCGTATCTTGGTAGATTTGAAAAATAAGGTGAAACCTATGGAGAGTATGGCCGGAAACTTGCCGGAGGCATCAGTCTCTAATGGAGCGGTAACCGAGGAGGCCGTAGCCGCATTGGTTATGTTGGGTTTCCAGAAAGCGGCTTCGCAAAAAGCGGTATCCGCTATTTTGAAAGGCTCGCCCACTTTAGCTGTGGAACAAGTAATTAAAACTGCGCTTAGAATGCTTTGATAATTGACAATTGAGGATTAACGATTAACAATTGACAATTAAATGAGAAAATGAGAAAACGAATACTGAAATATTCCATATGGATCGTTGTATTATTGTTTGGTGTCGGCTTGTATTCGCTGAATGCTGATTACCTTGCGTATACATCGTCTTTGCCGGAATTGGAGTTGCTGGAAGCTCCGGAGGATACGATCCCTCCCCGCTATCCGGTGGCCAAGACTACACCGGAGGAATATCAAGATATCGTGAAGCAATCACCTGCCGATTTGCGTGATCCGGAGAATGTCAAGACTACGATTGAGTATGATTTAAAGACGAATACGTATATTGTCCGTACGAAATTAGGCGATATGGAGATTGGTACGCCGATGAGTTTAACCCCGGCGGAATACCAAGATTATTCTATGCAACAATCACTTCGTTCCTATTTCCGCCAAAAGAACGAGGAAGAATTCCAAAAAGCTACGAATAAGCAGTTTAACTTAACCGATATGCAGTTTAATATCGGTGCGGCGGAACGTATCTTCGGCCCCGGTGGAGTACGTGTAAGGACACAAGGTTCGGCCGAGATTACGATGGGATTGAAGACGAATAAGAATAATGATCCTTCTCTTCCGGAGCGTTCCCGTAAACGTACTTTCTTCAATTTTGACGAGAGCGTGCAGTTGAATGTACAAGCCTCGGTGGGTAGCAAGGTGAATTTCGGAATGAATTACAATACCGAGACCTCTTTTGATTTCGATTCCAAAAAATTGAAGTTGGCGTATACGGGCGAGGAGGATGAGATTATCAAATCGTTAGAAGCCGGTAACGTGAGCATGAATACCAGCAACTCCTTGATTAATGGAGGTGCGGCTTTATTTGGTATGAAAGCGGATTTACAATTTGGTAAGTTGCGAGTGAATGCCTTGTTTGCCCAGCAGGAATCTGAATCCAAGACGGTTAGCTCAAAAGGGGGCGTGCAGACGAAGCCCTTCGAGATCAAGGTGGATGAATACGACGAGAACCGTCACTTCTTCTTGGGCCATTATTTCTATGATAACTACGATAAGTTTATGGAGTCTTTGCCTACCGTCACCTCCGGTATCGAGATCTCTAAGATAGAAGTGTGGGTGACCAATAAACGAGGTAATTATGACCAGTCCCGCAATATCGTAGCTTTCACCGATTTGGGAGAAAATGAATCTCGTAATATCGGTAATACAGCGTTGGTGATGCCTTCCGGAACGGACAGGCGTCCGAATAATTCAGCAAATAACTTATATACGACTTTAACCACTCAATTTACGGGTGCCCGTAAGATTAATATGGTGAATGATGCTTTGAAAGGTGCCATGGAAAGCGGAAAGGATTTTCAAGAAATCGAGAGTGCCCGTTTGCTGGAGTCTTCCGAGTATACATTAAACAAGAAATTGGGTTATATTTCTTTGAGGACTCAGTTACAGGCTGATGAGGTATTGGGTGTCGCTTTTAGTTTTATCTATAATGGCAAGACCTATCAAGTCGGTGAGTTCTCTACGGATAATAAAGAGAATACGAGCGACTGTATTTATGTGAAGTTGCTAAAGGGCATCACGATGTCGCCGGATATGATGTTTTGGGACTTGATGATGAAAAACGTATACTCGCTGGGTGCTTATTCGGTACAGAAAGAAAAGTTCAAACTGAACGTAACCTATCAAAGCGACTCTACCGGTACGTATGTAAACTATCTTCCGGAAGGTAATTGCGCGAATCAAATCTTGATCCGGGTATTAGGGCTGGATCGCTTGGATACCTATGACAATCCGAATCCGGATGGCTTCTTCGATTTTATTGACGGTTATACGATACAGGCGGAGACCGGTAAGATTATATTCCCCTGCGTACAACCTTTCGGCTCGAAATTACGGGAGAAAGTAGGTAATGCCTATGCTAGTAAATATGTATTCCAAGAGTTGTATGACTCGACATTAACCGTTGCCCGTCAGATCGCCGAGAAAAATAAATTCCTTTTAAGTGGTGAGTATAAAGCCTCGTCGGGCTCGGAGATCGACTTGGGAGCTACTAACGTAGCCCGTGGATCCGTACGTGTCACGGCAGGAGGAGCTACACTGACCGAGAATGTGGATTATACGGTAGATTACAGCTTAGGACGTGTGACGATCTTGAATGAGAGCATCATATCTAGTGGAACACCCGTTAGCGTATCTTTAGAGAACCAGTCTACTTTTAATATGCAGCGGAAAACGATGATCGGGTTAGACCTGAATTACCAGTTCAATAAGGACTTCATGGTCGGAGCCACGGTTATGCATATGTCGGAAATGCCTCTTACGGTAAAAACCACTTTGGGGGATGAGTCTATCAAAAATACTTTATGGGGCTTGAATACCTCTTATAAGGCGGAGAGCCAGTGGTTGACAAATGTATTTGATAAGTTACCCTTGTTGACATTGACCAAACCTAGCCAGATCTCGTTCAATGCGGAATTCGCTCATTTAATAGCGGGGCATTATGAGAATCAATATACGGGTGGGTACTCTTATTTGGATGACTTTGAGTCCACACAAAGTGGCATGGATCTTTTGAATCCGTATGCTTGGAACTTGGCGAGTACCCCTTATGAAGATTCGAATCCTAAATTCCCGGAAGCGGATAAAGTGAACGATATCGCTTACGGGAAGAACAGAGCTTTGTTGGCTTGGTATACAGTGGACGGTATTTTTACTCGTAAAAGCTCTTCTTCACGTCCTCGGCATCTTACAGATAAGGATTTATCAAATCATTATGTCCGGGGGGTTAGCTATAAGGAGATTTATCCAAATAAGGAACTGGGTACCAATGACAATACAACCTTGCCTGTATTGAACTTGGCTTTCTATCCGGATCAGCGAGGTCCGTATAACCTAGATGCGGATAATATAACGCCGGATGGAAAATTGGCGAACCCAGAGAAACGTTGGGGAGGTATTATGCGTAAGATTGAACCGAGTGACTTGGAATCTGCCAATTATGAGTATATTGAGTTCTGGATGTTGGATCCCTATTTATACAATGAGAATTCGGAAGGTGGGGATTTGTATTTTAACTTGGGTGAGATATCGGAAGATATTTTAAAGGATGAAAGGAAATTCTTTGAGAATGGTATGCCGGTAGATGGTGATATGTCGAAAGTAGATACCACGATATGGGGTAAGGTGCCCCGCACGCAAAGTACGGGTTATGCGTTTGATGCCCAGAATCGTAAGTTGCAGGATGTAGGTCTGAACGGTCTTTCCACGGATGAGGAGTTGCAATTTCCTACCTATGTGGAATATTTGAATAAATTGCGAGCCAAGCTATCCGGTGGAGTTATATCGGATATGATGGGCGATCCTTTCTCTCCTTTCAATGATCCAGCCGGCGATAATTATCACTATTTCCGTGGTGATGATTACGATGCGGAGCATAAGAGTATCTTAGAGCGTTATAAGCGTTATAATGGTACGGAAGGAAACTCGCAGGAATCAGACCAACGATATGCTACGGCAGGTAAGAGTACTCCGGATGTGGAGGATATAAACGGTGATAATACCTTGAACAAGACGGAAAAATACTTTGAGTATAGAGTTTCGCTTCGTCCAAAAGATTTGCAGGTTGGCGTTAATAATATTGTTGATGAGCGTACGCCGGAAGTAACCTTGATGGATGGAAGTAAGGAGAAGGTAAAATGGTATTTGTTTAAGATCCCTATTAAAAATTATGATAAGAGAGTGGGAGCGATCCGTGATTTTAAAACGATCCGCTTCATGCGTATGTATATGACAGATTTTCGTGATTCTACGGTTTTGCGTTTCGGCTCTTTTGAGTTGGTTCGGGGCGATTGGCGTACATACACGCAAGATTTATCGAATCCGCTTATACCCGTTAAATCGGATGGCAAGATCGTTGTTTCCTCTGTAAATATAGAGGAGAACGGGCAGCGTCAGCCGGTCAACTACGTGCTGCCTCCGGGTATCAGCCGTATGTTCGATTCCAGCCAGCCTCAGTTGCTTCAACAGAATGAGCAGGCGTTGTCTATGAAGATAACGGATTTATCTCCGCAGGACGCACGTGCGGTCTATAAATCGACCTCGTATGATCTTCGCCGCTATAAACGGTTGCAGATGTTCGCCCATGCGGAAGCACCGATCGATGAGAACCAGACGTTGATTGATGGCGATTTCTCGGTATTTATTCGGTTGGGTTCAGATTATAAGAATAACTATTATGAGTATGAGGTTCCCTTGGAGCTGACGCCCCATAGCTCGATCCTTTACAATACAAATAATAGCGAGGATCAGCGCAAGGTTTGGCCGCTTAAAAATGAGTTTAATTTTCCGTTGGAGATATTGACCAATATGAAGTTGGAGCGTAATGAGAAAAAACGGAAAGGGCAGGGGAATGTTAGTTATCAAAAAGTCTATTCGAAAAAGGATGACAATAATCCTCTTAATACGATTAGTATCATCGGTAATCCAAGCTTGGCAGAGGTGAAAGTGATCATGATTGGCGTTCGTAATAAATCGAATGATATCAAGAGCGGTGAGGTCTGGGTAAACGAACTTCGTATGACCGATTTCGATGAGAAAGGTGGTTGGGCCGCGAATGCGAACCTGAACGTCGCTTTATCCGATTTGGGTACGGTCAATGTAAGTGGACGAATGGAAACCGCCGGCTTCGGTGCGTTGGACCAATCGCTGGCCGAACGTCGGATGGATGATTATTCGCAATATAGTGTGGCGACCTCCATTGAATTGGGTAAGTTGTTCCCGGAGAAAGCAAAGGTTAGCATACCTTTTTACTATGCTTATTCGAAAGAGACTACAACTCCTGAGTATGATCCGTTGAATGAGGATATTAAGCTTTCGGACGCTTTGGATGCGGTAGAGACCCAAGCCGAGAAAGACTCTATCAAGAGTTATTCTTTGGATCAGACCACTATTAAGAGCGTCTCTTTCAATAACGTAAAGGTAGATATCCGTAGCAAGAACCCGATGCCGTATGATCCGGCTAACTTCTCGTTAGGTTACTCTTATAGCCAGAACAGTAAGAAGAATCCGGAGACCGAATATGAGACAACCAAGGATTACCGGGGTAATTTCGCTTATAATTATACGCCTTACGTGAAACCGTTCCGACCCTTCGAGAAGCTGAAGAAGAATAATGGATATACAAAATATATCAAGCAATTCGGACTGAATTACGTCCCGTCGAATATTAGTTTCCAGACGGCGATGATGCGGAATTACTATGAGATTAAGCTAAGGGATTTGACAAGTTCTACGGATGGAGGTAACCAGTTGCTCTCATTCAGTCACAATTTCTTGTGGGACCGTGCCTTCAGTTTGCGTTGGGACTTTACGAATAATCTGAGCATGACGTTTACTTCCGGTACGAATGCCCGCATCGAGGAACCGAATGTTCAAGTGAATAAGAAATTGAATCCGGATGATTATCAGGTATGGAAGGATTCCGTGAAGCAAAGTATCCGTGATTTGGGTACTCCTTTGAAATATGACCAAACGTTTAATGTCACTTGGAATATGCCATTGCAATTCATACCGGCATTAGACTGGGTAAATAGTTCATTGACTTATAATGCCACGTACAACTGGGATCGTGGAGCCAATGTCGCTAGTATTGAGTTGGAACAGGGTAATATAATAAAGAACCAACGTCAATTTGACTGGCAGGGTAGTTTCAATTTGCAGTCATTGTACAATAAGAATAAATATCTGAAGAAGATCAACCAGAAATTTATGGCCTCTTCCCGGGTAAGCGCTCGTCAACCGGAGAAAAAGAAGAAAGAGGTGAAACTAGAGAAAGAGATCCAATTGAGCCCGGATAGTGGAACGATCGTGCAGCATGGAATGTTTACGAAGAAGGTTCGTATCACGGCACGTGGAGCGGACGGGAAGGTCTATTCAATTAAATACAAGCCGATCAATTACGCCCAAGTCATGATCTTGAATAAGGATACGGCCCATTTGAAGCTGACAATTGTGCCTGGTCCTCAGCCTTTGGAGGGAACCTTAACAAAAGTCGCTGAATATAGTAGTCGTTTCTTGATGATGGTACGTCGGGTAAACATACAATATTCGTTGGTAGACGGTATGATGTTGAGCGGTTACGCTCCGGAGGTTGGCGATATGTTCGGACAACGGCGTACAGGTACTTTGGCTCCGGGACTCGGTTTTGCCTTTGGAGCGGTAAGAAGGAGCTTTATCGACGAGGCGGACGAGCGGGGCTGGTTGGTAAAGAATGAGAATATGACGACGCCCGCCATGATCAATAGCGCGAAGAATCTTACGATCCGTGCGAATCTAGAACCTATAGCCGGCTTGAAGATTGATTTGAACGCCAACCGGGTAGATACCCGTAGTACCGATATCTATTATATGCAAGACGGTATGCCCGAGCAGATGGGAGGTAGCTTCACGATGACTACGATTGCCTTGGGGAGCGCTTTCGGCGGTAGTGGAAACGCCAGTAACGGTTATTCCTCGAAAGCGTTCGATAAATTTATCGCTCATCGTAGCGTGATCGCCCAGCGTTTGATGGATACCTATTCCGGTACGGTTTATCCGAGCTCCGGTTTTATGGCGGGGCATGCTTTAGCGGGAAAACCTTATGATCCGGTGGTAGGAGGTGGCGTAAGCCTGAATTCCATGGAGGTATTGGTACCTGCTTTCTTGGCGGCTTATACGGGTAAGGACCCGAATAAGGTAGGCTTGTCAGCCTTCCCGTCTGTTAAGAGTCTGCTACCGAACTGGCGTGTTACGTATGATGGCTTGATCCGTATACCGGTTATCCGCAAATACTTTAAGAGTATGATGTTAAGTCATCAATATCGTTGTTCCTATAGCGTGGGCGCGTTTTCCTCCTTCTTGGATTGGGTAGATGCCGGGCAGGATGGTTTGGGATATATCCGCGATATCCAGACAGGTAATCCTACGCCGTCGTCTCCTTATGATATAGCGGCCGTGAGTATCACGGAAGGATTCAGCCCGTTGTTTGGTGTGGACGCTACTTTATTGAATAATATAACAGGTAAATTTGAGTTGCGCAAGACTCGTAACTTAAGCTTGAATATTTCCTCTTACCAATTGGTGGAAGCGCTTTCCAACGAATTCGTGATAGGAGTAGGATATAAGTTGACTGAGTTTAACAAAGTGCTGAAAATGAAAAAGACACGCGACTTCAGTAATGACCTTACGATCCGCTTAGATTTCTCTTACCGTAAAATGCAATCGTTGATCCGTAAGATAGAGGATCAGTTTACGCAGGCTACCAGCGGGAATATCGCCAAGACCATCCAGTTCTCCGCGGATTACGGGTTAAGTCGTGCCTTGACATTGAGAGCGTTCTATGATTTACAGATCAATGAGCCGATCGTGTCCACATCTTCTTACCCGACATCGAACTCGAACTATGGTATTAGTTTACGGTTCTCCTTAGCGCAATAAAAAGAGTATAGTCTATTTACAGGACTTCTTGGTCTGTTTTTAAATACCTGTCTAGCGGTATGGAATAAACCTTTATATTTGTGCGAAATATAATTTGGATATGAAGAATACTTACAAATTGATATTATTTCTTCTCTTGATAACCCATGCCTCTTTCGGTCAAGACGTGAAAGGGTATATTAAGGATGCGGAGAGCAAGGAAGCTTTAGCCGGGGTAAACGTTTTTTATAAGGACAAAGGGGGTACGAGAGGAACTGTGTCTGATATAAACGGTTATTATGAGCTGAAAGTGACGGATGGCGACGCGGTATTGACTTTCAGCTATCTGGGATATGAAACGTTGAGCGTTCCCGTGAAAGTAGATCCGGGAGAGTTCTTGACACATGACGTATCCTTACGAACAAACTCAAACATGATGGACGAGGTAGTCGTGAGCGTCGGGCGTTATGAGCAAAAGCTAAGCGATATTACCGTCTCTATGGAACTGTTGAAAGCGAAAGATATCACCCGTCAGTCTCCGAAAGATTTAACGGATGTATTGAAGAATATCTCTGGTGTGGACGTAACGGACCGGCAACCATCCGTACGCGGTGGTACGGGATGGACCTATGGCGTGGGTAGCCGTTGCTTGATTCTGGTGGACGGAATGTCGGTGCTAACTCCGGGTTCCGGCGAGATAAACTGGAATATGATCCCGATGGAGAACGTCGATCAAGTAGAGGTACTGAAAGGGGCCTCTTCCGTATTATATGGCTCTTCTGCCTTGAATGGTTTGATTCACGTGAAAACGAAACGCCCCGGATTGGATCCGGTAACACAGGTGAACGTACAAGGAGGCTTGTATGGAAAGCCACGCCAAGACGGGACGCCTTTATATGGAGGCTTGGATCTCTCTCATTCCCGTAGGATCAAGAACGTTGATTTGACAGTGGGCGCTAATACATTCTTGGATGACGGATATCGGCAGGATAATTACAACCGCCGTGTCCGGGTCGGTGGGAATCTTACGTATCACGATCCTCGGGTACAAGGGTTGAACTATGGCGTGAACGTGAATTACTTGTATAACGATTATACCGGTTTCTTTATCTGGCGTTCTCCGGAGGAACCCTATATTCAATCTCCGCTGGCAAATATGGGACGCCGTGAGAATACATTTTATATAGATCCCTTCTTGAATTATACGAATTCGGAAAAAGGGACGACTCATCGTTTCAAGGGGCGTTTCTTCCATCGGGGAAGCCGTATCATCACGCATACTACGGATAAGTCTCTTTTTGACATAACGAATCATATGGGTTTTGATATCTCATCCGTCCCGGAGATTATCAATATGGCGCAAAACTGGCAAACCGAGTTATTGCCGACCTTCTTACCGTATTTGCCGGAGGTGATGAACGGGAAGGTGAGCGGATTGATGGGTGAATTGGGCAAGCTGGGAAATCATTTTTTCCCGACAGCTACCTCGGCGGATTATATGGACTTGATTTCTTGGGTGATGGGACGTACTCCGCTACCCGATAAGAATAACGTAGGGGCTTGGTTGGTAGATGCCATGAAACCGATGGAGAAAAAAGCGCCGGAGGCTACGGATCATACTTATTCCTATAATCTGGATTACCAATTCAGCAAGAAGTTCGATCATTCACAACTCACGGTTGGAGGTACTTATGAGCGTATTCATGCGGATTCGAAGGTGACCGGACAGCATAGTAGCGATAATGTGGCTACCTTCCTGCAATATGATCATAAGTTTATCGATCGTTTGAACGTCTCGGTCGGTGTTCGCCTGGAGTATTACCGGGTGGATGATTTCTACCGGGAAGCGGAGACGAAGATTTTCGGGGCGAAGGTTCCGGTAAAACCTGTTTTCCGTGGAGGCTTGAATTATGAGTTGGGTGAGTATAGTTTTATCCGGGCTTCTTTCGGACAGGGGTACCGTTATCCATCCGTTACGGAGAAGTTTATCTTGAAGGATATCGGAGGTGTGGGAGCTTTCCCGAACGCTGAATTGAAAGCGGAGCAAGGTTATAATGCCGAACTTGGTTTCAAGCAAGGCTATAAGTTCGGCAATTTGAAGGGCTTTATCGATGTGGCCGGCTTCTATACCCGGTACAAGGATATGATCGAGTTCCGTTTCGGCTTGTTTAATAATAAGACATTCGATTATATTGATGGACTATCGAAATTATTCAATGCGTTCTCTAGTGGCGACGGTTTAGGGATCGGCGCTCAGTTCACGAATGTAGGCCGGGCGGAGATTTATGGGGTAGACTTGTCTACCTCGGGTGTGTATGAGTTTAACCGTGATACTCGTCTGGCATATACTTTGGGGTATGTTTATACGAATCCGATCGATATGGACGTGGATTCACGGAACGCTGAGGAGGAAGCGAATGATGACTTAATGGCGATGCGTTCGAAATCGAATGACAGCAAGTATTTAAAATATCGCCAGAAACATTCCGTGAAGGGGGTATTCGATCTGGAATGGAAACAGTTTAATATCGGGACGAATATGTCTTGGAAAAGCAAGACCTTGGCAGTCGATTATTTTATGGTCGATGAGCGGACGAAGGCGGAACCTAACCTGATGGATTATATGCGTTCGATGCTATTCGGAAACTTGCATGATTATTGGGGAGAGAACAATAAAGGATATTTCGTTATGGATATGCGTGTCGGAATGAAGGTGACAAAAAATATCCATGTACAAGGGTTGGTGAACAATATCCTGAACAAGCGCTATAGCGCCCGTCCGATGGATATCGGTGCGCCCCGGACTTTCATCCTGCAAGTAGGAGCCAATTTCTGACAATTTACCCAGTTGTAGAGACGGAGCGTGCTCCGTCTCATCCCCTTAAAATGGTAACATGGAATACCTTCAGACGGTGGGAGACGGGGCACGCCCCGTCTCTACAACTGTAACCTATGATGTTTTTTTAATTCATATCACAACATATGATAACTTTTCAACTCATTTCGTAAATGGATCGCTTGATTGTCCGTCACCTTATCCATCAGTTTCCAGAACCTTTCGCTATGGTTCATCTCTACTGTATGGCAAAGTTCATGCAATAATACATAATCCACCAAATGCCAAGGAAGCAGCATCAATGAAAGAGACAAATTAATACTTTTCTTCATCGTGCAACTTCCCCAATGTGTTTTGCTATTATTGATTTTCACCCCGGTCAGCCTAAATCCATGCTGCCGTGCCAATAGCGTGATACGTTCCGGCAACAACCGTTTCGCCTCGTGGCGGAGCGCTTTCTCCAGCATAGATTTCAGTAAGGATTGTACCTCCTCCTCCTCGAAACGAGTCTCATTCGGACAAGCGATATGCAGTACTCCACCCTCCAGTCTCATATAGAAATTACTTCGCTCAGTGCGGAAGATACGCAAGCGGAATGTCGTAGCCTGTAACTCCGATCTTTCGTCGAGCAGGGGCCGGGCCGGATGCTTCTGGAGCGCTTTTACCAGCCGGGCCTTGTTCTCCATGATAAAAGCGATCATACGTTTCTCGTCTCCCCCGGGTGGCATCGTGGCGGTTATCTTTCCTTTTGATATCTTGAGCGTGTATCGAGTGGCCCGGGGAGTGGTACGGAGCGTTATGACTCCCAAATCCTTGTCTTGTATATTCTTTTCCATTCCTGCCACAAAAGTAATACATTGAGAGAAACAATAATACGATGGAATTGATTATCTTCGCGATCGTAAAGGTTAAAAACATAATCAATATAATAAATTAGCAATCATGAGCAAAAAAGCACTTTTAATTATCTGTGATGGTTGGGGAATTGGTGACAAAGGTAAAGACGACGTGATCTTTAACACGCCGACTCCCTATTGGGACGAGTTGTTGAAAACTTATCCGAATTCACAGTTGCAGGCTTCTGGCGAGAACGTTGGTTTGCCTGACGGACAAATGGGTAACTCTGAGGTGGGCCACTTGAACATTGGTGCTGGCCGTATCGTTTACCAAGATTTGGTGAAGATCAACATCGCTTGCCGCGAGAATACGATCATGGAGAACCCGGAGATCAAACGTGCTTATAGCTACGCGAAAGAGAATAATAAGCAGATCCACTTCATGGGCTTGGTTTCCGATGGTGGTGTACATAGCTCTTTGGAGCATCTTTTGAAGTTGACGGATATCGCCAAGGAATACGGAATCAGCAAGGCTTATGTTCATTGTTTCATGGATGGTCGTGATACGGACCCGAAGAGTGGTAAAGGTTTTATCGAGACGTTGGAGAATCATCTGAAGACTACCGGCGGTAAGATCGCTTCTATCATCGGACGTTATTACGCTATGGACCGTGACAAACGTTGGGAACGCGTGAAAGAGGCTTACGACTTATTGGTCGAAGGCAAGGGCAAGCAAGCCGGGTGCATGGTAAAAGCGATGGAAGAGTCGTATGCCGAGGGTGTAACGGATGAGTTCATCAAGCCGATCGTTCATGTTGAGAACGGAAAGCCGTTGGCTGTTATCGAGGAAGGTGATGTGGTGATCTTCTTCAACTACCGTAACGACCGTGCGAAAGAGCTTACGGTTGTATTGACTCAGCAAGATATGCCGGAGGCCGGTATGCATACGATCCCGGGCTTGCAATATTTCTGTATGACTCCGTACGACGCTAGCTTCAAGGGTGTTCATATCTTGTTCGACAAAGAGAACGTAAATAATACGCTGGGTGAGTTCTTGGCAAACGTAGGCAAGACTCAGTTGCATATCGCCGAGACAGAGAAATACGCTCATGTGACTTTCTTCTTCAACGGTGGCCGTGAGACTCCGTTCGACAGCGAGGAGCGTATCTTGGTTCCTTCTCCTAAAGTGGCTACTTACGACTTGAAACCGGAGATGAGCGCTTTCGAGGTGAAAGATAAATTGGTGGACGCTATCAATACGAAGAAATTCGATTTCATCGTAGTGAACTACGCCAACGGTGATATGGTAGGCCATACGGGTATCTACAAAGCGATCGAGAGAGCGGTCGTAACGATCGACGCTTGCTTGCATGATACGGTTGAGGCCGCTAAAGCCAACGACTATGAGGTAATCATCATCGCTGACCATGGTAACGCGGATCACGCCTTGAACGAGGATGGCACTCCGAATACGGCTCACTCCTTGAACCCTGTTCCATTCGTTTATGTGACAGCCAACAAGGACGCGAAGGTAGAGGATGGCATTTTGGCTGATGTGGCTCCTTCAATCCTTCATATCTTAGGCTTGAAACAACCGAAAGAGATGACTGGTAAGTCTTTGATTAAATAAGAGCCGGGCGCATCTTATGATCCAGATAGATGACACTTTAGTAAGTTTTGACGTTCTCGAGCGTTGTTTCTTATGTGATCTTTCCAAATGTAAGGGGATATGCTGCGTGGAAGGAGATTCCGGCGCTCCGTTAGAAGATTCGGAGTTGGCGGAGCTCCAGAAAGTATTGCCTATTATTTGGAATGATTTATCCCCGGAAGCTCAAGAGGTCATTCATAAGCAAGGCGTAGCTTATATCGATGAGGAAGGCGATACGGTTACCTCTATCGTGAACGGCAAGGATTGTGTTTTTACCTGTTACGATGCCGATGGTACTTGTAAATGCGCTATCGAGAAAGCATACCGGGAAGGTAAGACGGATTTCTATAAGCCTATTTCTTGCCATCTTTATCCGATACGTGTCATTCAGTATCGTGATTTCAAGGCCGTGAACTATCATTGCTGGAACGTTTGCAAGGCGGCGGAGATCTTTGGTAAGAAAGAGCAATTGCCGGTTTATAAGTTCCTCAAGGAACCCTTGATCCGTAAATTCGGCAAGGCTTGGTATAAGGCCTTGGAAGCGTGTGCGGAGGAATGGAAGAACCCGCGTCAGGAGTAGCTTTTAGATCGTTTATAAATATAAAAAGATCCCTTCAGTCTCTTCCGTTGATAACTATACGTTAAAAACGGATGGAGGCTGAAGGGATTTTGTTTTATAGTCGCTCTATTTCCTCAAGGGAAAGGCCGGTGCATTTTTGGATGATAAGAGGGGGTATTCCTTCGGCTTTCATATTACGTGCCGTAGATTCTTTTCCTTCTTGCAAACCTTTCTGTAACCCTTTCTCCAATCCTTTTTGCAATCCTTTTTCCATGCCTTCTTCCATCCCTTTTTTCATGCCTTTCTCGACGGCGAAGTCCAAGGTGTTATAATAATCATTATACATCTTCCACTCCGCCTCGTACTGCTTGCGTTGCTTGGGTGTAAGGTTCGCCATGGATCCGATGCGCTCCAGTCGCTCGAATATGGCCTTTCGTGCCTTGAATGGCATTCTGTCTAATGTGTCCATATGCTTTAGTACATAAATCCAACGTTCAAAATCGGTCTCGCATT